>Ga0209087_1000134_pt1 | contig 45355 bp, 41 predicted proteins | sample S_130805_EF_Meta_FD_187321 | JGI IMG/M metagenome (GOLD analysis project Ga0209087, IMG submission 187321) | Freshwater microbial communities from Lake Simoncouche, Canada to study carbon cycling - S_130805_EF_MetaG (SPAdes) (version 2) | ecosystem: Environmental > Aquatic > Freshwater > Lake ... | reverse complement strand
CCTCATGGATCACGAACAGCACGACCGCGCCCCCGGCCTCTTCGTTAATCGAGGCCTCGTCGTGCAGCGCGCCGATAAGGCGAATATCCTCCGCCCCCTCCTGCACCAGACGGTCTCCTACCGCCACCTTCACGATGGCGAGCAGATCGTCCGCGGTCACGGCTGGGTCGAGGAGGTCTTGGGCGACGACCCCGAGGTCTCCTCAATCTTCACACCGCTCACCATCACCATCAATGTTGATGCCTTTGAGAGCATCGAATTTGATCTCAGCGAGCCGGGGAACCTTCGCTATGTGCTGCGCTCCGGCGCCGATGCGGTGGAGATTGAGTACCAAGCCGGCACGCAGATTCCAGATGCTGCGCCCGTGAAGAGCTGGTTGGAATACCGCGGCGAACAGTATGTGCAGATTGAGCTACCAACGGGGGCATGGCCAACGGCGAGCGACGATAAACCGCACTCGAACGAGATCGGCTAACCTGCTGCTATGAGCACCAGCCAGCGCACCCTTGTCCTCGTCAAGCCAGACGGCGTACAGCGCCATCTCGCTGGCCGAGTGATCACGCGATTCGAAGAGCGCGGCCTAAAGATCGTCGCCCTGAAGATCACGCCGGTGAGCGCCAAGCTTGCTCAGACCCACTACGCCGTGCATGCACAGCGCCCCTTCTTCAAGGGCCTCGTAGAATTCATCTCGTCGGGCCCAGTTGTGGCGATGGTCCTTGAAGGGCCGAACGCCATCGCCGTGGTTCGCTCGATGGTCGGCGCAACGAAGCCGCACGAGTCAGCCCCAGGAACGATTCGCGGCGACTTCGCACTTGAGACCGCAAAGAATCTGATTCACGCATCTGATGCGCCAGAGACTGCTGCAGCAGAGATTGCACTCTGGTTCCCAGAGGGTGGTCTTGTGGAGTACACCCGCGCCACCGACGCCTGGATCCTCTCCGACGAGGAGTAGTTCGCCCCGCGACCACTGGTCGCTATGGCGCCGGCGAGATCTCCCCACTACCTGACGGGCTTACATCTGGCGACACCTCTGGTGATGCGCTCACGCTCGGCGTTGGCTCAACGCTCGGCTCACTACTCGGCACCGGATCAAAGCTGGCTGCCGGCGACACGCTCGGCGCTGGTGGGAGTGGACCAGTTCCACCCGATTCAAGGGCGAGCCAGCCAGCTGCCGCTGCCGCAACGAAGAGAGATCCAGCAACGAGCGAGATCGTGATGAGGTTTGCGAACGGCCGGGTCTCCGCTTCATGCACCGTTTGGCTCTGTGGCGTGAAGCCAACGAGCAGGAGACGAATCGCTGCAACAATCAACGTGACTTGACCGATCACCGCAAAGATCGCGATGAGCGGATTGCCACCGAGCAGTAGAAGGTTCAGTCGGGCGGCCAGCACGGCACCAGGCGGAAGCGCGGCCAGCGCAACGATCGCGGCGATGAGCGCGATACCATTTGCACTCGTGCGACGCGCCCATCCACCAAGTTCACGAATCGAGGTGGTTCCGTATCGTCGGCGCACACTTACGAGCCAGAGGCCAAAGAGCGAGATGGTCAACATGCCAGGGAGCACGATCAGGCGTGAGGAGGTGTCGGTCGGTGACTGCAGCGCCGCTGCCGCTGCGAGCGCCAACCATCCGGAGTTCGCCACGGCCATGAACCCAACGATCTCGCCGATATCGTCGTGCAGCAGGGCAGAGACTGCACCGAAGATGAGCGTTGCCGCCCCGGCGAGCAAGATGCCTGGCACGATCGCGCCGCCAAGGGGATCAGTGATGCTGCTCGCGAGTGCCGAGAGCTCACTCATCACAATGAGTGCAAGGGCCGACGGGATCCAGACACCAACAAGGAGCGAGCCCACGATCGGGAGCGCCTCAAAGATTTTGATCAGTCGGCCATGGAAGGGGAAGACCCCTGCAGCAGCAATGAGGACGAGCGAGACACCGAGCGCCGTGCCTGCGGCGAGCGATGCGGGGGTGGCGTAGGAGGCATCGACCGCTGCGTATGAAATTGCGGTGCGCAAGATCTCGGCAATCACGACTGCAGGGAGCAAGAGTGAGACGGTGCGCAGGTCGCGGAAGACTGCGCGCGCGCGCCCGACATCATCCTTGCCGCTCGCCGCGGTGCCAGAGATTCCGAGGCTGGCGAAGAGGAGGAGTGCAATCGGCGCAATGCCGGATGGAATCGCCAATGCGAGGTCAATCGCCGCGATACCGAAGAGAGCGATCTGACCCATGGTGCCTGCTCGGCGCCCCTCACCAGCGCCGACGATCACGGCGAAGACGATGCCCCCCAGCAGCACGAGCAGTCGACCTGGTTCGGAAGGATCAATCGTGATCTGGCCAACCTTGAGGGTTGAGAGGTAGCCGGCGCCGGCGAGCGCTGCCCCAACAGAGGTCGCGAGTAGCAGGAGTTGTACGCCAAACGTTGCATAGGCAGCGGCGTCATCGCGTTCCGAGCCGCGCCAGAGCCGAATGAGTGGAACGAGGGCGAGAGAGCTGAGTGCCGCGAGAACGGGGAAGAGCGCACGGATTGCTGTCAGCGTGCCGACTTCGGTCATCGCTCCTCCTCCGCATTGGAGATGCGCGTTGCGACACTCCCACCAACAACCAAAATGCAGGTGAACCCAGCAGCGATCGCGAGCGCGCCGAGCGGATCAAGTGCCTCAAAGATGGAGGTGCGTAGGAGCAGCGTCCCCGATAGGGTGACGACGGCGGCGCGCGTCGTTGCCTCAATGAAGCGACTCGTTAGGAGTGGCGGAAGTCCGACAACAAGGAGGGCGATCCCAGCCGCACGGAGCGCATCGCTGCTTGATTCAATAGGGAGAGCAAGTGGCACGAGGCCAAGGAGGAGGCCTGCGACTGCGCTGGCGACGACAACAGGGTGGTCACGCAGGGTGCGCACCAGGGTGCCCAAGGCGAGATCGCGACGCAACGCCTCTCGCTCAAAGAGGTTTTCGGGAAGTGCTGCAGCAAGGCCAATGCCGATCGCGGAGAGGCGCAGGATCAGGCTAATGTGGTTCGGGTCTGCGATAGAGAACTCCAGCGCGCTTGAGGTCAGCGCCAGGAGAGCTATCGCAACCCATGCGCCGCGACCAGCGCTGGTGACCGCCAACGTGCCAGCCAAGATGGCGATGAGTACGAGCGGCAGCTCAAAGCTGGGCATTTAGGGGGCAGCCTGTCGATAGATCGGCGGCGTGATGATGGTGAGCAGGTTGACCGGGAAGTAGCGCAAGATAGCCCGCCCGATCACGCTCGCTGTGGGGACTGGGCCGTAGGCTCGGGAATCTGAAGAGTTCGAGCGGTGGTCTCCGAAGACGAGGATTTCGCTGGGTCCGAGGACCCAGTGGCCCGTTTCGCCGGCTCCATCACCACCACCATCGCGGTAGACGTAGGGTTCGTCGACCGGTACCCCATCAATGCTGACGATTCCGTCTGCAATGTCGATGGTCTCCCCTGGGAGGCCGATCACGCGCTTGATATACGGGGTGCCCGATGAATCGGCGGGCCAGGTGCTCGGCGGGTGGAAGATCACGATGTCCCCACGGTGGTAGCCGGTGAGCGCCGCAGTGAGCTTATCGGCGAGCACGTACTGGCCTGGCTCAAGGGTTTGACGCATGGAGCCCTGCTCGACCCGGAAGGGTTGCGCCACGAAGGTCTGCAGGAGATAGAAGGCGAGGATGGTCAGCGCCACCGTTTGCACGATCTCTATGGCAAGTTTTCGGAGGCGCATCCCGCTGAGTATAGGCGGGGGAGGGTGTGCGGTTGACCCACGGCGGGGCCTCCCCGTACCATCACCTCACTGGGAGCCCATCCCAGCGGGTCACATTTGTGACCTGGAGCCCGACAGACGCCCGACCCGAAGCGCGGTGCACGGCACCGCGGCCACGCGACGGATCTGGACGCATCGGAGGAGCAAAACATGGAAATCACGTCACTCATGCTGCAGGAGCTCGTGCTCCCCGCAGCAGTTATCGCAATCCTCTTCGCCTTGTTGCTGGCGAGCGACGTAGTTCGCCGCGACAAGGGGACGCGCGCCATGCAAGACGTTGCGGGCATGATCTTTGAAGGCGCAATCGCATTCATGCGACGCCAGTACATCACCATCGGTGTTCTCTCCCTAGCGATGGCCGTCCTGATCGGCGTGCTCATCGCGAACTTTGAGACAGCCGCTGTTGCCGACACCCCTGTCTACGGGGCTGACCTTGGCATTCGTACCGGAATTGCGTTCATCTTTGGCGCCGCCTGCTCCATGGTGTCGGGTGTCATCGGCATGTACGTCAGCGTGAAGGCAAACCTTCGCACCACCGCCGCCGCCCGCCAGGGCGTCGTCAAGGCGGTGCAGGTTGCCATGCGCGGTGGAGCCGTCTCCGGCTTCCTCGTCGCGGCACTCTCGCTGCTCGGTGTCTACGCCGTCTTCGTCTTCTTCGGTGGACTCGAGCGCCCAGCCGAAGCGCCATTCCTCATCGTTGGCTACGGCTTCGGCGCATCGTTCGTTGCGCTCTTCGCCCAGCTCGGCGGTGGTATCTATACCAAGGCCGCAGACGTTGGCTCCGACCTCGTTGGCAAAGTTGAGAAGGGAATCCCAGAGGATGACCCTCGCAATGCAGGTGTGATTGCCGACCTCGTTGGCGACAACGTTGGCGACTGCGCCGGCCGCGGCGCCGACCTCTTCGAGTCAACCGCCGCCGAGAACATCGGCGCGATGATCTTGGGTGTCGGTGCCTTTAAGATCGCGGAGTCCATGGGCTGGCCACACCCAGAGTCCTGGATCTTCTTCCCGCTCGTTGTCCACGCCTTTGGGCTGCTCAGCACGATCCTTGCTATGGCCTTCGTGCGCGGCAACGACAAAGAGAATCCAATGAACATCTTGAACCGTGGCTACTGGGCCACCACCATCTTCTCTGCAGCGGGTCTCGCACTCGCCTGCGCGGTGATGCTGAACGCAGGTAGCTCCAACGCCTGGCTCTGGTTCTTCGGCGCAGGCCTCGTCGGCCTCGCCACCAGCGTGGCGTTCGTCTATATCACCCAGTTCTACACGGCGGGCTCGTATCGACCAGTTCGTGAGATCGCAGAGGCGAGCCGCACTGGCGCAGGTACGAACATCATCGCTGGCACCGCCGTTGGTTTTGAGACCACGCTGGTCACTGCAGTCTCCATTTCGGCGGCGATCTTCGCATCGAACTGGCTCGGCACGCAGGCCGGCATCGCCGCTGGGCTCACCGGAGCCGCGCTCGAAAAGTTCGGAATCTTCGGCACCGCCGTTGCTACGGTCGGCATGCTCATGACCACCGCCTACATCTTGGCGATGGACACGTTCGGGCCAATCACTGATAACGCTGGTGGTATTGCTGAGTTCAGCCGCGCCCCAGAGAAGGTGCGCGCCGTCACCGACAAGCTTGATGCTGTCGGCAACACGACCAAGGCGCTCACTAAGGGGTATGCGATCGCCTCGGCATCGCTCGCCGCCTTCCTCCTCTTCTCGGCCTATCTCGACAAGGTGAACCTCATCCTTGAGCGCGCCGGCAAGCCGCTCATCGAGTCGGTCAATTTGGCGCACGTGAACGTCTTCATTGGCGCCTTTATCGGGGCGATGCTCGCCTACTTCTTCAGCTCGCTCGCGATTCGCGCCGTTGGGCGCACGGCGCAGGCGATCATCGTGGAAGTGCGACGCCAGTTCCGTGAGATTCCTGGAATCATGACCTACAAGGCGCGTCCGGATTACGCGCGAGTTGTTGATATCACCACCATTGCCGCCCTGCGCGAGATGATCGCCCCGGGTGTAGTGGCAGTGGCAACCCCAGTGCTGGTTGGAGTGCTGCTCGGCGCCGAAGCGGTTGCAGGCATGCTGATCGTGGGGACGATCAGCGGCGTGCTGCTGGCCACGGTCTTGAACAACTCCGGCGGCGCATGGGATAACGCCAAGAAGTTCATCGAGTCGGGCGGGCTCAAGGACGAGAAGGGGAAGGTCCTCGGCAAGGGGAGCGACGCCCACGCGGCCGCCGTTGTCGGCGACACCGTAGGCGACCCATTCAAGGACACCGCTGGCCCATCGCTGCACGTTCTCGTGAAGCTGTTGGCAACGGTCACCCTGGTGCTCGCGCCGCTCTTTATTCGCGGCTAATCCGCTGATCTAGGCACATCGCTGAGGCGGTGCTTCCCATTTGGGGGGCGCCGCCTCATGCTATGCCCCCACAGCGCCAGTTTAGCGCGTAGGCGTACGAGGGGAGGCCGTAATGGGGAGCGATCCAATTTCCGCCGCACTCATCGCGCTCCTGCTCGGACTCGTGCAGGGTGCGACCGAGTTCTTGCCGATCTCTTCGTCAGCGCACCTCTATGCGATCCCGTACCTCTTCGGCATGAGCGACCCGCTTCTCTCGTCGCTCGCCTTCGGCGCCGTAATCCATCTCGGTACGCTTGCCGCCGTTCTCGTTGCGCTGCGACGTGACGTAACGCGGCTCATCCGCGTTGCGTTGCGCACGCTCACCTCGCTCGGCCGTCATCGCGGTGATTCTGCCGACGAGCGTCTGATCATTGCAATCGTGATCGGCACGATCCCTGCCGTTCTTCTCGGCCTCGCAGCTGGCGACCTTCTTGAGAGTGCCGTGCGCACACCACTCGTTGTTGCCGCCGCCGTAACTGTCGGGGCACTGCTGCTCTGGTTCGCAGAGCGTGTGGGCTCGCGCGAGCGGCCGCTGCAGAGCATTGGTGTGATCGATGGCCTCATGGTCGGCCTAGCGCAGGCGCTGGCACTGATTCCTGGGATCAGCCGCTCTGGTGCAACGATTAGCGGCGGACTCCTTCTCGGCTTCCGTCGTGAATCTGCGGCACGCTTCGGCTTCTTGCTTGGCATCCCCGCTATCGCCGGTGCTGGCACCATGGAGCTGAAGCGCCTCCTTGAGTCGAGCGGAGACCTTGCGGCAAGTGCACCACTCCTGGTGATCGGCGTGGTGAGCGCGTTTATCTCAGGGCTGCTCGCCATCAAGCTGCTCTTTCGTATCTTGGATGGCGGCAGCACGCGCATCTTCGTGGCGTATCGTTTCGCCTTCGCCGCGGTGCTGGTTGCCTCTGTCGTTCTGCGAGGCGGGCTGTAATGGATCTCGGCAAGAGCGTCCGCCACCGCGCCCTGCGTGACATCGTGTCGCGACAGGCGATCCGTACGCAGCGAGAACTTGCCACGGCGCTGAAGCGGCAGGGGATCCCGGCAACGCAGGCAACGCTCAGCCGCGACATCACCGAACTTGGTCTCATCAAGGTCGATCGTGGGGGCTCACCGGCGTATGCCTTCGCCCCCGGTCGCTCGGTTGAGATTGCTGCGGAAGATCGGCTGCACGTCCTGCTCGGCGCGATCCCACTGGAGGCCTCGGTCGCGGGGTCGATCCTGGTGTTGAAGACGCTCCCAGGGAGTGCGCACGCCATTGCCGCCTCTCTCGATCGCCTCCGAATCCCCGAGATTGTCGGCACGGTGGCGGGGGACGACACCCTCTTCGTGGCCGTGAGAGATGCGGCGGCGCTGCGCAAACTCCGCAAGCGATTGACCGAACTCGCTCAGCGCGACTAATCGTCGCCGCGGGCGCTAGGATTCCCAGCATGTATTGGGCAGATGAACTCGCCGCACGCGTCTCCGGGCCCCAGGTCGTCAACGACTCAAAGACCCCGTCGGGGACCGTGCACGTCGGCTCCCTCCGCGGACCGGTCATGCATGACGCCATTGCGCGTGCTCTGCGCGACCGCGGCATCCCCGTGCAGTTCCGCTACGGCGTAGAAGACATGGACGCCATGGATGCACAGGCACTCCTCACCCCTGATGCGGTAGAGCGCTACATGGGCGTTCCGCTCGCACACGTCCCCGCCCCGGAAGGGAGCAGCGCCGAAAACTACGCCCGGCACTTTGTAGGGACGCTCTTCTTCCCCACCTTTGCGCGCCTCGGCATTCGCCCCGAGTTCTACTGGCTCTCGGAGATCTACCCAACCGGGCAGCTTGATCCATTCATTCGCACCGCCCTCGATAAGGCGCAGGTGATTCGCGACCTGTACGTACGAGTGAGCAATGTGGAGCGTCCCGCCGGCTGGCTCCCCATTCAGGCGATCTGCGAGGCCTGCGGACGCGTTGGCACCACCCTCTCCGACGATTGGGATGGCGAGACGATTCGCTATCGCTGCCTTCCTGACTATGTGAAGTGGGCGCAGGGGTGCGGCCATGAGGGGCGACTCGCGCCATTCGGCGGCAAGGCGAAGATGCCGTTCAACGTGGAGTGGGCGGCGAAGTGGTCGCTGATGGGCGTCACCATCGAAGGGTGCGGCAAGGACCTCGGTACGAAGGGTGGGTCACGCGATCGCAGCGAGGCGATCTCGCGCGAAGTGTTCGACCGTGAGCCGCCGATCAATGTGATGTACGAGTTCCTCAACGTGGGCGGCAAGAAGATGTCGACCTCGAAGGGCCTCGGCGCCGCGGTGCACTCGATCTCCGAGTCGATCCCTCCTGAGGTGCTGCGCTTCCTCTTCCTGCGCCCACGCCCGAACCACGCCATCGACTTTGATCCGGCCGGCAGCGACGCGATTCCGCGCCTGCACGATGAGTACGACCGCATCAGCGCCGCCACCGCGGGCAAGACCGTTCGTGGCGAACTGCCACCCGATCACGACCGCCTGCAGTTCTTCAGCCAGATCGCCGACAGCACCGCCGAGGCGGCGAAAGCGGTTGCCGCCGCGTGGCGCCCAGCATTCGGGCAGCTCTCGCTCTTACTGCAGCTCCCAGGCGTGAACGTCATTGAGCGCGCCGCCGCGGAGAAGGGGAGCCCACTCACCGCCGCCGAATCAGCCGAGCTAAACGAGCGCATCGCTGCCGTTACCAACTGGTTGCATGATTACGCCCCCGAAGAGGCACGCATTGCGGTGCGTCCAGAACTCCCAACCGATGCCGTTGCGGCGCTCAGCGCCGAGGAGCGCGCCTGGCTCGGCGCCCTCGCCCCGCAGATTGAAGCCGCAATCGCCGCCGATGCGGCCGCTCTCGGCAGCGGTGACGCCTGGCAGGCGCTGATCTTTAGCGCCGCCAAAGAGGCGGGGCTGCAGCCGGTTCGTGCCTTCGCCTCGCTCTACGCCGCCTTCCTCGGGCGAACGAACGGCCCGCGCGCGGGTTGGCTGCTCGCAGCGATCGATCGCACCCTTATCCTTACCAGGCTGCGCGATGCCGCAGCGGTACAGGGGGTGAACGCATGAGTGTTGGCACACAGCGACTCCGCGACGACGCCGACCGACTCCGCGCGGGCGCGATCGCCAAGCGCGAGGACCCGAAGGTCGTTGATGCAGCCCTCGAGGCCGATGCCGCGCGTCGAGATCTCTCGCAACGCGTGGACAGCCTTCGCACCGAGCGCAAGCGCCTCTCCGCCGAAGTCGGCGCGCTGCTTGGCGGCAAGCCGGCGGTTCCCGCCACCGACCCGAAGGTCGTTGCACTAAAGGCTGATTCCCAGAAGGTTGCCACTGAGATGGAGGGGCTCGAGAAGGAGCTCACCGCCGCCGAAGCGCAGCTCGAAGATCTGCTGCTCCGCATTCCGAATCCGCCCGACGAAGACATTCCGGTTGGCGGCGCCGAGGCGAACACCACGATTCGTACCTGGGCACCTGCAGGGCACCCTGCAATCGGTGCGAAAGGCGAAGATCCAGCCACTGCGGCAGCGCCAGAACACGATGTAGTCGCGGAGCGACTCGGCATCTTTGACCTCGAGCGCGGCGCAAAGGTGGCGGGTGCCGCTTTCCCGGCATATCGCGCCGATGGGGCCGCGCTGATTCGTGCGCTCATCAACTTGTTCCTCGACACCCACGTGCGCGAGAACGGCTTCACCGAAATCTGGCCACCGATTCTGATCAACGAGGCGTCGGCGCGCGGCACGGGGCAGATCCCGGATAAGGAAGACCAGATGTACGTGGTCGGTCGCGACGGCTTCTACCTGGCGCCAACCGCCGAGGTACCGGTGACGAACATGCACCGCGACGAGATCCTCGACGGTGCGGATCTGCCGATTCGCTACGCCGCTTATACGCCATGCTTCCGTCGCGAGGCGGGCGCCGCTGGCCGCGAGACGCGCGGCATCTTGCGCCTGCACCAGTTCGACAAGGTGGAGATGGTCAGCTTTGAGCGCCCTGCAGAATCAGCCGCCGCCCTCGAGTGGCTCACCGCCCGCGCTGAGTCCCTTCTGCAACAGCTTGAGCTCCCATATCGCGTGCTGCTGATGGCAACGGGCGACATGGGCTTCGTGCAGATGCGCAAGTACGACCTGGAAGTGTGGGCACCAGGCTCAAAGCGCTGGCTCGAAGTGTCGAGCTGCTCGAACTTTGGCGACTACCAGGCGCGTCGCATGGCGATTCGTTACCGCACCGCGCAGGGCGAGAAGCCAGAACTGGTGCATACGTTGAATGGCTCAGGGCTTGCAGTGCCACGTGTGCTGGCGGCGCTCTTGGAGCATGGTGCGCAGCCAGACGGCAGCGTGAAGCTTCCCGCCGTGCTGCACCCCTACCTTGGCGGCCGAACGCACCTCGCCCCACCGAAGCAGAAGTAGTCGATGAGCGAACGCGTTCAGAACTTTTTCACCCGGCTCGACGCTGCCCGCGCTGAGTTTGAGGCCGCCATCGCCGCAACCCCTGAGGCCGCATGGGCGCAGGTCGTTGACGGCGATCTCACCCGAACGGATCTACTTGCGCACATTGAGTGGTGGGAGCGCCGTGGCACCTATGAGATTCGAACCCTGATTGGTGGCGACACCCCCGAGATCACTGCGGAGAGCCTCGACGAACTGAATGCCAGAATTACCACCGAGAACCGCGGTCGTGAGGCGAGCGTGGTGCGAGCCGCCGAGGCCGCCGCGTGGGCGGAGCTTCGCGCGGCAGCGGCAGGGCTCTCCGAGGCGCAGCTCTACGACGAGGCGACCTTCCCGTCGCTCGAGGGGGAGCCGCTCAAGAAGATCATCAAGATGGAGAGCAGCGCCCACTGGGCCGATCACCTCGCACACTTCGGCTGAGCGCCGCCGCCGCATCCGATACACTCCCTCGTGGAGGGGTGCCGGAGTGGTTGAACGGAGCTGTCTTGAAAACAGCCCAGGCTGGTAACGGTCTGCGGGGGTTCGAATCCCTCCCCCTCCGCCACACCCCAATCGCTGACTCTGCGCCACACTGCGCCTCATGAGTAGCGGCCTCTGTTCCATCTGCATCCATGCGCGGCTCGTCGTGAGCGGCCGTGGGTCGCACTTCATGCGCTGTGGACTCTCAGATACCGATGATCGCTTCCCGCGCTACCCGCGCCTGCCGGTAATGCGCTGCGCTGGATTTAGCGCTGAGACTCCGCCCGACGCGTTGCCGCCATCAGCAGTGTCCACAACTCCACCAGATCGTCAGGAGTAAGGGCCCCGGCGCCACGCGCCGCAACGCGTGCGAGCAGTGCCGTCTCGCGCTCTGGGTCCTGCACCGCGCGACCGAGTGCCGCCTTCGCTCTTCCTGCCTCAAGGGCGAGCTCGGTTCGTGCGGCGAGCAGCGTGAGTAGCTGATCGTCGATGGTGTCGATGGCTGCGCGAATCTCTTGCAGGCGCGCGGCGGGATCGCTCACTGGTGACCATCCGCGTCAAGCGCAGCACGCTGTAGTTCGGCGATAAGGGCAACGGCGCGCAGGTAGCCAGTGGCGCCGTAGCCGCGTACCGAAACGGCGGCGAGGTCTTCGACGAAATTCACGCTGCGGAACGCTTCGCGCGTGGCTGGATCGCTGAGGTGCACCTCAGCGAAGGGTCGCTCCACGGCGAGGAGTGCGTCGCGAAGGCTGACGCTGGTGTGGGTGAGCCCACTCGGGTTGATGATCAACCACGAGAAGTCGCGCACATGGAGTCGGTCGATCAGCTCACCTTCGTGATTCGACTGCACCGCATCAACAAGGTGCAGACCAGCGGCTGCTGCCGCCGTTGCCACCGAAGCCTCGATCTCGGCGAGGGTGGTGGTGCCGTAGGTCTCTGGCTCGCGCTCGCCAAGCAGGTTGAGGTTCGGCCCACTCAGCATGAGGAGTCCATCGCCAGCGGCATGCGCGCGAGTTCGTGCGCTCATCGCCGCGAGTTCGATGCGCTTTGAGATCTCAGCCATAGTTCCTCCCTACTTGACGCCGGCCAACATGGCCGCCGCTGCGCGCTCTACGAGGCTAGCAGGAACATCATTGCGAATCACGTAACCGTCGTCGCTCGCGAGCACCCAACGAATTTTCGCCTCGGCCACCTTCTTGTCGCGACCGGCCGCAGCCAGCAGTGCAGCGACTGGTTCAGTTCGCGGTGCAACGCCAAGGCCGAGCGCATCGAGCAGTGCGATGCCACGCGCAGCCAGCGGCGCGGGGGTGACGCCAAGCTCAAGCCCAATCTGCAGCGCGGCGCGCAGGCCGTAGCCGACCGCCTCGCCGTGCAACAGGTTCTGATAACCGGCCGCCTGCTCAAGGGCGTGACCGAGGGTGTGACCAAGGTTGAGGCTCATGCGCTCACCCGACTCGCGTTCATCGGCGGCAACGACGCGGCACTTCCACCAACCGGCGCGCTCCACGATCTCGGCAAGGGTGCCGTCGTCGTGCAGGGTCGAGTCACCCGCCACAAGTCGCGGAGCCGCCTCCTCGAGAACGGTGAAGAGGCGCACATCACCGAGGAGGGCAATCTTCACCGCCTCTGCAGAGGCTGCGATCAGTTCGCGAGCGGGGAGGGTGCGCAGCGCGGAAAGGTCGGCGATGACCGCTTGCGGCTGATGAAACGCGCCAACAAGATTCTTCCCCTCAGGGAGATCGACACCAGTCTTGCCGCCAAGTGAGGCGTCGACCTGCGCGGCGAGTGTGGTTGGCACGGCGATCCAGTCGACGCCGCGCAGATAGAGGGCGGCAAGGAGACCAGCGGCATCGGTGAGTGCACCGCCACCAACGGCAACGATGAGATCGCGGCGCTCTACGCCAGCGTTTGCAAGGCGCTGTGCGGCGGCGCCGATCTCGTGCAGCTCCTTCGCCGCCTCACCACTCGGCAGCTCGAGCGGAATCACCGTAATGCCAGCGGCGGTCAGCGCATCGCGTAGGCCGTTGGCAAAGGCGCGTGCCGCGTTTGGTTCGGTGGCCAGCACCATGCGTGAGAGGCCGCGCTCGGCGAGCAGGGCTCGCAGCGCATCAACGGCGATGCCGTCGCCCACCAGCCAACGGCCAGAGAGAGTCTCAGCATCAACAAGCGGGCGCACGGATCGCGTAGACGCCCGAAGGAGTTCGATCGCCTCGTCGGCGAGCGAGCCCGGGCTGCGCGTACTGCGCAGATGAATGCCTGGTCGGTAGAAGCGCTCGCGGTCGCCACGAAGTCGCTCCAGTGTGGCGACCGGATCGGCGTGATTCATGAGCGGACGAACGACGCGCGCGGTACGCAGTCGTCGGGCGATGGAGGTGTCGGGGGCGTCAAGCCAGAAGAGGATCGCTTGCTCGCGGAGCGCCCAGCGACTGCGCGGGTCGGCTGCAGCACCTCCACCCAACGCCACAACACGGCCGATGCCGAGCTCTGCGCCAATTGATCCGGCTGGTGGTTCAGGGGATACGAGCGAGGCGATCAGTTGACGTTCGCGCAGTCGGAAGCCCGCCTCGCCCTCGCGTTCGAAGATCAACGCCACGCTGTCGTTCTTGATGCCGGTCTCGGCGATCACCGCACGGTCGGTATCAAGGAAGGGGACGCCGAGCTTCGCCGCTAGGCGCTTGCCGAGCGAACTCTTCCCAACGCCGGGGAGTCCAACGAGGGCAAGATCGCGCGGCGCCTGCATCACAACTTAGTCGTCGCCGCCAGAGCCGGCGCTGGTGCCGCCCGCCGATGGGGCGGTGCGCGGCGCTGCAGATCGGGCACGGAGTGCTGCGAGGTTCGCCTGAATCTCGGCGAGCGAGTCGCCGCCCGTCTTCTCGAGCAGGAACGGCACGATCGCGAGGGCGACCATCGCTTCTCCGATCACGCCCGCAGCGGGAACGACACTGATGTCGGAGCGCTCGTAGTGCGCCTTCTCGACCTTCTCGCCGGTGATGAGGTCAGCAGATGGGAGCGGTCGCGCCAGGGTGCTGATCGGCTTCACGGCGCCACGCACCACGATCGGCTCACCGTTCGAGACGCCGCCGGTGAGGCCGCCCGCGCGATTGGTGCGATGCACCCAACTGCCGTCGGCGGATCGACCCTCAATTACGTCGTGCACCTCGGAGCCGAAGATGCGTGTCTGCTCGAAGCCGAGGCCGAACTCCACACCCTTCACGCTCTGAATGCTGGCGATCGCCCCAGCGAGTGCGGTGTCGAGTCGGCGATCCCAATGTACGTACGACCCGAGCCCCATCGGGAGCCCCTTCACCACAACTTCGAAGATGCCGCCAACGGTGTTCCCCGCCTCGCGGGCCTCGTCGATGCGCGCAATCATGCGTTCCTCTGCGGCAGGGTCTGGGCAGCGCAGCGGGCTCGTATCGGCCTCGTCGCGGGTGCGCGTGCAGTTCGCCGGATCCACCGCCACGCCGCCAACCTCGGCGGTGAACGACCAGATCTCAATGCCGAGGGCGTTCAAGAGCGCCTTGGCCACGCCACCTGCGGCAACGCGTGCCGCGGTCTCGCGTGCCGATGCGCGCTCCAACACATTGCGCACGTCATCAAAGCCGTACTTCAACGCGCCGGCAAGGTCCGCGTGCCCTGGGCGAACGCGCGTCACCGGAATCGCGCGCTTCGTCCCCTCGGCCGCTGCAGCGGCGAGTGCCGCCGCCTCGTTGGCGCTGAGTGGGGCGACCTGCATCACGCTGGTCCAGTTCTCCCAGTCGCGGTTCTCAATGAGCAACAGGATGGGGGAGCCGAGCGTTGCGCCGTGGCGCACGCCGCTGCGAATCCGCGCGCGGTCCTGCTCAATAGTTTGGCGCGCGCCGCGGCCGTAGCCACCCTGGCGTCGGCGCATATCAATCTCAAGGGCCGCCTCGGTGAGCGGCACGCCTGCAGGCATGCCTTCAACAATGACGCCGAGCTCTGGTCCGTGCGACTCGCCTGCAGTTAAGAATCGAAAGGCCATGATCTTCCCCCTTACTTCTGTGCGTGACCAGCCGCTGCATCGAACGCAGCGCGCATCACCTCTAGTGGAGCTGGTCGCCCCGTCCATAGTTCAAACGCCGCCGCGCCCTGCAGCAGCAACATCTCACGTCCGTCGATCGCCTCGGCGCCTGCGGCGCGTGCCGTGTGCACCAGTGCCGTCTCGCCTGGCGCATAGACCACGTCAATCACGAACTGACCGGCGCGGAAGGCCGCCGCTGGGAGCGGCAGCGCGCCGTCACTCAAGCCGAGCGTTGTGGCGTGCACGACGAGTCCGGCAATCTGCGCCTCTTCAATCAGGAGTCCTTCGTGCCACGGCGCGGCACGCACCGTGAGGTGCGGCGAGGCCTTACGAACTTCGGCAACGAGCCGCTCGGCGCGGGCCAGATGGCGATTCGCAATGGAGATCTGCGCAACACCCGCAGTCACAAGCGCCGAGATGGCCGCCTTCGCTGCGCCACCAGCACCAAGCACCAGCGCATGTCGCGGGGTGCGTCGACCGTCGAGCAGTCCGTTGAGCGCGCCGCGGAAGCCCGCCGCGTCGGTATTGCGGCCAACGAGTCGGCTCCCGGCGCGGGTGATGGTGTTTACGGCACCAATCTGAACGGCCTCGTCGGTGAGCGAATCAAGGAGTGGCGCGATCTTCTCCTTGTGCGGCACAGTCACGTTCGCCCCCATCACCAGCGGATCAGCACGCAGCTCGGCAACGACGCGGGCAAGGTCAGCTGGCGCCACATCCATCGCCTCGTATGTCACCGGCAAGCCGATTGAATCGAACGCCGCCTGCTGAAACGCTGGCGAGAGACTGTGTTCCACCGGGTGCCCCAAGAGCAGAATGCGTCGCCCGCTCATGCTGCGGCTCCAATTCGCGCTAGGTCGTCGTAGAAGGTGGGGTAGCTCACCGCTGCCGCAGCGGGGTCATCAACCGAAACGGCGGCGCCACTGACGAGTCCGGCAATCGCAAAGGTCATCGCCAAGCGGTGGTCGCCAAGTGACGCGGTGACTCCAGCCGCTGGTCTGCCGCCGCCCACGAAGTGCAGATCATCTCCTGTCACCGAAACGTTCAGCCCAAGGGCGGCAAGCCCGGCTGCAACACCGGCGATGCGGTCGCTCTCCTTGGCGCGCAACTCGCCAGCGCCGCGAATGCTGGTTGCGCCGGTGGCCATGGCCGCCGCCAGCGAGAGGATCGGCACCTCATCAATGGCCAGCGCCACGTCGGTTGGTGTCATGTCGATGCCGTGCAGAGCGGCGCTGCGCACTCGCAGGTCGCCTACCGGCTCCCCCGAGCCGTCATCGGCGGCAAGAAACTCGTCAATGCGGGCGCCCATGCGCTGCAGCAGGTCGATGGCGTGGCGTCGGGTGGGGTTCAGTGAGACGCCGCGAATGAGCAGATCGGCGTCTGGGTGCAGGCTTCCGGCCACCAGCCAGAAGGTGGCCGACGATGGATCGCCCGGAATGGTGACGAGCGGAAGGGCAGAGAGCTCACCCGGGGCAATCGAAACGGTCGTCCCACCCGCATCACGAGAGGTTCGCAGCTCAGCGCCGCGTGCCACGAGCATGCGCTCGGAGTGATCGCGTGTGGCAACCGCCTCTCGATAGGTGCTCTCGCCCGTTGCCGCCAACGCAGCAAGCAGCACGCACCCCTTTACCTGTGCGCTTGGCGTTGTTGGCGCCCACGTAGCGCCACGCAGTGCGCCGCCCGTAATAGTCAGTGGCGCGCGCGTGCCCGCCTCGCCCGACCCGCACACAACCGCGCCCATCGCGGCGAGTGGCTCAAGAACGCGTGCCATCGGTCGACTCTTCAGTGAGGCGTCACCCGTCAACGTGTGCACGCCAGGTACGCCCGCCACGAGGCCTGCACCGAGTCGCATCGAGGTTCCCGAGTTGCCGCAATCGAGCGGCGCAGCTGCCGCTCGCAGCGCTGCACGCCCACCAGAGCGCACGCGCCATCGAGCAGTACCTGGGGCATCGTCAGGCGAAGCCGACTCACGCGAAACCGAAGCGCCGAGCGCGGCAACGATGCCCGCCGTGGAACGCACGTCATGGCCGTCGCCAGCGCCAACCACGAGCGTCTCGCCATCGGCGAGCGCGGCGTAGAGGAGCGCACGATGGCTCATCGACTTGTCGCCTGGAAGGCGCAGCTCGCCGCGCAGACGATCGCTCATCGCCCCGACGCCTCGCCCGGATTCGCGTGCATTGGCGAGACGACCGAATGAATCGTTCGCAGCTCGCCGGCGAGCCGCGAGAACATCGGCAGGGTGAGGGACTGCTCGCCGTCAGACCAGGCCTCTTCGGGCTTCGGGTGCACCTCGACCATGATCCCGTCAGCACCAGCGGCAACGCCGGCGTACGACATCGGTGCGACCATCCAACGCTTCCCCGTCGCGTGGCTCGGGTCAACGATGACTGGGAGATGCGTGAGTCGGCGCAAGATCGGCACAGCGTTTAAGTCGAGCGTATTGCGTGCCGCCGTCTCAAAGGTGCGAATGCCGCGCTCGCAGAGGATCACCTGGCGGTTCCCTGCGGCCAGGATGTACTCGGCGGCGAGCAGCCACTCTTCGATCGTGCCCGAGAGGCCGCGCTTCAGCATCACCGGCATGCGCGTTCGCCCCACCGCGTTGAGCAGCGAGAAGTTCTGCATGTTGCGCGTGCCGATCTGCAGCACGTCGGCGAACTCGGCGACCATGTCGACCTGCGCCGGCTCCATCACTTCGGTAATGATTGGCAGCCCGGTGCGATCGCGCGCCTCAGCAAGAAGGCGTAGCCCTTCAAGGCCGAGCCCCTGGAACGCGTACGGCGAGGTGCGTGGCTTGAAGGCACCACCGCGCAGCAGGGTTGCCCCCGCAGCGGCGACGCCCGCAGCAACTTCGAAGAGCTGTTCGCGTGATTCAATCGAGCAAGGCCCCGCCATCAGCGTCAGCGAGCCGCCACCAATGACCGCATCACGCACCTTGACGACGGTTGGCTCTCCGCGGAACTCCTGCGAGCTCAAGCGATAGGCGCGGGAGGGGCGCGCCACGGAGGCAACACCCGGCATCGCTACGAGTTCATCGCTCAACTTCTCGTCGAAGCCCTTCGGGCCGAGGAGGGCGAGGGTCAGCCCGCGCTCTGTGGGCTCGTCGTAGACGGCGAGACCCGCCTCGGTTGCACGGCTGCGAATCGCCGCGACCTGTTCACTGGTTGCCGACTGGTTGATTCGTACAAACATTGGTCACTCCACTCTCTTGGCGGACTCCCTGGTGCCGCTTCTGGGGAAAAAGAAAAGAGCAGAGGTCTCCCTCTGCTCACATCCCGGCAGGACCGCCGGTCAGACGCTTACGCGCCTGGGCTGGTCATGCCGGGTATCGAAAGTAGAAGCGGTTCGCCATGCGCAAACTCTACGGCGGCGCGCGCCGTGGGTCAAGAAAGCGGAATTTCCGCGCAAAATCTGGAGCCCCTTACGTCGCCGTAGAGCGGGAAATGCGCCACGAAGCGGGGCGATAGCGCAAAAACACGCACAACTTCACCCCATACGCACAAGTTTTGCGTGCGGCGGCGGCAGTAGGGGCCTCTGCGCGCATCTGAGCGGGCCAGAGTGCTGATTCCGCACGAAATACCCCCTACCAAAAGGCGATTTGCCCGCGCTAGGCGCCAGCCCATGCCGCGACCGGGTATCAGCAGCTCGTAAAGAGAGGGGTCAAGAGTGGCCACACGCACGAAATCGAAAAATCACGCTTGCAGTTATCCACATTGTGTTTTAGTTTTCCACAAGCCCCAACAATGGGGTGGAGTTATGACAGCCCGAAGTACGGGTTAGTCAGAGTGGAGGTACACACATGGCTGTAAAGAAGCGAAAGGCCGCTGCGAAGCGCAAGCCTGCTGCCAAGAAGGTCGCTAAGAAGCGAGTAGCCAAGAAGGCCGTAGCCAAGAAGGCTCCAGCCAAGCGAAAGGCCAAGCGCAAGACGGTCAAGAAGGCCGTTGCGAAGAAGGCCCCAGCGAAGCGAAAGGCCAAGCGCAAGACGGCGAAGAAGGCCGTTGCGAAGAAGGCTCCAGCCAAGCGCAAGAAGCGCAAGACGGTCAAGAAGGCCGTAGCGAAGAAGGCTCCTGCGAAGCGCAAGGCCAAGCGCAAGACGGCGAAGAAGGCCGTTGCGAAGAAGGCCCCAGCCAAGCGCAAGAAGCGCAAAGCTGCAAAGAAGGCGTAACTTTTAACGATCCGTCGAGGATCGTTCGAGAGGCGTCCAGGGCAACCTGGGCGCCTCTCTCTTTTTCCCCGCATACTTGACCCATGACCCGACCAATCGTTGTCAGCGACATGGATGGCACCCTCACCACCGCCGAAACCTGGCGTGGCGTGCACCAATGGATTCGCGCGAACTACCCGAGTGCCGCCGCGAGCCGGTTCATTACCGTTCGATTACCAATCGTCTTTCTCGCACGCTCCGGCCTCATGAGCAAGGAGCGCTTCCGCGCCCGCTGGCTCGAGGATCAAACGAAGCTGCTGCGCGGTTTGCCTGCCGAGCAGCTCGCTGTTATGGGGGAGTGGGTCGTCGAGCATCTCCTTTGGCCCGCCCGACGCGTCGAAGCGGTCAGCGCAGTGCAGGCGACACTCGCCACGGCACGTGCGACCGACCCAAGCACCGAACTCGTGCTTGCAACTGGGGGGTACCAGCCGATCGCCGCCGCGTTTGCAAAAAGGCTCGGCGCCACCATCGCGCTCGGCACGCCATTTGACGTAGCCGACGGTATCGCCACCGGAAAGCTTGCCGCGCCAACGCAATCTGGTGAAGAGAAGGCACGTGCCGCACAGGCCTGCGCGGCGGGCGGTCGCATCCTCGCCGCCTTCGGCGACACGGCGGCCGACATCCCGCTGCTGAAACTGGCGGAGCGCGCCGTTGCGGTGGCTCCTGACAGCGCACTTGCCCTCAAGGCCGCCCGCGTGGGCTGGGAGCGCCTCGGCTAGCGTTCAGCGGGTGATTCTGGGATACTCGCGCTCGGTCTCGGAGAGGTCGCATAGAGGTCTAGTGCAGCGGTTTGCTAAACCGCCACGTGGGGTTTTCCTGCGTCGAGGGTTCGAATCCCTCCCTCTCCGCCAGCCGTTGTACGCTGCACATCGCAGATGCGCCCGTAGCTCAGTGGATAGAGCGTTAGGTTGCGGACCTAAAGGTCGTGGGTTCGAGTCCCGCCGGGCGCACCATTTCCCCTCCCTCCGTATAGTTGCCCCATGAGTCGCGTTGCCGTTCTCGGGTTAGGCACCATGGGCGCCCCTATTGCTGGGCACCTCGCCGCCGCTGGGCACAGCGTGCAGGCCTGGAACCGCGGGACGCATCGCAGCGCACCTGCGGGCACCACGCAACACACCTCACTGACCGATGCCCTCACCGGCGCTGACGCCGTGGTGCTCTCCGTCTCCGATACGCCCGATGTTGAGGCGCTGCTCCTCGGCACACCGGGCCAGCCTGGTGCCATCGATCTGTTGAAGTCGGGGGCAACCATTATTGACACCAGCACCATTGCACCGCGCGCCACGCGCGAGATGGGGGAGCTGCTCGCCAAGAAGGGAATCCTGATGGTTGATGCGCCCGTGAGCGGCGGCAGCGAAGGCGCGCAGAAGGGAACGCTCACCGTTTTCCTCGGCGGCACCCCCGAAGCGGTCAGTGCGGCGCTCCCTTATATAGAGACGTTCGCCAAAACGATTACGCACCTTGGCCCACTCGGCTCGGGGCAGGTTGGCAAGGCGGTCAATCAGATCGTGATCTCCGGAACGTATCTCTCCCTCGCCGAGGGGATCCTCGTGGGGCAGAAGGCGGGGCTCGACCCACAAACCCTGGTCACCGCACTGAGCGGTGGCTCGGCGCGCTCGTGGGCACTCGAGAATCGCTGGGAGCGCATGGCGAACGACACCTACCCGCTCGGCTTCAAGGTGGCGCTGCACCGTAAAGACCTGGGCATCGCCATCGGCCTTGCCGACGAACTGAACGTGCCCGTGCCCACCGCCATGTTGGTGGCGCACCTCGAAGATGAGCTGATCAACACGGGGCACGCCGAAGAAGACATCTCGGCGCTGGCCCGACGCCTGCGCGACATCGCGAACGAGATCGACCCGGCGTGAGCGCCGAGCGCGACGCCATCCTTTCCGCGCAATACGTAGCACTGACCACCTATCGCCGCGATGGCACCCCTGTCACCACTCCGGTGTGGGCGGCGGCTGAAGGCAGCAGCCTCTACCTCTTCAGCAACGCCGCGGCGGGCAAGGTGAAGCGCCTGCGCAACAGCAGTCGCGCGGCGATTGCCCCCTGCACCGCAATTGGCAAGGTCACCGGCGCACAGCTCCCAGCCGAAGCATTCAACCTCGCCAGCGACCAGATGCCGAAGGTGTGGCGGCTCCTTACGAAGAAGTACGGCATGGCCGTACGCCTCTTTATCGCCTACGACCGTGCCCGTGCACTCCTGCGCATGCAGCCCAGTGCTGGCATTGAGGTTCGGCTCACCCCTTAATCGGCTATTCTCCGCCGTGGAAAGGTGGCCGAGTGGTTGAAGGCACCGCTCTCGAAAAGCGGCAGGTTAATAGCCTCGTGGGTTCGAATCCCACCCTTTCCGCCACCGGCTGATCGGCGCACGACGTACGGTCATTACGGAGAGGTCGCCTAGTGGTCTATGGCGCCGCATTGGAAATGCGGTTTGGGAGTAATCCCATCGAGGGTTCGAATCCCTCTCTCTCCGCCACACTCTATTGATCGAATCGCGCGTTTGGATCAGCACCAGGTAGGGGCACTAAGCATTTACACGCCGAAAATGTTTAAGACCTAGGATCCCCCAGAACTCCTCCCACCAGGGGATCGTGCAGGTATGCGCCTGCCGCTCTGGATCGCGGACCGGGGGTAAGGGCTGGACTCATGGCGAAGTCAACGCAAAAAACGGCTGGAAACATGCAGATGAAGCACATCGCTCATCGGCACATCGATAGCTTGAGCGATGGTGTCTTCTCGATCGCGCTCACGTTGCTCGGGCTTGATGTGCTCTCGCTCGCTCGGGACCTGGCCCATAGCGACGATCTGAACGGTGCTCTCTTTGGGCACTGGCCGGTCTTCTTCGCATACGCGATGGGCTTCTTTGTGCTTTACGCCATGTGGTACGCGTATCACGCCACCAGTCAGTATGTGATCAGCACGAATGCCTGGGTGGTGTGGCAGCACGGCCTCGTGATGGCGATTGTGGCCCTGGTGCCGTTTACCACGGCACTCCTTGCCGAGAGCTTGAACACGCCGAACATGACCTGGGGTGTCTTTTACTTCGGTGTAACGGTGTTTGGAAACCAATGGACGAACGCGCTCTTGAGCCTTCCGATGCGTGGTAACGCGCCAATCTTCTTCTCGGACGATTTCCCAATTGAGCAGGCCGATCAAGCAAAGGCGCTGATGCTCTTCAACATCACCCAGAGTCTGATTGGGCTCGTTCTTGTTCTCGCGGCGCTGGTGAATCCGTGGATTGCCCTCTTCGGGTACATCCTTCACCTCGCCGGCCAGGCAAACCCAGTGCGGATGCTGAACTCGTTCGGTACTTTGCTCTCGCCGCGCTTCTTCCGCCTCAAGCCTGAAACTCGACGAACAAAGTAGTCGCGGTCCTGCTGGTGGTGCGCTTCGCGCGCTACCCGAGGAACGGTCGCAACTCAACCTTTCGATTGATGTAACTACAATCGAGCTGGCAAGAGCTGCGGGTGGAGGTTTGGGTGGAGCCGCAGATGCTCTGTAATGCCTCAGGACTCCTCGAAACACCTGCATCTGACCTCAGGACTCCCTAAGAATCCCTCTGATCCCTCTTCAGGGTCCAATTGTTTCTGCGGAGCGTTTACATGATGAACACCTTCCCAGTGATGCTGCGCACATGAAAAGGCGCTGTGAGGGTTGACGATCGCCCGAGCATGCGGCACCGTATGTAACAGATAGCAGAGTTGAGTCAGTAGGGGTTGCGCCGCGCGGCTCAAACGGAAACAACCAGTGAGGTGTGGATAGATGCGCCGGATCTTTGCCGTAGTCCTCGGATTCGTCTCGCTGGTGGCAACCGGACTCACCATAACCAGCGCCGCAAAGGCGGAGAGCGCCAACGGCTTCACCTTCACCGTCGCAGGTGGTAACGCGACCGTCACCGGTTGTGTCAGTGTCTGCCCTGGAGTCATCAACATTCCGGCGACGCTCAACTCATACCCTGTAACTGCGATCGGGGCGAATGCCTTCTACAACGCATCGACCGTAACGGTATCCATTCCAAACTCGGTGGTACTCATTGGTAACGGCGCCTTTCAAGCGAACGATATCTCTTCCCTTACGATCCCAAACTCCGTGACAACGATTGGCACCAATGCTTTTGCTTACAACCAGATTAGTACGCTCTCGCTCGGTACCGCGGTAGAATCCATTGGGTCTTCAGCATTTACTGAGAATGTTCTCACCACACTGGTCGTTCCGAATTCGGTCATCACCATTGCGGCAAATTCATTCTCATCCAACACCATTAGCTCTCTATCCCTTGGCACCAATGTTTCGAGCGTCGGCCCGTACGCGTTCAGCGAAAACCTGTTGACGTCGCTCGTCCTTCCAGACGCTGTGCTTTCCGTTGGTGAGCATGCCTTTGAAAAGAATGATCTTGGTGCAATTGATTTCGGAAGTGGAATCCAAACGATCGGAAGTTATGCCTTTGCCGATAACAGCTTGACCTCGATCACAGTTCCGACCACGTTGACTCTGCTTGACACCTTCGCGTTCAAGGGGAATAGCCTGACATCGGTCTCCATTCCATCAACATTCAGCACAATCAGGAACTACGTGTTTTCTGAGAATGCCATTAGCACGCTTGACCTACCCTCCACGATTACAGCGATTGGCGATGGTGCGTTCTATAGCAACGCACTGTCTGAGGTGAACCTACCGGCTGGTTTGCTCACGATTGGCGTTTCAGCGTTTGACTCGAATCTGTTGACCTCACTAACGATTCCAGAGTCTGTCACGAGCATTGGAAACTTCGCCTTCTTCAACAATTCCATTTCAACACTCACAATTCCGGCATCGGTCACCGGGGTAGGCGACGGCGCGTTCGCTACCAATCTCTTGACCTCCGTTGATTTCTTGGGCGATGCGCCAACGCAAGGGCTTGGGGTGTTTACCGAAAATGATGGCCTGCCTTACGTGGTCCGCCTGCCCGCTGCGTCAGATTGGGGTAGGACGTGGAGTGCGGTGCTCGTGCGTGTCCTTGGCGTCACACCCCCGGACACCTCGCTGTCGCGCCTCGGGCCGACCCCTTCTGGTGAGAACGTTTCGTTCGTCCTTACATCGGACACCAGCGCGACGTTTGAGTGCAATCTTGATAGTGCAGGTTGGGTGGCATGTCCGAGTAGCTATACGACTCCGACACTGAGTGACGGGCTTCATGTGCTCCGAGTTCAGGCGGTAGACTTGTACGGAGTTGTCGATCCAACGCCAGCGCGTGCAGAGTGGCGATCGGACACGACCCCACCAGATACCGTTCTTACCGCCCCGAGGGATTTTCCGTTCACTGCGCCGGTCGCGGAGTTCTCCTTCAGCGCCGTTGACGATTCGCCCGTGACGTTTGAGTGTGCCATCGATGATGGGCCATTTGCTCCCTGCACTTCGCCATACACCACGACCACCCTTCCGATTGGGAGCCACACCTTCTCCGTGCGGGCGACCGATAGCACCGGACGGGTGGACCCAAGCCCCTCGACGTTTACGTGGGAGGTGCGAGAGGATGATGGCCCGCTGCCGCCAACGAATCGGAGCGACACGCTCACGCCGTTCGGTGTCGCGCGCGTCCTCGCCCTTCTCCTCTTGTCGATTGTCGCTGGCGCTCTTGGGGTGCGTCTGTGGAGGGCGGAACAGAGCGCGACGCGCTAGCGGCTCGCCTCGCGCAATTTGAGTGTGAGGCACAGAGAGACCATCCTGCCCAACTCGAGTTGCTCTGCATCTCGCACCACGTTCTTGATTGGGACCAGGTAGAGGCCGTTCTTTGGGAAGAGCGACGTGGTGAAGGTGGTCTCTCCAATGGCTACAGTGACCGGAATAGCGCCCCAGCCGTAGGTGAGTTGCGGCGCGAGCTTCTGGATCATGGCGCTCTTGACGACAGGGAGCGACACGAAGTGGAATGGCGCGGGGCCCCGCCAGTGAACAAGTTCTCCACGAGTGTGGATCTCCATGGCTGGCATGGTACTGGCAGATCGGCCACCGTCAACGGCTCGAAGAGAACATCTCCGCAGGGCAAGCGAGTAAACTAAGCTTCAATGCCCCTCCGTCAAGTTCTGCAGGTGGTGAGTCAAGGGGGCCTCGGCCTCTTCCTTAGTTCGGCTGGCTACAGTCATCTGACAGCGAATCGAATCGCGTTCCAGGCACAGGTGCCCACCTGGCTCCCGATCGATCCGGACATTGTGGTGCTGGCATCGGGGATCGTTGAGATCGCGCTCGGCCTGGCACTACTCACGCTGTGGCGCTATCGGGCGTACGTTGGGCTGGTCACTGCCCTTTTCTTTGTGGCGATCTTTCCCGGCAACATCAACCAGTTCGTGAACGGGATCGATGCCTTTGGCCTGAATTCCGACCTTGCGAGGGGAGTTCGCCTCCTCTTTCAGCCCATCTTGGTGCTGTGGGCGCTCTGGTCAACGGAGGCGATGCGCCTTGTACGGCGCGGGCAGAGGCACCCATGATTGAGCAGATCCTCCCAGCCGTGGGCGGTGGCGTTGGGGCGATTGCCCTCGTGGGCTCAGGGGAGTACCTCCCGGCGATGTCCCCCTTCGAAGAGCGACTCCTTGATGACGCTGTTGGGCGCGGGAGGCCACGGCACTATATGCAGCTCGCAACTGCTGCGGGAGAAGAGGGTGAGAGCAGCCTCGCCTATTGGCGCGAGTTAGGCGAGGCCCAGGGTAAACGAATCGGTGTAACAACGAGCTTCTTGCCAGTCTTCACGCGCGCGCACGCCAATGACCCGGGTCTTGCCGCGCGTGTACAGGAGGCTGGACTGCTCTATCTGTCGGGCGGAAATCCTGCGCATCTCGCAGAGACACTCGTGGGTTCGATGGTCGGTGATGCCATCCTGGATCATGTTCGGATTGGCGGGGCGCTGGCTGGCTGCAGCGCTGGCGCGATGGTGCTCGGCACCACCGTACCCACGTTCCGCTTCGGATCACGCGCTCCGGTTCCTGGATTCAATTTGCTCCCCGGCATTCAGGTGATCCCACACTTCAATCGACTCTTTGAAATGGCGGTTAGGGGTGCCCCAGATTCAACCAAACACCTCCTGGGTATTGAGAATCTCACCGCGCTCGTGCGGTGGAGCGCTGCGACGGAGTGGCAGGTGGTCGGCGATGGCGCGGTGCACCTGCTCCGCGGCGGTCCGCGCCGACGGCTCGTTGCGGGGGAGTCGCTCGCCCTTTAGTGCGGCAGCGCGGCGATCACCTTCGCGAGTGCAACGCCGATCGGTGTGGCGAGGTACTTGGCCATTGTTGCTGTGAGGTGATGGTTGTCGTGGAAAACAATCCGACCATCAATAATCGGGGCACACTTCGTGCCTGGGCAGAGGGCTGCCGTGAAGTCAAAGAGCGGCAGGTTGCGCTGCTTGGCCACGAGCAGGTCTCGCCCGTATCCCCATGCCGGATAGACATCGGGCTTCTTTGTGACGCATTTCGCAACGTTGCTCTTGTTGCGAGCGAGGCAGGTCGGGATGTTGATTTCTCCGTTCGGCGTCTCAGCGAAAATCAGCACGGGAAACGGAATCTTGTCCAGCAAGCGACCCACGGCATCGGCGTAGTATTGCGGTCGGATTTCGTTCGGCTTCCCCTCCTCGCGGGTCTCTGTATGGGAGAGAATGACCAGCGTTGGCTTGAGCTCATTGATCTTTGCGATCGCATTCAGCCGCCACTTGGTGCATGAGGTGTACGACTTGCCGAGTCGATAGGCGTAGAGCTTGACGTCCATAAAGACGCAGTTCACCTTAGCAATCGGAATGATCTCGTAGTTGTATGCCTTGCCGATCAGGTCAAGTGCCGGCATCCAATGCAGAGCATGGCTGTCGCCCAGGATCACAATCCGCGTGCCGCCCTTCTTTCCGTAGTAGCAGACGGGAACCGTCTCGCCGTAGTGATCACGGCTGCACCCCTTATTGAGGATGTTGTCGGCGTCACCCGCGGCGCGATTCAGCGCCGGCTTGATGTTCGCGGGCACGGCACCAGTCAGCTGGTGCACGATCGTGCCGCCAATCGAGATCGGTGCCCACGGGGTGGGGGAGGGGCTAACATCGAGAATGCTTGAGCTCGGCGTCGGGGTAGCGACACTGATGCCAGCATCATCGCTGGCCCCCGGCTCCGCCGAAGCAACGTCGGGGGCGATGCCGACGCCGGCGAGTGCGAGCACCAGGCTTGCCAGCACGGCACCGCCGCGCCGCAAGACGGTGCCAGGCACCAGACTTAAGGCGAAGCCCTTGCGGAACGGCTGCTCAACGAAGCGATACATGAGCGCAGCAACGAGCACGCTTGCAACTACGGCGAGCGCTGTTGCCACTTCGTTCATGGCGATGCCGAAATACGTGGGCAGGATAAGAATTGGCCAGTGCACGAGGTAGAGGCTATAGCTAATGCGACCAATAGCGCGAAGGGGCGCGATAGAGAAGAGTGCGCGCATCGCTCGGCCACCCGTTGCGCTCACGGTTCCGCGCAACCCGATCGTCGCCATGCCGCCAACGAGCGCGACAGCGGCAACACCCGAGAGTGGCCCTGCGAGCCCGGGGTAGCCCTTCTCCCCAGGAAGGAGGAGCGTGAGGGCCACGATGATCGCAAAGCCGATCGGCGCGAGGGGGATACGTCGAAGAGTGTTGTTCGCAAGCGCGCGCGTCTCGAGCAGTGCGAGCAGGCCGCCAGCGGCAAGGCCGTAGGCGCGCGTTGGTAGTAGGTAGTAGGCCCAGATCGGTTCGGCGGGCGTCAGTAGCGCTGCGGCGATGGTGGAGCCGAGGGCGATCACCGCGAGCGTCATCAGAATCGCGCGACGCTTACCAATCTTCCAGGCGATGCCCAGGAGCAGCGGTACCAGTAGGTAGAACTGCTCCTCAACGCCAATCGACCAGAGCGGGAGCAGCGGTGATGGTTCGGTGCTGCCGAAGTAGTCAACCGCCTGTAGTCCGAACGTAATGTTCGCCGCACCAGCGAGGGCGGCGGCGCCATCCTTCGCCGTGCGCGCGAGCGTTGTGGGGTCGTTCAACAGAGCAACCACGGCAACGGTCAGCAGGATTGTTGCGGCAAGCGCGGGGGCAATGCGTCGAATACGCCGCGCATAGAAGTCACGGAAGCTGATCCCGTGCCCCGCCTCGAGGCCACGGAGCAGGATGCCCACAATCAAGTACCCCGAGAGCACGAAGAAGATGTCGGGTCCGAGTGCTGCCCCAGGGATCTGCAGACCAGCATGCGCCGCCACGACGAGCCCTACGGCGAGCCCGCGCAGCCCTTCAATCTCGGGACGAAATTGGGACTCACTCGCCTGGCGGGGGGTGCTCTTCATGCGTGCAGTATGGCGCACGGGGGTAGGCGTGGGTGCGCTAAGGTTCGCGCATGAGTATCGCCGCCAAGCGCCCCACGATGATCGTCGACTGCGACCCAGGGCACGATGACGTGTTCGCGCTGGTGGTGGCCAACCACTACGCCAACCTGATTGGCATCACCGCCGTGCACGGCAATGCGCCCCTCTCGCGCACGCTGCCGAACGCCCTAATCGCCTGCGATGTCTTTGGCATCAGCGCCCCCGTCTTCGCTGGCGCTGACCGTCCGCTCGTGGCCCCACCGCGCAACGCCCCACACATTCACGGTGAGTCGGGCCTTGGCGGCCCCGAGCTGCCACCGGTGCGGCGCACCGCCGAGAAGGCGGGTGCTGTCGAGGCGATCATCGAACTCGTGCGCAAGCACGAAGGCGAAGGGGTCTGGCTCGCGCCCCTCGGCCCGCTCACCAACATCGCCCTTGCCCTGCGCGCCGCGCCCGACCTCGGTAAGCGCATCGCGGGTATCTCGCTGATGGGTGGCGGCACCCTGCACGGCAACCGCGCCCCACATGCTGAGTTCAACATTTGGGCTGATCCCGAGGCCGCCTCCACAGTCTTCAACTACGGCGGACCACTCAAGATGGTCGGCCTCAACACCACACACCAAGTGGTGATCACCAAGGAGTTCGTGCAGCGCGTTCTCGCCCTTGGCACACCGAGCGCGAAGTTCGCCGCAGAGCTGCTCGACTTCTTCTCCACGACGTACGGCGAGCAGCTCGGCGTCTACGGCGGCCCGCTGCACGATCCGTGCGCCATTTTCGCCATCACCCACCCGCAGCTCTTTGATCTGCGAGAGAAGCGCGTCGACATTGAGCTGCACGGCGAGTTCACCCGCGGCATGACCGCCGTCGACGAGCGCCCGATCGTGCAGTCGAAGAAAGAGAAGCCGAACGCCCTGGTGGCATACGAGCCGAAGTCCGCTGAGATCTTCCAGTTGATCTACGAGGCGCTCGCCACCGCACCGTCGGCATGAGCGTCGCGGTCACGCGTCGTCGACTGCAGACCTCGCTCGTCCTCGGCGTTGGCCTCGGCAGCACCGGCTATATTGCCGCCATCACCATCGCCACGATCGTGGCGAAGCAGCTTTCTGGTGGCTCTAGCTTCGCTGGGCTCCCAGGGGCAACCATCGTGCTCGGCTCCGCTGCCGCCTCACAACTTCTCTCGCGCTTCATGGTGCGCTACGGCCGCCGCGCTGGGCTTGTGCTCGGCTACGGCATCGGCGCCGCTGGCGCACTCGCTGCCGGCGTCGCCGTGGTGCTCTCCTCGTTCCCGCTCTTCATCGTTGCCACCGCGGCGATGGGCTGCGCCAATGCTGCCAATCAGCTCTCGCGTTATACCGCCGCCGACATGTACCCCGAGACAGGTCGCGCCTCAGCGATCGGCCTTGTTGTGTGGGGCTCAACGCTTGGCTCCATCGTTGGGCCGAACCTGGTCACCTTCTCGGGGAACATCGCCGAGGGCTTCAACCTGCCGCGACTCGCTGGTGTGTATGGCGTGCCGGTGCTCTTTGTGACCGCCGCTGCGCTGCTCACGCTCGTTACCCTACGCCCGGACCCTGCGACCCTTGCGCCTGCTCGCGCGAGTGCACTCGCTCGCGCCAGCGCCTCACTCGGCGAGATGCTCGCGCGTCCCCGCATCCTTGCCGCCGTTGTGGCGCTGATTATTGGGCAGGTGGTGATGGTGCTGGTGATGACGATGACGCCGCTGCATATGACCGAGCACGGCCACGGACTTGATGCTGTTGGACTCGTCATTAGCGGACATACATTTGGCATGTTCGCCTTCTCACCAATCTCCGGCCGACTCGCCGGCCGATTCGGCACTCCGGCCATCATCGCGGTGGGACTCGCGTTGAGCGCCTTCGCCTCGGTGCTCGCCGCAGTGGCGCCGCCAGATGGGGGAACGATCCTCTTCATCGCCCTCTTCCTGCTTGGCGTCGGCTGGAACTTCGGATTCGTCGCCGGTTCCGCACTTCTTACCGAAGGGCTCGATGGGGCGGAGCGCACCACACTGCAAGGGGCGACCGACGCCATGATCTGGAGCTCCGCCGCCGCCGCGGCACTCGGCTCGGGGATCGTCGTTGCCGTGGCGAGCTACACCGCGCTAGGCCTCCTCGGCGCCGCGCTTATCCTGCTCCCAGTCGCCGCAATGCTGCGCGGCCGCGCCGCACTCCGCCGCTCCTAGCGGCGAGCCTTACGCCTTCGGGGCGCGGACGACGCTCTCGAAGCGCTCCTTATGAGAGCCGTCGCAGAACGGCTTGTTGGCAGAATGGCCGCAACGGCAGAGGCCGGCGGCTGGACCCTCATGCGGAATCTCGCTCCCCTCAACGTCAACGATGGTGAAGTCGCCCTCCACGCGCAATGAGCCATTGTCCTTGACGGTGATCTTGACCTTCTGCTCGTCGCTCATGAAGCCCCCCTCTGTTGCTCGCTGGCGAAGTGCCAGTACGCGCAGTTTACCCCGCACCCGCAACGCTCCATCAGGAGGCGTGGCGCGTGCGCAATACTGCCGCCATGAAGATCTATCTCGCTGGGCCACTCTTCTCGGATGCCGAGCGCGGCTTCCTTGACACCGTTGCCGCTCGGCTGCGCGCCGAGGGCTTTGACGTCTTCGTGCCGCACGAGCAGTTTGCCGAGCAGAAGTTCATGCGCTCCGATGGCGATGCCGCCGCCGACGAGGTCTACGCCGTGGATCTTGCTGGCGTGATGGGGGCCAACGCGGTCCTCGCCTGGCTTGATGGCACCCAGGTCGACGATGGCACCTCGGTTGAGATCGGCATCTTCAGTCGCCTCGCTGCGCAGGATCCTGCGCGCTACAAGGGGATCATTGGACTCAGCACCGACATGCGCGTTGCGCGCCGCAAGGGGCTCGTTCCAGCCGACGGCATCAACCTCTTCGTGGTCGGTGCGATCCGCGCATCGGGCGAGGTGGTCTGGTCGGTCGACGAGGCGGTCGCCGCCCTCATTCGCCTTCGCGACCGCCGGTAGGCGGTTGACCCTGCGGAGCGCTCAAGGGTGAGTGCGACGACGATCCTGCGGGATGTGCGCATCACGATGCGCGACGGTGTGCAGCTCTCGGCCGATGTTTGGATCCCTGCCGCCGGCAAAGAGCACCCAACAATCCTTGAGGTGCTGCCATACCGCAAGGATGACTACCACCGCAGCGCCGATGATGAGTTGATGGGCGCTGTCGCGCGCCGCGGATACGCAGGCTGCCGACTTGATGTGCGAGGGACGGGGCGTAGCGACGGGATCGCCCTAGACGAGTACACCGAGGATGAGACGCTCGACATGCTTGAGGTGATCAGCTGGCTGCGAACGCAACCGTGGTCTAACGGTCGCGTTGCGGCATGGGGCTGGTCGTATGGCGGATTCACCTCACTGATGGCGGCGGCGCGACGGCCTGAGGGTTTGGTGGCGATCGTCCCGTGCTACGCGAGCGATGATCGCTGGGAAGACGATGTGCATCAGAACGGCGGCCTGCGCACGGCGAGCGAACAGTTCGGCTACGCCGCCTCCATGATTGGCATGAATGCAATGCCAGGTGGCATCGAACCGGATCGACCCGGTTGGCGAGAGGGCTGGCGACAGCGTCTTGAGGAGACTCCGCCGTGGACACTCGGTTGGCTGCGCCGCGCACGACCGTCAGAGTGGCGTCACAACTCGGTGCGTCATCTGCCGCCCATTGAGATCCCCATGTTGCAAATCGCCGGTTGGTGCGACGGCTATCCAAATCCCGCTTGGCGCCTTCAAGAGTCAGCCCCTGCAGGTGCGGAGCGTCGCCTCCTCTGCGGGCCGTGGGTGCACCTCTCTCCCGAGACCGGTTACCCAGGACCGGGTGCTGGATGGTTGCCGCTTGCACTCGCCTGGCTTGATCGCTTCTGCGCACCGCCTGCAGCAGAGGAGTGCGCCAGCGAGGCGGAGCGCGCCGCCGCCGCTGACCCCGAGCAGACGATCCTCTGGTATCTACCGCACTCGCGACCGCCGGCACGATTCCCCGCCGAGTGGCCAGGTGAGTGGATCGCCGAGACCACGTCGCCCACGCAACGCGCCACGCGCCGACCGCTCTACCTCCATGCTGGTGGAGCCGCCTCATTCAAACCAGTAGGTGCAAGTGATCGCGCACTGCCAGCAGCAACGATTCGGAATCTGCCCTCAGCTGGCGCGTCGGGGCCACTCTGCTTCGGCGGGGGAGCGCCACCCATCGGGCTCGCCGACGATCTGCGAGAGGACGTGCGACAGCTTGAAGCGGTAGCTGCTGCAGCACCCGCTTCTGAGCGCGCCGCGGTCTGGACGAGCGAGGTGCTGACAGAGGAGCTACTGATCTGCGGCCGACCACAGTTGCGCCTACGCATTACTCCAGATGGCCGCGAGGGTGCGATCGTTGCACGCCTTGGCGACGTGGCTCCGGATAGCGCCATCAGCATGGTGACGCAAGGAATGCTGAACCTTGCCTATCGCACCGAGCAGTCGCCGCTTCCACTTGTTCCTGGAGCGACCATTGAGGTCACACTCGACCTACGCGTTATCGCCCATGCATTCGCACCCGGTCATCGCCTCCACCTGCAACTGCTCGGGAGCGCGTTCCCAATCACGTGGCCACTCGCGACCGCATTTGCGCTCACCTGCTCCGAAGATGGCGGCGCCATGTTGACGCTCCCGCAGATTCAGCGTGATGCAACGTTGCGCGCTGGTGCCGCGCGAGCGTTGAACAATCCGTGGCTGCGGCACGCGGCCGGCGCGAACGCCGCACCTCCAGCGTCACTTGCTGGGCTACGTGCAGGGGAGTACCCCACCAGCAGTGGGGAGCTAGGGGCCCCAGATCGTGGCGGCGCACTGCCAGACGCCCCCGCCTCCGTATGGGATCTGGTGCGCGGGCCAGGTGAGCGTGTGACAGCGCGCTTCTTCGGCGGCGGGCGTTCGCTCGGCGGGCCAGGGGTGTCGCTCTATGCCGATGAGGGATTCACCTACCAGGTCAGCGATGCGGACCCGGCTCATACATCACTGCAGACGAGCGTCGCCTACGAGCTACGCGATGGGGAGCATGTCGTACGAGCGATCGCCGAGGGAGAGATTCGCTCGGATGCGCAGAACTTCCTCTACCGCTGTGCCCTGAACGTCACCCTCGACGGTGCACCGTTTCACAGCACACTCTGGGAGGAGCACGTCCCGCGCGACGGTCGCTAGAAGCGCCGCGCGGGATCGTACCGTTTCGCTGGTCTACTCCTCGTCGGTGCGGCGCTTGCCGCGTCGGCTTCGGAGGGCGAGGAAGACACCAGCCGCCGCGAGCAACGCGACGAGGGGAATCAAGAGGCTGTTCTCCGCAGCGACGTCGCCGCCACCGCCTGATGCCGGTTTCAGCAGCGTGTAGCCGACTGGGCCGAGCCCAAAGAAGGGCGTACCGTCGGCTGGCTGATTCTTCCAGCCCGTGAACTTGTCGGTGCGATACGCGACCAGCGTCGCGTCGTAATAGAGCACGTGGTACGGAGCCTGTTCGTACATCAGCTGCTGGAGCTGAGCCACAATTCCCTTCCGCTCTGGTCCGTTCGGCAGCGTTCGCTGCTGTTCGTAGAGTGCGTCGTACTCTGCGTTTGAGAAGAAGCTGTCGCTTGATGCGCCAATCTCCGACGTCAAGAAAATCTCTAGCAGCACGTTCGGATCAACATCTCCGCTCCAGCTCCAGATGAAGAGGTCGTAATCGGCCTTCCCTTCTGCCTCGGGGGGTAGCATGATGTCAACGAGAGAGTCTGAGTCAAACGCCTGAGCGTTCACCGGTACGCCGATCTCACCGAACCACCCGGCAATGAACTCCGCCGCTTTGGCGTATGAATCATCGCTGCTCGGTACATAGAGGCGCAGGTTGAGTGGCTTCCCCTCAAGGTCCTCCCGAACGCCGTCACCATCCGAGTCAACGTAACCGGCCGCCTCCAGTTTTTCGGCGGCCAACTCCAGGTCAAAGGTGCGAAGGTTTGTTGGCTCCACGTGGAAGTCAACCGAGATCGGTGGCACCTGGGTTGAGCCGGGTACACCGTAGCCCCCGAGCACCTTCTCAATCAAGGTTTCGCGGTCGATTGCGTACCCGAGCGCGTCGCGGAAGCGCTGATCTCGCAGCGCCTTTGTGCTTGCGCCACCACCCGCGATCTCTTTGGAGTAGGTGTTAAATCCAAGCTCAGTGAACCCGTTGGCCGAGCCGACCGCCACCTCGATCACCTCTGAGGAGCCGTCAAGCTGCTTTAGCTGCTCGGGGGATACGTTGTGCGCGTAATCAATCTCACTCGCAACGAGCGCCTGATACAGGGCATCGGAACTCTTGAAGAAGCGAAGCACAATCTCGTCAGCAGCGAGTTCGCCACCGCGCCAATGCGGGTTCTTTACGAAGCGTACGAATTCCCCAGTCTTCCACTCAACCGCCTGGTATGGCCCGGTGCCTACGACCGGCGGCTCATTTCCGAAAGTGCCGTTGATCTCCTCAATGGTGAGCTTCTCCCAGAGATGCTTCGGCAGCACAGGCACGAGCGCCTGCAAGATGCGCGTGACTGGGGCATCCATGGTGATCACAAAGGTTTGCGCGTCTGGCGCGGTCACGGCCGTTACGCCGTTAAGATAGGAATCAAGGTAGCCGAGGCCAACGTACTCGTTGTCGAGTAGCAGCTTGAAGGTGTAGAGCACATCAGCACTTGTCGCGGGCGTACCGTCAGACCAGAGGAGGTCGCTCGAGATCTTGAACGTATAGGTGAGACCGTCACTCGAGACGCTGTACGACTCCGCGAAGCCTGGTGTGGGCTCAAGGTTTGACCCGAAGCTGGTGAGCAGATCGTAGTTGAGCGAGAAGACTTCGTAGCCAACCACAAGCGCGGTGTTAAATGGGTTCATTGAGTCGAGATCTTGCGTTGTGCCAATTCCGAGCACTAGGGGCTCCTCATCGGCCGCGTGCGTGTTGGTGAAGCCGAACGCCACCAGCAGGGCGAGCGTGATCGTGACTACCAGGGAGCGATACGTGAACGAACGGTTGCTCTTCGCCAGGCTATTCATGTTGAACCCTCCAACCCTCATCGCTGTGCCGGTCCCCGCATTGGGGGTTCGCCGACCGTTTCGCGGATGTATCGCCGCATGTCGAGGCTGTAATCCTCCATTGGTGCGTAGTAGCCCGCCTTAAACACCGACGAGCTCATCCCTTGCTGTACCGCTTCGCAGATTCGCCAATCCTGCCGATTCACCACATCCCAGAACTCCAGGGCATCCTCAGGGCCGTGGCCAGGACGGTCGAGCTCCTTCGGATCGAGGAGTAGGTCAAAGATGATCTTGGTGCGGTCTGGGGCGAGGGGGACGAGGGCGAAGACGGCGGCATGGTCGGCTGAGAGGCTCAGCATCATGTTTGGATAGAGGACCTCGCCCTTGTGGCGCACCAGCTCCTCTTCGTTGAGCCCGGCGAAACGATCACGCTCGCTCGTGCCACTCATCGTGTAGGTCCAGGCCCCTTCTCGATGCGGAATACCCGCCTCCCAGTCGAGGCCAGCGCCACCAGCCTCGCGGAAAGCTGGGACCACTCGGCAGAGCTCAGGGTGGACGGGACCACAGTGATAGCACTCGTTGTAGTTCTCGAGAATGACCTTCCAGTTCGCCGCAACGTCGTACACCGTGCGATGGGCAATGCGCAGATCGCTGAGTGGGTAGCGCACAACTCGTTCGCTGATTGGGCCGAGGGCCTCCATCAGGCTACCGCCTGGTGCAGCCGCACTTTCAGTATCAAGTTTGACAAAGACAAACCCACCCCAGGTCGCGGTTGCTGCGGCGTAGAGGCCAAGGTCAGACTTTTCGAATCCTGGCAACTCTTGAAGGAAGGGTGCGGTGCGCAGGGACCCATCAAGCTCGTAGGTCCACGAGTGGTAGGGGCAACGGAAGACGCTCTTCGTCTTGCCAGATGCGCCGTGCTCTGCCGGTGCGAGCGGTGCGCAGGCCGGCGCGTCGGTGCGTGACGGCTCGTCGATGATGAGTCGTGAGCCGCGGTGCCTGCACACATTGTGGAAGGCTCGAACCTGATCGTCTGCACCCCGCACGATCAGCAGATCATCGCCGTCAATTGTGGTGCGAACGAATTGGCCAGGAGTGGCGAGCTCCTCTTCGCGGCAGGCGAGCACCCAGCCTCGGCGGAAGCAGGCCTCCATCTCGCGAGCGTGCCAATTCGGATCAAGGTAGGCGCCAGCCGGGAGTGTCGGATCAAGTGGACCCTTCGGCATCGCCGCTTCGAGCGCGGCGTCTTCGGCGAGATCGTCGCCCCGTGCCGGACCTGCCGCGTTGCCACGATTTGTGACGGTCACTCAGCCTCCCTCCGCCGTGTTGGAGGCGATCCTATACCCCACATTGCCGCCTGATCCACCCTGATGCGTGATTCGAAACGCCCTCAGGAGAGAGGGGGTAGCTCCGCAGCACGGATGCAGGCAACCCGATGCCCAGCCCCGCCGCCAGGGGCGGCCCCTAGGGGTGGGCGCATGTTGGCGCAGGCTTCAACCGCGTGCGCGCAGCGGTTACGGAAGCGGCAGCCTGAAGGGGTGTCACCCTGCGGAATCTCGCCTGCGGCAAGGGAGTGTGTGCTGGCGGCGCCTGGGTCGGTTGAGGGGAGTGCCGCGAGCAGTGCGCGCGTGTACGGGTGCGCAGGGTTGCGCAGTACCTGCTCCGCGGTGCCCTCCTCGACTACCGCCCCAAGGTAGAGAACAACAACACGGTCCGCGATTGCCCACGCGAGCGAGAGATCATGGGTGATGAAGAGCCATGCAATCCCTTGGTCGCGACGCAGCTGTTCAATGAGCTTAAGGATCTGTGCTCGCATTGAGACGTCAAGCATTGAGACGGGCTCATCGGCGATCACAAGCTTTGGATTGAGGGCGAGCGCACCAGCGATCACGGCACGCTGGCGCTGGCCGCCGGAAAGCTCCTCTGGTACACGATCGCGGAATGCCGCCGCGGGGAGCAGCTCTACCGCCTCGAGTGATGCATCGACGCGGTCCATTGGCAGGCCCTGTGCCTCGAGGCCCTCGGCGACAAACTCACCGAGTGTGCGCTTTGGATCGAGTGTCTCATAGGGATCCTGGAAGACCATGCCAACTGAACGCCAATCGTTCGGCCCTTCGCCCTCAACCTCAACCACTCCTTCGTCAGCATCAATCAATCCAGCAATGACACGCGCGAGCGTCGTCTTCCCTGACCCTGACTCACCAACGACAGCGACGATCTCACCAGCATTTACGTCAAGATCAACGCTGTCGAGTGCGATAATGCCGCTCGCTGGTCGGCGGGCAAGGAGGTCTGCAATGGATCGCTGCGCGGCATACGTCACTGAAACACCGCGCACCCGCAAGAGTGGCGCGCTTGCTGACGTATTCGCTCGTGGCTGTTCGCTCATCGCTTCCCGAGCTCCAAGGTTGGATACGGCGCGTCAATCGGTGTTGGGGGCTTGCCGTCACCGAGCGAATAGCGGTGGCAGGCGAGGGTCACTCGATCGGCGTATTCAATGGTTGGTGGATCTTCCTCGCGGCAACGCGCGTCGGCGAGTGGGCAGCGCGGCGCGAAGTGGCAGCCAGGCGGTAGCGCGGAGAGGTCGGGTGGATGCCCCTCCAGCACCTTGATGGTGCGGCGCCCGGCGCGTGCGTCTGGTGCAGCGCCGAGTAGTGCTTGCGTATAGGGGTGGCGAGGGGTAGAGAAGATCTCTTTGACGCTGCCAGATTCCACAATGCGGCCGGCGTACATGATTGCGACGCGATCACACATGTCGGCAATAACGGCGAGGTCGTGCGTAATCAGGATGAGGCCGAGCCCGTACTCTTGGCGCATACGGTCGAGCAGTTCAAGGATCTGCGCCTGCACGATCACATCGAGCGCCGTCGTCGGCTCATCGCCAATCAGCACGGCGGGGGAGCACGAGAGGGCGACTGCAAGCATGGCGCGCTGCCGCTGTCCGCCGGAGAGCTGGTGGGGGTAGGCGTTGATTCGCTTCTCTGGAATGCCAACATCGTGAAGCAGGTGCTTCGCCTTCTCCTGTGCCACTTCGGCTGGCTCGCCAAGCCTGAGCTCAATCGCCTCCGCTACCTGGTCGCGAACCTTGATCACAGGGTTGAGCGCAACGAGTGACCCTTGAAAGACCACGGCAATCTCACGCCATCGCGTGCGACGGAGGGGGGCCCCTTTTGCCACGAGGTTAAGGCCGCGGTAGCGGATGCTCCCCGCGTCAATGCGCCCGTTCGGCGCCAGGAGCCCCATGATCGCCCCCACCACAGTGGACTTTCCTGACCCTGACTCACCCGCAAGTCCAACCGCTTCACTCGGAGCGACAGAGAGGTTGATCCCATCAACTGCCGTTAAGCGACGCCCATCACTCAGTGTGAAGGAGACGCGTAGCCCGCTAATCTCGAGCAGCGGCGATGCGGCATCTGCCCCCGCGGGGAGTTGACGAACATGATCGGCTCCCACGTTGCTGCTCATCGTCGCACTCGCACATCGCGGTCGAGGAGCTCGTCGATCGCATTACCAATGATTGTGCAGGCGACCACTGTGACCAGGATCGCGCAACCGGGTGCGGCAATGAACCACCAGGCTCCGAGGCTCGGCGCAGCGGCGGATTGTGCGTTCCCGAGAATCGTCCCCCAGGAGGGCTGGAAGGGATCCCCGAGACCGATAAAGCTGAGAGTTGATTCGGTGAGGATGGATCCAGCAATCACCACGATCCCGTTGGCCACGAGCACGGTACGAATGTTCGGAAAGATGTGCCGCGCGATGATCCGCATCGGAGAGAGGCCGACCAGCCGGGCGCGCTCCACGAAGGTGCGTTCGCGCAGGGAGAGCGTCTGGCTGCGCACGATGCGTGCGGTTGATGACCAGCTTGTAAAGCCGATCACCGCAACAATGGTGAGCAGCGTGGTGCGAATGCCGAAGATCTCGGTCTGGTCACCGATCAGCTCACGCAGGATCGGCGCAAGGATCAACGCAAGAACGAATGTCGGCAAGATCAGGAACGTATCGGCGAAACGCATGAGAAGGGAATCGACTCGACCGCCACGATAGCCAGCGATCATGCCGATGCCTCCACCAATCACGAGCGTGATTGCCGCAGAGAGCGCCCCAACGACGAGACTGATGCGGGCACCGTGAACGGTGAGATTCAGCAGATCTCGGCCGAGGTCGTCGGTGCCGAAGAGATGGGTGCTGCTCGGCGGGAGCAGTGCCTCGGCTGTTGCAGTTGTGGCGGTCTGCAGTGGACCAACGAGAGCTTCGGGTGCGATTCCGGAGAGCGTCAACAGCGAGAGGATTACGATGGCGATGCGAGCATCCCAGCGACGGAGGAGTAGCAGTGCGATGCGGTTCCCGCCGCTTACACGCTTGCGGATCCGTGTGCTCAAGGTGACGCTTGCGCCCGCACTCATCGCGCTGCCCCATGCCGCACGCGCGGGTCAAGCCTGCTGTATAGGAGATCGGCGAGAAGATTCGCCAGCACAACGCTGACGGACAAGAGAAGGAAGACTCCTTGGAGGACCGGATAGTCGCGCGACTGTAGTGCCTCCTGCGTCAGCAGGCCGAGTCCTGGCCAGGAGAAGACGATCTCAACGGTGAGTGCGCCGCCAATCACAAAACCAGCATTCAGCGCGGCGAGGGTCACGGTAGGGAGGAGTGCATTCGGCAAGATGTGACCTCGCAAGATGCGCTCGTCGCGGAGCCCTTTCGCGCGTGCTGTGAGAACGTAGCCTTCACGCAGCGATTCGGCGACAGAAGATCGCAAGAGGATTGCGTACTGACCGATGAGGCCCAGTGCGATGGTGGCGATCGGCAGCGCCGCATGACGCAAGAGATCGATGGCTCCCTCAATGCCGCCCGGACCACCGGGTGTGCTGATCCCCGAGGTCGGCAGCCACCCGAGTGTGGTGGCGAAGAGCGTGATGAGGAGCATGCCGAGCCAGAAATACGGCATGGAGTAGAGGATGAGCGCACCTAGCGTGCCGGCCCTATCGCCGAACCTCCCACGCCGCCATCCTGTCCATGCGCCGAGGGCGATCCCAGCCGCTAGGGCGATGATTTCGCCAAGGCCAACGATGAGTAGGGTTGGCCCGATCTTTTCGCCGATGACGCTGGTCACCTCTCGGCCGCCGTATTTCAAGGAGTAACCGAAGTCGCCCTTGAGTGTTGCGCCGACATAGGCGATGAGCTGGTCAGGGAAGATTGGCTTATCGAGGCCCCAGCGCACCCGAGCAGCCTGCATCGCTTCGGCGGAGACACGCGGGTTGCGCGCCAAGGCTCGATCGGGTGAGCCAGGCATCAGGCGGAAGAGCACAAAGTTGAGAAGCAAGACCATCAGAATGGTGGCGATCGCCCCGCCAAGCCGCCCCAGGAGCCAGCGCCGCCCTTTCACTCAGCGGCTCTCCCAGCATCGATGGCTGGCTGCGCTTGAGGTCTGCACGCTTCCACCACACCCCTATCTACCGTCACGGGTGACGTCGATCGTCAACCCACTTGATCGCGGAGCATAGAGGGGCTGGGGGGTGCTGCCCCCCTTGATGCGCGCTATGCGATCCCTCCTGCGCGGTGGGTTGCGGGGGTAGACTGCCGCCATGAAGACTGCGCGTCGGGAGGGGATCCGGGAGCTCGTCAGTCGCGCCTTTGCCCACGCTCGCCCGCACGCACCTCGGGTCTCACCCGACGGGCGGCGGATCGCCTGGCTAGAGGAGCGGGGTGGCACCGACTCGGTCGTGATCCGACGATTGAGCGGGGGGCCGATCCAACAGCTGACTGGGACCGTTGAGCCGGTCACCGATCTCGCGTGGAGTCCCGATGGCCGCTCCATTGCCTATCTCACTGGCACGTCACTTCGCATCGCGCGCCTGCGCGGCGGGGACACCCTCGTCGTTGAACATGCTGCGGGCCTCTCGCAACCGCGCTGGAGTCCTGACGGTGAGCGCATCGCCGTCATCTCTCGTGCACGCGGTTGGGGGCAGATCGTTCTCGTGCCCGCCGCAGGCACAGCACTGACACAACTACCAGAGGCGATCACTCCGAGCGGCGTTGATGTGATCACCTACGACTGGCACCCGAGTGGAGATGAAGTGGTCTGGGAGGCTGTCCGCAATGAAGAGAACGGCAACCTTGTTCAGCTGACGATCAGTCGCACCAGTGGCGATAAGAGCGAGCGCGTTGTAGCTGGCGCTGATTGCTGGGCGACGGGTGGGCGTTGGATGCCGAACGGGGATGGGCTCATTGCTGCGGACGATCGCAGCGGTTACTTCCACGTTGTGCACATCAGCACCACCGGTGTGCGTCGAGAGATTGATCCAGTTGACGCAGACGACGTCCTCGCCAGCAACGCACCCGACGAGCTACCGTTGCCATCGCCAGACGGCTCGCTCGTGGCGTTCCTTCGCTACGAGCCAGGCGGCTGCTCAATTCAGGTGCGGCAGATTGCCGACGGCGTTGATCCAATCGGCCGTCGCCTCGACGCGTTCCCTGGGAACTGGTCCGCACTCTCGTGGCTCCCTGACAGCTCCGCGCTGGTTGCCACTGGGCAGTCCGAAGCGGAGCCCGAAGATATCTGGCTGCTCCCGTTGCGCAGCGCCGCACGCAGGATCACGGACTCTGCGCCGCTCGTTTTGCCAGCACCACCCGCTGCGCCAATTGTGGTCAGCCTAACCGCGCGCGACGGGTTGCCGCTGAAGGGCCTCCTCTTCTTGCCGCGCGGCGCCTCGGCGTCAGCGCGCGTGCCAACAATGGTGAATGGTCACGGTGGACCGACGTGGCAGTTCCTGCGCAGCTGGGATCCGCTGGTGCGCTCGATCGTTGAGGCGGGTTACGCGTACCTCACGATTGACTTCCGTGGTTCGACTGGATACGGCCGTGACTTCCGATATGCGCTGCACGATGAGTGGGGCCACGGTGACGTACATGACCTCGTCGATGGTGCGCGCTGGGCGGCAGAGCAGCCGTGGAGCGACCGTCGCTTTGGCGTCATCGGCGGCTCATATGGTGGCTATCTGACGCTCTGCGCGCTGGTTGATGAGCCGGCGCTCTGGTCGGTTGGGATTGATCGCTACGGCGATTCAGACCTTGCGCTCTCCTACCGACTCGGCGATCGCCCGGGTCGACTCGATGTTGAGCGACAGATGGGGCGACCAGAGGAGCCGAGCAAGGCGCCGCTCTATCGTCGTGCCTCTCCTATTTTTGACACCGAGAAGATTCAGGCGCCGCTGCTCATGCTCCACGGCCGTAAAGATAAGCGCGTTGTTCCGCGTATGACCGAGATCATGGCCCGACAGTTAGAGATTGAGTCAAAGTTCCATGAGGTGGTCTGGTTTGATGACGAGGGGCACGGGTGGGAGCGGCGAGAGAACCAACGGAAGGCCGCTGAGAAGACGCTCGATTTCATCCTTGCTCACCTCCCGCCAACAGTAAAGTCATGAACCTCTTCACCTCGGTTAGCCGCCCCGTACTGCTACGACTAAGCCGCGCAGCAGGGCTCGGTGCACTCGTGCAGCGCACCGCGTGGGGCCGCCGATCCGTTCGCCGCTTCGTTGCGGGCGACACCATCCCCGTTGCCGTTGAGGTTGCACTCAATCTGAAGCGCCGCGGCTTCACCGTCACCCTCGACCGACTCGGCGAGGCCTCCTCGGGCGCTCCTGCAGATGCATATGCCGCTGATGCGGGTTCGCTCCTCACCGCACAAGCCGCAGCCGGCCTCGAGCCAAACGTCAGTGTGAAGCTCACCGCCATCGGCCTCGCCGAGGGGAACGCTGTCGCTGCAGCACGGCTCGACCGCATCTTGGAGACGGCGCAGGGCGTGAACGGTTTTGTGCGCGTTGATGCGGAGTATCCGAACAGCCTCAATCAGATGCACGAGATCGTTGCCGCTGCGCGTGCGGCCGGTCGACCCGTTGGTGCCGTGGTGCAGGCGAACATGCAGCGCTCGGGTGCCGACCTTGAGCGCCTGATTACCGCAGGGATTCCCGTGCGCCTAGTGAAGGGTGCCTACGATCCTGGTGCGGAGGGGGTCGGTGATATCGAGGCGGTGAATGCGGCCTACCTCGCCCTCGCAGAACGGCTGATCGCAACGAATCTGCCGATTGCCTTCGGCACGCATGACGATCGCATCATCTCCAAGCTCGGTGCCGCTGCCCAGATACGCGGCGAGATCCAGTTGCTCTACGGCGTGCGCTCTGACCTTGCCGAACGACTCGTTGCGAATGGTTGGCGCGTGCGCATCTATACGCCGTACGGCCCCGACTGGTGGCCGTACTCGCTCCGTCGAATGGCGGAACGCCCAGCGAACCTGCGCTTCGTGTTGCGGAGTCTGGTCGGCCGTTAAGCCTTAGCTCTTGGTGAGCGAAGACTCCGTCTCGTCGCGGTGCTTCTTCAGGTACTTCATGAACGGCGTGCCGCCCGTACCAACATCTGTTGGGTTCCCCGTTGCCGCGGCCGCCTGGCGATTGATATACGTCGCGGCGTACTCCAGGTGCAGCGCGCGGAAGGCGCGCAGCACATCAACGGCACGATTGCGTGCCGCAACGAGCCCGGCCGGCGCGTTCTTGCCGAGTGCGACAACGCGGCTGAGCGCGGTTGGGCCAGCTTCGAACGCTTCGAGTAGTCCAACATGCTTGGTTGGCATGTAGCGACGCATCTGCATCAGGTAGGTGCGCAGCTCATCGGGTGCATGCTCCACACCGAGCACGGCATCGAGGCAGGGCACGATGGTGCTCTGCGCACCCGTTTCGCCGCGGAAGGACTGCGGCTTGCCGGCGTAGGCGGTGACCCCTTCGTACACCAGCCCACCCGGCAGGGCAGGGTTGTTGTGCCAGCCGAAGATGTACGGACGCACGCGGTGGTAGTAGACATACGGATCGCACGACTCAGGCATGCGCTGCATCGTCGACAGGATGCCGTCGAGCGCATCACCAAGGTCGCTTAACGCAACAGTTGCGCTGGCATCGTCGCCCGCTGAGATCGCCGTTTGCGCTCGCGCGCCTGCGGCGAGTGCCGCGCCTGCGCGTCGTTCAATGTCGACATGAATCAATATGAACCAGGCCTCATCGAGTCCACCCAAGAAGTGCTGCAGCAGCGCGATGTTGCCGAGCGCAATCGGGCCGTCTTCATCAATGCGGCGCCAATTCCAGAGCGCGTAGCTGGCGTACGAGAGAATCGGCTCGCGACCAATCGCCGAAGCGACCTCATGCCACGGCACGGCGAGCCCGGCAGGGAGTGCGGTCGGCGCCTCTGGCTGGCCCCACACATAGGCCTGACCGAGATAGCTCAAGGTGCGCATCGCCGCCTCGAGGTCCTCTTCGGTATTCAGTAGATCGGCGCGGAACGGCGGGAGCGCCTCGATGATCTCGCGAATGCGGCCGGTGGGAATCAGGCTCGGCAGATTGCGCGCCGTCTCGTGCCACTCGGCATTGGCGAGTGGGATGGCGCTGCTGGGGTCGGCGATGGGGAGGAACCCGCGCTCCGCTGTAACGCCGTAGGCGTGAAGGTCAACGGTGTGCCCCATGATCGCGCTCCAATCCGCTCTCCAATCGCCCGAATGGGCGTGGCTCGTAGAGTGCCTTGTGCGGCGCACGGCGGGGGTGACCGTTGCGTGATCGGAGTGGGGCGGGTCGTCTATGATCGCCCTGCCGTCGGTCGGACTCCGCGCGACGACGCTCTGTGAACCGCGTCAGATCCGGAAGGAAGCAGCGCTAAGCGGATCGCGGCGGGCGCAGCGGATGG
>Ga0209087_1000131_pt1 | contig 46046 bp, 69 predicted proteins | sample S_130805_EF_Meta_FD_187321 | JGI IMG/M metagenome (GOLD analysis project Ga0209087, IMG submission 187321) | Freshwater microbial communities from Lake Simoncouche, Canada to study carbon cycling - S_130805_EF_MetaG (SPAdes) (version 2) | ecosystem: Environmental > Aquatic > Freshwater > Lake ... | reverse complement strand
ACTGATATCAGCCCACCTCGTTTAGGAGTGATGGGTTTACGCTTGATGTGACTCAAACATAAACCCTTACCCCATACACGATTGTTGCAGCCATCTACACTACACTCCTGTGCTACCATGTCCTGCTGTTCCTCTTTCAGTTTCTGATAATTCTTCTACTTCTACATATTGTGCTAATGGTACAGGCATGATTACTAGTTGAGCAATACGATCACCTACGTTATAGATATCTGACCATGGATTCTTTAAGTTGAATGTAACCATTATCTCACCTCTATAACCACTATCAATTACACCAATAGAATTGGACATAGTTAAATCTGTGTTACGTACAGAGGAACGTGGGAACACAAGTCCCACCATTCCTTCTGGTATCTCTACTGCTAATCCTGTACTATATACTATTTGACTGTCTCTAGATAAATCAAGTGATGTAGCTACAAGATCTGCACCTGCATCTCCTGGCTTACCAAACTTAGGCTTCTGTGCCTTCGAATCCAACTTCTTGAAGTGTATCTTCATCTTCTGTTTCGTTTATTTCGTTTACGTTATTAATTTTACTAACAATATCCTGACGTAGTTTGTCAAAGAATTCTTCATTGTCTGTTAATAGAGTTCTAAACTCGTCAAGCTCATACTTGATCTCATTGTATGTGATAGTCTTACCATACTTACGTAAGATTCCAAGATCACTAGCCATATCCATGATCTCTAGCATACGATCAATACCTACGCCAAACAATATCTCAAACTCTACGCCCTTGAAAGGAGGAGCCATCTTGTTCTTGATAGTCTTGATCTTAGTTAGATTACCATAAGCTTCTGTACCTTCCTTAGCAAGAGTCTTACTCACCTCTACACGAACGTCAGCATAGAACTTCAATGCATGACCTCCCTGAGTTGTACGAGGATCGCCAAACATAACACCAATCTTCTCACGATACTGAGATACAACAATTACACATGTCTGATGCTTAGATAGAATACCTTTTAGTTTAGGATAGACATCACTATTAAGCTTAGCCTTACGACCAATAGAACTATCACCAACCTCGCCATCCAAAACCTTCTTAGGGATTAAAGATGAGTCTGAGTCAATGATAACAAGATCAATCTCTCCTGTGTTAATCATATCCATAGCAATTTGAAAACCCTCCTCGCCACAAGTTGGCTGAGCAATTAACATGCTTGCAATATCTACACCTAGAGCAGTAAAGTAATTAGGATCAACAGCATGCTCGCCATCGATGTACAAAACCTTGCCACCATCAGCTTGACAGTTAGCTACAGCATGTCCACAGATAGTAGATTTACCTGAACCCTCCCAGCCTACAAGTTCATAAAGTTTCCCTTTAACGAAACCTCCCACACCTAGAGCGATGTGATCAAATGCAATAGATCCTGTCGAGATAAGATCGTATTCATTGTGGTTTTTATCACCTAGTGATAAGATAGTACCCACGCCATACTTTTTGTTTAGGGCGTCTAATGCGTCCTCTAGCTTAGATTTACCTGAAGCTGCTTCTGTTTGCTTTTTTGCCATTTCGTTTATTTTTTTGTTATATAAAGTTACAAATAATTCATTAAAAAAGAAATAGCCTAGAAGCAAAACCTCTAGGCTATTTGGAACTCTTCACAATCTAAATACTAATCTTTAGATCCCTTAACCCACTTAGGAGTGTAAGGACAATTTAAGCACTTGCTGCCACAGCAGACGCCTCTACTTGCTAAGAATTCTCTAGACAAGCTCGCAGGCACCTCCACCACAGGCGACTGATTCATTAAAGTTGACTTCATCAGCTACCTCTTTAATTTTAGTGATATCGATCTCTTTAAGTTCACTTATTAGTGAATTATATTTCTCTTCAGTGATGTCCTCGAAAGGAGCTTGCTGATAAGACCCACCCCAATAAGGTAGTACAGACAAACCATTGTAAAACTCACGATTCTCCCACATCCACTGACCTACAGTTTCCCACTCATCTTCTTTAACAGAGATGGTAGCACTTACGTTATGAGTGTTCTCTCCATCTATATGTCCTGAACCAATCCAGTTAGTAGAGAAATGTTTAACTCTTTCTAGTGTATCAAGAGCTGTCTCAGTACGTAATATAGAACCTTCTGGCGCTTTAACAGGAATGCGTACACATACAGTATCTGTAGGGCGTAATACATCATCTTCACATAACTCAGGATGATTAGCCATTAGATACTGTGCAATGTCTTCGTTCTTGTTGAAACGCATTGTACGTAAATAATAATCATTATGCCAAGCATGAATACCAGAAGCAGTTCCTAACACTAGAGATGTAGTACCTGAAGGTTTAACACAACTAATACGAGCTGCTTCATTAATGCCAGTTTTCTCAGAGATCATCTGATTAACTTTCTTAGCTACAGTGGCTGCCATCTTTAAGTCGTATTTCATAATCTCACCACTTCCTATACCAGTCATACCAATACCTAATAAAGCATCGTGCTGAGTTGTTTTAGACCAGACAGGACGAAGATAGTGGAAGTCAGTAAAACCTGCCTGTAAGGTGCCAAAGAATGCTGCAGCAGCTACACGATTGTTTAAATCATACTGGTCTTCTATGTCACTTACATTCACTTCACATAGATTACAAAATTGGTAAGGGCGTAATGCAATTTCACAACATGGGTTTGTTCCCCAATCTAATTCATTACTCCAATACAAACCTGGTTCTCCAGATCCTGATGCTTCTACACGTTTCCATAGATCCATAAATTGCTCTTTACTCACTTCACCACGAGGTAACACTGCAGAGTTGTTAGAACGTCCACGTTGTTCGTTAAGCTCCCACCAGTTGCCATACTTACATGTAATCATCTCTTCATCTGTATAATCAAACAAACAAATCATTGCACTTCTACGTATACCACCAGCTAACACTGAGTTAGCAATGTGACATAGTATATCATGACATTCTAGAGTGGATAATCCTTCACCTGGACCTTTTCTATCTAAGATGGCTTGAATGTGTGTAAGACAAATCTTCAATGGCTCTGGTCCTGGTGCTTTACCACCTGCTGTTACAAGACGTGCACCTTTCTCACGAATAGCACGAAAGTCAAACTTAGGCATGAATCCACCTTCTAGATAAGCTTTCATTAGCACCTTTACAGCATCAGCCCAACCCATAATACTATCCTCAATTAGATAGGTACGAGGTTTGCCTGGTTTAGTGATGTCTGGTAGTTCAAAAACATGATGTGTTTGTACTGAATAGCCTACACCTGTACCTCCTAACAATAAGAACATTGTCTCAGAGAAACTATGAATACTATCAATTGGTAAGTAACAACAGTTGTATATACGAGCGTTGTTAACTTCAGCTGCAGCACCAGCAAACTGTAGTGCTCTCATAGAAGGCAAGATCTTCTTGTCTTTAATCATTGGAATAGACTCCTTGATTGACTCCTCTAAATAAGGATACTTCTTGATCATCATTGCCTCATATCGACCAATGATTTCATCCCACGTCTCTCTCCTGTTTAGCTCAGGAATAAATTTTGCATACTTGCTAAAAACTGTAATTTTACTCAAGGCTTCTAATCCTAAATCCATATGTTTAATTGTTTATGTGTTGTTAAAAAAATAAGGGCCACAAATGTAACTTTGTGACCCTTACCAAACAACCACTTTTGAAAATTAAGATTAACTATTTTCCTTATCAATAATTGAATTAGTTAGTCTAGTTTCTAGCTGTTTTATAGCTTGTTCAATAGCTCCTGATTCAGCTTCTTTTCTAGTTCTATAAACATTATTTGATCCACTAGTAGCTATCTCATTCATTATAGAATAAGTGAAAAATAATGTATCAGGAAATGTTGTAACATTAATATACATGTTATGATGATCAAAGAAATCAAATAAGTTTCTAGGATTACCATCAAGTATAGCAGCAATGTTACGATTGTCCATTGCTTGTGCTCTTACGTGATCTTTAAAATCTTCAGGAAGACTTTCATCATTTAATGATTGTAGCATTACTTCTAAGTAATAGCTACAAATAAGTTTAGCAGATTCTGGGTTCTGCTCTAATAATTCTATTCCTTTCATACAAGTTCTTCTTGTTTAATTTTGTCTAAATCTAATTCTTCATTTTCTATAGTAAAACCATCCCATACTTCCATATCTTCTGTAAACTGCATGTCGAGTCTTTCTTCCCAATATGTACGTAAGTCATCTGTTTTTTTAAAGATTCTATATTGTAAAGATATCTCATCTCTATGTAAACCACTTTTTATAATCTTAATAACTTTTGGAAAAGAATCTTGAAACTCTTTAGATGTTTGAGAATACAAACCTTCTCTAACAAGTGCAAAATCTTTCTTCCATTTCTTATCTAATGTATATACAACTACTACAAAACCATCTTCATAATCATAATCATCAATCATTTGTTTTGTACGCTGATACTCATCATCTAAGAATTCTCTAAACTTATCTAGATTACTTGGTTTAAACAAGAGATATACAGCATTTTGATACTGTACATCTCTTCTAGCATCGCTCATATAACCATTTAGATAACCATTTTCTTTAAGCTTATCTCTATTGATTTTAAGAGTGGGCACTATAAATATACTTGTGATTGTTTTCTTTAACTCCATTTATCCTTTTATGTTTACAATGCCACCATTTGAATAATTCTTACGAGATATATTCCATACGTCATTCTCAATAGCCCATTTAAGATCGTCTATTGTTTCTAATACGCCTGGATAGACATATCCTTTAAGACTAAAACCATCTCTAGCATTTTCCATGTCTTCTGTATCTAGTGTATAGATGAGAGGACTAAAATAGTTAGTGCTATCACAGACAATAAAACTAGGATAGGCAACTGTATATCCATCATCTACTAGTCCTTTGAAATGATAATGTGCAGCATGCCAGTATAAGAATGCTTGAATATATGCTCTTCTGTAAAGATAATATTCTTTATAGAAACCTTCAACACTCCAGGTACATTTTAAATCATAAACTTGAATAATTTTATTCTCATGATCTATAATCACCTTGTCCATCATACTCTTAAACTTATGACCATGTACTTGATAGTTCTCTACCTGAAGCTGGTTGTATACATCATATCTAGATGTTTTATCTTGATTAACTATAGATGCAGTGAAAGGGTTAGTCTTTAATTCTGTCACAATATTTTCAGAATTTGTGACATCATTTATACTAACAACTGTCATGCCTTTACTTCTAACCAACATAATCTCATCAAAATACGCTTCTGCTTCAGAGTCTATGAACTTCTTCATGACAGCATCATACGTAATCTTGAATCCAGAATCTTTATATGCATCTTGAGCAACATCACCAAACTCACGAGTGATCTCACCATTTGCATTAGTGGCCTCTTTCATGTGTTTGTACAACGCCTCCACAAAATCTAACATTAGTCCTGTTGGTACACTTTGACATGTAGATAGATAGAATTTGTCATCAAACAACTCTGGTTCCATAAGTTTAGTTTCTACTAACCTACCCATGGTAGCTGCCTTATTATCCTCATCTACAACTTTCTCACCAAGTACATACTTACGATAATACTTCTTTCTGTCTTGTGAAAACTCCTTTAGACTAGAAGAGCTATCCATTACGATAGCTCTATAACTTGCTTCTGTTTTACTCGTTCCCTTTATCATTTTGTTTTTTGTTTTGTGATTCGTAATATGCTTCTACTATTTGGTCATGCATTCTTCTTACTTCCATAGGAACACGCTTGAACCACCACTTAACTTCTATCTCATACTCTCTACCTTGCTCATCTAATCCTCTAGGATTAACTAGCCAGAAGTTATGTGTTTTACCATTAAACTCTACAGAACCTTCATACCAAATCTCTGTGAATGAAGAGTTCTTATTGATGGATACTATTGCTTGTTTCTCTTCCATTAGTCTTCAAAAGGTTCTTCAACAATTGATACAACAACATCATTCTTAAGCATTTTGTGTAACTGTTCTACAGACTGAGCTGTAACATGTATCCATTCTTTGTCCTCTTTTCCAAAAGGTACATAAATTACTTTAAATCTTTTTGCTTGTTTCTTTTTCATAACTCATTTATTTTTTTAGTTGGTTTCCATATATAAGCAAACAGTTCATAACCACGTCCTGAATCTGTCTTGCCTACTATTTCATTCTTTAATTGTTCTGGTGTCAAGATCATAACCTCCTCTTTATGAATAATTGTGAAGTCTTCACCTAACTTGTAACATTCCCTAACCTCTTTTGAAGTTAAGTCTGCCCATAGTACTTTAGAGTCCATTTCTGGCTTGTACAACTTTTGTAGTTCCTTTCGCATCTTTTTCTGATTTTGTTTTAGCATTGTGACATCCTTCGCATAACACCTGTAAGTTATCTACCTCACAGAACAAACGTTCTACAAAACCTGGAAGATCATTAGCGCAGGTTAATGTACCTGCTGGTATAATATGATCCACATTAATCTTCTTATCAGGAAACCAATTCTTACATTGATTACATTGATATTCAAACTTCTGCCTTTTTAAAGGTCCTTTGTATATACGCTTAGCTTTCGCTTTACATTCTGCTATTGGTTTCCACCATCTAGACTTCTGCCTTAGACCACTTCTAATGAAACTCCAGAATGCTGATTCTGTCAATGTTCCACTATTTCTAGTCTTAGGTGTTACTTTTCTCTTAGCCATAATTGTATTAGTTGGGAGCAAATATAACATTTACTCCCAACATAACAACTATATGGACTTAACTCTGTCACCAATAACAGCCTTCATCTCATTAAGAGAGTTAATTATATCTCTCACATCATTCATAGATATGGTAGGGAAATTAACTGCATGCTTCTTAGCTTCAGCTGCGAATCCTGCTTTCACTTTATCAGCTAAGCCATCTAATTCATTGATAGCATAGGCGTCATCAAGCTCAAGAGTGTCAAAGTCTAGATCGTGTAACAAGCTAGTAGCTTCTTCACGTGGTACAGTCATGATTGGTAGATACTCATAACATCTACCTTTACTTTCACCAATACCAACAACCTTCATTGGATTAATTAGAACTAGGACAGACTGGTCGCCACATCCTACATAATGAATCTCATCACTAGTAAAATGTAAACCTGCTGCACCACAGTCATCTGTGTTCCATCTACATTGTTCCATTGGCATCTCTACCACTTTACCTACACGAATGTCAAATGTACCAGTGTGAGCATCTGTGAAACGATTCTCTGCACGATTAGGTAGATCAAGATATAAATCTGTCAATCCACCAATTAGTTCGCCATTCTCTTTACGAACCACATCATCGTATCCACCTTCTCCATCACACACTGGACATACACAATCTTCTTGATCTTCTTCAGGTACTTCCTCACCATAGCAATATCCACATTCTGTCCACTCATCATCATAAAGATCATCTACATGGACAAGTTTGTATTCACCATTCTCTAAGAATACTACATAATTTTCTGGACTCTTCTTCCATACAGCCTTCACCTTGTTGTAAGACTCGCTGATAAACTGCACAAGTTCTGTACCACCATGGATGGTGACAACGTTACGTAAAGCTGCGAAGAATCCTTGCTTAGTAATCTTGAAGCTATTCTTCTTTAAGAATTCAAATAACTTCTCAGCCACTTCAGCACGTGGGTTTAAGCAACACCACATCCAGAATCTTTTAAGCGCTTCATATTCTTCACTTATAGGCTCAAGAGGATTCCTCCTACCTACAATTGAAGCAAACTCTTCCACCATCATAGGAGGAAGACTACGATTGATTCCTGTCATATACAAAGAACCATCTCTAAGCTCAAAGTCATCTAACTTAGCAAGAGCTTTACAACCTTCTAGTATAGCTGCATTGCGCTTAACCTCTTCTTCAAACTTACGCTTCTCTTCTAGTCCTTCTTTAGAACTACATACAGTGAACAGCTCTATTTCATTCCTTGCATCACGAGCACGTCTGAAATCATCCATTGTAGCAGGATGCTTGCTAATGATATTACCATCATTAAGTACAATAGTTAATACGTCATTTACAAACTTGATGTTTGAATATGGCTTAAGAAGAATTGTACTACTAGTATCGCTAGATGTAGTAGTAAGAGTGTACGCAGGAGCTGTTGTTTCTTTCAACAACATCTCTGCTAATTTTGTGTCTCTATCAATAAGAGACTTGAAAAAATCTAAACTTGCATTGTTCATTTTGTGATTGTTTATAATGTTAAAATTTAAGCTACAAATAATGATAATTGACCTTCCTCTACAGGAACGTGTCCTTCAGTAATATTATAGTTACTAGCATTCATGCGCATGTTTTTATAACGACACATGTCTTTCATAACATCTAATAAACCTTTGTAATCAAAAGCATTTCCATAACTACCATGCATTTTGTTACATAACTTCTTCATGAAAGGATGTTTAGAAAAGAGTTTATCTATACGATTGAGTTTAGTAAACATCTCTAAGTCATAAAGATTATAATTAGAGGCATATTCATCAAGCTTAAGATCAGTATTAGTTTCTTTAGCCCATGTATAAATCATCTTCTCTTGATAATCATATAGCTCATCAAGATCTTTCTTTAAACCTGAGTTAACTTCATCTAATACATTACGAACGTCAAACACCTTACTGTATAATCCTTTAAACATAAAGATTAACTTAGCTGTCATCATCCTCTTGAATGGTTTGTTATGACCTTTCAAGAATGTAGCTAGAGGCATAAAGTTATGAAGATTATACATCTCCAACACTTTAATTTCTCTATCAGACATAATGACAAACTTTATTTCATTCTCCATTTTCCTAAACATTCCAAACAAATGATCAAGAGATGTGCGCTCTTCTTCTTTAGCATATACAGTGAGCATCTTTCTCTTATGAAGCTCTTTACCATCATATACCATAGGAACAAACTTAGCATTAGATCCTGTTTCTCTTTCTGGAGCTGTTGCTTGCTTAACGTTAACATCACCCTTCTCCTTCACCTTACCATTCTTGGCAGCTTTAGGTTTAGGCTTAAAGTTTTTAGCTTTGTCAGCAACAATCCATGCTTCAGGAACATCAATAGCATCTAAATCTACAAAGCTATTTGTAACCTTATTAAGACAAGTTTGGAATTCAGTTATCACTTCTCTCCATTGTGACTTAGGATAGTTATACAACTTTAACAAGTCGTGATAACAACCCATGTCTGGATTACTTGTATTATAGCTGTTCTTACTCCAATCTTTGTTTTTAGAGAATAATGTAAAAGCATGAGACTTCTTAATAAACTTTGCAGACTTCTTGGCCCATAGCTCTTTAATATAACGACGCTTGCGATCACCAAATATTCCTGTGAATACAACAATCTTGTCAGCTCTATGTAAAGATGTAAAAGTTACATCTGAATCCCATCTACTACGAGACTCAGATATTCTAGCTCTGTAATTACTTAGCTCATATTTACATTCATATTCATTAAGCATATAGTCTCTTATTTTATAAAGACTTTCTGCTGTAAAATACTTACATCCTATTAATGTAGGCGTACGTGCTGGTATTGTAGCATGCTTTAGTATTTCAGATATCTCCCATTTATCACCATTGTGATCTGTAATGTGTCTAAATCCAGTAGAGAAATGATCTACCACTGCACGTACGTCATCTGTGTCAGCAATAGTTTCATTATACTTAGTCATGAACTCATTAGCCAGAGTTGTAATCTTATTCTTGATAAGTTGCTTAGCTTCCTGAGTGTATCTTAATGACTCTCTATTTGGCGTAGGAAACAATCCATCTGTAAGACTAAACCTTAATCCTATTCTACAATGATAAATTCTACTAATACCAAGCTTATCAAAGTCTAATGGATAATACACATTGTCTAGACATACGTGCATTTCATGATCAGGACATACGTCTGATATTTGATAATGCTCACTTCTATAGATTTTGAATGTATTGTCCATATCAGGAACATCAAAATAGACATTCTCAAAATATGCAAGTTGTTCCTTAATCTTCTTCTTGAATTCGTAGGCATCACTCCACTTAACAGGAATGATGATCTTTACACCATTACCTTCAGAAGTTGCACTATCGTACAACAAGTCAATTGAGTTGACTTCTTCTCCTTCATACATCATATACTTACGCTCTCTTCCATCTTTACGTGCAATGAAATAGAAGCTAGAAGCATATGCAAGAGGGGCTTTGAAACCAAGGCCCATCATACCAAGCTCTGTGGTAGACTCACGCTTTGTGCTCTTACCATACTTGCTAATAATGTTCTCTACATCATTAGCATCTAAACCAATGCCAAAATCCTCAACAGAGAATTCATAGGCACTATTGTTATTCTTAAAGCTAACAATAATAGGATGATTAGCCTTACCTGCTCTACGATGAGAGTCTAGTGCATTACTAGCACACTCTCTAACAGTTGAACCAATTGCGTCTGCATATAGGTTCTTACTCAACATCTGCATCAAAACCTGTGCACTGTCAAGATCTAACGACATACCAATAGTAGCTTGTGTGCTACCCACTTCATGTATTAAAGATTGTGTTTGTTTTTCTAAGATCATATTTCTGCTTTTTCTAGCCAATCAATTTTATACCCATTGGTTTCTTTGATTAGCGTGTTGATTTTTGTGAATACTCCTTCTGTATCCCAATGACTGTTCCTGTAAGAAGCTGAAGCTGGATGACTCAATTCAAAATGAAATGTGAATGGTGAGACATACCTCTTAAGCTTACCTGCTTCTTTACCAAAGAACACTATTGGTATACCTGTAAATGAAAATACTTCCTCCAACAGATATTGCATAAATGGTTCCCATATCTTTAAATGAGATCCTGCTTTATGAATTTCTGTAGTGAGGGCTGCGTTACATAGTAACACTCCTTGCTTAGCTAGGAATGTTAAATCTGGGTTTCTATCTCTATCGAAAGCAAAACCACCATACAGTTCCTTCTCTATGCCCTGATATAATTGAAACAAGCTTGGTTGCAACACTTTAGTTGTAGAACAGCTCATCATCAATCCATCAGCAACAGGTTTATAATGTGCCATTGTGTGATATGGACATAAACCTATAAGAATAACTTTAACATCTTGAAAGCGTGTTTCTTTAAAACATCTCCAAACATTCTGAGAGAGAGGAGCAATTGTCTTGCCCCTCTTACTATCAGCTTTTAGTTGTTCGTAGATTTTATCACAAGCCTCGCTCTCTATGAAAGGCTTCATCTTAGGATGCCAGCTTTCATCAAATAAATCTTTAAACTTTTCCCAATTCATTATAATGATAGTTCTAATTGTCTATATTCTGGTACACTGATAATAGCTGGTCTCTGACTAGCTACTAGTTCTCCTTGTGTGTTTACAAAGAAATCATGAGCACTCATATGATCATTCATCCATGTTGCTGGATGTAATTCTTTCATTGAATGTGTTGTGTGTTGATACAAATCCCACAGTGTGCCTTCTACACCATAATCATAAGAAGGTTTAATTATCTCCTTACGAATAATGTTAAGCTGCATTGTACTAATGATTTGCTCTTCTACCACCATACGTCCTAGTAGCTCACCTTGCTGACGCTTAGTAATTTCTACCTGCTTCATCAACTCACGTTGTATCTGCATCTCTCTAAAAGCATCACCTGCGCTCTTGATGTATTCAGTAATGGCTGATGGTGTAAACTCTTGAATAGAGCCCTTATGAGCTTTCTTGAATGTACCCATGTCACCAGACACTACACCATTAGAACATATCATGATGTTTACACCAATAGCAAACTTCAAACTAACCTGACGATTATAACTGTTCTGCCATCCAATCTGGATTTGCATCTCACTATCCATAATGTTGGTTAGTGTAAACTTACCTGTAGACACTTGTCCATCAGCTGCTAGTGTATATGCTTCCTTACCTAATGTAAAGCCTGCACCATCAATAGCTGCTAGTGTAAGATCAATTAACTGTGCATTGCTTACTGGTTTGTAAGTTGCTGTTTGTGCTGGTACAGGCACTGCTGTTACCAAATGCTTCAAGCTTGTGTAGTCTGTTCTTTTCATGATTGTGATATTCTAAGTTTAAATCCAAAAAATTTATTTAATATTCCTTCTAGGTTTTCTATACCTATGCATTCTATAGAGTCTCCTTCTGTAGTCTCTAACCATTCTGTCTCTTGTTGTATCTCATACACAAGATCTTCAACAGCTGCTGCTAATTCTTCTACGTTCATAGTAGTTCTTTTTCTTTTAGATAGTTTTCTATTGCTTGCATACCATGGACTTTTGCTAGATCAGCCCAATCTTTAATGCCCTCAGATAAATACTTTCTGGGTACATTACAGTAATCAAAGTTGAATATCTTGGTGATTTGTTGTGAATTCTCTACGCCTGTTACGTCTGAATCAAAACTAAGTATCTGACTAACAGAGTTACTCTTGATATATTCAACGTTCTCAGGAGAGAAACAACCTAGGCCCTCGTTCTGTACAGCACAGCTGCATGGAAAAAGTTTCTTCATCACCATATAATCCTTCTTTGATTTGTTGATAAATGCTACATCACATTGTTTGATGTCATCTTTACCATCCATCGCAGTTATGGGTACATTGTTTGGTACCCATTTACTCTTCTTATCCTTAGCGTGTGGACGATATATCTTCCATTTATCATCATACAAATAACCAAACCTCAGCTCAAAAGGAACTGGGAACAGTTGTTTGTTAAGATAAACCTTAGATATACTATAAACATTATTTGCTTTCAGGTCATCAAGACTTTGATGATACTGATTCCAATAGGCCAATTCGTCATTAGTGAATGCTTTCACAACCACTTGAATGTTAGAATATGCTTTGACAGCACGTACTGGTTGGATGTATTGTGAGACAATACGTTTGTATTGTTCTGTATTGGTTTCTCTAGAAAATCCTAGTCCAAAGTCTCTATCAATTAGTGCTAAGACTTCTTTTAAATCTTTAAGATTAAAAGACATTTTAACAAAATCAAAACAAGAACCTCTCTTACTAGTATCTGCAAAATCAATAAACGTTAATCTTCCTTGCTTATTTCCAATCATAAATGATGGATTACGCTCGTTTCTAAATGGAGAAAACGTCACAACATTTGGCTCCCAATCAGTATTGGGCATATAATATTTAAATATGTCATACTCTGTTATCTTTTCGAGTATCTTTTCTGGCGTAAGGAAAGAAGGTTTTAATCTTCCTGTTATTCCCATTTAATTTATTTAGTTTAGAAAAGAAAGCCCAATCTAAAATAGACTGGGCTTTACTATAATAGATGATATAAAATAGAAAATCTTAAAAATCTGCACTATCAGTTGCAATCACTTTGTCTGATTCTACTAAATTTGAATCAGGGTCATAGTCATGCAACTCTTCGAATGTATAATAATCTTTACAACCATATTCTCCTGTTGCATTAACAATAAATCGCTCGTGCATCTTTAGCTCAGCAGTTTTCCTGAATTTTAAACCTCTCACTACATCAGGATTGTTGTAATCAACTAGGCGCATACTCTTGATAGAATATCCAGGAAAGAATGATTTGATAAAGATGTTTTGATATGACTTAGGACCATCTTCTTTGTCAACAGTTTTTACTGTAGCTAATGCACCAACAGTTTGTGTAAACTCACCATCAATTTGATCTTTTAAGTCTGTTAAATCACCTGACATAACTTTCTTCCAGTCTAGCATAATCTCAGTTTCTAGATCAGAAAAGTCAAGACCTCCCAACCATATACGTACAAATCCTAAAAATTCCTCTTCGCCTATATGTGCTACACGATTATGACGCTTAGCAAACCATACAGGAAGAAGATCTTCACTACTAGCCCAACTACATACACCAATGTTATTGATATATTGTTTCTTTGTTTCATCCTTATTAACTTTCTCACCATGTTCTAACCAGAACGTAGCAGTAGTTCTAAAGTCACTGTTTACATCTTGTAACCATACATTAACTTTTAACTTCTTCTTAACGTCGTCGTAATAGTTAGTTGCGTTACTGTCATCTTTCAATTCTATCCCTAAGATATCTTTGAATTCTTTTGCACTTGGGTTGATAGCAAGTACTTTTGCTTCAAATATACCAACCTTCTTTGGAAAATCTCCACCTTGTGGGATTTCTCTTTTTGATCCACCTATTGCCATTGTTTCTAGTTATTTATAATATTCGTCTATTGTGTTTACTACTGTTTGTAAATTATTAGGAATCTTGATGTCAGCAAACATACCATCAGGAGTCTTGGCAGGGAACTTTCTAAACCTATTGGTTACAAAGTTATACGTACAAGTGCCATCTTTGTTTTCTTCTACATAAGTGTAGAGACACATAGTTAATAGGCCCTCTAATAAGATTTGATTGTCAATCAGCTTGCCTGCTGTCTTGATTTTGTATCCTATAATCTCTCCACCTTCTTCAATAGTTTCTGGGTGAGTGAAATAGAACACTTTCAAATCGTCACGTAATTTACGAGCTTCTTGAAACAAGGCCACCATATCTCTAGCCATGATGCTAAATTTAGTGAACCCAACTTCTGTTGCTCGTGACACAATATTGAAACCCATGATGTAGTTTGAATCCTCAATCACGATGTTTTTAATGTGTGGTGCTTTCTGAGAAATGTTTTGTAACAATCGAGTGATCTCAACTGCGTCATCAACTTCTCTGTAGTTCTTCTTTTCTGTATTGTACAGAGTTTCAGAACCTTTAAAAGGTAACTCCTTTTTTGCTACATTGATAATGTAGGTTTCTTCTGGATTTAGGTGCTTAATCGATGTCGATTTGCCTGTACCAGTGGATCCAACGATCCCAATCAGTTTACTTGCCATGTTTAATTTATTTAGTTAATTTACTTACTCTAAGTTACTAAATTTCAGAGATATTAACAACTTTAATCTTGTCTTTATCAAAAAATTCAAGTGACTTATTTAACCACTTTTCTTCTACTTCCTCATTGGTGGAGATGATATAAATCTGTGCTTTCTTGTCTGGATTGTTATATTCCATAGCCATGCATCTATTCACCTTTTGAGCTAGATTCTCAGCGTTACTGTCAAAGTAATTTAAAATCACTTTGTTTAAAGGTTTGTATGTAACACCTGTATTACCAATCTTTACAACAGCCATATGGTTTCCTTCTCCTTCTGTAAACTTTTTGAAGCCCTCTTTGTCAGGCGATTTACTATGGTGTGAAGGGATGCCTAAACTATCTGCAGCATTGGTAGTACCACAAAATACAAGTATACGTTCTTGTTTATACTTGTTTAATATTGCCTTAGTCATATTTAACTTAGCAATACTTCCTTGGACGATTCTCATTCTCTTCAGGCGTAACATCATTGTGTCTTTACCCATTTGAGATAATTGATTAATCACCCAACTACACGCGTCAAAATGCTTCTTCTCTGTTCTGGCTTTACCCTTAACAGTTTGAACTACCTTATTGTCCAAGGGAACCTTGATTATTGTTATTTGATAGTCAACAATAACTCCTTCTTGGATAGCTTGTTCAATAGGGTAGTATGCCAATACAGGAAGATCTAATCTCATGTCAAGCTCAGACTCTGTTGAGGTTGATAGAGTGCCTGTCAGTCCTAACACTTGATGATTGATTAATGTCAAATCATACAAAGCATCAATCTGCGCATCACTTAACAAATGTATCTCATCAATGATCACCATGTCATACTCATTGTTTACATATTTATGTAAAGATAGGTGTGTTGTATAGGTGATTTGTGAATTGTTGTAACTACGTGCTTTGAAATCCTGTTCCCAACTATTCTTGATTTTAAGGTCAGGATAGGCGATTATGATAGATATATTTGAATTCATTTTTTCCAAAATGTTAATTGTTGTATATATCTTACCAAACCTTGGACATAGATTTAGGATGCCCCATTTCTTATCTAACCATATCTGTGCAAATTCTTCTTGTCTTTGATTACGAAGGTTGTTCATCTTGTGGAGGTTGTGCTACTTCACCTAAGGAAGCTAGTTGTTCACGTATTTTACTCATTTGAAGTTTAATATCTTCTGCTTCAGCTCTATTATCTGCTGCTACAGCTTTCATAAACATGTCATCAAACTTTGTGTACTGCTTCATTAAACTAAAAATTTCGTCTTTTGTTGCCATTGTTTTGTTATTTAAGGTTCTAAAAAATATGTTTTATTTACTATTGATTGATAATCATACTCTGTTATATTCTTCATTCTTGGTAGTTCTTTGAACATACCCACTTGACCTAGAAAACCTAGACCAATACGAATATCATCCTCACCATAACTATTTTTAATTAGTCTTAGTGAACGATAATACTTACCACCAAATTCATCTTTAAGCCTATCTAAGTCATAACCACTAGGGTCTGTAACTTTATAACGCATAGGATCAAACAGTGCTAGTACAACATCAGCATCATCTTGTGTTGATGAACTATCCTTGAAGTCTTCTAGCTGTGGTTCTACATCACCATTCTTAATCCTCATAGGATTAGCAATGTCACGATTGAACTGACTTACAACTATTGGTGAATATCCATACATATCACGAGCATATCTCAGCTCTTCAGACATCTTATCGATAGCTGCCTTCTTTGTATTATAATCCTTGGTAACTTTTAATAAACCAATATGATCAATAACAACCAGTGTTACTGTGTTATCTTCATCAGGAATATAAACTCTGTTATACTTATCAATCTCTTCTATTCTACCATTAGCTTCAGCATGTTCTTTTAAATGTTTAGCTACGCCTATTGGATTATCTGGACCATCAATGATTGTAATGATATCTGACATGCTGCCAATATAGTCTCTCTGTCCTAGAAACAAATCATGCTCATCATGCGTCATCTTCTCCTTCTGCCAACCTAATAGTTTACTAACAGGAATGATTATACCAGTATCTAAGAATATCTTTCTAGCTACCCATTTAGCCATCTTGTATGTCTTACTACGCTCCATGGATCTATATATAATCTTTAGCTTGATATCAGAAGCCTGACCATACTTAGATATATACCAATCAAATGGATTGAGGACATATGCATCATCTATAAAAGATGTCTTACCAGAACCTGTTAGACCACCTACAAGAGTGTATATAGACTTCCTGATACCAATGTATCTGTTAAGTCTATCAAAGCCCATAGGTATACCACTGTTCTTACCATCAATACCATCTTGTACTGCCTTGGCTAAATCTTGAAATATCATATATCTGTTGTTCCTACTGGTTTGGGTTTTTCTTCGATTGTGATTCCCTGCTTTACAAGCTCGATGAATGGTTCAAAGCTTCTTTGTGTCAAATATGTCAAACTGTTCTGCATGTATTTAAGTTTATTCTCTCCTGATTTGTATGAGTTCTCTTTCTTCTGAAGAACATCAAACTCAACAGCAGCGATTAAATCATCTGCAGTGTACTCTCCCTCTGACAAAATTGCATTGAACTTAAGTCTACAGTTCTCTACATCTCTACGTAAAGATCTAGAGCCTGCAAAGCTTTTATCTTTATGCTTGAATGTATCAGTGCCTGGAAATGCTTTCCACCATCTTTGAAAATCTTCAGTGGCAGGCTTCTTCTTAATGATCTTATCCTTAGGAGCTTCCTCTTTAAGAAACTTAAGAACATTCTTACCTGTTAGTGTGATTTTATTCTCTCCTGATATTAATCCTTTGCGATAAATACCTTGAGCAAGGATCTCCAGTTTAGGATCTCCATTACATGCATCTTTTAAATCATGGCCTTCCTCCACTAGTTTGAGGAGAAAGACCATGTCTAAACTAAAACCATTCTTGAGTAACTCTTTAAAATGATAGAGCGTCAATTTTACATTCATAATTTCTAATTATTCTATGATCTATTTTAGCAATTAAACTTTGAGGAATGCATACATTAATCTTAGCCCTCTCTTGTAGAGATTCTAGATCACATAAATAGACTTTATCGCTCATAAAAGCTTCAATTTGAGCGATACCTGGGTCATTTAGTGAGCGATAAAATAGCTCCTTCTCCTCTTGCAAATATACTAAATCCTTGAGATTTTCCATCTCATAATCCTCGATATGTATCATGATTTATCATTATAATTTTCATACTCTCTAAACTTTGGGTCCAAGGTACGTCCTTCATTATCCCAATAACTTTCACATTTATCCCCCTTACGAGGTGATTCAGCAAAGACAGATTGTCTAAACTGATTCCATGGTGCTGTGTGCCTGTAGCACTTAAATTTCACAGGACATTCCATGTCCCTACACATTGCTATATCAGCCATTGCTTTGTTGTTTAATTAATAACATAATCTCTCTAGTTAAAGAACCTGCTGTTTCATTACCATTAAAACTCCAACGTATAATTGCAGCTTCTATAGCTCTATATAATTCATTTTCCATATTAACAAGCAGCGTAGCCAAAGAATATATACGTCCCTTCTCTCTCTTGTGTAGATCTCTTGTATTTAATACAAGCTACATTAGCATCTTGATTAGTAAGAATCTTCTCCATGCGTACAAAAGTAGTGGTTTGTTTGTTCTCTGTATACTCACGAGCATATTTAACAGCATCAGTTTTAGTCTTGAAAGACTTCAACTGTTTGTCTTCCCATCCTGTGTACACATTGTAACGAAGCTCCCACTTACTGGTGCCTTTAACAACAGTGTGATCAACAACAGATTTAATCTTGTTGTTGTTCTTTACAGGTGATTCTTCTTCAATAACATAACATTCACGCTTACCTGCATTCTCTAACATATCATCAATAAACTGATGTCTTTCTTTCTTACTCTTACGAAATTCAGCAGTGACATCTTTAAAACTAGTTGTTGTACTGATTGTACCATTGTAGGCATCTCTGCCAAATTCTGATTCTGCTGCTTCTACAGCGAGTGTGTATGCTTCGCTAGCATTCATTCCTCTTTGTCTTGTGATAAAAGCTTCTGCTCCCATGTTTTTTGTGATTTAAAATGTGTAAAAATTATAAAACAGTGTTGTGTGAAAATTATAATATGTAAACAAAATTGTTTACAATATGCCAAAGTCAGTAGTAAAACTGTGACAAATTCAGTAATAGAAAAGCCCCAGATTTCTCTGAGGCTAGTTTAAATAATTCCTAAAATTGGTAGTAATACTACCAATGCGCTTATTATTTTCGAATTGCGCCTATTTTTGTAACAAAACTTGTCAAATTATGTTACACAATTCGACAAATAGTCGAATTAATGTGCATTATATTGCACAATAGTTTATATTACTAATATAAACTATACCCTTTCGCATATAAAAGTGTAAAATATTGCACTTTTATACCCTTTTGCATATAATTTTAACTAACACTTAGTGTTAATCATAATATCCTCTAAAGAACTTCTTAACCTTTTGTAAAAATGTAGGCTGTTGATCTTTAAGTATATGTGCTTCAGGTGGTATTGTTGTGTGGATGTGTGTTGTATCAACCTCTTCTGGATTATACTCACGCAATCCTAAATTAAGCTCGAACCAACTCATTGTTGACTGTGCTCTTGTCTTATTACACTTAAAAGTTTTCTTGATAAGTGGAAGAGCAGCCTTACGCCATTCTAATGTTTGTTCTGTTGTCAATGTATACACTCTCCAGAATTCTGGTGTGTCCATTGCGTCCTGATAGGTTAACCCTATCATTTCCATTTGCATAGTGACTAACTTTCTGTTAATCTCTTCTCTTTGTTTGTCTGTTCCTGCCATTAAAATAAATTTAGTTGGTTTGGAATAATTACAGGTCTTTTCTTACCATTGTAATCAATCTTGTTAATAATTCTTTCTGCTTTCTCTATGTAATAAGAATGATTAATATTATCTAGAGGATGATCTTTAGATAGCTTATTACACACTGTCATTACCCACTCGCCTGCTTCCACTTGTGATATTGGTGCAGCGTTGGATAGACATTCTGGGTTCTTTATCTTTAATAGTTTCTCACCAGTGTTAGATACATAATATCTAATTAGTTTATTATAGATAGTAGTCTTGCCATTGAACTTACCTTCATAATGAAAGTCTCTGCTAGCCTTCTGTCTGAGACAAAAATCAAAGATGTTACTATGATTACTGATGCTATCAGCAACAGGAATACCATCGCAATAATAGCGCTCAAGAGCAAGAGGCACCACTCTAGCAGATTTGTTTTTATGTAATTCAAAATCTGTAAGGAAATCACCTTTCTTCTTAACTTCTCCATTGGTCTTAACTGCTAGATAATCATTAACTGTTGAGAATATAATCTTACTGTAATCTGTACGCTCAAGCTCATACTGAGTTAGCTCACACCACCATGCATTAATCTCATGCATCTCATCAAGATGTGTCTTTTCTATTCTAATAGTTACACCATCTGTATTAGCTGATATTACATGTATACCTGCTAGTTCATACGCTTCAATAAGCATAAGCAAGCTAAGCTCTCCAGTAAGAGTAGTGAACATAGTAAGTTGTCTGTCATAGATCCAGTTCTGCATATCAGAAGACTTACCATATACAGAATTGACAGCAAGCTTAAGGGCACCAACAATGCCTGCAATGCGTTTGCTCTTTTTAGCCTGTGGCTTAAGCTCAAGACGCCTCTCAAACATACGCTTATAGCCAGTAAGAAACTCTTTACCAAGATGTGCAGGATACCTGCCATTATTGATAATGATAGCAGGATAATAACTAGACACATCCCAATCAATGATTTCAAACTGATCATCAGCTTCAAATACCTCTGGCTTGTTCTCTGTGTGCAAGCCTCCTTTAGCAAACGTATAAGTGTTGCCATAAAAATTTATACTTTCTTTAAAGTCATCATTAAGTCCTAATACTAGTTTATCTATGTACTTTTTAAACTCAATGAGCTGGTTAGTTTGAAACTTTACATAATCAGGTCTACATTGTGATACAGTTATCTTCTTTCTAAAGAATCCTGTGCGAGGTAGATTAGCATATGTAATTTTCTTCTCTTCACAATAATACTTCTTAATCATCTCATCACCAATCTTACTATCAGAATAATTAATACAGTTAATATCAAACTCTTCTTGTATGTCTAGTCTTAATTGTAATTGATCATTTCCTTTATACAAGGGATGTTCTGTATCACCTGTTGTAACCTTAAAGAACTCATAGGTTGCCATTACATCATTAATACAATAGTTCATTGTAACATCTATCTCTTCTTGAGTCATGTTACGCTTTGTATGATGTATAGGCATCTCCTCAATGTTCTCAAGATCCATCTCAAACTCTAGACGTTTAAGGCTAACCATACGATTCTTATTATCATAATGATTAACCTTAAACAAATCTATCTGTTTGAACGACAAATCCTCTTCACGATACTCTGGGAACTGTTCATAATTGGCGTCTTCAATAACATCTTGAGCCTTTTGTGCAATCTTAGCACATATTTCTAGACCTGCGAGCTCATGCCAATCATCATGATTACGTATTACCCATTCTACCACTTGAGCATCAAAACGAAGATTATTATAACCTACCCAATAATAGTCTGGCTTATCTTGCATTAGTTTTACAAATGCATCAAAGTTATTCTGCCACTGACTAATTAGGAAATCATAATGTTCATCTTCTTTTGGATCGTAGACATGTATTAGGAATAGTTCCTGCATTGTCTCGATATCATAAATTAGAACGTTCATTTGTCTTCTATTATCTCTATTAAATCTTTCATAGATAATGCAAACAAACATGAATGTTTCTCTCCATTCCAATAATCAAGATAACTCTCTCTTGGAATAGCCCACCATAATTCTTCATGATGATTGTAGTGGAATACATAGTTATATATTTCTGTCATTTCTTTGTTTTTGTTTATCAATTACCCATATTGCTACTCTCATTATTCTAATAGCAATGTTATAAACAAAGTCTTCTAACCAAATGGTTATTTTACTTCTTTGATATGCTTTCATTATTGCGTTACTAAAGATATCCATCCTGTTAGAATGTATTTACTCTGTGTATGACTAACTTGTCCACGATGTGTGTGAGTCCAATCAGCAGGGAAGAATAATAACTTACCTTGTGTTGCTGGTTCTGTATGTCTTTGAAACATAAACTCTGTACCACCATCTTCTACATCATTTAGATATACCATCCATACAAATAATCTAACATCTTTTTCTCGTGTTTCATAGTGCCAAGCTTTAAATCCTTGACCTGGAAGATATCTTTGAATATTGTAAGCATCAATATTAACTGTAGTGTTTAGAAATATTGGAAACTTGTCCATGTATTTATACATTTCATCAACCATTTTATCTACAACATCGTCAAGTTTATCACCATATAGTCTTTTAATTGTACTTTGGTTTTCTTGACAAATAGTAAAATCTGATGAATGTTTTACATCTTCATCTAATCCTTTAGAAACATATCCTGGAAACAAATATTTATCATTTGCTTCGAATATATTAATAATCTCCTCACATTCTTGTTTAGTGAGGAGATCTTTTCTGTGTATGAAATCTACTAGTTCCATTGTTCTAATGCTGTCCTGGTATTGTTAGTTTTGATTTCTTTAAGATTATATTTACGTAGATATTCTTGTTTCTTACGTGTATATTCTTCAGACAAATGTCTATCAATAGTAATTCCCCATTGATTAATTGTGATATTTAATTCGTTTTTCATTACAGTCTTATTTAATATTGCTGCACTCATTACAAATGTAGCAAAGGTTAAAACATAAAAAATTGGATGTGGTTTAGTTATCATAGTCATCATAATAATCCATTGGATCTATTGCTTCATACATATCATCATATGTTACCCAATCAGGTACTTCCATATTATTAATATATTCACCACAATAGGTTATTAATTTAGCATCCTCAATAACTATATCATCATCACCTGGCTGTTCTAATGTAGCAGGTGATGAATGATGTGCCCATTTGATTTCTACACTACAAAATACATCATCCTGTGTTGGGTGATAGAAATCTGCAAGCGTTCTGCCTCTTGTTGTGCTCATAATACTATAATTGCTTTATCGTTTAACATTACAGGTTTACCTGACTTATCTGCTTGAACATTGACTATTTCACCAATGTGTTCTGCAAGAAGAGCAGGAGGTGCATTAACTATCTTGCCTCCTTCTTGAACTACCCATGCCATACGACTAGATGCAACAACAACATTGTTTGCATCATCTACTAGCACTGGATTAGTTTCATCTAGTACTGTCAATTTTAATTTGATTGTTTTCATAGTTTTTAAATATAAGATGAGTTCTATCTAATTCTGGATAATTATGATAAGTGGTATCAACAGGAATAAATTCAGACGCATTTAATATTCTAACTACGCCATATATCATTGCAAATACTCTTATAGTAAAATACAATATTACAATTGTAAGTATTCCTGCTGTTACCTTATCCTTTATCATATTATTCAGATTTTGTTATTAACCTACCATGTGCAGTATATCTAGCATTTGGATCTCTATCGTCTATATAGATGTTTTCTTCTCTAGCTACTCCAAATCTTTCTATTTTATTTTTCATAAACCTACTTTTATCTGGAACTCCCTCATTCTGTGAGTTATAAGTAACAAAAACCATCCATACAAATGCTAATAATGATGCTAATATAACAATAAATGTTAAGAAAAACGATAATAATTTAATTTCTGCTCTATCTTCTGCTTTCATGATATTATTAATTCAGTTAATGTTTCTCTTGATCCTAGTACAGTTGGAACAGTGTTAAATGCTAAGCACCATCTATCTTTATTTGTAGCCATATCTGGTACAGAGTGTGGTAGATAGCTAGGAAATAACAATATCTCATGATTAGCAACAGGTATAGTAGTTTTAGTTTGAGCATATGGATTACCTTCTAATAAATTAGGATTAACTTCTGGTTCTAATCTATACACTGTTGACCTATCTACATCAGCTTTATAAAACTTTATTAATGTACTGTTGTCTGGTACATCTATATAATACACACCTGAAATTACAGAATTATGGTGATAGTGGTAATGTGTGCCACCACCATTTATATTCTTATTAACCCAACTCTGCGTTATCTTGATGTCACCATCAATAGCTAGTCCATGTACATAGAAATCTTTAACCTCTTTCTCAATATAAGCCTTTAGTTTCTCCATACCTGGTAAGTCTAAACAATATGACTCTATTGATTTAAAATGATTAATATCTTTGATAATATCATTACCATATACATGCTCAAGCTTAAGCTGCTTTAATTTCCATATTTCATCTTGAAAATACTCCTGCACTCTTACTCTGAGTACAGGAGTTGGAAATAAACTTATGATTTCTAAGTTTTCCATTATTTTAAATTAACTTTTTTAACTGGTCTAATATCATACACCTCATATTTTGGTGTTTCTCCTTTTTTTGTAGATCTGTCTCTATGAAACTCAACAACTATTTCAGCTAATTTATCATCTTTAAGATCTTGTAATAATGCAGTGCAATAGCACCCAGAATCTCTATCATATACTCTCACTTTATTTCTCATTTTGAATTGGTTTAAAAATAGATTGTTAATGATTTCTTTTGTAATATTACACGTTTAACATTCGTAAAGTCAAAACTTGTACCTTCTGGTATATCAATACCAATGTTTTTTGGCAATGACACTTTCTTAACACTAATCTTTGCAGGTTTTTGAATCTTTTCTTTTACTGGTCTCACTATACCTTTAGTAAGAGTGTGTAGTTTCATATATACACCAGTCTTTCCACGATTATACCTAACTGCAAACTCTCGTGATAATGATGCTACTGATGCATTTGACATTGAAAGAGCATTTATCATCTCTCCAAGTTCAGTTTGTGAATAAAAATAATCCTTTTCCATTTTACTAATTGATTTTTGCAATAGTACACATAGGTGATGTGTCATAATATTGCGTGAATAAATATTTTCCTTTAGTTGTGATGTATTCAGTATGAACTATAGGTGATGTGATATCTGTACGTGATATAATTGATTCATTTCTTGAATCAAAGAATATTTTTGTAGTGCTATCTGACCCTCCCTTTATTCTTATACTAAATGTCATCATGAAATTCTTTTGAAACTTCCTAATATGTGGTGTTAAATGATTTACAGATCTACAAAAATCAAGATCATACAATGTATTATCTCTATCTGCATCTGCAGTTAATATATCACCATATATCATGTGAACAGGCTTATTGATTTTAAACACCTGAGACATAAATGTTTGAGAATCGTTTTCATATATCTCAAATTGTTTACATCCCTCTGATGCCAATCTATCAATGTATTGATTAATGTCTGGACCTGCTAGTCCTACAACATGCTCAAATTTAAATTTAGCTAGAAAGAAATCTCTCACCTTCTGCTTCTGTGTGGCATTTAGATATGTATATTTTAACATTCTATGTAGTTTTATTCGTCTTCATATTCATCATACTCTTCATCAATATAAAAGACTACGTCACCATTCTTTTCTAATACTGTTTCTCCATCATCATATGTAAGTATATCAACATAGCCTCTTGCAGAACAGAAATTCATTTCTTCTACAGATAGTTTTATTTGTTCTGGATATGCTACTACTGATGGTGTTATATCAGGATTGCTACTTGTTCTCATGATGAGATGAGGCTGGACAGGTAGTCCATGCTTCTCGATATATGCACCTTGATCTCTTGGAATATGATCAAGCTCATATATATGTACATATGGATTCTCTTGAACGAGACCTTCCATTGTCACAAAATACATACCCTTCTCTAATTGATCAGGGTAATATTGTGGAAATATTAGTTGTGCACTACTGTATTTCATTTAGTTCTTTTAGTTGATTTTGAAGCTCTATAATCTTATCTAATCTTCGTTTTTCACGAGTGTCATCTAATTTTGCAATAAAGGTAATAATATCTCCTTTACTACGCAATACGATCTCATCTAGTTCAACATCACTAACATTTTCTACACTAATAGTAACAGAATTACTATTATAATCTCCCTTTTCAAATAAAGACACTTCTAACTTTCTACTAGTAATGCCACTAAAAAATGATACAGAATAATATTCTTTACCACTTCTTCTTACAGTTATCCAAGTAGATACTAGAATGTGCTGTTCATCTACATTGTTTATCTGAATTGTACTACGTAATTGCTTAGCTAGTTTTAATAGCTCATTTAATTGATCTCTCATGTCTATGCATGTTTAAAATGTGAAAAAATAAAAGAGCTCAAGGACAATGTCCAAGAGCTCTATGCATTCAACCTTTAACCTAATTCATAACTTTATAGCCTGTTGTTAATAGTTGTTTTAATAGGCTAATTTTAATCTTTACCATCACATAGTTATTGGCATAAACATAGTCATGCATCACTAATGGATAGTTCTTACACCAACATAAATATTGGCTTAAGGTAACGTTAAATGTTTTCATCTTTTGATGATTTAGAATGTGTGGATAATTTATGTATTAGTGGTTGTGGTGCTTATATTCGTTGATAGCAATAAATATAGATAGTAATGAGAAAATCATAATTATCGTACCATAGAATAATCTCATAAAATTAGTTCCATCATTAAATGATGTAATACCATGCAGTAGTTGTAATGAAACAACAAACAAAAATACACCTACAATAGCAGGTAGTATGTAATCAAACTTTCTCATAATGCTATATATTTACACTAATTTCTTTATTTAAATATTCTGGTATATCAGGACGACGATGATAATACCAATGACCATAGCAATAATCATAAGTGACATCATACGTAGCCCATCTATTATTAGTAAACCAAACAGTAGCATCAAGATTGACCCATATAGGATCAATCATTATATCTAACTTATCCATGAACTCATTCATATCTCCATTAATAGGAAGATATATAAATGTTTCGTCATCATTGTTATCATGATCATTATATGATAAACTAATACATAGTACATCATCACGATCATCTATGCACTCTTTAATTAAATCTTTAAGATTCTCCATTTCTTTATTATGTTAAAGGATTATTATTAATGCTATATATTTTCAGTGTTCACCACAATTATAGCTCTTGTGAGAACGATATTAATAGCCATGATGCTTTACACCACCACAAAATTACACACAGATATATATAATTCTGATGCTATTTTACCATAAAAGTTTATTTCTCCCTAGGGATAAACTGCAAAATACCATTAGTTTACTATATATACATATATAAAGGGAAGAGATCGCTCTCTCCCCTTTATTATTGTTAAACAGCTACAGATAATAGATCAGCAATAGATGCTTCACTTAAACCAGCAGCGACAGCTTCCTTAGCTATGATGTTATTAACTCTAGCTTCTACCAATACAGTAGCACCTTTAGCTTCAGCCAAAGCATCTACAGTTAGGAATACAGATGTAGCAGTTAAACGCTTCACCTTCTCACCTGTAGGAGTTTTACCATCAGCACCAAAAGGCTCAATCTCCTTTTCTACAGCTAGACAATAAAAAGGATACTTAACGTCTTCATTAGCTTCCCAATTATTAGAAGCCATTTGACGAGCATAAATGTGTACTCTTTCACCCATTGCTGTATAACCACTAAAGTTACCATTGGCAGTGAATCCTCCATTGTTGATTACATAATTTTTCATTGTACTTGATATTAGATTGTTTGTTATGACATACTTGATAGGAGATGTCTAAGTTCCTAATGAGCATATATATACTATACTACATCAAACTCCTAATGGGTTGTGGTCTGATGAACAGTTTTTGTAGAGGGAAAAAGAAGGGAGCGTAATCCTCCCTTCTCTTAGCACACTGTTAGACTGCTACTGATAGCAAGTCTTTCATGGTGTCTTCGCTTAGTCCAGCTGCCACAGCCTGCTTGGCTATGATGCTGTTAACCTTAGCTTCGACTAACACCACTTCGCCCTTAGCAGCTGCTAGTGCATCGACAGTGGTAAACACTGCTGTAGCAGTTAGTCTGATAGACTTGGTCTCAGATAGTGTCTTACCATCTGCTTCGAATGGTGTGATCTCCTTCTCCTTTGCTAATGCATAGAATGGATATTTCACATCATCGTCTGCTTCCCAGCCTATTGCTGACATCTGACGTGCGTAGATGTGAACTCTCACTCCTGTAGCTGTGTAGCCACTGAAGTTACCATTTACTGAGAACTGACCATTGTTAATTACTGCTGTCATTAAAGTTGTACTTGTCATTGTGTTTGTGTTCAGATGTCTTCTCCTGTCCCAGAGGATTGGTTGTTAAATTAAAATTATTGATTGATTAAAGGTTTTGTTCTAATGAACATTATGACCAACGCCATGATGCTTTTGGTGTGTAATTATTCTCTAAGAACTCTATTACAGGAAGTATTGTAGGAAGTTCTTCTGTCCACAAGTCAGAAGTGACATAGTGTTGTCTAACTTCTTCTATGCTTTTGCCAGTTGATAATTGGAAGCCAATTGTATTGTACCAATCAAACACATCAGATCCCCAATCTTTATCATGAGGTTCTACGTGATACACTTCTTTACAGATTCTCTCATCAATGCTAAAGAGAGACACTAGTTCATTTGACGTTTTGTCAAGAAATTTTAAGTAATTTGCCATTGTTATTTATTGTTTAAACGTTATTAATTAATTTATCTAGTACTTGCTTAGTCAGTCCTATAGCAGATTGTGCTATCTTGATCTGTGTCTTATGTGACTCAGTGAACTTATTAGTCTCAAGCTCTTTGCACAATAGCTCTAGTCTCTCACGTTCTGACTGTGAGTATTCTAGATCCCACTTGAGCCTTTTGTTCTCATCTATTAGCTCTTCATTCTCTTCTCTTAGATCATTGCACATCTCTGCCATTTTATTGTATGATACCTCATGATCAATCTTTAGATTGTGGATATGATCTAGTAGATGATCATTATTGTAGCTTGAGTAAGGATGAGTGTAATCATAATTATTAACTGCTGCAGTTTTGATCTCATACTTTTTGTCACTTATCACAAATGCTGTGAGTCTAGTAAACTTGTGTCCTGTTCTCTGTCCATTATGATCCATGTAATCAAATTCCTGCTCTTCTGCTAGACAGTAGAATGGTAATTTGACTAGTTCTTTCTCATATCGTCCCAAACATCGATAGACTATTCCAACTTGTGGAAATAGTCTAATAATGTCCTTCTTGTAGATGTGAATCTTCTCACCTTTTGCTGAGAATCCCATGAAATTCCCTGCTTGAGAGAAGTGTCCTGATTGAATTATGTAAGCTTTCATTTGTTTATTACGACAGTTTATTCTTCTGCCAAAGGTTTGGTTGTTAATCATTAAGTGATAGTAAGTATTTACTGTTTTCTGCAGCGTGTAGCACAATTTTTGATAGCTCATCACGATCTAAGTAACGTTGCTCAAATAGCTTTACTGCCATCATAATTGACTCATGTGCTCTAAGGTATGCATCTGATACACCCTCTTCTTTTCTAACTGATACTTCCATTTGTGTTTGATTTAATTGTGAATTGATTTATTTAATTGATTAAAGGATTTGATTTGATGAACGTTGTTCTAGTAGTTCATGTATTTCATGTTCTAATACATCTATTTCCATATTTGCATATTTAAGTGCATCGTATGAGTACATGAAGCATTTGTGAGCTACTTGTTCACCACTGGTAGCTCTACGAACTTCGCAATAGAATGGAAATCTGAGAAAGTCTTCTTTATCTCCATTTTTGTAAGTTTGATATTCCAACAGCTCTTTATCTATTTTTATTATATCACCAAGCTCGTCATGAGCTGTGAATACTTCTGGTTGATCGAAAGATCCATAAATAATTGTCCTGAATTTCATTGATTTAATTGTTTAAGTGATTGATTGATTTAAGGTATTGATAATACTTGTACATTGTGTGATATGTATTCGATTCATTATCTGGAATAATATCATGACAATCTTTCATTACTTCTATTAATGCATCACATAGTTCTGCATCTTCTTCATTAGATTCTAATTCGCCTTCATAGACACTGTGCCATTGTAGCATCTTGTAAGCCTGTCTTGGATTTACTATCATTGTATTGAATGGTAGTTTACCTTCCCACTACCAAGGATAGTTGTTAGTTTAGTTTTTGTTTTAGTAAATCAATTGCAACAAACACTGACATGATCAATGGCATGCAGAAGATGCCAATCAGAATCAGATGATTGTTACTGTACTCTCTAGTTACAACTAAATAGCAAATCTGTGCTAATGCTAAGAGTGACATGACTAGTAGAAATACTTGCAACACCCTTTGTACTCTTTGGTAATTTTTCATTATAATTATGGCTATTTAACATCTGCCTAGATGATGACAGGGGGATAACGTCATCCCACTAATTTCCTTGGGGGTTGTAATATGATGAGGACTCCCCTCCCATAGACACAAGGGGTATGGGGGCTATAAAAAATTTTGGGGGAGGGGCCAATGAAAAATTTCCTATTGACAAATTTTTTATTTCAAAAAAGTTTCCTCATCTTTGGGGGGGAAAGGGGGGGGCTTCCTTTCACGTAAACAGAAACATCATGATAGATATTCGTTTTAATAATATTTCTAAGTTTGGGATAGGTTTTGAGTTTAGAGCTAAGGAGTTACATTATTATTCTATGAAGAGGCTTGATATTCATCTTTTAGTAATTACGATTTCATTTGTAATTACAAAATTTAATATATAATATAGCAATGGAAATCAATAACAGTCATTGATATTCCAAGGAATATACATATATTTGCCACCAAACTAAATATGGAAAACAGTAGCAAGAAGATTATTGTCCAGAAGTTTCTTAGGAAGATAGAGGATAATTATGCAATGGCTGAAAAGTATTATAGTGTATTGTCCACTGTCAATGGTTTAAAACTTACACAAAGGGAGATACAGCTTGTAGCATTTACAGCTATTCGTGGGAACATTTCTTATTCAAGTATACGAGAAGATTTTTGTAAGAAATACAATAGCACCAGTCCTACAATTAACAACATTATATCAAAGCTGAAAAGAATTGGTGTGTTTGTTAAGGATGGCAGCAAGATAAAAGTGAACCCTGTTATAATTCTTAATTTCTCTAATGACATAACATTGGAGATAAAGATGGAGCATAATGAATAAGCCACAGAGTATGTCACATAAGGAGTTTCTTATAAGGACATTAGCTGTAAAGCTGTCTATAAATGAGAAGATGATAGAGGCTGTTGTCAATCATCAATTCCAGAGTGCTAATGAGGCTATGGATGTAAACCATTCTGTAGAATTATCAGGATTTGGGAAGTTTATGCTTAATGTTAAAAAAGCTCACAGAAAGATGGCTAAGCTTATAGGGAAAAGAGACACGTTTCAAGCCACAGTGGATGATGAAACAAAGACAGAGGTAGAAAGACAGAAAGCTAGTGTTATAGTTAGTAAAACAATCGATCAAATAAATCTATTAAAACCAACGATAGACCATGATTAACTTTGATAAAGTAAAACAGTTTAAACAAATCTATGAAGGCTGGAAAAATATGTTAATTCCCCCTTCTGAAATGAAAGCAACAATTGAGCAAGTGAGCAAGGACAGGTTGGAGATCTGCGAAGCTTGTCCAAAGCATTCTAAAAATCATCAAACAAATAGGCCAGATGATCATTGCACAGAATGTGGTTGTATGTTAAGAGCTAAGGTGGCATGTCTTTCTTGCATGTGTCCATTAAGATATTGGGTTCCTATGGTGAGCACAGTAGAAGAAGAAGAAAAATTAAAAAAACAAACCATGTAGGATGGCTATTATAAAGAAGGTTCCTCTTGATGAAATTATAGATGTCTTTATGGACTTATATAATAAGGGTGTAGATTTTATTGATATAATAGCATCTGAAAAGGACAATAGAATCTCTGTCATATTTACAGAAGAATATATCAATCAAGAAGCTATAGATAATTTTGAATTGGATGATGATGATGAAATACAAAGTGGTGAAATCAACATAATTACTAAGCTTACAGATGAGGATTTTAATCAACTTATATAATGAAAGTAAACTACTATGAAAAAATTCTCGCAGTTCTTATAGAATTAAAAGAAGCCTTTCCAACATATAATCTAGGCAGACACATAGAGACAGCCCTAGATGAATATAAAGATGTGTGGGGAATAACAGATAAAGAGATGCATTGGGCACTCATTAGATACAAAGCACAACTCACGATGGATGTTCCTCATCCAGATGAATCAGAGATAGATAAGATTATAAAGGATGGAATGCAGTTACATAACATACTGCATGAAGACGAAGAAGACCTAGACTAACATGGCAGCACCAAAGAAAACTACATATATTAATACAGAGCTCGAATGGGCTGAAGAACAATTATCATCATGGAGAACATATGTTGATAATAATCCTATGCATGAGCTAAAGGATAGAATTGAGTGGAAACCAACAACAAAAGGTGGTGTAATGCCCATGGTTATTGCCTCTATTGAGGCTCAGGGTAAGTTCATCCAAGAGACAATGAAGAACTATTTAGCTCTTCTTGAGGTGGTTGATAAACTACGTGAGAAAGAAGAGGCTAAAGTGGAAGTGAGAGGTGGCGTAAGCATGAGCTCTAAAGCTGAGAAGTGGTTAAAGCAACGTAATGAAACTACATAAGGTCGATTATAAAGATTGGCTGATGAATCAGAAGCGTCTACCCACACCTGGCAGTGTTGAGTATGATGCTTTTTATGCATTTCACGAGGAGCTTTGTAAGAATGGTTGTATGATGGGAGACACCTACATTAACCCATTCCTCTACTGGCATCTTAATGCATGGCATACAGAGATTGACGTTATAGATGATTATGGTAGAATAGCACAGAAATATGCTAATCCATCCCTTCGTGATAATGAGTGGATTGTGAGCTCTGAGATTGATAGAGCACAGAAGGAGAAAAAGGGATTAGTTATCCTTGGTATTCGACGTTTTGCTAAGTCTGTTCTAGAGGCATCGTATGTGTCACATGGGGCAACCTTTGATGAGAACTCGCAGAACATTATTGCTGGTTTGAATGCAGCAGATATTAAGCTTATTACAGATAAGATTGACAAAGGATTAAACTATCTACCAGAAGCCTGGAAATGGCAACGTGTAGAGGATAATTGGAAGAACCAAGTGACGCTTGGTGTAAAGACAAGAGGAGGAGAACGTATTCCCTTCTCGCAGATATTAATACGTAACTTAGACGAAGGTAATAACGAAGAAGCTATTGCTGGTACAAAACCTAGAAGATTAATTATAGATGAAATTGGTAAAGGAAATTTCCTACGAGGCTTTCAAGCAGCTGTGCCTGGTTTCACAACACCCTTTGGCTGGGGCTGCTCACCAATTCTTACTGGGACTGGTGGGGATATGAAGAAATTTATGGATGCCAAGAGCTTAATGTTCGATGTTGGCAACTATAACTTCTTAGAATACAATAATGCTAAAGATGAAAAACGTATACATGGACTATTCATCTCTCACAAGTTTAGGATGGAGGCCAAGTATGAAAGTTCTCTTGGTGCATATTTAGATCTACCAAAGAAGAATGATTTACATAATGTAAGGATGTTAGTGTCTGATGAAGAACTAGCTACAAAGATAACCAATGATAATCTTGAAAGACTTAAAAGGGCTGGTGATAGACTTGCATATTTAAAAGAGAAGATGTACTATCCACAAGAAGTGGATGATATATTTTTAAATGAAGATTCTAATATATTTGATATAGAGGGAGCAAAACGACAAAAGGCCAGACTTCTAGCTAATGAACGTACTGGTACACCTGTTGTGCTATATGATGATGGCGATGGTATAAAGCATGAGTTTACAGACAAATTGCCCATCACCAACTTCCCTCTTAAGAATACAGATCATAAGGATGCTCCTATAGTTATATATGAGTTTCCTGTAGAGAATCCTCCTTATGGATTATATGTAGCTGGAGTCGATCCATATCGTCAAGGTAAAGCTGCTTATTCAACATCATTGGGAGCTGTATACATCTATAAGAGAATGCATGCAATTACAGGAGAGAAGTATCAAGATATGTTTGTAGCCTCGTATTGTGCTCGTCCTGATAAGAAGGAAGTTTGGGAAGAACAAGCTAGACTCTTGATTAAATATTATAATGCTAGAGCATTGTGTGAGAATGATGAGGTTTCATTTATTGATTACATGATTTCTAAGAATGATGCTCACTATTTAGAGAAACAACCTGAATGGTTAAAAGAAGTGGTACCTAATACTACTGTGAGACGTGACTATGGTATACATCGTTCAGCAGAAAAAATAAGAGACTTCCTACATGGATGTCTTAAGAAATATACAGAACAAACTCTGCTTGTTGAAAAGAATGAAGCAGGAGAAATTATTAGTGAAAAGAAAGGTATGGTTAAGATATTTGACCCTGTACTTTTGGAAGAAATGATTCAGTATAATGAAGATGGTAACTTTGATAGAATCATCGCAGCTGAATTAGCAGTAGCATTAGCTATGAAGATGGATCCTATTATGGGAAGAGTGGGATCTTCAGGAGATGCTAGAGTAATGGCTATGCATTCAAGAATTAAGAAAAATAAATTGTTTGAAGAGTCTAGAGGGCTTTTCAATAATAGACCTAAACAAAAACTGTTTACATAATGGCAATTATTAGATATACCAAAGATGCGACCATCAGATATGCTTATCTGAACATCTTTCCTGATCAGTTCAAAACTGAGAAGGAGAAAATGGATGAGAGTTGGATCAAGAATACAATGGACTATTTTGCTAATAAGTCCTATGCTGAGTACGTAAAGAATAGAGATACGTTTGTTAAAAACTATGATCTTGTTAAAGGCATCCTTCGTATGGAGGATTTTTATCAGTCAGCTCCTCAGGTGAAAAGCTTCACAGATATGTTGACAGCTGATCTAGAATTACCAGCCTATGTAAAGATGTATTCTATCATCACCACTCCTTTAAATGAGTTGGTTGGTGAGATATCAAAACGTCCTGATGCATTTAGAGTTAAAGCATTTGATGATGATTCAAAAGCAGAAGAATTAGAATTCAAGACAGGCATACTTCAAGAGTATGTTATAAATACAGCTAAGCAAAAGATTCTTGAAAAAGCTGCCATGCAAGGAGAAGAAATTGATGGTGAGCAACTTGAACAAATGACTTTAGAACAAGTCAAAGATGAGCTTGATTCATATACATCTATTGCAGAGAAATGGGCTAACCATGTGCTTACATGTCAGAAAGCAGATTTCACAATGAAGGAGAAGAGTGAGGATGCATTCAGAGATATGTTAATTTCTGCTCGTGAGTTCTATCATATATATGAAGATAACTCTAAGCTTGGATATAATATAGAAGTAGCCAATCCAAAGAACACTTGGTTCCTATCTACACCAGATCGTAAATATGTATCAGATCCAACAGGACGTGCTCAAGGTGCGTATGCTGCTGGCACTGTACAGGTTATGGAATTGTCTGAGATTATTGAGAGCATTCCTGATCTTACTAAAGATGAGATTGATCACTTAAGATCATCATTACAAGACTATGGTTTAATTAATGTTCGTGAGTCTAACCTTGGTAATCCAGAGGCAGGTAATGGTATTGATTCAATTCAATACGATACATTCGACCCACTTGTTCTTCAGACTCGTATGATGATTGAGTCTGAGATGAAACAGAACGATGATGGCTTACAAGACTTCTTGGGCTTAACATCAAATGTGTCTTCATTTGGATACAAGTATGTAGTAGTAAGAGCGTATTGGATTTCTAAAAAGAAGATTGGTAAGCTCATCTATCTTGATGAGATGGGTAATGAGCAATCAACGTTAGTTGACGAGAATTATAAAAGCAACACTATCCCTACACAGATCTCATTAGAGTGGGGATGGATTAATCAATGGTATCAAGGTATTAAGATTGGACCAGATATCTACCACATCAAACCATTCAAGTTATTAAACTACTGTCCTATTATTGGATTGGTGCATGAGATTAAAAATACAGAGGCAAAGTCTTTAGTAGACTTAATGAAACCATTCCAGGTTCTTTACAATGTTTGTATGAACCAACTTTATAAACTTCTTGAAAAAGAAATTGGTAAGGTGCAATTGATGTCTATTAGACATATTCCTATTCCTAAAGATGGAGATGCACAAGATGCTCTTGATATCTGGGAGATGGAAGCTCGTAACAGAGGTGTTGTATTTATTGATGACTCTCCAGAGAACTTAAAATCTCCAAGCTCATTCAATCAGTTTAGGGATATTGATATGACACGTACGCAAGAGATTCAATCTCGTTACACATTAGCTCAACAATTAAAGAATGAGTGTTGGGAACTAATTGGTATGTCTAAACAACGTTTAGGATCTGTCTCAGCTTCTGAAACTGCTACAGGTACTAATGCTGCAATCACACAAAGTTATTCACAGACAGAGCCATTGTTTGTAGCACACGAGTATGTGTTAGGCCAAGTGTATCAAGCTATTATAGATGCATCTTTATATGTTGAAGCTAAAAAGCCTCAATCAACTATATCATACATAACATCTGAAGGAGAATCTGCATTTGTACAAGTTAATGGAACAGATCTTAAATTCAGAGATCTTAAAGTATTCTTAACTAATCGTCCAGAAGATCAGAAGATGTTCAATGAGATCAGAGGATTGTCTCAAGCTGTTCTTCAGAATGGTGGAAGCTTACATGATGTCATTGAGCTTTATTCTACAAACTCTGTTCGTCAGATGAAGAAAGTGTTCAAGACTCTTAAAGAGCGTCAGCAACAACTTGAAGATCAGAAGATGCAACAACAGCAACAACAACTTGATCAACAAAAACAAATTGCTCAAGAACAAATACAACAAGCTCAACAGATGCAAGCTGAGAAAATAGCACATGATGATTATCAAAACGAGCTAGATAGAATCAATAAGGTACAAATTGCATTGATTGCAGCTGAATCTAAAGCAGGCCCATTAGTAGATGCTGATATCTCTGGTACTCCTGACGTTCTTGAAATGACTAAGCTTGCTGCAGAAACAAATAACGCAACTAAAGATTATGAAACTAAGATGAAGGATATTCAAGGAAAGAATCAATTAGGTAAAGAAAAAATAGCTGTAGAGAACAGAAAGATAGATGCAGATCTTAAAAATCAAGATAATGATTTAGAGATTGCAAAGATAAATGCACGTAATAGAGGATCGAAGAGTAAGTAATTCTAACCATCTTGGTTAGAGAAGATTTTATTAATGCTATATTATCTAGAATATTCAACCATTTTGGGCATATTCTATTTGTTATTAATTTAATACAACATATTTTTATATCGAAAAACCAATTCAAAAAAACAAACTACGTATGGCCAATGACTTAGAAACCCCAAATATTGGGAACTTCAGCATTCAGGATACCATGGAAATGGGTATGGGGAGTACAGAACTATTAAATGATTTATTAGGTCCTGATACAGCCTCAGCAAGTCCTGATGATATTAAAGATATTAAAGCTGAAGAAACTCCAGCTCCTAAAGCAACTAAAGCTTCTGCTAAGGTTGAAGAAGAAGAAGAAAAGAAAGAAGATAATTCTCGATCAATCACAGACTTTTTATTAGGAGGTGATGAAGAAGAAGAGGAAGAAGAGGCAGCTCCAATAGCAAAAGCTAAAGAAGCTCCAGAAGCAGCAACATCTGAAGAAGAAGAAGATGATGATGCAATTAACCCTTTCGCAGCATTTTCTAGAGACCTTTTTAAATTAGGAGGTTTCACAAAAGATGAAGACGAGGGAGATGTAAATATTAACACAGCAGAAGAGTTCTTAGAACGCTTTGAATCTGAGAAGAAGAAAGGTGCATCTGAGATTGTAGAAAACTTTATAGGACGTTTTGGTGAAGATTATCAAAATGCCTTCACTGCAATATTTGTAAATGGAGTTGATCCTAAAGATTACTTTGGCACATACAACGCTATTCAATCATTCACTGATCTAGATTTATCAGACGAAGGAAACCAAATAGCAATTATTAAACAGACTTTAGCAGATCAAGATTATGATCCTGAAGATATAACAACAGAGATCGAAAGACTCAAAAATTATGGTGATCTAGAAAGCGTTGCTGCTAAACATCATAAAGTGTTGGTTAAAAAAGAAGCTGTAAAGCTTCAAAAACTGGAGCAAGAGAAAGCTGCCCAATTACAACAACAACAGGCTTACAAGCAACAATATTCAAACAATGTCACTTCGATATTGCAAGATAAGCTTAAAGCAAAGGAGTTTGATGGCATTCCTCTTAATCCAAAGTTAGCAACTGAACTACAAGATTTTTTAATAACAGAAAAGTGGAAAACAAATTCTGGTGAAAATTTAACAGATTTTGATCGCACTGTTCTGGAACTTAAGCGTCCTGAGAACCACGAAATGAAAGTGAAGGTTGCTCTACTTCTAAAGATTTTAGAAAAAGATCCAACATTATCAACCATTCAGAAATCAGGAGTTACCAAGAAGACAGATAGTCTGTTTGGTGAAGTCGCAAGACAAGCTACTAAAAGTTCAGGTGTAAAATCTTCCAAGTCAGATAAGCCTAACTCATGGTGGAGTAATTAACAATTATTAAATTAAACATAAACAAAAAATGGCAATTCAAACTATCCCTGGTTTAACTGGCTTTACTTATGCTCGTGTAGCGTCTATGGACAAACGTGCAGTAGGTAAACTAACAGATTCAAACCACTTGGAAAGCTTTCACTCAACTGAGCCAGCAGACTATGACAAGAAGATCATCAGTTTGTACACTCAGAGTTCGTTGTACAGCAATGACTTCTTGGACATGATCAACAAGTCAACTCCTTACTACATCGACAACAATAGTGATGCTTGGAAGTGGCAAGTACAAGTTCCTTACAAATTCCCTAAAATCATCGACATTCCTGATTCCACTTTAGAGTTGGATAAGCCAGGTATCGATGGTCAAGAATTTCAAGTGATTATTGACACTAACGAATTCTCTAAGAACGCAATCGTTTCTGTAGGTACTCGTCAGTATGGTCCTCGTTGGTATGCGATCAAAGATCCTCAACCATGGAACATGGGTTATTTATACACTTTCACATTAGTAACTGACAATCCTCAAGTTGACTTCGTATCACCTGTATTCTTACAGATTGGTTTAGAGCTTGAATTAGTTGATGCTGCTATTGGTGAATTTGATCAAGACCTTTTAGGATTGCCACGTTTAGGTGAGCAAATCACTATGTTCGAATCATTGAGTTCTGCATATGGATATGAGCACAAAATTACTGAATGGGCTGATGACAAGATGTTAGTTAATGCTGATGGTTCAGCTTTAGATATCTTAGTATATGCTCCTCAACGTCGTAACCAACTTCCTTTAACTCGTAATGATGTTAAGTGGGAGCCATTCGTTGAGTTCTGGATGCGTAAGTCTATGTTAGAATTAAAGGTTAAGCGTATGATCTGGGCTCGTCCAGGTACTGTTAAGTCTAATGGTTCTAAGCAAGAATTGAAGCGTACTTCTGCTGGTGTATACCATCGTATGCGTAACAATGGTAACTTGGTTCAATACAATCGTGGAGAATTCACTGCTAACTTGATTCGTTCAGTGTTTGGTGATTTATTCTATCGTCGTGTGGATGTTAAGGATCGTCGTGTTAAAATGTACACTAACGAAGCTGGCTTCGACGTGTTCCAACAAGCACTTAAGACTGATGCTTTGAATTCAGGTTTAACTTTCATGGCTGATTCAGGTAATCGTTACATGCAAGGAGAAGGACAACACATCACTTACAACTTTGCATTCGATGCAATGGTTACTCGTGAGACTGGTCGTGTTGAGTTAATTCACTTAAAAGAATTAGATCTTCCTCAAACTAACTTAGAATTTGGACAAAACAAGAAATCAACTCCAGTATTTATGGTGTTTGACGTATCTCCAATGTCTGATGGTTCAATGGTTAATAACATTCGTGAGGTTCGTATGAAGGGTGCACCTTCTATGACTTGGGGTTATATCGATGGTACTCGTCACCACTTAGGCTTTGCTAAGTCTCAAGGTATGAGTTCTGCGAACAAATTCCCAGGATACGAAATCTGGATGAAGGATCGTTGTGATGTGTTCATTGAAGACTTGTCTCGCACAGTCTTGATCGAAGAAATCCCTCAATTCTAATACATGGGACTTTGTCCCACGCTTATCAATCGATAAGCACAAGAACCTCTCCCTCTCTCCTCCCTCCTATGGGGGAGAGTGTTCTTGATACAGAGTGCTTGGATTGGGGTGTCCCTGGTCGCTATTCCTTCGATGGATAGCACTCTGCTAAAAACCAATTAAAAATTAAACTACATATGGGTAAGACAGGCAAAATTTCTACTATTAAGAAAGATTACAACAACTCACAATTGCAGACAATGCAAGGTGGACTTTCACGTGAAGGTTTGACACGAGTTCCAGGTACAGGTGTTTTTAAATATCCTTACAAGGAAATGGATGGTCAGTATCGTACAGGATTGAATCCTGATGCTGCATATATCAGACGTATCGCTGATCCTACAGAACGCGAACTAGAAATAGATCGTGTTACAGAGTTACGCAAACGTTTAGAGTATGCACTAGGTGATGTTGATCTTGGTCCTCGTTCTAAGTTTTGGAACTATGGATTATCTCAAGGCATTGATGATATGATGCACGTACAAGCTGTAAAGTTATTAGATGGTGATAACTATTTTGATTTCACTAATCCAATGCAAGAGTTAGCATTTGCATGGTTGAGAGTTCATCCAACTATTGCTAGTTCATATCAAGCTTGGGAGCGTGGAGAATATCCAGCAGATACACAATTCTATGTTGTAGATGATGAGATTGAAAATGCAGTTCTTTACAAGAAGAAGCAAGTAATCAACAAGGCAATTGTCAAGTTTGATTCTATGTCTCCTGATAAGAAAAAGAAAGTAGCAAGAATGTTAGGCTTACCTGTAACAGAAGAAACTAAAGAAGAAGTTGTTTATAACCAAGTGGATAACTTGTTAAAACAAACTGAATTCAAAGAGGGAAAATACCAAGGTTTATCTCCAATTGAAGTCTTCAATAGATTCGCAGATATGAAAGACCAATTGCTTGCAATTAAAGATTTAGTTAAACAAGCAATTACACATTCTATTTATCGTGTAAAACCTAATGGTAAGGTTTATATGGGAGAACTAGAAATGGCAATTGATGAAGAAGAATTAGTTAAATACCTTGCAGATGAAGATCATCAAGATGATTTACTAATCTTAGAGCAAAAGTTAAAAGGTAAAAAATTAGCAACAGTATGATCCCAGTAGATAGTTTATTATATAAGATTGATCAAAAACTAAATAAACTATCTACTAATGAACATCAACAAATACCATTAGAAGACAAAATCTTGGCACTCAATGAGGCACAGATTAAGTTAATAAAACAAAAGGTAGATGGTTTTAGTACAGTTTCTGGTCTTGGTCTAGATGCGTTTAAGAAACGTTACGAAGACTTACAAAGGTTAGTGGTAAATTACAACGATGGTCAATTACCATTAACCTTAATAAATAGTCAAATAAATCAATGGCAAGCAGACATTACATTACTATGTCCAACTTACATGTTTTATATTGATAGTTATTTTTTAGCTGACAAAGGAAGGTGTGTAGGTAGAAAGATTTGGATTAATAGAGATCTTGCAAAGCATGGAGATTTAAACATTTTACTAAATAATGTTCATTATGCTCCATCATTTGAATATCAAGAATCTTTTAACTTTTTAGGCACAGACGAAATAAGCGTATTTACAGATGGTACATTTACACCAACAAGTATATACGTTTCATACATGAGATATCCTGATTATATCAATAAGACTGGATATATAATGTTAGATGGCCAACCATCCTTTGACCAAGATTGCGAATTAGAATTATATCTAGAAGATGAAATTTTAGATTTAACAGTTCAAAATCTTGCAATGTACACTGAGAATCAATCTGCTGTTCAGAGCTCAATGTACAGAATACAAACAAACGAGTAAACAATTAAACAAATATATAAATGGCTGATTTTTCATTAACCACCCTGTTCGTAGTTCCAGTAGGCAACACATTGCCTAGCACTGGTTCTACGCAAAACTTAACTGCTGGTCAGTTTGGTTTATACTTGAACACGTATGCTGTTGCAACCACTGGTAACATTGGTGCTGCTCCATATTTCTATGCTGCTCAAGGACGTACTAATACGTATTTACAAGGCTCGAAGCGTTCTGACAAGATCTCTTCTGAGAATATCACTGAATGGTATAAAGTTACAGGTAACCCTGTTGCTGCTAACCAAGTAACTGATATTACTGATTTCACTGTAAAACCAGGCGAAATTGTAACTTTAACGTTACGTGCATTTTCTTCTTACATCAACACATTGTACTTCAATGGTTTCACTCGTAGTGTAACTGTTAATGCTCCTTGTTTAGCTTGTGGTGGAGATCCTTGTACTGATGTTGACGTTCCTGCATTAATCGATGATTTGATCTATCACTTAAATTTGGATGCTCCAGGTAACAACCCTGACAACATTTCATTCTCTACGTTCTATCAATTCCAACGTATTGGTAATAATGCATCTGCAATCTTACGTATCTCTGGTAAGCCATTAACTGTTTATGGACAGCCATGTGATATCGCTGCATTCCCTTGGGAGTATGATCGTATGTACTTTAGAACTTTCATCTTCTCTGGTCCAGCTACTACTGCTGACTTTATTGTAGCAGATCCTTGTAACAATGTGGCTCTAGTGGAAGTTACTCAACGTGCAACTTATCCATCTGGAACTTCTGCTGAGATTCAACAATTAGAGAAGAACTTCTATAGCTACCAAGCTGGATATTTGAAGCATCTATACAGAATGAATGGTTACAATGAGAACTTTGAGTCTTGGGTAACTGATGGTACTGTATACGATACTTACTATATCAAGTTCAACGAATATGATAAGTCTGCTTATCAGTGGGGTGATTATATCCACGAAGATTCAACTATTATTATTGCTGCTCCTCAAGCTTTAGCTCAAGACATCGAAGATATCTTAGTTGCTGCTTTAGGTGCTGTAACTGATGACAGTGGTCCAATCACTTCAACTACTAGTACAACTACTACTATTTGGCCTTCAACTAGTACAACTACTACCTTGATTCCTTAATAAAAAGCGAGTCATATAACCTATGCCAGAGGGTAAGAGGATAATCTCTGTCCTCTGGCATTATTTTTTAACAGCATGGCAACAACTTTAGATTTTCTAGTAATAAATACCTACAACACTTTAACATTAGGTGTTGCTGATATATCAGTATATGTTGGTGTGCCAGTGGCCCCAACTATTGAAATAACAATACCTAACACTACAGTTATAGCAAGTTTACCTTTTACTCCTGATGATTTTAATGTATTTAATTCTACATCATTAGGATTGACAGCTGTAGGTCAACCATTGGCTCCTTTGCCAGATGGTGTATACTTTATTGTATATTCAATATCTCCTGCTGCAACATATCATGTAGAGCATAATATTATGCGTACTGCTCAGATTCAAGAGAAGTTTGATAATGCATTTATGAAACTTGATATGATGGTATGTGATGGTCCTATTAGAACACAAGCAAAGGTTACATTAAATAGTATTTATTACTTGATTCAAGGATCAATTGCAGCTGCTAATAACTCTGCTATTGCTACAGCTAATAAGTTGTATGCGCAAGCAGACATGATGTTAGATAATTTCATTAGAGCTAACTGTGGTTGTTCAGGAAATAACTACATAAATAATTTTGTATAATGGCTAATTGTAAAAGATGTCACACTAAGGTGGGATGTGGATGTCAACTAACAAATGGATATTGCTCAGCATGTAATTATGCTGTTAAGCAAGAAGAAATAAAACAACAACAAGATGCTAACACCAAGGCTAACTAATTCCTTATATTATGGAAGCATCCCTGTGTTGCTTCAAGATATTAATAATAGACTAGCAGAGCTAGCTAATTATGAATACAACAATATCATATATTCCTTAAATCATTATATCTCTGGAGAGGTAATTCAAGACTTATTGAACTACCAAAGAATACTAGAGTATAAACAGTGTAACCCTGACTATTGTATAAACTTCACTGTAGAGATGATTGGAAGTAAAGTAATAATCTTAATAAACAAATAATAATATGTCTTGTTTACCAGGAATGCCATGTTACAATGAAGTGATATACACTACCTCACAACAAGGTTGTGGGTGTTGTGGTGTAATCTCTTGCAGTGGTCAATGTGGCTGTAACACCAATTCAAATTGTGGAATTAGCTCTAATGATGTAACTTACGTAGGGCCTAATCTTCCAAATACAGGAATACAAACTCTTACAGATTTAACAACTGCTATTGAGCAGATAGATGAAGCAATTGGAAATATTCAAGAGTTAAGTGGCACGTCTGGAACATCTGGTCAAAATGGATCTGGTGGTACTTCAGGAAGTTCTGGAATATCAGGATCAACTGGCTCTCAAGGAGAGTCTGGTACAAGTGGTACTACTGGCGCAAATGGAACATCTGGCTCGTCTGGATCAAGTGGTTCTTCAGGAGCATCTGGAACATCAGGATCAGCTGGTACAGCAGGAATGAATGGAACAAATGGTACTAGTGGTTCAGGTGGAACTTCAGGAACTACTGGAACTAGTGGCACTTCTGGACAATCAGGAACTATTGGTACATCAGGAACTACTGGAACTTCAGGAATATCTGGTACATCAGGCTCATCTGGTACGTCAGGAGAAAATGGATCAAGTGGTACTACTGGTCTTAATGGTACAAATGGAACCACTGGAACTAGTGGTACATCTGCTAGTTCAGGAACCAATGGAACTTCTGGAATCAATGGCACTAGTGGAACAAATGGAACTAGTGGAACAACAGGTATTAATGGAACTCATGGTACATCTGGTACAAGTGGTATAGCTGGTACATCTGGTGTAACAGGATCAAATGGTACATCAGGTTCTTCAGGACTTTCAGGAGATAGATATAAAACAAGTTCAACTACTGGATTAACTATTGGTATAATATCACAATCATTAACTGTTGGAACAGGACTTGCATATACTATAGGTCAAGAATTATCAATTGTATACAACAGCTCCAACTTTATGGTTGGTACTGTTACTTTTTACGATAGTGTTGGAGGAGGTTTAGTTGTTAATGTTACATCTGTTTTAGGATCAGGAACATTCTCATCTTGGATAGTTAACTTAACAGGTGCTGCTGGAGGAGATGGTACAGCAGGAACATCAGGATCTAGTGGTTTATCTGGAACATCAGGTTCTTCTGGTTCTAGTGGTAGTGCAGGAACTTCTGGCATTAATGGTACTAGTGGTATTGATGGAACAGCAGGATCTTCAGGTAGTTCTGGAGTTGATGGAACAATAGGTACATCAGGAACTTCTGGTTCTTCTGGTTCTAGTGGTTCATCAGGTTCTTCTGGAACTAGTGGTAGTGCTGGTACCTCTGCATCTAGTGGTGCAACAGGAACATCAGGATCTTCAGGAATTTCAGGTAGTTCTGGAATTAGTGGAAGTAATGGAACAAGTGGATTAACTGGAACAGCAGGAACTTCTGGTTCGTCTGGTTCTAGTGGACTTGGTGGAAGTGCAGGTACTTCTGCTACAAGTGGTGCAACAGGAACTTCAGGATCATCAGGAACATCTGGTGCTGGAGGTCCTGTTGGATCTTCTGGTACGTCAGGCTCTGCTGGTACTTCTGGATCACCAGGGGGAGCAGGTCAAGCTGCTACAATTTCTGTTGGAACAACAGTTACAGGTGCTTCAGGTTCTCCTGCAACTGTTACAAATGTTGGAACAACAAGTGCAGCAATATTT
>Ga0209087_1000130_pt1 | contig 46115 bp, 46 predicted proteins | sample S_130805_EF_Meta_FD_187321 | JGI IMG/M metagenome (GOLD analysis project Ga0209087, IMG submission 187321) | Freshwater microbial communities from Lake Simoncouche, Canada to study carbon cycling - S_130805_EF_MetaG (SPAdes) (version 2) | ecosystem: Environmental > Aquatic > Freshwater > Lake ... | reverse complement strand
TTTTCAAGGAGTGCAAGACGAGCAGCTAATGGGTCAAGTCCGCGATCGATGATGTCTTGCAATAAGAGAACATTTCCAGCGCTCTTTGACATCTTTCGTCCCTCGAAGAGTAAGTGCTCCCCGTGGATCCAATGTGTAACAGTCTCACTTCCGGTGAGTGCATTTGATTGTGCGCGCTCATTTTCGTGATGTGGAAAGCGTAGATCGATTCCACCGACATGGAGATCAATCTCCTTACCCAAATACTCAATAGACATCGCGCTGCACTCAATATGCCAACCTGGATATCCATCGCCCCAAGGAGTAGGCCAGATCATCTCCGTACGATCACGAGCTAATTTCCACAACGCCCAATCTGCATGGAAACGTTTAGCTCCATCTTCGGAATATTCATAGCGATGTCCCGGCTTTATTGAATCAAGGCGGTTGCCGCTGATTGCACCGTAGGTTGGAAATGATTGAGCATCAAAGTAGACGTTGCCATCGGTGGCAACGTATGCAAAACCATCCGCAATGAGCTTCTGAATTGCAGAAATCATTAGCCCAATACTTTCACTTGCTCGAGGGTATGCGTTAGCTGGCTCGATGTTGAGTCTTTGAAGATCGAGATGGAAGCGCTCTTCATATTTGCGCGCGATTGTAAATGGATCAAGGGCCTCACTCTTTGATTGCGCCAGGATTTTATCTTCAAGATCATTTGCCATATGGCCCACATCAGTGATGTTCTGTATAAGGGTAACTTTTAACCCAGAAAGTGAAGCGGCTCTACTGATGAGATCTGAAAGCAAAAATGTGCGCAGATTACCCACATGGGCATCGCGATAAACGGTAGGTCCGCAGCAGTACACCTTGAGGGTTCCGTCACGGCCTTCTATGGGTAGAACTTCGCGTGATCGCGTTTCATATAGCTTTAACATGCGCACTCAGAACTGTTTTCACGTTCGATGAAGCTATATGTGTGATGGACTCGAAATCCCATTTTTTCATAGAGTGATTGAGCGCCAATGTTCGAGCGATCTACCTGGAGACACATTTTCTGTACTCCTTCAGCGTGCGAATACCCAAGGCACGCCTGCATTAGTAATTCCGCTAGCCCTTGACGACGATGCGATTCAGAGACGATAAGCCTTGTGACTATTGCCCATGAGTCTGCGATTGCCATTCGCGCAGTTGCAACAGTGACGCCATCGATGAGCAACGAGAGATATCGTGCTGGATAAGAATTCATAATCGTTTCAAGAATCTCATCGTTGTGAAGCGCTAGAAATTCTGGAGTTGGTGAATCTTGATTGAGGAGTGTCAGACTTTTCTTCATCAGAGTGTCGGTGATATCCAACGAATCGGTAATGTCACAGACCATAAAGGCGGCTCCTACTTTCTCCCTCCATCCTTTGTTGATCAAATAATCTACAAATTCCTGATATGTCGGTGTAATCAGATGAAAGACAGCAGGTAAATTCGCATCAGCATAAATTTTCTCAACCTGTTCAATGGCAGTATCTAATTCAAGTGCGGGTTCGCCAAAAGGTGGAGGGCCCGTTACAAAAACCGAATTAGCTCGATAAGTAACGCCATCTGAGATTCGTAGATGCCATCCGCCCATCTCTTTAATTTCACGAGGTGGCCACGTCAGAGTTGAAAGCCCTTCTAATTCGGCGATGCGAAGCGAGACAGGTGCACCGCTACCAGCTCTGTGTGGGACATCCTTGATGGGATGAACAATTGCGATCTGACTCGGATCAAACTCAACAATCTCGCCAGAACGTTTTCTGATTGATGTGGCCGATTCAAGTATCCCAACGAGATCGCGGTAGCCACCTTCGGGATCATGCAGGCGTAAGGTAAGGCGCTGGCCGATCAGTGCTAGGTCAAGGTCGACAGATCCCGCATTCATAGGCTCACATTAACCCTGCACATACGATGTTGCATGGTTAGAATTGGGCTCTAATTACGCCTTGCCTATTCTTTACCCTTCGGAGGTTGCTCGTGACATATGTGATTGCCCAGCCATGTATCGATGTGAAAGATAAGTCCTGCATCGAAGAGTGCCCAGTGGATTGCATTTATGAAGGTAACCGCATGCTCTACATCCAACCTGATGAGTGCGTGGATTGTGGCGCTTGCGAGCCTGTCTGCCCAGTTGAGGCTATTTACTATGAGGATGATGTTCCGGGCCAGTGGAAAGAGTATCCAAAAGTTAATACCGAGTTTTTCGTAGAACTTGGCTCCCCAGGTGGAGCTGCAAAGGTCGGTCTTACAGATCACGACCATGCAGATGTGCTCGCCGTTGAGAAAAAAACTTCCTGATTTTCCCTGGGATGCACTTGCTCCTTATGGAGTAAAGGCGCGAAAGCACCCAGGAGGGATCATTGATCTCTCGCAAGGAACTCCCGTAGATCCAACGCCTGAATTTATTCAAAAGGTTTTGGCGGAGAGTGCAAACTCTCCAAGTTATCCAACCACGGCAGGCACACCTGAATTACAGCAAGCAATTCGTACATGGGCGACAAGTCATCTTGGCATTACCGGTGATTTTGATGTTCTGCCGGTCATTGGTTCAAAAGAATTAGTTGCATGGCTTCCAACCTTTCTTCAATCACAGACTGTGCTCTATCCAAAAATTGCTTATCCGACATATCTTGTAGGTGCGATGTTGGCGCAGTCGCATGAGATCGCAGTAGATATTGACGCTTCACAGTGGCCACAAGCAGATTTAGCATGGGTCAATTCGCCCGCAAATCCCACAGGTCGGGTGCACTCGGAAGAAGAGCTTCGCGCAGTTATTCAATGGTCGCGAAAGAATAAAGCGGTAGTTATTTCAGATGAGTGTTACTTGGAATTTGGCGATGGAGTCACTCCCACATCGATTTTTGCTTACAGCGATGGTGATAATTCGAACCTCCTTGCCGTCCACTCACTATCAAAGCGTTCCTCGTTAGCGGGCTATCGCGCCGCATTTATGGTGGGAGATCCCGTACTTATCGCAGCAATTCGCGAGATCAGAAAACAAGCCGGCATGATGGTCGCACTCCCTGTTCAAAAGGCAATGACTGCAGCCCTTGGCGATGATGAACATGTTGCAATCACTCGCGCACGTTATAACTCTCGTCGCGCCACACTGAAGCCAGCTTTAGAAGCGGCAGGATTTCGAATTGAAGAAAGCGTTGCCGGACTTTATATATGGTGCACACGGAACGAAGATGCATGGAAGTCAGTTGATTGGCTGGCAGAGATTGGAATTCTTGCTACCCCAGGTACTTTCTACGGTCCGGACGGCAGTCAGCATATTCGTGTTGCAATGACCGCCACCGATAACGCAATACATGATGCAGCTGCACGCATCATGGCTGCAATTGGCGCATAACCCATGACCGTTGGAATATTGCTGGTTGGGGGCCGTGGAACTCGCTTAGCTCCTATTACTTCAGAAATTCCTAAGCCCATGCTTCCTGTTGCATGTAAACCTGTTACCGAACACCAAATTCTTGCAGCACAGCGTGCAGGGATTACTACATTGGTTCTTGCAACCTCATATCTCTCAGAAGTTTTTATCCCGTACTTTGGGGATGGAAGTAAGTGGGGGATCGATCTTCGCTATGCAGTCGAGAAAGAGCCGCTAGGTACCGGAGGAGCGATTGCCAACGCTGCTGCACATTTAGATAAAGGTCCATCTGATGAAGCAGTCGTAATTTTCAATGGTGATGTTCTGAGCCAACATAATCTCGTTGCTCAGATTGAATTTCATAAGAAAGCTCATGCAGATGTCACTCTTCACTTAATTCAGGTTGAAGATGCTCGCGCTTTTGGTTGCGTTCCAACTTCAGCCGATGGACAGGTAGAAGCATTCTTGGAGAAGATGGAAAATCCGGTAACGAATTGGATCAACGCTGGATGTTATGTATTTAACCGCACTGTTATTGATTCAATCCCGCGCGATACCGTTGTATCTGTAGAGCGCGAAACCTTCCCGCAACTCATTAGCGATAAGCGTCGTGTCTTTGGATATAAAGAGGCTGCGTACTGGCTCGATATCGGAAATCCTGGCGCGCTATTTAAGGGATCTAGAGATTTAGTCGGAGGCGACTCTCTGGTTTCACGCTCTGCAGAGGTTGACTCCGCCGCAGTACTCACTGGTGGAACTTCAGTTGGTGCTGGCGCACAGATTGGCGCTGGGGCCATCCTTGATAATTGCATCGTCTCTGCCGGTGCCATTGTTAAACCGAGTGCACACCTGACTCGAACTTTTCTCGCATCGGCTGCCGTTGTTGACGAAGGTGCCACCTATGTAGATAGATATATCTCCCGCAGTGAGAATCTTCCAATAATTTTTTAGCTCCGATATTTGTCGATTTTTTGCTGAAATCACGCTCACATTGGCAGAATATTGACCATTTTGTAACCCTGAAGGTGCACATAAGGAGTTGACAGGAAGGGATTACACGCGTGTAATTCATCTATAGCGACCCGAAAGCCACTCTCGGACCGGGCCCTAATGACTTGAGGAGATTAGCAAATGCCAATCCGTCCAGAAGCACATCCAACTGGCAAGCCATCAGCCCCCACTGCTGGACCAACTATCCAACTAGCAAATGGCGAGAACATTGAACTCTCGTGGCAAGAGCGCGCACTCTGCGCTCAGACTGATCCAGAAGCTTTCTTTCCAGAGAAAGGCGGCTCAACTCGTGAAGCAAAGCGTGTCTGTCTCTCATGTGATGTTCGCCAAGAATGTCTTGAGTACGCACTTGCTCATGATGAGCGTTTTGGAATTTGGGGCGGACTCTCCGAACGCGAGCGTCGCCGTTTGAAGCGTCGCCCAGCGTAACCAATGTCTTCCCATCGCGTCAGCGCGATTCTCGTTGTCCATGACGGCGCAACGTGGTTGCCTGAGGTCGTTGCATCGCTAGTTTCACAGACGCGCGCATTTGATCACATTGTTGCTGTCGATACAGGCTCGCTTGATTCATCAGCAAAATTGCTTAAAGGCGCTCGCATTCCAATTCTCACAATGTCACGTGAGACTGGCTTTGGTGCAGCTATTGCATCTGCAGTTGAAAAACTTCCACCCTCAATTGAAAATGAGTGGCTCTGGATTCTCCATGATGATTGTGCGCCAGCACCTGGTGCACTTGAAGCTTTACTTGCAGCAATTGATGATCGTCCAAGCGTTGTGATGGCTGGACCAAAATTACTTGGTTGGCACGATCGAACACATCTTCTTGAAATCGGAATAAGTATTGCAACTAATGGCGCGCGTTGGACAGGTCTTGAAGATTCAGAGTATGACCAAGGCCAACATGATGGAATTGCAGAAGTATTGGCGGTAAGTACAGCAGGTGCCTTAATTCGCAGAGATGTTTTTGAAGAGCTCGGTGGCTTTGATCAGAATTTGGAACTCTTCAGAGATGACGTTGATTTTGGCTGGCGAGTCCACGCTGCAGGGCACGGAGTAATTATTGTCACGGATGCTCTTGCCTATCACGCACAAGCATCTGCAACAGAGCGACGTGAAGTTGATGTGAAAGGTGCGCTCCTTCATCGACCATTGTTATTGGATCGACAGAATGCGGCCTATGTTCTCTTAGCAAATGCGACTTGGTGGCTACTTCCGCTTCTAGCGATACAACTTCTCGGTTCTGCCGTTATACGCGCGGTTGGGTATCTCTTTGCAAAACTTCCTGGATATGCAGCAGATGAGATTCTTGCAATTGGAAATCTTCTCGTGAAACCAGGGGAGTTGCTGAAGGCGAGAAGGGCACGCAAGTCAACTCGCCTTGTATCTGCCCGAGTTGTTTCACAATTTATCCCATCACGTGGGCGACAACTTCGTCTAGCAATTGATCAAGGATTGAGCTCCATCAGAGACTTCATTCTTAGACCTACGGAGGAATCTCTTCTTGATGAATCACTTCTCGATCTTCCCACCGAGAACGAATTAGATGAAGAAGATCTGCTTACTCCCGTTGTATCTCGTAAATGGAGTTCAATATTTCGCAAGCCCTTTGTCATTATTTTTATCTTTCTCATAGTGCTCACACTTATCTGGTCTAGAAATCGAATCGGTGCCGTCTCAGGAGGAACGTTGGCTCCTTCGCCATCAGGGGCACGAGATCTATGGGATTTTTACTTCGCTCCCTGGCATGAAGTTGGCTTAGGAAGTAAGAGCGCCGCACCGCTATGGATGCCAATCATTGCTCTGGCTTCAGTTCTCACGTTAGGCAATGTTTCACTCTTCATCTCACTTTTCTTTATCGCAGCTCCTCTTTTACTGTTTTTATCAGGGCACCATCTCGTTAAGAAAGTGAGCGAGAATCGCTTCATCACTGCTCCGGCAGCTCTCCTCTATGCAATTTCACCAATAAGTATCTCTGCCGTTAACTCAGGACGGTTCGGAACTCTGATGATTCTGATTCTTGCCCCATTCCTTGTAGACGTGGCGATGCAGTGGCGAAGAGTTGATGAATTTTCGATTCGCAAGATGTCAGCCCTCTCACTCTTGTTTGCCCTTATGTTCGCCTTTGCGCCACCGTTTTTTATTGCGCTGCTTCTTCTCACTTTGCTGGCTGTCACTTCTGATGTCATTGAGTGGCGAAAAGTTCCAGATCAGCCACGTCCCTATTCGCTCCTGGCACGTCGAGCGCTACTTTTACTTGCTCCACTTGCTCTGACAATTCCGTGGAGCTTGGAGCTCATCAGCTCTCCTAAAAAATTCCTGATTGATATCGGCCTGCTCTCTGCTGGCGGCGGAGCAAATCTTGCCTTCACAGCCAATCCAGGTGGTGCAGGTTCACTTCCTTGGTGGCTCATCAGCCCCGTTGTTTTAATTCTTGCAATCGGACTTTTCTCGATTGAGCGCGCACGAAAAGTTGCACTCGTTGGTGGCTCATTTATCTGTGCTGCCACCATCGCATCGACATTTACGATTACTGGAAAAGGAACAACTGCACCTAATTACATTTATGCAGGGGTATTCATTGCACTTGCAACCTTGGCTGCCTTATATTGCTCTGTTGCAATTCTCGATAAAGTTCGTGAGCGATTGATCGCAACACATGTTAATTATCGTCACTTCGCAGTCTCTACTCTTGTAATTATCTCCGCCATTTACTTAGTCACTGCCTCTGGATGGATCGCAACGCAAGGAACACAAGCGCCTCTGCAATCTGCTCAAGGTGAAGTTCTGCCACCATATCTTGCAATCGAGACCAAATCGAAAATACTTGTTTTACGTGAGCGAATTGTCGGAACTACGCCTTCATTGAACTACTACATTGCTCGCGGTAGTGATGTCTCGCTAGGAGATGCTGACGTTGCACCAGCAGAAGTTTCTGAGATTGTGTTAGCGGTAACGGCTCTAGCGGATGGAAGCGGCGTAACCAGCAGCAAAACTTTTGCAAGTTATGGAATCACTTACTTATTCCTCAAAGCTCCTTACCAAACTACATTGGTCCAGACAATCGATGGACTTGGCGGTTTTACTCGAGCATCCTCAACAACGTCGGGGATTGTGTGGAAAGTTTCTGGTGCAACGGGAAATCTCATCCTGACTGATGCAAGTGGAAAATCATCGCTACTGGCACCAACATCTGTCACAGATGAATACATGGTTACGACGCCCGGTGTAGTTACTCTTACCGAAAGTTACAGTCGCTCTTGGCATCTTGTACAAAATGGAGAGCGGCTCACTCGTATCAAGAGTGAACTCTCACTTCCGCAATTCTCGGTTGAAGAAGTTGGCCCAGTGCTCTTGATCTATGACGGCTCAGTCAGACGCGGATGGATCTCACTTCATCTCATCATCCTCCTTACCTTTGCTCTCTTTGCAGCTCCAGGTGGTCGCCGTAAGCGAGAGATTTCTGATAGGGAGCTTGCATGAAATTTAAGCGCCCTCTACTTATCGTTGCAGCAGTGGTTGCAACTCTTGTATTCAGTAATCTGACATCAGTATCTGTGACTCCGAGTGATGTCTCAGAAAATTATCCACCTGTGGTTTGTCCTGCAACTCCGGCAGGGGAGAGCAGTGCGATTTCAGTTCCTTCAACACAAACTGGATCGAGAGTTTTGGGCAAGAAGACAATTATTTTTAAACCCACTCGTACCTTGCGCTTGATGCAGGGTTCTAGTCCCACCGTTTTAGATACGAAGAATATGACTTCTCCAGTCTGGCAAATTAAAAAGGGAGTATGGGCTGGTGCAACTATTTGTTCGGCACCATCTACTTCTCAATGGTTTGTTGGCGGAGCAGCTGACGTGACAAGCAAAGGAAAGCTCATCCTCATCAACAGTGGATTAAGCGAAGCAATTATTGATGTTGAAATTTGGAGTGAATCAGGGATTCGACCACCAAAAGTTGTGACGTTAAAAGCAAATTCGTCAGTTGTGCAGACGCTTGATTCGCTCGACCCTGGTGCAAAGCGAATTGCTCTACATATCGTGCCACGATCAGGACGTGTCAACGCCTTCCTTGTAGATGAGCGTGGCCGTGGACTTAAATCTCTTGGTGGAGACATGGTTAATGCATCACCAGATCCAAGTAAGGTGATTGTCATTCCTGCAATTCCTCACATGAAACGTTCGGGAAAGACGCTCGGTCATGCCTTGCGCGTAATTGCACCCGGTGATGTAGATGCACGAATCTCTGTTGAACTTATCTCAACTAAGGGTTCATTCGTTCCAGTCGGATTTGATGATCGTGCAATCAAGGCCGGTATCGTGACCGAAGTTTCACTTAATCCTCAACTCATCCCAAGTACCTTTGCACTGAAAATTTCATCCGACCGCCCGATTGTGGCTTCGGTGTATTCGTCTACATATGCGCAGGCAAAATCAGACTTTGTTTGGAGTACATCGACTGCAGAAATGACGGAGTATTCATTAGCCGTGAGCGGACTTGCTCCGACGTTAGTTTTCTCGGGGGAGAGAGTTTCAGTATCTCTCTCAATCCTCTACACAAATAAGAAAGAGAAGAAATTCACAGTCACAGGCGAGGGAATTGCGACCTTTAGAGTGCCGGAGAATGCTCGAACCGTTAACTTCATAAAAGTTAGCGATAAGACCGTGGGTGGCGCACTCATATCAACACAGAGTGGATACGGCTATCTTCCACTTGTCCCTGGAAGTGAGCTGACCCGTGTGCTACTTCCTAGCGCGAATATCCGTGTCTTAAATCCATAGCCTTAGCTATTCCCACTAATCTTCTATCTATGACTTCGGCAGTACGAACAGGTAGAGGATGCTCGCGTGCGACATGTCGCGCGATGGCAACCATGACCCTCACCTACATCTACGCAGATTCAACTGCCGTGCTTGGTCCCCTAGCAACCTTTGCAGAACCTCATGCTTATGATTTGTGTGAGTTTCATGCTCGCAAGTTAACCGTTCCTAATGGTTGGTCGGTTATCAAAGAAGAGATTTCACAATCTGGATCTGGGCCAACAGAGGATGACCTCATGGCAATTGCGGATGCAGTTCGTGAAGCTGCTGCAACAATTCCGCACAGTGCTGAAGATGTATCTGAGCAAGAGCAGAACGCACCGCACATCGGTGTACGTCGCGGACATCTTCGCGCAGTTCCAAATTAAAGGCTGCTTAAGATGTCAATATTTAAAGCCTATGATGTTCGAGGACTCGTTGATTCCGAGATTACTGCCGATTTCTGCTTTGCAACAGGTGTGGCCTTTGCTCGCTTTCTTCAGCAAGAGCGAGAACCCGGCACAGTAGTTATTGGTGAGGATATGCGTCCGTCATCTCCAATTTTTGCTGATGCATTTTCGGCAGGAATTACATCTCAGGGTATGGACGTCATACGTATCGGCTTAGCATCGACAGATATGCTCTATTTTGCCGCCGGAAAGTTAAATATGCCGGGCGCGATGTTTACCGCAAGCCACAATCCAGCAGAATATAACGGCATCAAGATGTGTCTGAGTGGGGCACGTCCAATTGGTAAAGAGTCAGGCTTACTCACTATTGAAAAATATGTAGAGGAAGGTTCACCCATCGAACTAAGAAGTGTGGGTGTGGAACGTTCTCAGCCAATGCTTGAGGAATACGTTAAGCACCTACTGAGTCTTGTGGATGTGGGATCAATGCGACCGCTCAAGGTTGTCATCGATGCAGGAAATGGAATGGCCGGATACACAGCCCCTGCAGTATTTAAGGGTCTCAACGCTGAAGTAGTTGAAATGTATTTCGAATTAGATGGAACTTTTCCTAATCATGAAGCTAATCCAATTGATCCAAAGAATCTGCAAGACTTATCGAAGGCTGTAAAGAAACATAAAGCTGATATTGGTTTAGCATTTGATGGAGATGCCGATCGCTGCTTTTTAGTAGACGAGAAGGGTGATTTGGTTAATCCATCTGCTCTGACAGCACTTATCGCAGACCGTGCGCTTGCAAGCGATCCGGGCTCAACAGTTATTTATAATTTGATTTCGTCTCGAGCCGTAAAAGAGGTTGTTGAGGAAAATGGTGGTACCGCAGTTCGATCTCGAGTAGGTCACTCATATATTAAGAAACTCATGGCTGAAACAGGTGCGATATTCGGTGGTGAGCACTCTGGCCACTTCTACTTTAGAGATTTTTGGAGAGCTGATTCAGGAATGTTGGCAGCACTTCACGCACTTGCGGCACTTTCTGAATCCAAAGGAACATTAAGCGAGCTATTACATTCATACAATCGTTACTCATCAAGTGGAGAAATCAACTCAGTTGTTGATGACGCACAGACAGTGATGGAGTCGATTGAGTCACATTATTTAGCCATGAATATAGCTATAGGAGGCATCACTACAGATCACTTGGATGGCTTGACTGTCGAGAGCAGCGATTGGTGGTTTAACGTCCGCGCCTCAAACACTGAACCTCTACTCAGACTCAACGTTGAGGCCAACACGGAAGCACTCATGAAGAAAGTTTCTGCGCAGGTCTTAGCCCTCATAGGTGGCAAGTAGCCTCTTTACCCAGTAATCTTGGCCTACAGCAACCTAGCAAGTAGAGCCCTACGCCTTAGGTAAGCAATTAATCACCTACCGTGTAGAGGAGAACAGTTATGACAACCACACAAACAACACCCAAGCATGACATCGCGGATGCGTCCCTTGCTGCAGAAGGCCGCAAGAAAATCGAGTGGGCTGAGCGCAACATGCCAGTCCTAGCTCAAATCAGAGAGCGTTTCGAGAAGTCACAGCCATTTGCAGGAGTTCGAATTTCAGCATGTATGCACGTCACCACAGAGACAGCGAACTTGATGCGCGTACTTAAAGCAGGAGGTGCAGAAATTGCACTCTGTGCATCAAACCCATTGTCAACACAAGATGACACAGCGGCAGCGCTAGTTCACGAATACGGAATCTCTGTCTTTGCACGTAATTCTGTTGATCGTGACGGGTATTACGCACACATCAATGCAGCTTTAGATATCGAACCACACCAAGTTTTCGATGATGGCTGCGATCTCGTTAACACCCTTCACACCACACGTCGTGAACTTCTTCCAACCATCACCGGCGGCTGCGAAGAGACCACGACTGGAGTAGTACGTCTTAACCAGATGGCTAAAGATGGAGCACTTACTTTCCCAATGATCGCTGTTAATGACACCGATACAAAGCACATGTTCGATAACCGCTATGGAACCGGACAATCAACACTCGATGCAGTCTTCCGTGCAACAAACTTCTTGCTCGCAGGACGCATCGTTGTTGTCGCAGGTTTTGGTTACTGCGGTAAGGGCGTTGCAGAGCGCGCAAAGGGTATGGGCGCAGATGTAGTCGTCACAGAAATTGATCCTACAAAGGCACTTGATGCGATGATGCAAGGCTTCCGCGTGATGCCGATGCTCGATGCTGCAAAGGTTGGCGATGTATTCATTACCGTTACCGGTAACCGTGATGTACTTCGCGACGAGCACTTTGCAGTAATGAAGGATGGAGCGATCATGGCTAACTCAGGACACTTCGATATCGAAATCGATGTGGCTTGGCTTGAGCAGAATTCAAAGAAGAAGAATGCAAAGATGCGCCATCAGACAGACGAATACGTTCTTGCAGATGGTCGACGCCTACTTCTCCTCGCAGAAGGTCGCCTAGTTAATCTTGGTGCAGCAGAAGGCCACCCAGCATCAGTAATGGATATGTCATTCTCTGATCAGGCACTTACAGCTGAATACCTCGTAAAGGAAGCTAAGAACCTTAAGCCAGGCGTTCACATGGTTCCTGAGTACATTGATAAGGAAGTTGCATCACTTAAGTTGATTTCTATGGGTGGTCGCATTGATGTATTAACACCAGCTCAAGATATGTACCTCAACTCTTGGGAGCACGGTAGCTAATGACCTTAGTCATGGTCGTCGATGACGACCAGGATCTTGCGGAGATGCTCGGCATCGTTTTAACAGGTGCCGGCATCGACGTGGATCTAGTCAGTCGTGGAGACGAGGTCATGGAAGTTTTTCGAAGCAATCCACCAGATCTCGTTCTCCTCGATGTGATGTTGCCAGGCCTTGATGGAGTAGAAGTATGTAAGTTAATTCGCGCCGAATCTATGGTGCCGATCGTGATGTTAAGCGCCAAGGGCGATACGCAAGATATTGTTGCAGGACTTGAAGCTGGCGCAGATGATTACATGGTTAAACCTTTTAAACACCCTTCCGAATTGATCGCACGTATTCGCACACGACTGCGTCGCACAAATGCCGATGTAAAGGGATCTCTGATAATCGGAGATTTAGCAATTGATGTCACTGCTCACGAAGTACGACGTGGGGCCAAACTCATTGCACTTACTCGCCTTGAATTTGACTTACTTGTCGCTCTTGCCAAGGAACCTGGTCGTGTATTTACGCGCGATTCTCTTCTGAGCGAAGTATGGGGATATCGTCATTCAACCGATACACGCTTGGTAAATGTTCATGTTCAGCGTCTTCGTTCAAAGGTCGAACACGATCCAGAGCACCCAACAATCGTCATTACGGTACGAGGAGTGGGATATAAAGCTGGAGTTGTAGGCGCATCCTAATGAGGCCACAACGCTTGCCTCTTGCACAATCTCTTGCGACAAAGGTAATTCTCTCAACAGTGCTCTTATCGCTAGGCGTCGTCTGGCTGACTGGCTCGGCTCTCTATTCTCAGCTGTCAGATGGAATCAAGGCGGTAAATCTAGAGTCTTCTCTTGCTGACGCACGTTCGGTCTTCTATAACGCCCGATATCAGTTCTTGCTTGTAGAAGGAGCATCGCCGCCACAGATTCAAGTGCAAGTGACAGATGTGATTACATCGTCAACCGCCCTTGGAACTACTGAAGGTGCACGTGAAATTATTTTGCTCAAGATATTTACGAAGGGTGATACTGCCAGTAACGGTCAACAGCCGAACTACAGTTTTGCCTCAAACGGTCTTTTAGCGACTGCAATTCCAGAAAATCTACGAAGTAAAATTTCGAAGGATTTCGACTTATCTCATCAATTTGCACCGCTCACGTATCGAACAGGTAAGACAATTGATGCTTTGTATGTAGGACAGCGCGTATCGATTCCAGGTTCTGGTAGATATGAAATGTACTTAGTTTTCACTTTAGCCAACCAAGGTGCGACTCTTGATCTTGTCCAAAACTCACTTCTGCTTACCGGAATTGTCCTCCTGCTATTAATCGCTCTCATTACCTGGCTCGTTGTGCGACAGGTTGTTAAACCAGTTCGTGATGCTGCTCGAGTAGCAAGCTTATTTACCCAAGGTGATTTCACGCAGCGATTACGAGTCGAAAGCAGTGATGAGATTGCAACTCTTGGAAATGCCTTTAACGAAATGGCTACATCAATTCAAGCTCAAATCGGTAGGCTAGAAAATCTATCGCATGTGCAACAGCGTTTCGTCTCAGATGTTTCTCACGAATTGAGAACTCCACTCACAACCCTACGCATAGCCTCTGATGTGATTTATGGACAGCGCGAAAGTTTTGATCCTGTGATTGCGCGAAGCGCGGAGCTCTTATTGGCACAGATTGACCGCTTCGAAAAGCTGCTCCAAGAACTATTGGAGGTAAGCAGATTTGATGCCGAAGTTGCAGTTCTGGAACCAACTGATTTTGAATTAATCGCACTTGTGCGCCGCTGTGTGGCAGATCTTGGAGTCGTTCTTGACTCTCCAGAATCTCAAATTGCTGTAGTCGCACCGAAAACACCCGTCCACATCCGCGCAGATTTTAGGCGCGTAGAGCGCATCATGCGCAATCTCATCTCAAATGCTCTCGACCATTCTGATGGCAAGCCTATTGAGATTGAATGCGTTGAGACACGGACTGAAGTTGCAGTCAGCGTGCGCGATCATGGAGAAGGAATGGAAGAAGCATCTTTAACGCGCGTCTTCGATCGATTCTGGCGCGCAGATCCTTCTCGATCTCGTACACGTGGTGGAACAGGTTTGGGTCTATCTATCGCCCTTGAGGATGCCAGACTGCACAACGGAGAACTCGATGCGTGGGGCGCACCAGGTGAAGGTGCAAATTTTGTTCTCACTCTGCCTCGAATTGCCGGTAATGAAATCTCTGGAAGACCGCTTCCGGTTAATCCACATAAGAGAAGTGAAGTTCAGGTCGAAACCATTTAGCAAGACAAGATCGTCTCTGTGATTTCACTGCTTGCACTTTCAGAGTTGTTATTTCCTTCACGATGTCTTGGTTGCAGACAACTTGGCATAGGAATCTGTTCAGCGTGCAGAGCTTCATGGCATCCCCATATTTATAGAACTTCTATCGCTACGAAAGGAATTTCTTTCCCTGTTTATTCAGCCGTTGCATACTCACCTGTTGCTCAAAAAGTTTTACTTGGCGCGAAAGAAGGAGCGCTCCAGGATGCCGATAAACTCATTCTGCAAGCACTTTCACACAGCTTGGCATACTTTTACAGTGAAGTAGGAATTGCCGACCTTGTTCCTATTCCTTCAAGAAAAATAAATACACGCAAGCGAGGTCGTGATTTCATACTGGAACAAACAACGGCAGCCTCTCAAAGTCCTTACGTTGAAGTCCGAGCAATATTGAGCCACTCTCGTAAGGTGAAAGATCAAACAACCCTTAACTCTCGTTCACGAGAGATAAATCTCAGCCAATCTATGAAATGTGCGAACCGAGAAGATTCGTCGGATATTCCCGTGATTCTCATCGATGACTTAGTTACTTCGGGGGCAACCCTGCGCGAGGCGGGTAGAGCCCTTCACGGAGCCGGATATACGGTTATTGGCGCTGTCACTGCCTGCGTAGCCAAACCCCTACGATATACCCAGTGACGCGCGAGAAACTTCGCCCGTCAAGTTGTCTCATGTCGGCAGTCTCTGAAAGGTTTGTAGATGTCAACGATTCTTGATCGGATTATGCGCGCGGGTGAAGGAAAGACTCTTCGCCACCTCTCAAAGATTGCTATAGAAGTAAACTCATTTGAAGCGGCAATCGTTCCATTGTCAGATGAAGCACTCCGCGCAAAAACTCAAGAATTTAAAGCTCGCCTGACACAAGGTGAAGATCTCGATGACTTACTCCCAGAAGCCTTTGCAGTTGTTCGCGAAGCAGCTAAGCGCACTCTAGGTCAGCGTCACTACGACGTTCAGCTCATGGGTGGAGCTGCGATGCACATGGGAAATATCGCAGAGATGAAAACTGGTGAAGGTAAAACCCTCGTTGCGACCCTTCCATCTTATTTGAATGCTCTCGCCGGTAAGGGTGTTCACGTCGTTACAACGAATGATTACTTAGCCGAGCGCGATAGCGAATGGATGGGACGTATTCATCGTTTCCTCGGCCTGACCGTTGGCGTCATCGTCAATAGCATGACCCCATCTGAGCGTCGCGATGCCTATAACTGTGATGTCACTTATGGAACTAATAACGAATTTGGATTTGATTATCTTCGCGACAATATGGCGTGGGGTCTAGAAGATTGCGTACAACGAGATCACTTCTTTGCAGTAGTCGATGAAGTTGACTCAATTCTTATTGATGAAGCCCGAACACCGTTGATCATCAGCGGCCCTGCTGACAAAGCCACGAAATGGTACGTAGAATTTTCAAATATCGTCAGCCAACTCGTGCGCGATACTCATTATGAAGTTGATGAAAAGAAGAAGACAATCGCAGTTATTGAGGCTGGCGTAACTAAAGTTGAGCAACTTTTGGGTATTGAAAATCTCTATGAGGCAGCGAATACGACACTGATCGGCTATCTCAATAATGCCGTCCGCGCGAAGGAACTCTTCAAGCGCGATAAGGATTATGTGGTCATGAACGGCGAGCTCCTTATCGTTGATGAACACACTGGCCGTATGCTCTCAGGGCGCCGCTATAGCGATGGCTTACATCAAGCCCTTGAAGCTAAAGAGCGTATTGAGATTAAGGATGAAAACCAGACTCTTGCAACGATTACATTACAGAATTACTTCCGTCTCTACTCAAAGATTTCAGGTATGACCGGAACTGCGATGACAGAGGCATCTGAGTTTCATCAGATCTACAAACTTGGCGTTGTTCCGATTCCTACAAATCGCCCTATGCAACGTATTGATGCTGCAGATCTTGTCTACAAATCAGAATCCGGAAAATTCCTTGCAGTCGCTCAAGACATTGTTGAACGTCATCGGAAAGGGCAGCCAGTATTGGTAGGTACTGTCAGCGTTGAAAAGTCAGAAGAACTCTCTGCGGTGTTAAAGAAAAATGGCATTCCTCACGAGGTTCTTAACGCGAAGCACCACGAGCGTGAAGCGATGATCATTGCTCGTGCCGGCGTTAAGGGCGCTGTCACAGTTGCGACAAATATGGCAGGTCGCGGTACCGACATTATGCTCGGTGGAAATCCTGAATTTATGGCTGACTTTGAATTACAGCGTCGCGGAATTTCACCTGTAGACAATGCAGCAGAGTATGAAGCTGGTTGGCCAGCAGAGCTAGCAAAGCAGAAGGCTGCCGTTGCATCTGGTCACGAAGAGGTTGTCTCCCTTGGTGGTCTTTATGTTCTTGGAACAGAGCGCCATGAATCACGCCGTATCGATAACCAGCTTCGTGGTCGATCAGGTCGCCAAGGTGATCCAGGTGAGTCACGTTTCTATCTCTCCTTGCAAGATGATTTAATGCGTCGGTTTAACTCCGGAATGGTTGAGCGCTTCTTATCAGCTGCTGGTCTTCCAGATGATGCACCGATCGAGTCGAAGATGGTGAGCAACGCGATTAGATCTGCTCAGACTCAGGTTGAAGCACAGAACTTTGAAATCCGAAAGAACGTTCTTAAGTATGACGATGTCATGAACCGCCAACGCGGTGTTATTTATGGAGAGCGTCGCTTAGTTCTAGAGGGTGAAGATATTTCTACTCAGGTAGGACAGTTCTTGGCAGATACAATTCAAGCGTATGTCGATGCAGAGACTGCTGAAGGTTTTGCAGAGGATTGGGATCTAGAAAAACTCTGGACAGCTCTCCGCCTTGTATACCCGGTTACTCTCACAGTGGATGGACTTATCTCTGAGGTTGGATCTACAGGCGGCCTTGATGCTGAGTTCTTAGCAGCGCGAATTATTCAAGATGCAGAAGCTGCATATGTAAAGCGTGAGGGAGAACTTGGTCCTGAAGTCATGCGCGAACTTGAGCGCAAGGTGCTCTTATCTGTTCTTGATCGCAAATGGCGTGAACACCTCTACGAAATGGATTATCTCCAAGAAGGTATTGGTCTTCGTGCGATGGCTCAACGTGATCCGCTTGTTGAATATCAACGGGAAGGTTATGAACTCTTTGCAGCGATGATGGATGCAATCAAGGAAGAGCTTGCAAGCCTTGTCTTTAATGTTCAGGTAAATGTTGAAGATGGCAAGAAGGTTTCTGCTCCATCGATTGAAGCAAAACCTACCCAAGTCAGCGCACTTTCTTATACAGCTGCAGATGAAACTGGAGTTGTCACAAAGAACGAAGTGACACGCAATGCTCCTTGCCCTTGTGGTTCAGGTAAGAAGTACAAGCGCTGCCATGGTGCTGCTTAACTTTTAAAGCAGATCCAACTCGGTGCATAACCAGCGCCCATCAACGCCCTCAAAGCGAATGACGATGGCGCGCAATCTTTCACCGAAGCGGACAGTAATTGTTGATTCACAGATTCCATCAAGTGGCTCACTTTGATGAATTGTTCTCACTCTGCCAACCTCTTTCTGCGATCCTGTCTTTCTCATTAACTCGCTATAAATAATTCGGTGACAGCGAGCCATCAATTGTGCCGGTTGTCGCCTTCCGGCCCAGATCTCAAGGAGGGCTACGACAAAAGTCATCGTCCATGCATGTAACTCTGGTAATTCATCAGCTGACGTTGGTTCAGGGCAATCATCGCCATCAAAATCTTCTCCAAAGTGTGAGGGGACAAGGTAGAGCTTTGCCTTTTGAACTGGAAGAGGTGGTAGAGGTTCAAACCGTGGAGCATCTGGATAAAGATCGAGAATTGGATGGCTCCAGAGTGCGTGATCTTCACTAATTGCAGTGAGCGTGTAATTGGGATGTGTGTAAGTTGTCATTGCGCCAGCATTGTCACTGAACTACGTTGATCCATCGGCCACAAGGATGAACCTGAATCAACCTAAAGGATGACTGTGGACAGTGAGCGACAAAGTTCACGGTAATAGCGTTTGCTCCACCCTTATGTCACATCAACCAAACTCGTCAATCACCTTGAAATCACCTCGAGTCATCGTCGCTGGTGTTCTCTTCCTAGCCGCATTGCTCTCTTCATTTGCCTTTGCAGCACTCTCTGATCGCAGCTCTGCATACTGGGTTGTCTCACACCCCGTCGCAGCAGGATCTTTACTCACATCCGGAGATTTAGAACTTGTCGACGCTTCCCTGGTTGGTAATCGAGATCTCTATATGGTTGAAGATCTATCGCCAATTGGGTCGACAACAACGAGATTCATCGCTGGGGGTGAATTTGTTGCAACGAGTGCGGTGACTGAAGATCTCCAGGAATTTGATGCCGAGCAAGTACCACTGAATATCTCAGCCTCAGATATTCCAGCAACGATAGAGATAGGGGAGCCGATAAGTATTTATTGGGTTCCAGAACCGCAAGATAGTCAGAGTTTAAGCACACCAGAACTCCTACTGACTGGCATATTTCTTCGATCTATCGATCGCAAAAGTTCTAACTTCGGAAACGGATTGGCGATCACAGTCTCGGTTGATAATTCACAGGTTCAGCGGCTCTTGGCTGGGACATCAAATGGGAGATTAGTAATTGTTAAATCAAATGGCTGAACTCAGCGTCATCACAGCAATTAAGGATCCAGAGTTCGAGGCGATGGTCGCTGGAACGCTCTTCTCTCATGGATGGAGCGTTATCTTCCGGGCGCTAGATGTGATTTCGTTGCAAAATTTTCTTACAACATCTACTGAGTCCAAGCCTTTGCTGATCTACTCCAGTGATATTTACGATTTAGATTCGAAGATACTCGCAACTCTTTTACCGTACTTAGATCGCGCGATAGGTTTTCTTGCCTCTCATCAGAGTGAAGTAATGGATGGGTATCTGACTAGGCCGAGAGATGACATTGAATTACTGGCCATGATTCGCTCGCCTCATAGAGCTCCCATGCTGAGATCAGTAAGTACGCATCACGCTCCATCTCGCTGCAGGATGATCGCTCTTACGGGAGTAAATCATGGTGAGGGTGTGACACTTACAGCACTTAATCTTGCAATAGAACTCACACTCACGGGCAAGAAAGTATTGCTGATTGATGCTCATCACCAGATGCCGGCTATCGCAACGATATTGGGGGAGCGGCATGCAAATAAGGATGCTCTCAAGGAAGTAAGTCCAACGCTACAAATCTTTGAAATTACTCGCCACAATTCTTCCCTTGCAGTTGAGCTGATCCTCGATGCAAGTCTTCACGTAGATTTCATTCTCATTGATCTTGGTCTTATTACGTATTCGGAAGCTTCGTTGCTTGATCGACGTTGGGAGAGCATTTTCTCAACATGGGTATTGGAAGCTGCAGATGATGTGTGGATATTTTCTTCACCACGTGTTGTAAGTTCGCGTGCGCTACGCGAGATCTCAGCGGCTCTGCCTCAGATGACAATTCGTGGGCGAGTGACTTATCTATTAACACATCGAATCCCCGGAAAAAAGGGAGATGAGCAGGAAGAGAAATTTCTCGCTGTCGTCTCCCCAACACAACCTCATGCACTGCGAACACTTCCACTTGACCTTAGAGGTGTCAGTTCCGCTGCCCAAGATCGCTCAATTCTGATTGAGAGTAATTCCAGAGGCGCACTTCGACGATCACTTGCAGCGTTAGCGCTCGAACTTACTCAATAGCCTTACACCTTGTACGCTTAGCAATATGCGCAGCTATGTAGGAGTTTCAGTTGATGAGCTCGAGGCTCTCATTACGAGCTCATCGATCTCAATTCCTACTCTTTTCGCACCTACCTCAGAGTTCGTTGCTACTCATTCAGAACTTGGCGAAGAAGAGCACGAGTTCATTCTCTCGATGTTGGCAGCTGAAGAGTCACTTGAACTTCGTGAAGCAGGACAAGGGTATGTACTTGCAGTTGAGGTGCCAGATGCGCTGATTAAAGAGATGGGTGCAGATAGCATCTCAATCGATCAAGTGATCGCACTTGATTGGGTTGCCTGCATCTTCCTTGTTTCACCAGATGGTGAAGATCTCACTTGGTTTGCCATGCAAGAAGTTGCTTCTATGTTGCCTAGTTGGAGAAAGTAATGCCAACTATCGAAGAATTTATTCAGGGTAAGAGCCCGCTCACTCCATCCCAGATCTATCGCCTTCGTGAGCTCGTTGCAGATTGGCAATTACTCTCAGACCTTTCATTTGCAGACCTTATTTTGTGGGTCCCGCTTCGCAAAGATATGAAGAGTTGGCCAACGGGCTATGTTGCAATCGCACATATTCGCCCCATGACCGCTGCAACTGTCTTCGCACACGATGTGCTGGGTGAGGAAATTCGATGGGGTCAGCGCCCACATATTGATCAAGCGTTATCAAGTGCGGAGATTATTCGTGACACGGTTCCTGAAAAAGTTGGCGATCTTTTAATCAAGGAAGAGACGACACCTGTTCTCTATGAGGGTGAGGTAATCGCCGTAATTTCTCGTCATCGCGATTCAGAGCTCATGCGTCAACCATCTCGATTGGAACTTAACTATCGTGAGATTGCTCATCAGCTCTATCGCATGGCAGCTGAAGGTAATTTCCCATACGAGCATGCGAATTCATTCTTTGATCCAGCACCGCGAGTGGGAGATGGATTACTACGTTTAGATATCAACGGAGTTATTACATATGCAAGCCCTAATGCGAGATCAGCCTTTAGTCGATTGAGTTGGAATAGCGCTCTCGAAGGTCAGTTATTGGCAGAGGTTGCAGAAAAAATCGCGTCACCTCAAAGTCAGGCGCATGAGGAAGCGTTAAGAGTGCAGCTCTCAGGTCGATCGATCAGACGAGTTGAGCTGGAAAATAGTGGAGGAACAATTGAACTTCTTGTTCTCCCACTTATTCAAGGCAGTGATCGAATCGGAGCTTTAGTTCTGCTACAGAATGTGACTGAACTCAGGCGACGTGAGCGCGAACTCGTCACCAAAGATGCGACGATTCGCGAAATTCATCATCGCGTAAAGAATAATTTGCAGACAGTATCTGCCCTCCTTCGTCTGCAAGCTCGTCGGATCGATGATCCTGCAGCAAGCGTTGCACTTAATGAAGCGGTTCGCCGTATTGCCTCTATCGCACTTGTGCATGAGACGCTTTCATCCGGCACCGATGCATCCGTAGCCTTTGATGATGTTCTCGATCGATTAGTCTCACACTCACTTGACTTGAGCTCGCGTATGAATGAATTAGTAATCACGCGAAGTGGCCAATTAGGATCACTCGACCCTGCGATTGCAACTCCCTTATCCCTTGTCGTTACTGAGCTTATTCATAACGCTTTGGAGCATGGTCTTGAAAATGGTGGGAGCTCACTAGAAATTCTCCTTGAACGAAGTGCCGGTGTTGCCCACATTTCAATTATCGATAACGGAGTGGGTCTACCTGAAGGATTTGATCTCACGACTTCATCAAATTTAGGTCTGCAAATTGTGCGAACCCTGACAGAAAATGAACTTAAGGGTCAATTAGTTTTGGAATCTACAGACCGTGGAACAACTGCTCGACTTACCTTCCCGATCTAAGGCAGATTGATTCGGGAAATTAATTTTGTGAATCCATAGTGCGAGCACGATTTCGAGCTGCACGACGCTTCAGCGCACGACGCTCATCTTCTGAAAGTCCGCCCCATACCCCTGCATCTTGTCCGCTTTCTAGAGCCCAAGAGAGACAGGCTTCGCGAACGATGCAACGCTGACAGACTTTCTTCGCCTCTTCGATCTGAGTGATCGCAGGGCCTGTGTTACCAACTGGGAAGAAGAGTTCAGGGTCTTCATCGCGGCATGCTGATTGATGTCGCCAATCCATGATCTCTCCTCTACAAATGCGCGCTGCCATACGATGTGAATTCATCTGGCGGAGCGCATATTCTCTCGCGAATAACTGGCATGCACAAGAACATATGGAAAAAGATTCTAAAATTTGGCGTGATATAGATCGCGCTTGACTATTAAATATTCGAGTGCCCCCGACAGGAATCGAACCTGTGCACCCGCCTCCGGAGGGCGGTGCTCTATCCCCTGAGCTACGGGGGCGCAGGTATCCCTAGTTTACGTGAAGAAAGTTCTCTCTAACCATGAAAGACTTCACCCATGAACGCTACACATGAGATTGCATATTTTGCTACCGGCTGTTTCTGGGGTGCTGAGCGTAGATTCTGGTTACTCGATGGCGTCATTGAGACATCAGTCGGCTATATGGGTGGTAAAACTTCCTCACCGAGTTACGAGCAGGTCTGCACAGGATCAACTGGTCATGCTGAAATGGTTGCAATTACCTTTGATCCGTCACTGATTTCTTACGATCGCTTACTTGAAGAATTTTGGGTCATGCACGATCCGACATCTCTTAATGCTCAGGGTGGGGATATCGGTACCCAATATCGAAGTGCGATCTACACCGCTGACGATCAACAGATGGCGACAGCGATCACTTCACGTGATCTGTATCAAGGTGCACTCACCTCTGCCGGGCTTGATCCAATAGTCACAGAGATCAAGAGCGCCTCAGGGATGGAGTATTTTCTCGCCGAGGAGTATCACCAGAAATATCTAGCGAAGAATCCAAACGGCTACGACTGCCACTCAAGTACGGGCGTTGCCTTCCCCGCTTAGCGCTCGCCCCTTGTTATTTGCAGAATCTGGCGATACTTTTACAGTTGTTGCAGTTTTTTACAGTCGCAATCTTTAGGAGCTAGAGTGGCAGGAATTAAAGAGGTTGCGGCTCTCTCCGGAGTTTCTATCGCTACGGTATCGCGTGCACTGCGCGGTCTTCATCACGTCAACCCTGAGACGCGCAAGAAGATCATCGATGCCGCAGAATCACTTGGCTATCCAATCGAATCTGATTCAAGCAAGGCAACACCCCATCGAACAAATAGCGTAGGAATTGTTGCGCCCTATATTTCTCGTTGGTATTTCGCACAAGTGATTAGCGGTGCCGAACAAGCCCTTCGTGAAGCCGGACTTGATCTACTTCTCTACAACTTTAGTCAGATGAAGGGGCGAGAGCGCCTCTTCCAGCACCAACTTCTCAAAGGTCGCGTCGATGCTTTGATTGTTATCAGCCTTCCACCAACCGAAGAAGAGTTTGAATCAATGCTCAGCCTTGGTATTCCAGTTGCCTTGGTCGGCATGCACCATAAAGATTGTGCAAGCGTTGCAATTGATGACGTTGCAGCTGCACGTACAGCAACTCAACATTTAGTTAATCAAGGACATCGAAATATTGCACTTATGTCTGGCCACCCAGATGACCCATTTAATTTTAGCGTTCCGCAAGATCGTCGTAAGGGTTTTCTGCAAGCGTTAGTTGAAAACGGCCTCGAGTGGGATCCATCTCGAGAAGTGCACGGTGGATTTACAATGCATACTGCAGCCCGAGCAATGGATGATCTTCTTGCTCGCCCTAATCGTCCAACTGCAATATTTTGTGAGTCTGATGAGATGGCTTTTGGTGTGATGCAGGCAATACGTCGTCATGGACTGAAATGTCCCGATGATATTTCGATCATTGGTTTTGATGGGCACGAGATGTCTGAATTTTCAGAGTTGACGACAATCGAGCAACCGGTGCAACTGATGGGCGAGATGGCTGCATGGTCGATTATGGAACGCCTTCGCAAACCTCTGAAAGAGCCAATACCTCTTATTGTTCCCACAACACTTGTGGTTCGAAACTCAACAAAACGTCTAGCAGCCGAGCACTCTTAGTGGAATACTCGCCGCATGAGCGACATTGACGTCACCGCGCCCACTCTTGCCGAACTGGCTACTCACCATAGTGAGAAATGGCGCGCTTTCGCACCGAATGTAATTCCACTCCCTGTTGCTGAGATGGATTTTCCGGTTGCAGCACCGATTCGAGAATTTCTTCACTCTATGGTCGAACACTCAGATATGGGTTACCTCGGTCCAATTCCTGAACTTGGTAATTCGTTCGCAGCATTTGCTGCCACACGCTGGAACTGGACAGTTGATCCAACTCACGTCCGCGCAGCAACTGATGTAGGAGTCGGCGTGGTTGAAATCCTTCGCGTCTTCACAAATCCTGGGGATAGCATCCTAATCAGCTCACCGGTCTATCAGAATTTCTACACATGGATGAATGAAACGAAAGTGAAGTCAGTTGATGTCCCATTTATTCATCAGCCATCAGATGATGTCTCACGTGCATGGAGTATCGATTGGGAAGGTATCGAAAAGGCGTATAGCAGCGGAATCAAAGTTCATCTTCTCTGCTCACCACATAATCCAATTGGTCGCGTCTATACACGGGAAGAACTAACCAAATTTGTAGCACTGGCTGCGAAATACAACGTCATCATCATTAGTGATGAGATCCATTCACCGCTTGAATACGCCGAACACCCATTTGTTCCAATTCTTACCTTAGGCGAAGAAGCAGAAAACTGCTGCGTTGTCGTAACGGCGGCAAGTAAAGGTTGGAATATTGCGGGGCTCAAATGCGCGATTATTGTTTCTGGCGGTAAAGAGATGCACGAAAAACTCAATGCACTTCCACCCGCACTTCACTTTCGCGCATCACTCTTTGGCGCCTTCGCAACTGCTGTCGCATTCGACAAGTGCGTCCCTTGGCTCGATGCCGTTATCAAAGAGCTCGACCATAATCGCCATCTCATCTCGACGTTGCTTGCTGAACATTTGCCAGAAGTTGTCTACAACCCTCCGCAACACTCATACTTAGCGTGGTTTGATCTCACTGCACTTAATTTAGGAGATGAGCCAACTGCAGTTATCCTTGCAAAAACTAATGTGGCATTTAACGCGGGCCACATCTATGGAGCGCAGTGGGGACAGTTTGCTCGTATGAATTTTGCAACAAGTCCTGAGATAATTACTCAAGCGATAACCCAGATGGCAAGGGGAATTCGTGGCTAGTGTCTATGACGCAATCGTTGTAGGTGGGGGACATAATGGTCTGGTTGCAGCTTCATATTTAGCCAAGGCAGGCAAGAAAGTACTTCTTCTTGAAGGTGCAGCCGAACTCGGTGGAGCTACTGCCAGCGTTCGTGCATTTCCCGAATTCGATGCACGCCTTTCTCGCTATTCATATTTAGTAGCGCTACTTCCAGATCAGATTGTGAAAGATCTCGGAATCAATTTTGAAACTCTCAGCCGCGAAGTCTCTTCATACACACCCTATGAAAAAGATGGCGAACATGATGGCCTTAGCGTTTCCACGAATTGGAACAAGGAGACTGCAGATTCATTTGCCAGACTCACAGGCTCTGATGCAGAAGGCGCTGCGTGGCAAAGCTTCTACTCTGAAATAGCTGAATTTGCTGCTCGATCAGCACCGTCGATGCTCCAACCATTGATGACTCGTTCACAGATGCGCACCACTGTAGGAATGGATTCCGTCTGGGATTACATGATTGAGCGTCCCATCGGCGAAGTGATTGAAAATCGATTTGCTAATGATCTAGTCCGAGGTGTCGTACTGACAGACGCACTCATCGGTACATTTATTGATTCCATGAGTATCCAAGCCAATATCTGTTTTCTCTATCACCTGATTGGTAACGGTATAGGCCAGTGGAAAGTTCCTCGTGGGGGAATGGGTGCTCTCGTTACAGAGCTCGAGCGCATTGCTCGTGGGCATGGAGTCGAGATCCAACTTAATTCACGGGTGGCTAGGATCGATAGCAGCGGTGATCAAGTAACGGTTTCTACCGATGATGGACGCAGCTTTACTGCTACCGATCTTCTCTTTGCTGCAGCGCCACAAACATTGGCAAAACTACGTGGGGAAAGGCCACCTACATCTTTGCAGGGTTCGCAGATAAAAATGAATATGCTTCTCACTCGCTTACCCCGATTGAAATCTGGTATCGATCCACGCATCGCCTTTGCCGGCACATTCCACATTAATGAAAGTTACTCGCACCTCAATCAGACCTATGAAATTGCGGCGAGCGGAAAAATGCCAGATCGACTGCCACTTGAAATGTACTGCCACACACTTACTGATCCGAGCATCCTCTCGCCAGAATTAGCTCGTCAGGGATATCACACACTCACACTCTTTGGTCTACACACAGATGCATCTCTCTTTGACGCCAACCCAGAGCAATCACGGGATGCTGCAGTAGCGAGCGCACTTGCTAGCCTCAATGAATATTTAGAAGATCCAATCGAGAGCGTTCTAGCGAGAAATTCAGATGGCACATATGCACTCGAAGCAAAATCTCCGCTTGACCTTGAAGAGGCGATTGGATTGCCTCGCGGAAACATTTTTCATCGCGATCTTGATTTTCCATTTATTGAAGATCATGAAGCGACGGAGATCCCGCAATGGGGCTGCGAAACCGATGATCCCCACATCTTTATCGCCGGAGCAGGTGCTCGGCGCGGGGGAGGCGTCAGCGGTATCGCTGGTCATAACGCAGCAGCGTCAGTTCTCTCTCGCCGATAGTCTGCATTAGGCTTGCACCATGAGCCACGATGCATCCAATGAGAAGCTCTCTACGAGAGCAATTACTTCAGGCCGTCCACCTCGCGCGGGCGATAGCCCACTCAATACACCGATCTCACTGAACAGTACCTTTACCGCCGGTGGACCAATCGGTTACGGACGATATGGCAATGACACATGGAGTGCAACAGAATCTGCAATTAGCGCCCTCGAAGGTGGCCGTTCACTGATTTTCTCTTCAGGAATGGCAGCAATCACTGCTGCATATTCAATTCTGCCTTGGGGTGCGCGTGTTGTCGCTTCACATGAAGGCTATAGCGGAGTGATGACTCTCCTTAAGCAGTATGGTGAAAGTGGTCGCCTTAAAGTTGTATTGGTTGATGTAGCAAATACTGAAGAAGTTCTTGCCGCACTACCTGGAGCAGATTTGTTATGGCTGGAATCGCCAACAAATCCGTGTTTAGATGTTGCAGAGCTCCCTCAATTAATTGCAGCGGCAAAAGCTGCAAAGATTCTTGTCATGGTCGATAACACATTTGCCACAGCGCTGACACAACGTCCCCTTGAAATGGGAGCAGATGTTGTCATGAACTCTGTCACCAAATTCCTTTCTGGCCATAGCGATATCCTCATGGGCTCACTCTCTACCAATAGCGCTGAACTCTTTGCCTCACTTGAAAGTGCTCGCAAATTTAATGGGTCAATAGCTGGCCCATTTGAGGCGTGGTTGGCCCTTCGAGGAATCCGTACATTCGCTCTCCGATTTGCCCAATCATGTAAGAGCGCTCAAATCTTGGCAGAACGCCTAAGTAGCCATCCAAAAGTTTCACGAGTGCGATACCCAGGCCTTGTTACCGATTCACAACATGAACGCGCAAAGAAGTTTATGGCCACCTACGGCGCAGTCCTCTCCTTTGAAATTATTGGTCATGGAGAAGATGCGGATCGAGTCTGCGATAGCTCTTCGATTATTACCAACGCAACAAGCCTTGGCGGGGTGGAATCTCTCTGGGAGCGTCGTCGACGTTGGCCAATTGAGAGCCCATCTGTTCCAGAAACACTCATCCGATTCTCTGTTGGCTGCGAAGATGTTGATGATCTTTGGGTGGATATCCAAAAGGCGCTCTCAGTCATTTAAGTCGGCGGGCCAATTAACTCCGCGGTGGGCAATTTTTGAAAAAGAAGGGTAAATTTAAGACATGAAAATCATTCGACGAATCCTTGCCGGGCTGGCTGTTATTGCCCTGGCATTTAAAGGCGTCGCATCATTTCTGTCGTGGGTAGAGCGTCAAGATGATCAGCCAGCGGAAGCATGGCTTGATGAAGACGAGTTGGATGAATCTAAACTTGAAGAAGCGTAAATGAGTACCGAATACATTCCAGGCACCTGCAATATCGGAGCCGGCGAAGTTCGAAGTCGCCAACTTGTTGCCGCGGTTGGGTTTCTCCTCTTTATCACCTCTTCGATCGCTCTCTTTGGAATCGATGCACCTCGTGGTGCACGATTGGGACTCTTCTTTCCTTTGATGGTTGCAAGTGTTGGCTGGGTTCAATCTCGTAAAAAGTTTTGCCTAGCATATGGATTTATGGGCACATTCAATTTTGGACAACTTGGCCAACTCTCACGAGTCGCGGATAAAGCAGCAAAGCGAGCAGATCGTGTGACTGCAATTTCAATATTAGTGCAGGCACTTATCTATGCCGCGGCTGGTACAGCTATGATGTATCTGCTCCCCACATCTATCTGGTAGCCCCTTACCTTTTTCCTCGTTTACTGCCATTGTTAGAGGGCACTCCTCTCCTGGAGAAACGAGGGTCATTATGAAATTAATTATCCATGCTCGTCATGCAGCTCTGGCCGAAGATTTTTCTCAATTAGTTGAAGAGAAGATTAATTCACTTGAGCGATTTAGCGTTCTCATCGAGCGAATTGAAGTGGAAATCCTTCACGAAGCCAATCCACGACAAGGTAAACACGCTCATCACGTCATCATTACTACACATGGAGCTGGACCGCTCATGAGGGCGGAGGCGCAGTCGTTTAATGACTTAGCTGCTTTTGATGAAGCGGTAAAAAGTATTGAATTGCAGATTCGAAAAGTTCATGAGAAGAGCAAGAGCAAAGATCGTGATTCACTTCGTTTTAAATCTGAATTAAATTAATTTTTCTTTTCGGGTTTTTGCGAAGGAGCAAAACTCTTGGCACTCTTCATCGGCTTCATAGGTGGAGTAGGCGCTACCGGCTCAGGCCCAAGGAGTGCAACCGCTTCATCTCGCGTGGTCGCAGCTGCAGCTCTGGCTGAAGCCAGTGCGGCCTTACTTCCAGCGCTCTTGCCAGCAATACGAGAATCTTCAGTCGCCTTCCTAAGCGATTTGTTAAATTCTGCGAGTATCAACCGCAACTCTTGTTCACGAAGTACACGGGCTTCTTGGTACTCCTTCATCTCAATCTTAAATTTTTGTAGATCTATTTCATACTGAACCATTGGCGAGAGAGTTGATGTGGGAGCAGGAGTTGGCTTCGTATCGGCAGATGCTGGAACCGTAACGAGGGAAAGGGAAAGTAACGCCACAAGCAGGCTTACTTTGCGCATTATTCCTCCAATCCGATTGGGTTAAGGATGCCAGTCGATTTTGTGAAGTCTCTGTGAATCTTCTTTCGACTCGCTGGCATAGTTAAGGCAGAGGTGGAAAAGTTGCTCCAGACCTGTAAGGCTAGGGGTATGTCTTCGTATGATGCTCAGCCGATTAAAATCCTGATCGTCGATGATGAGGCGGGTGTTCGTGAGCTACTTAAGGATGCCCTTAAGTTAGCCGGATTTGAAACTCAAGCTGCGAATGATGGAATGAGTGCACTCACAACTTTACGAAGTTACACCCCGGATATCATGATTATCGATATCAATATGCCTCTAATGGACGGTTTCGAACTTGTTGAGCGCTTACGTAAGAACGGAAATGAAGTTCCCGTTCTCATGTTGAGCGCTCGTGCAGATCGCGTTGATGTCACCAGGGGATTAACTCTTGGGGCTGATGATTATGTCGTCAAGCCCTTCGGTCTTGAAGAACTCGTTCTTCGCCTTAAGGCAATATTGCGACGCTCACAAATTTCTGGAACACCAAATACGGCGCTCAAATGTGGGCCTATCTCGATTGATGACTCCACACATACTGTGAATTTCAATGATGACGACATTGATCTTTCACCAACCGAATATCGATTGCTCCAGGTTCTGATCGAAAATAAGAATCGTGTGCTTTCAAAAAGCGTTCTTCTCGATGATGTTTGGGGTATTACTTTTGAATCAGAGAGCACTGTTGTGGACACATATATCTCCTATCTTCGAAAGAAACTTCATAGAGACGGCTTTGAGGGGATCAAGACCATTCGAGGCGTCGGCTTTGTCATTCAGGAGCCAAAGAAATAGTGAAACAAAAAGGTCTTCGTTACTTATTGGCAAGTGCGATCATCACCACTGCGCTTTCCCTCCTTATTGGAGGGTTTGCAACAATTTCGGTGAAGAACTCACAAATTGCGGTAATTGATTCTCAACTCAACACGATCGCCGACTCTGTGCGCCAGAACTCGAGCGCTCCTGTGAGCGCTGCGCTCGATAGCGCTGCAGAGCAAGACTTCAATGTCACTATCGCACTTGTCTCAGCAAGTGGAGAACTCACCATTATTAATGAGTCACAGCTCAATCTAAGAAACCCACCAGTTGAGTCAGTAATTATCAATTCACTTCAAAAGGCTGTGACCGTTGAGGTACAGGAGGGTTACCGTCTGGTCTCTCTCAATATCTCAGGTGGTGATCGCTTACTGATAGCTGATTCACTCAGAGCCACTAATGAGACATTTATTAAGAATCAGAAAAGGCTCGTTCTCTTCACCTTCCTAGCGGATCTAGTTGCCATCGCTCTGTCGTACCTCGTGATTCGCCGTAATAATCGAAAGTTACAGGCTGATTCACTTGCACGAATGCAGAGTTTTTTAGCCGATGCTTCACATGAACTACGCACACCATTAACAGTAATTAAAGGCTATTCAGAGATGTTAGCTAAGGGGCAGATTTCTGCAGAGAGCGATCGTCAGCGAGCATTCGATAGAGTGAATTCAGAGATAGTTCGGATGGAAAATCTCATTCACGACCTCTTACTCTTGGCCGAACTCGGCGAAACGACTGTACCGATCCGAGAAGAGGTTGATCTCTCTGATCTATTAAACTCGCACTCTCGTGACTTTAAGACTCTCCATTCTCAACGTACGGTCACGATCGAAATCGAAGATGGAGTTTCTTGCTTAGGCTCTATCGACCACTTGAGACGATTAATTCAGAATATTCTCAACAATATTTCTCGTCACACGCCAGTGGATGCGCCAGTACGAATAAAGCTTTCTCGAGACGGCAAGAAGTCTTTAATTCTCATTGAAGATGGAGGTCCGGGATTGCCTGAGACTTCGTATCGAGATGGAATCGAGTTACTCAATCGATTTGATTCTTCTCGTTCTCGTGAAACCGGTGGCTCTGGTCTAGGTCTATCTATAATCGCCGCCATTGTTCACGAGCATGGGGGAAGCCTTGCAATGCGTAAAAGCCCGCTTGGTGGCTTAGCGGTCGAAGTTACTCTTTAGGATTTTTATCGCGAGTGCTCACTAAACTGGCGATAGTGGCAAGGCCGATACACGAAACAATGACAATTAAACTCTGCGTAATCGTAACTTCTGGAATGTGGAATCCACCGATTTCATGAATATCAACGGCGTGAAAAGCATGGAAAAGTAATTTGAATCCGATAAATGCTAGAACCGCTGAGAGCCCTTTTCCGATATAGACAAGGCGGCTCATCAGTCCACCGATGAGGAAGTAAAGTTGGCGAAGTCCCATTAATGCAAAGATATTGGCAGTAATCACTAAATAGACATTCTCAGTCAACCCAAATATTGCAGGGATTGAATCCAAAGCGAAGAGAAGATCAGTTAATCCCAGAGCCAATAAGGCGATAGTAAACGGCCTTAAACCCTTGCGCTGTAGGAACTGAACGAGCTTACTATCCTTCTTTTCTTTGGCATCTTTGTGTGAGCTCTCCATAAAGAGTGAGACTGCAGTGTAGATAAGGAATGCGCCAAAGATAAAGAAGACCCATTCAAATCTTTCAATCGCCGCCTTGCCAAGAGTGATAGCAATAATGCGAAGCACAAGTGCAATCAAAATTCCAATAAGTAGCGCTAACTGCTGTTTTTGCTTATCTATCTTCAGGCGAGTAAGGATGAGTACAAATACAAAAAGATTATCGAAGGAGAGTGAATACTCAGTCAGCCAGCCAGCAAAGAATTCTTGCTGTTCGCGTGATGTCAGCCATTGACTTAGAAAGAGGCCGAAGGCCACCGCTAGGGATACATAGAAAACGCTCCAGACTGTCGCCTCTCGCATTGACGTATCTTTCTCGCGGCGAGCTACAGCCCAAGCAAAATCCAGACCGATGATTACGAGCAGGGCAACAATGGTGATAATCCAGTTTGTGGTGGAAATTGTTGCAACCTGCGTCATGCCCGAAGCCTAACACTTGCAGGATTTGAGGTAATTTAGACACCATGCCTCCGATGTCGCGTATCTCACTTGAAGAGGCCTTTTCACAGGCACTTCTATATTTTCAAAGCCCAGAGAAAATAGCTCGAGTTGTTCTATCAGGGCGTCGACGAAATATGCAGATATCGTCCGAGCGATTAGATGTTCGACCTGTAATGATTAGAGAGACGCTTCACTTTCAAGTAAGCACAAGCGATGGACGAGCTGTTACAACAAAGAATTACCCACCTACAGAACTGCCAATCAACGAATATATTCGTTCGGGCTATGCAAATATCTTGATTGAGGGCATTGAAGAGAGCTTCTCACTTCGCATCACCAAGAAAGATGAGCCTTTGATTTCGATCACTGCAGGAGCAGGAGTTGTTGATCTCGCGCACGATAAGAAAAAGGAGCGGCTATTGGATGCCACAGATCCGTTCCTGCGTGAGGTTGGGATTAGCGATGCATCCGGGCAGATAAAGCCATCCAAGAGCGATAAGTATCGCCAAGTAGAGGAGTTCCTTCGCTTACTTGCGCCAACACTTACCAATGCAATCGAAGCAGGGCAGATACATAAACCAAGTAGTTCGACCCCCCTGACAATTGTTGATTTGGGGTGCGGCCACGCATATTTAACTTTTGCTGCACATCAATACTTGCGTAGCATTGGAATGAATGTGAAGGTGATTGGTATCGATGTTCGTACCGCCTCGCGAGATCGCAATAATGAAATTGCAAAGAAACTAGGGATTACAAACAGCATCGAATTTCGTGCTGAGGAGATTGCCGATACGACGTTGAGGCAGGCAGATGTCGCCATCGCTCTTCATGCGTGCGACACCGCCACCGACGATGCGATTGCATGGGGCGTGAAAGCTGACGCCAAGTTAATGATGATCGCACCTTGCTGTCACCATGACATTCAATCTCAATTAACTGAATCCCCTGAACCATGGTCATTGATTACCCGCCACGGAATTATGCGCGAGCGACTTGGTGATCTGCTGACAGATTCCTTACGCATGCAGATTCTCAAACTCCGCGGATATCGAGTTGAAGCAATTGAATTTATCGGGGGTGAACACACACCAAGAAATCTCATGATTCGAGCCGTCAAGACTGGTGCACCTGTTGAAGCGATAGAAGTGACCAGGTATGAGGAGATGATTACCGCGTGGAAGGTAAAGCCTGCGCTAGCACGACTGCTTAACCATTAGACTAAGTGCTATGTCTAAGGTACTTGCATCTCTTCCAGTCGGAGAAAAGGTCGGAATCGCCTTCTCTGGTGGTCTCGATACTTCGGTCGCCGTTGCATGGATGCGAGAGAAGGGTGCGATTCCTTGCACCTACACGGCGGATCTTGGTCAATATGACGAACCGGATATTGATTCTGTACCAGTGCGCGCTAAAGAATACGGCGCAGAAATCTCACGTCTTGTTGATTGCAAGCAATCGCTAGTTGAAGAAGGACTTGCAGCAATTGCATGCGGTGCATTCCATATTCGCTCAGGCGGAAAACAGTACTTCAACACCACTCCACTTGGCCGAGCAGTTACAGGCACACTTCTTGTCCGAGCAATGCTCTCGGACAAGGTAGATATCTGGGGAGATGGTTCAACCTATAAGGGAAATGACATTGAGCGTTTCTACCGCTACGGACTTCTTGCAAATCCGAATCTTCGAATTTATAAGCCGTGGCTCGATGCTGATTTCGTGCGCGAACTCGGCGGACGTAAGGAAATGTCTGAATGGCTCGTTGCTCACAAGCTTCCTTACCGTGACAGTACTGAAAAGGCTTACTCAACTGATGCCAATATTCTCGGCGCAACACATGAGGCGAAGAACCTGGAAAGCCTTGATGCATCAATCGAAATTGTTCAGCCAATTATGGGCGTGCGATTCTGGGATGCTTCGGTTGCTATCTCAAGTGAAGATGTAAAGATCGAATACGTTCAAGGTCGCCCCGTTGCTCTCAATGGAAAACACTTTGATGATGTAGTAGAGCTGATGAACGAAGCTAATGCAATCGGCGGACGCCATGGTCTCGGAATGGCAGATCAGATTGAAAATAGAATTATCGAAGCGAAGAGCCGCGGAATCTATGAAGCACCGGGAATGGCGCTTCTCTTTATCGCTTACGAGCGTTTACTTTCTGCCATTCATAATGAAGACACAATCGCTAACTACCATGCAGAAGGCCGCAGACTTGGACGCCTCCTTTACGAAGGTCGTTGGCTTGATCCACAATCATTGATGCTTCGCGAAACACTACAACGATGGGTAGCTTCAGCTGTTACTGGTGAAGTAACTCTTCGTCTTCGTCGCGGTGATGATTACTCCGTAATCAATACTTCTGGTCCACATCTGAGTTATCACCCAGATAAGCTCTCGATGGAACGCACTGAAGATGCCGCCTTTGGTCCAACAGATCGTATCGGCCAATTGACCATGCGAAATCTGGATATTGCAGATACACGTGAAAAACTCGAGCTTTATCGCGCTCAAGGCCAACTTGGTCAGGGTGAATTCACTCTCATTCATGAAATCGACAACAAGTAATTCAAAGGTAAAGCACCCCTACGGTTAGGATCTGTCCATGAAAAAAGTTGCACTCATACTTTCGCTCGCACTCGTTGGCCTTACAGGCTGTTCAGAAATCGGAGATGACATGTCATCAAGCACTCTCGTACAAGTCACCGCTAATGCCGGTGAAGCACCAACTATTACCGCGCCAACAGGAGATGCTCCTACCGACCTCATCGCCCAAGATGTCATTGTCGGAAGCGGAACAGAAGTTGTTGCAACATCAACACTCACAGTTCATTACACGCTGATGAAGTGGTCTGATGGCAGCATCCTTGAATCTTCTTGGACAAGTGGAGCGCCTGCAACATTCCCACTCTCTGGAGTAATTCAAGGTTGGCAGCAAGGTCTTCTCGGTGCAAAAGTCGGCGGTCGTCGTCTCTTGGTGATTCCACCTGCTCTTGGTTATGGATCAATGGCCGGACATCCACTTGAGAAGGACACACTCATTTTCGCAGTCGACATCGTCGCCGTCTCCTAACTCAAGGAACTCCGCGTGACGCTTCTCCACATTCTTGACCTGCTTTCTGTCTTTGTCTTCGCACTCGTTGGAGCGCGCGTAGCAGCAGATCGCGGTTTGGATTATGGCGGCATCGCACTTGTTGCAATCGTTGCATCTGTATCAGGTGGAACACTTCGTAATATTTTCTTAGGGCTCAAGCCAATTCTGATTACAGATCCCTGGGTTATTGGAAGCGTGATTGGCGCGGTTGCAATCACACTCAGTGTTCGACGCGTTACCAAGATCGGTAAGACCTTGTTGATCATGGACACTCTTGGTTTGGCGATTGCGACAGCATCTGGCGTACAGCTCGCCCACAATCTCAATTGCCCTTGGTATGCGACCATTATTTTGGGAGTCATCACAGCTGTTACAGGTGGATTGCTACGCGATGTTCTCTGTCAATTAGAACCAGTTCTGCTGCACCGTGAAACTATAGGAACATCTTCACTTTTTGGAGCCGTTGCATTCGTTGCCTTGGTTGGTTTCAATGTGGAAGAGTCAATAGCAACGATAACTGGGGGAGTAGTCGTCGTACTGGTGCGCATGCTTTCGATTCAATTCGATCTCAATCTTCCTAAGTTCAAGCAGGCCCACTCGTGATTAGACCGGCACGTATCGAAGATACCGAAGAAATGCTTACGCTGATTCACGAGTTAGCCGTTTATGAAAAGGCTCCCGATGAGGCGAAAGCCACCGCTTCACAGATCCAACAATCCTTCTTCTCCGATGATCCGAAAGTATTCTGCGACATTGTTGAACATGAAGGAGAGATTGCAGGCTTTGCAATCTGGTTCCTCAACTACTCCACCTGGCAGGGTCTTCACGGTATCTACTTAGAAGATCTCTTTATTCGTCCTCAGCATCGCAAACTTGGATACGGAAAAGATCTGCTTAAGCACCTTGCCCAGATTTGTAAGGATCGTGGCTACGGGCGATTCCAGTGGTGGGTTCTTGATTGGAATACACCTGCAATTGATTTCTATACATCCCTTGGCGCAAAGGCGATGGATCAGTGGACTGTCTATCGAATTTCAGGTGTCGAACTGAGCGAGTTAGCTCTTGAGGACCGCTAGCGCAATCTCGTAATCACGTTCAAAGACCATCAGTGAAGGACCCTGCAGTGTTTTTGTCAGCGTGACTTTTATATTGGAATCCTGCAATTTTAAAAGTGCCATCTCAGCTTCGATGTAATTTCCTGGTGTCGGCAGAGGTTTAAGTAAGCCGTATTCATCTTTCTTGCCCGCCTTAATTGGAATCACAATCATCTTCTTATTCGATGAGAATGCCCACTTGAGAAAGACGATCAGAATTGCAACGCCAACAAAGCCTCCAAAGGAGGAGAGAAAGAGCGCATTATCAATTCCACCTAGCATCGCATAGCTCTTAAGCGTTGATGGTGCCGGTAGCGAGCAAAATCAAAATAACCGTACCTAGAGCGATTCGATAGATGATAAATGGCATAAAACTCTTTGTTGCGATGAACTTCATCAGCCAAGCAATAACGGCATATCCAACTAAGAATGCAACAATCGTTGCGCCGAAAGTTTCGATGAGTGAATATGGCGCAGATGGATTATTTTCACCAATTGCGGTCTTGAGCTCGTAGAGACCGCTACCAAAGACAGCGGGTACAGCTAACAAGAATGAATATCTCAGTGCGCTCTCACGTGTATACCCAAGTACTCGCCCCATAGCGATAGTCGCACCAGATCGTGAAACACCAGGTACTAACGCTAGTGATTGAGCGAATCCATATGCCAAACCATGCTTTGGAGTTAGGCCACTGAGATCGCGTTCACTTCGACCGAATCGATCTGCAATTCCAAGAATGATGCCAAAGACAATCATGACAATTGCGATGAGCCAGAGCGACCTAAATGTATTTCGAATATTCTCCTGAAAGAGATACCCAAGAACAACTATTGGTACTGAACCAAGAATGATCATCCAACCAAGCCGCACATCTTGGGCGGAGCTACCAGGAATCTCTCTGCGGATGACAACCTTTGCTAACCAGACGGCAGCGATGCGGGCAATATCTTTTCGGAAGTAAAGAAGCACAGCTAGCTCAGTACCTATCTGGATTATGGCGGTAAATGTTGCACCTGGATCACCGGCCCCCGGTAGAAACTCACCAGCTAACCGCAGGTGTGCACTCGAGGAGATAGGTAAAAACTCAGTGAGGCCCTGCAGTAATCCTAGAAATAGCGCTTCAATCATGGGTGAAGTATCGCATGTCGATCGATTACTTACTGAGTGAGCACCATTGTTGTCTGTCCTGCCACGCTTACCTTGTTTACAGAAAGTGTCTCGATAGCCGTTGTGCCAGCGATTGATCCCTTAACTAGGACTGACCACTTTCCTTTATTTGGAAGCGTTACTGATGTTGCACCCGGATTTGGATTATGAATAACAACAATGAGTTTTGCAGAATCCTTCACAGCTTTGCCGTTGAGGGTATAAACAATCACATCGTTTGTCGTTGCGATGAACTTCAGATTAGCCTTCACTGCTGCAGTCGATGACATACGAAATGCAGGATGAGCCTTTCGAAGAGCAATCAAACCCTGGAAGTACTTCATGGTCGTGGCATTACGTGCCTTAGTCGACCACTTCAGTGAATTAACTTCATCGCTGGACTTATAGCTATTCTCATCGCCATTTTTCGAGCGTAAGAATTCCTGTCCAGCCTGCATGAATGGAATACCTTGAGATAAGAATGCGACAGATGTTGCGAAGTGGCTTAACTGCGCAATTCCAGCCGGTGACACGCCCTTAACACTAGAAGTGATTTTGTCTGCCAATGTGAGGTTGTCATGTGACTCTACATAATTCACAGATTGGCCAGGAGATTGGGTAATCCACTTGGCTGCCATATCAAAGCTGTATTCAGTATTTCCGACGATTCCAGCGGTGACATCAGAACGTGCAGTGAGCTTTCCAGTAGCCCATCCTGGATCTGCAGGGGTAAAGACTGAACCTTTAAGACCATCACGAATCTGATCATTAAAGTGCGAGACTCCATTGAGCTTTGCAATGTTCTTCTGATTTGCTCGCAGCGCCGCTGGAAGAGTTCCCATATCCCATCCTTCGCCAATAACGATGATGGTGGAGTCAATTTTCTTAAGAGCCGCAGTTACTTGATTGATGGTCTCAATATCCATAAGACCCATAAGGTCGAATCGGAATCCATCGAGGTTATATTCGCTAGCCCAGTACTTCACTGAATCAACGATGAACTTACGAACCATTGGTCGCTCTGATGCAACATCATTTCCGCAGCCGCTGCCGTTGGTGAGGTTGCCAGACTCATCCGTTCTAAACCAATATCCGGGAACAATGAGCTCCTGGCTGAAATTACTCGCCGCATAGACGTGGTTATAGACCACATCCATATTCACGCGCAGCTTCTGCTCATGCATTGATTGAATCGCAGATTTAAGTTCAGTAATCCGTGCAGTTGGATTTTTAGGATCAGAACTATAGGAGCCCTCAGGAACGTTGTAATTCATTGGGTCATATCCCCAGTTGAAGGTAGGGGAGTTCTCATCAACAGATGCGTAATCAAAGATAGGCAGAAGTTCGACGTGGGTTACACCTAAATCTTTAATTGCAGAGATACCAGTCTTCTGTCCTGAAAATGACGTGTTGAGATTTGTGAAGGCTAGATACTTACCTTTATTGGCTGTCGGAATTCCGCTAGATGCATCCATCGATAGATCGCGCACATGGAGTTCATAAATGATGGCATCAGTTGGATTACCAGAAAATGCTGGCTTGCTCTTCGTCCAGTTAGTTGGATTCGTCTTGCTCAAATCAACAACAACGCCACGGGCTCCATTAACTGTTGTCGCACGAACATATGGATCGACCGCTTCATTTGTGGCTGCATCAACGGTGACACGGTAGTTATAGATAAGTCCTTGCTTATCACCTGAAAGTTCAGCGATCCATGTGCCATTTACATCTGCCTTCATCGCAGTGACCATTCCAGATGAGGCTGCATCATCTGCCTTCGCGTAGGTAACCAGATTCACTGCCTTCGCAGTTGGCGCCCAGACTCTGAACTTTGTTGCACTCTTAGAGTAAACATTTCCTAAGTCATCTCCCTTGTAGGTGTACTTAGCTGCAAAATCTGCCGAGTCATAAAGTTTGGCTAATTTGCTTCCGGCAGGTTCTTGAATTGCACCTGTTGGTTTTTCATAACTAATAACCGGATCACCTTGTCGTAACCAGATCTCTACAGTTCCGTCTTCTTTAAACTTAGTGATAAAGCGGTCTGCGCTCACATCTTTAGCTGCCCAATCACCCTTGCGAACAATGATTCCAATACTCTCAAATTTGTCCATACCGTCGAGCTCAACTCGTGCGATCTTTCCGAAGTCATCGCTTTCCGTAAAAGTCACACCAGCCTTGTTAACATCAACATCAGTTCCTGTTGTGACGTTCTTCCAGAGCCAGAGATTCCAACCGGTGTACTCGGAATCAGCGCGCTGATAGTGAACCGTCAGCTTTACTAATGCCGGATTGGCTGCCGTAGCAATATGAGGCAGGCCTACCAGCGTCACAGCTGCGACAAGTGCGACTGCGATCAAACGAAGTGGTGAAAGGGCCTTGGACTTATTCGGCGAAGTTAATCTGGTCATGCTGCCAAAGGTAATGCATCTACGATTGCCTGATGGATCGGTTCGCCAAAAGTGATCAAATCGTAATGCTGGTGGGCGCGTTTACAGCCGTGTTATGGATCAAACAAGTGCCGGATGGCAATCTCTTGGTTACATCAGTGTGTGCACTAATTGGCGGGAGCATCTTGTTGGGGATTTGGCGTCTTATAAAGAGATTCCTACGCAGCCGTTAGAGTTTGAAAGAGCCAGATTCAACACTGGGGATTTAACCTTGAAATTAGCTAAAGCATCCTTTACCTTCTCTGGATGCTAAAGAGACTAAGTGCCCTTGGAACCGTTCTTGCTCTTCTCTTAACTCTCCCGCTAACGCCTTTACAGGCTGCCGTAAAAGCGGGAGCGACTTGCTCGAAAGCTGGGCTTAAATCAGTTGCATCCGGAAAAACCTTTACATGTGTGAAGTCTGGCAAGAAGTTTGTCTGGGATATGGGCGTAGCTATCGCTAAGCCAACAGTTGTCTCAACTCCAAGTGCTACGCCAACGGCGACTCCGACTCCGACTCCAACTCCTGAAATTGTGTACGCAACCCTGTGGGAAAAATACAAATGGAGTAAGCCAAGCTCCTCGGCTTCTGTTGCGACGGCAGCAACTGAGAAATTCAAAGCATATGCAGCAACCAATAGAAGTGCTTCTACCACTGTAAAAATTGTTGCCCAGGATGGCGTCGACACGACCTTGCTTAAGTGGGTAACGGATGGATCAACTTTTGTTTCTAAAGTCTTTTCTTATCCGCAACTAACTGCACCATTTGTCGCCGTAATTGCAAAAGATAAAGTCTTTGCAGAGAAGGCATATAACGACAATGGCTATACACAAGATGCTAAATCTCTAGCTGATTATTTTGATAAGGCTCCGGCTCACGGTGGTCCACCAAATACCTATAACAATACGATGATCATGAGTAAGGGTTTATTGGTGAGTGACAAGGTAGGAATCATGCAAATGCCTGGTCATGAGACTTTTCACTTCATTCAAAAGAGTATTGCCGGTAAGAGTGCGACACCAGATGGATTAGGGATTGCACCTCAATGGTTCTGGGAAGGTCCATCCGTGTTCATTGGATTGCAAGCTGCCAACCACTTAGCGCTCCTTGATTACGCAACAGAAGGGCGAGCATTCTCGGTCAAGCGAGCAACTGGTGCTGATGTGAAATCACTGAAACTTTCCGAAGTAACCAAGAATAATGGGAGCGCTGATCCATACGGTATTGGCGCGATTGCAACTGAATTTCTAGTGGCCAACGTTGGCATGGAGAAATTCATGGATATTTACAACAATCTTGGTAAAAATATGAAATTTACTGACGCGTTCAAGGCTGGAACTGGTGTTGAACTTGCTGACTTCTACACAATGTTTGAAGAGGTTCGAGCTGACTTGGGGACTCCAAGAAGTTAGTCAAACTCCTCTACTTTTCAAGGCTTCCCTGGTCCACCCATCGGCGGCATTGGCCCTCCTGCTCGACCTTTTGGAAGAGTTGCAGTTCCGGTAAAGCAACCGATGATGTATGGGAAATCGGTTGTTGCGTGATAGCCATAAGTGCCATCTGGCTGTGTTCGACCATTACAAGCATCTAGAACGCTAGTGGATTTAGCAGTTTTATAAGTATAAGCATCCCAAGTATTTGATACTGGGTTACCCGTCTTCATGTATCCGGACTTCATGAGGGTCGATTTCGTACATTTCTTATCTAAACACCCAAGAGTTGTATAGATGGGAAATCCATCTAAGGCATAACCAAGAATTGTCTGTTTGGATAAATTGCATTGTTCTACCAAGGTGATTGCATGGTGGTGGTATTCACGGCTAGGTCCGGTATGACCACCACAGGTATCCAAAATCTTGTTATAGACAGGATCACCGAAAGCTTCAGCTGCCGGCTGTGGCCCTTCAGTGGGTCCATAGATTGGGAGTCCGCTCACTGTAAATCCGAGTGTTCCCAAAACATTTCTAATACTAGAAACAGTCTTTGCTTTTGTGGGATTTAATGGGACAGACCAGCTCCACTCTTGCGTCGTCAAGGAATTAGGAGTTTTCTGTTCAAAAGGAAAGCTAATCATTCCGTTTGAACTCACTTTCAATTCAGTCGTACTACAAGTGACTGTGATCGTGGGCTTTGCGTAACCATCACCGGCGCCGACTGATTTCGATAAATCTGGAAAATTCTTAGTCGGGCACACCTTTGACTTCGTAGCTACCGTTTCTGCCCAACTTTGAGAGTCAGTCATTACGAAGAAGGCAACGAGTGAAGCGACCAGAGCAAGAGGCAGGATTCTTTTCATGCGGGAATGCTAACAAGTGACTCTTGGAAAAGACTGTGGAAAGTAAAAGATAAACCAACGAGCCGTGTGCTTTTAGGCCAGTTTGTTCGGTAACTGAGAAGTCATTCCGCCATCGATGACATATGAAGATCCAGTGATAAATGAGGATTTATCCGAACAGAGGAACCCAACAAGCTGCCCGATCTCATGGATGGTAGCCATTCGGCCGATCGGATGAGTTAAACCCCATTCGTGTAGAAATTCCTCTGCGCTTCTTTCACCGGCAAAAGATTCTGCCGTTGCACGGATCATCGGTGTATCAACACAACCAGGAAGTACTGCGTTGCAACGAATCTGCTCGGCAGCGTAATCCACAGCAATTGCACGCGTGAGAGCGTTAACCGCTCCTTTTGAAGCAGCATATGCCAGGACATTCTTCTGATTTGAAAGTGCTTGTACAGATGAAATATTTACAATCGATCCGCCACCAACTTTGCGCATAAAGGGAACTGCATACTTTGTAGTCAAGTACATTGCCTTCACATTGACACCAAATGTTCTATCCCAGAGTTCTTCAGAAGTATCTTCGGCGATGCCGTACGTTTGAATTCCTGCGCTGTTAACTAGGTAGTTGATATGACCATGCTTGTTACCAACATCGGTCACGGCCTTCTTGACTTGAGCATCTGATGAAATATCGACCTTAACCCCGGAGAAGCGATCTCCGTATCTCGCAAACTGTTCAAGAGCGCTGGCAATTGCTTTCTCATCTACATCAAAGATAACTACCGTTGCGCCATCTTCGAGTAGGCGTTGCGCGCTTCCGAATCCAATGCCTTTTGCTCCGCCAGTGACTATCGCTACCTTGTTCATGGGTGAAAGTTTAGACCCGATTTTTTGACCGCGATAGACCTAAAGCCTTTACTATTGGCTAAGGCCCGCAAATCTGCACGGGGTCTTAGCGCCCGAGGAGTAGCCAATGACAACTGATCTCAGAGATTTTTCGGGACAATGAGAGAGAAGTCATTTGCTGCAAAGGGTGATGCGGTAATTGTCACAGGTGCCGCTGGCGGAATCGGGTCTGCAACTGTAGAAAATTTAGTGAATCAAGGAATTTTTGTCTTCGCTGTCGATAAGAATTCAGAGGAGCTTTCAAAAATTCTGGCCTCCATTGATCCCGAAGGTGTACTGACTCAAGCAATTGCCGGCGATGTCACAAGCGAGAAGGAATGCCAGGAAGTTTGTGAGATTGCAAAGAAAAAAGGCATTCGCGTCAAAGGCCTGGTAAATAACGCCGCTGTCGGTGCATTTAATATGAGTGTAGAAAGTACAAGCTTTGACGATTGGCAGCGAATTATCTCGATTAACCTAACTAGCCTTTTTTTGATGGCCAAATATGCCCTACCACTAATTCGTAGCGCTGGTGGCGGCGCAGTAGTAAACATTTCATCCATTCATGCTTACGCAACATCTCCCGGTGTTGCACCATATGCTGCGGCAAAAGGTGGAGTCCTGACTCTTACAAAAACTATGGCGCTAGATCTTGCACCAGATAATATTCGAGTTATCTGCATAATTCCGGGCGCTACTGATACTCCGATGCTACGTCAGCATGCAGAACGTGAGGGAAAGACTTTGGCTGAATTAGGTTTCCCATCAAGTGAAAATGCAATTGGCCGAATTGCTCAACCAGAAGAAGTTGCCGATGTAATTGCCTTCGCCCTTTCTAAAGGCGCAAGTTTTATTACCGGTTCATCACTAATTCCAGACGGAGGAATTCTTGCCAAGTTCTAAAGCTGTTGTAACAACTTCGGCGAATATATCTGCGCTTTCGGCTGTTCCTGAGCGCTTGCCAGCGCTTTCTTATCACCCTTACAATTGGTCAAAGATTTAGATATTCGCTTCGGCAATAAACCAGGGAGAGTGGCTATGACAACTGATCTCAGAGATTTTTCGGGACAAGTAGTTCTCTTAGTTGGCGCAGCCAGTGGAATCGGTCGATCAGCTGCCGAATTAATTCTATCTCGGGGCGCTACTATCGTCATTGCTGACTTAGATCAAGCGGGCTTATCGTCGCTTCAATCCGATCTAGGAATCAACGCTAACCAAGTTAAGTGCGTAGACATGAGCGACCAAAAGAGCATTCAAGCCCTTGTCGCAAACGTGATTTCAGAACATGGCCAGATAGATGCTGTAGTCAATACCGCAGGAATTGTTGGTCCAACAAATACAAAATTAGAAGATGTCGATTGGGCGATCTTTGAAAAAACAGTCACAATCAATCTGTTCGGAACCATCTGGCTAACACAGGCTGTTATTCCACATATGAAATCTAGAAAGTATGGACGCATTGCTCATGTTGCATCAATTGCCGGGAAAGAGGGCAACCCAGGAATGCATCCCTACAACACATCTAAGTCAGGAATGATTGGGTTTATAAAAGGTATTGGCAAAGAGGTAGCAACTGAAGGAATCACAATTAACGCTTTTGCTCCGGCTGTGATCAGAACGCCAATGAATGCTGGCACAAGTGATGAAACTTTGAAGTACATGCTTGGGCGCATTCCTATGGGACGTGTTGGTGAGCCAGAAGAAGCTGCAGAGATGTTGGCCTTTATGGTTTCTAAAGCCTGTTCGTTCACTACAGGCTTCACCTTTGACGCCTCTGGGGGAAGAGCTACTTACTGAGTGGGCTCAATTTATGACCGAACGTCAAGAATTTAAAGTGCTACAAACTTATAAGGATTTTGAGCTTCGTGAATACTTACCTTGCGTCATAGCAGAGGTTAGAGTTTCTGCTGAGTATTCGACTGCGTCGAGTGGCGCCTTCTCTTCATTATTTAATTACATTTCACAGGGGAATAAGTCCTCGCAAAAAATCGCAATGACTGCCCCGGTAATCACCGCCCAAAAAGCAGATGCTTCCGAATCCGCCGAATGGCATGTCTCATTTGTAATGCCAGCAGGCAGCACCATAAGTCACATGCCACATCCCAACGATTCACGAGTCACATTGCGCGAATTAGATACAGAAACTTGTGTTGCCAAATCATTCCGTGGAAGAGTAACCGAGGAGTTATCACGAAAGATGGTCAAAGAACTTCGAGCAAGCGCAGCGAAAGTTAGTATTGCACTCTCTGACGAAACTCGAATTTGTCGTTTCGATCCGCCATTTAAGCCTGGCTTCTTGCAGTACAACGAGATCGTGATTCCTACATCAATCTAAGTGGGTTGTGAGGGACTCGAACCCCCGACCCGGTGATTAAGAGCTTGGGCTAGAAAGTTCCTACGCGTGTCCCAGTGTCTCCAGTGTCTGGCATTTGAGCGTGAACTGTCCCTAGACATCCCTCCTAATACCTACAGGTGTTAGGAGGGATGTTTAGGGACCT
>Ga0209087_1000127_pt1 | contig 46991 bp, 43 predicted proteins | sample S_130805_EF_Meta_FD_187321 | JGI IMG/M metagenome (GOLD analysis project Ga0209087, IMG submission 187321) | Freshwater microbial communities from Lake Simoncouche, Canada to study carbon cycling - S_130805_EF_MetaG (SPAdes) (version 2) | ecosystem: Environmental > Aquatic > Freshwater > Lake ... | reverse complement strand
CTTTAAAATTCTTACCTTTTGATAAAATAAAATAATTAGGATTCTGAATAATTTCTTTATATTCATCATTTTCAAGTGCTGCTAGACCTTTTTTATATTCTATAGACCATTCATCAGGTGACTTCTGGATCTCTCTCCACGTATTATATTCTTTATTTGTATAGAACCATTTCTTATCTTTTCCTTTTTTACATACGACCAACGGTGTTACTACTCTGCACATTATATTTTTTTCAAATAGTTCTGGCCAATATTTACCAAAAAAATTAATTAAAAGGCCTGCAATAGAATCACCATCAGGATCCGCGTCTGAATAAATAAAAATTTTGCCATATCTAATATCAGTAGGTGGCTCTCCCATTTTTAATCCAATAGATGCAAGAAGACTTTTAACTTCTTGATTTTGAATAACTTTAGTATTAGGCAGTTCCATAACATTAATAAATTTACCTCTAAGCGGAAATGCACCTTGTATCATAGGATCTCGATGTTGGCGAAAAGCCGAAGATGCTGAATTATGAGAAACTATACCATTAGATAATGTAAAACTCTTATCGCCTTCTATAGTTAGATCTACTGAATTTTGGTATTGCGATTCAATTGATATTTCATCAATATCTACCAATTCTATAAAATTTTCTATCATACATTGTGGTTTATAAAATTTATAATTTTGTTAATTATTTCTGAATCTACATCAGTATCCCAAACTTCAAAATATAAAAAATCATCAGCAATTGCTCTTTTTCTTTTTAAAATATTTTTTTCTAAAACTGTTTCATAAGATTCTTTAGAAAAAGCATGTCTCCATTTTAATTTATCTTCATTTAACATATGCGGATGTGGATGAAAAGCAGATCCATTGAATTCTATTATTAATTTTTTTTTATTTTTATAAAAAATAACAAAATCATAAAAATAATACCTACTATTTTCATTATCATATAAGCCGTACTCTCTATTTAGATCTCCAAAATAAATTTTATCAATAGCATCAATGTTAATAATTTTTAAAAATTGATATATTATATTAGTAGACCATTTTGAATAGCCTGCTCTTCTATTGCTGCATATTTTTATCCATCTTTGCGTACCTTCATATTCACCATATTTTTCTATTTGATTTTTTAAAGTTATTTTACATTTATCTTTACGTTTATTTATAATGTCATTAGCTTCGCTAATTGTAATATTATATAATTTTATTAGCTTATAAGGATCAAATATTGTAAATTTTTGCGATTTTTCTTCTAATGAAAGTTTTTCAATATTTTTTTTAAATGTATTACTTCTTTTTTCTATATAGTTTTGATATAATTTTAATCCTTCTTCATTTCCATATCTTTTTATAAAACTAACTAATCCTTGTTTAGTTTTTTCTATTCTAATTAAAAAATCATCATTACTATCAAATAGATGTCTTGACATACTATTTTTAGATTTACAATAATTTTCAAATTTAATTCTACCTTCTATTTGACCATGTTTCTTAATGTAGCCGTCTAGTGATCTAGAATAGTTTTGTTTGTTTAATGTATTTTTATATTTTAAAGCACCTTGTGTTTCGCCATATCTTTTAATAAAGTATGATAAATTTCTTGATTGAGACTCTTTATATTCAGTATCATTTTTAAAATTCTCTCTATAAAATGAACTTTTATTGTTATTTTTTATATAAATAAGAGCTTCATCGTAAGTAATATCATGCATTATAGAAATGAATTCAGCACTATTTGAATTCATTTTTTTACCAGGGCAATTACTATTAAAACCATAACAATATTGGTAGCCTTTGTATTTTTTTATTTCTTCTACTGATATTATCTGTAATGATTCATTAAATTTAATTTTAAATCTTATTGGATTTTTACATATTTTACATCTATTTACTTTAAAATTATTATTTTCTAGAACATTAACCACTTTATCTAATCCATATTTTTTAATTATTTTAGTAGTTATCAACTGTTCAATATTAATTATTGATTTTATTGAATTTATTCGATAAGTTAAACCATACACATTAATATTATACTGCATTTTTGATTTTTTGAAGGTACTAATTATATATTATCAAATCAGTGATTTTTATATCATTAGCTTCTTTTAAATCAAAAATTTCTTCATCTGTTGAATATATTGCCATTTTGTGATTTAATGTAGATACTATTCTTGAATCATCAGTAATAAATATAATCTCATTTTTTTCTCTTTTTATTTTTTTAATGATTGACGCCTTAGTAATAGTTTGCATTTTATTTCTAACTAACTTATGAATAGTTAAATTTAAATCTTTGCATTTTACCCATATAAAAGAATCTTTTTCTGTATCATATACATAGAATCTATGTTCTGCGCTTGCTTTAATACTGCCATATTTAGTTTTTATTTCTAAAAGTTTAGAAATTTTAGAAGTTTTAGCTATAATTTTTCTAATTCTATTTTCATGAGTTAATACATGTTGTCCTATTTCGGCATTTTTAATTTCAATATCATTTTTACCATTTTCATCAAATACTGTTATTAATGTAGATTCATGTAAACAATCACCTTCAAAGATAGCTAGTGAGCATTTTTCCCTATTGTCTTTAGATTTTGCATCAATTAATTTAATAATTTTTGTTTTATCTAAGAATTTATTTAATGCTCTTAACTGCTTTCTTTCATCTGCTAATTTTTTTTCTTGAATCCAATCTAGAAGTTGTTTAATAATTTCAGAGTTAAAAACTAATTTTAAGATATTTTCTGAAACTTCATGATAAGATCCAAAATCTTTAGGTTCTGTAATTAATTTTTCTTTTGTTTGAGAAGAAAATCCTGAATTGACAATAGAAGCTTCTACAAATAAAAACATGTGATTTTTAAGCTCAGATGGTTTTACTTCTACTTTATATTTTTTCTTTATTTTTTCTCTTAGCCATTGAGTAATTTGATGTAATACATATTCAACATGAGTTCCACCATCTTTAGTTTCTACTGAATTAACAAATGATACTTGCTGAAATCCATCCTCTGATAATCCAATACCAATTTTCCATCTATCACTTTCTTCATAAAAAACATCATTAATATAATATTTAGTATAATCCTTAAAAGATTTAAAAATAAAAGATTCTCCATTACAGCCTACTTGCAATTTAGGATTGCATGCAGCTGCATCTATTACTCTTTTTTTCATTAGAGCAAAATGAATTTGATCTATTGAAGTCATACTAAATCTTTCTAAATCAGGGATATATGATATTTCAGTATAACCTTTAGATCCTTCACCTATTTTAGCATTTTCTCTTTCATGCATATTATTGGTAAAAACTTGTTCAAAAGTCTTTTTACCGTCACATGTTTTAATTTTAAATTCTTTAGAAAAAATATTAGTTAATGTTGCACCTACTCCATTAGTACCTGCTACTAATCGTTCTTCCGAATCATCAAAATTAGATCCTGTTTTTAAACTAGAAAAAAGTAATTCGGGTATCCATTCATCATATTCTTTATGTTTTTGAACAGGAATACCTCCATTATCCCATATAGTAATTATTCCTTTTTCTATATCAATAGTAACTTCAATTTTATTGAGTTTTGGATTTCTTTTATGTTCATCTACAGAATTAGAAATAATTTCATCAAAGATTTTTAAAAAAGCTGGATTATAAGTAACTTGAACTTTTTCAAATTGATTTTTACTATCCAACAAGAAAACTTCAGAATTATGCATTTTAATAGAACCTACATACATGCCTGGGCGTGTAAGACAATGTTCTACGTCTGATAATCTTTTATACTTCTGTTCTACAGATTTCATTTTAATATTTTTAGAATTTATATTTTAGACGAAAGATAAGTTTCAAATATTTATAATAAAGAACCATTATTATATTTTTTTAATAGCAAGTTTGTAACAACTTTGGTATCTCTAGTAAAAGTTTCAGAATTTTTTAACCATTCAAAATATTTGCTATCTGATTCAACAGCTTCTTTAAAAGTTTTACCTAAATGTTTACCAAAACATATTATAACTTTACCATCTTCTAGCTTATATTTTCCTGCCAGATCTATTAGATTAGATCTATCAATAACTATTTTTTCCAATTCTTCAATAGATTCAGGTAGTTTATATACCTCATTCTGTTTGTTAAAAATTTCTATCGTTGCTAAAATATCGTCTTCAGCTGAGTGTGCATTTTCTAAAACTTTTCCGGTGTATTTAGTATAAACATCTTCTAGTTTTCTAGGCTCCATTTTCGTAAGGATTAGATAAGTGTCTATAATTTTTTTAGATCTGTATGAAAAAGGTACACCTGCTCTCATAAATTCTTCGCATAAAATAGGAAGGTCAAACCGATAAATATTATAACCACCTAAATCAGAATCTTCTAAAAAAGAATGTATGTCAGAGGCTAAATATGAAAAAGTATTTTCTTGTAAAAGCTCGTCATCAGTTATTTTATGTTTTTCAAAAGCTTCTATTCTACTTTTTCGGCCTTCTGGATTAATTTTAGAATACCATTTTTTTGTTTGACCGTCAGGATATAACTTTATCATACAAATTTCAATAATCCTGTCATTGATAATTTCTATTCCAGTCGTTTCTAAATCAAAAAATACAACAGGCTTTTGTAATGAAACCATTTAAAGTTTTTTAAAATTAACAAATTATTTTAAATCTGTATAGTTTATTATATAAACACTCCAGTGCATATTATATCATATAACACTAATATGTTTCAAAAGGTATTCCATATTTTTTATATTAAAAGGTAGGGCTATACATAAAAAATAACCTGATAAAAAATTATCAGGTTATTTTATAAAAATCACGTATTCTTTTTTATCCACGCATTAGCATGTCAGCTATAATTTGGTTACCATCTTTAAATTGGAAAGTAGCAGATCCACTTTGATTTATAACTATAGAGCCTTGAGATCTAAGAACTTTTACTAATTCTTCAGCAATTTTAGTAGCTAAATCTTTATCTTTATCATTATTACCTACTAACTTATCAGTAATTTTAGTAATTGCGCCAGCTACTGCAGTGCCTACTCCTCCTGAACTTTCAGAAATTTTATTCATCTGTTCACCTGTTTGCTTTAGTCTCTGTATTAAGCCTTCAGTAAGATTTGTATTTAAATTTTGTATACTTGACTGAAGTGTATTTAAATTTTCAATTTGAATAGAATTAATAGCTCTTGCAAATTCTCCAGTACCTTCTGCAAATTTTTTCATTGAATCTGCCATTTGTTCTAATGGCTTTTTATAAGTAACTAATTTATCAAGTTGGATTGACATTGAGTTAAACCCTAGTACTATTTCATCCATTATAGTATATGCAGTCTGCTTAACACCTGGAAAAGTCCCTGACCCTTTTTTTCTACCTATTAAAACATTCATAAAATTTTGTAATACTGTATTAGCTGCAGGTATTGATTCTACCATTTCCTTTATGCCATTACCTATTAATTTAATACTATTACTTGCAATACTTATTTTACTCTCATTGTCAATTAAAAATTCTAAAAATCCTTGAGGTGTAGAATTATTGTTTCTCTTATTTAATAATCCAGCTCCAAAATCTAAAACACTATTAACAAGGTTAGCACCTGCTGATACAACACTGCTAACACTACTACCAACTAAAGCACCAGTTAAAAGAACCATAGATCCGGCAATCGCAGCAAGTCCTCCAGCAATTTTAAATAAATCTAAAGTATTAAGAGTGCTGAAAAAATTACCTAATCCATTTATAAATTTTAACCCTATATCAACTACTGCATTTCCAAATTTTTCAAAAAGATTAATCATTCCGTTGCCAAAATAAAATAAAGCATCTGTTGCTTTATAAATTATTCCACCGGGTGTAAATAAAGATTCAGGTAAAATAGAAAAGATCCAAGCTACTCCTACTATAGTTAATGCAGATATTAAAACGCCTAAAGCACCCATAGCAAATCCAGCAGGTGTAACAATTTTAACTAAAAGGCCTACACCTGCAACAGCAGCACCAAATACAGCTATTGCAATACCAGCACCTATTGAAAATTCTTCAGATGGAAATCTTAAATCAGATGGAAGAGATTGAAATATATGAGCAACACCAACTATTAAAGCTGCTGTTATTATCATAGCAAGTGCGCCTTTGAGCATTTCTGGACTTTTAATAAATTTAGACATTAAAATATAAGCAGCACCAAATGCCACTATTGCAATGCCTGCACCTTTAACAAAATCTGAACTAGGTGTTCTAAGTGAGCTTGGTAGATAATTAAATATCCATGCTGTAGTAAAAATAATACCAGCTACAATAATCATTGATAAACCTCCAACTAATGCAGATTTAGTATCTTTAACATATCTCGAAAGAAGTACCATACCTAAACTAAAAATAGCTAAAGATAACCCTGTGGTTAAAGCCCATACAATATCAGGTGCATCTTGAGGGCCGACTTGTGGAAAGCCTTTCATTACATACGCAGCTCCAACCATGCCTACTGCAGTTGCAATAATAGCACCTGCTATAATAATAGGAATTCTTAACATATCTGAATATCCACCTGACTGTTTAATATTTTTAATAAACATGGAAGTAGTTAATCCAAATATAGCAATACCTAAACCTGCAGTCAAAGCCCATACAATATCAGGTGCATCTTGAGGGCCAACTGGAACTAACATTTTTGAAAATACTGTGGCAACACCGGCAATCGCAATAGCAGTAGTTATCATTAAAAGTCCTACAGTTAAAGCAATTTTAGGGCTTAGTACAGTAGGCGCTACTTTTCTATCTCCAAGCATACTTCCTGATGACATTGCTTTTACTAATAAAAGCACAGGAAGTGTAAAAATAAATATTGCAAGACCTGCACCTAAAACCCATAAAGGATCAGGAAATGTAAGTTTGCCCATTGATTTAAAAACTGAAAAAATACCAGCAATACCTACAATTGAAGTAGCAATGCTCAGCATTAATAAACCAGTAGAAAACGCTTCTTTTGCAGTTAAACCTTTTGATGCTTCTACTATTGTTGAAAAAGCAGCAAACGCCAGACTCATCACCAACATAAAAGGAACAATAACTATTAAATCTTGAGGCTTAATAATGGCGCTTACAAATTTAAGAGCTCCTGCAAAAATAATAATAGATCCAGCTAATAATGCAATATTTTTAACAGTATCGCCTACATTACGTGCAACTTCTATTATTTTATCTTTTGCACTTCTAGTTTCATTCTGACCTGCATCTCTATCTCTATTAGATATTGCACTCTTTATTGATGATTTAATATCTTTTAATATAGATGTTTGGGTTTGAAGCTCTGAAACTACAAGTTCATTTGTTCTATTTAATATTTCAGTAGGTGCTGACGTAAGAGAAGAAACTGCTCTAGAATCACCTGATGATACTTCTAAAGCAATTTGTATTTTCTGTAAAACACCTAGAATTGCAGCTTGCTGTTCTAAAGCCCGTTTTTCAAATCCTTTTTCGTATGCCAATTTAAATTATTCTTTTTATATTTAAGTCTTTTTATTTATTTAAGTTTAGGCATTGAAAATGAAGGCATTTTAACACCACTACTAAGACCTTTAGCTATACTAGTATATTTATTAAAATCAGGAATGTTTGGATTATTATTAGAGTTATCATAATTTTTTTCCGCTTCATTTTTTTGTTTTAAAATATCTATTAACTCTTCCAATGTTATTTCAAATTCATAATATGGCAAATTTTCTATTTCACTAGGCTGAAGCCTCATGTGATAATATAAAATAGCTTTTGCTTTAAAGAAGTTCTTCAGAGATATCTGAAATAACGAATAAACTTTTGACGCCTCCAGGAAAGGTAACTGGCACTACGACCTCCCCATCGCAATTGGTGCATAACATATTTAATTCCTGTTTAACGCCTATTCTCATTTTTTCAGCTAATCGATAAACTATTGAAAACTTTTTTTGTGACCAGCCGTTAAATTCAACATTTGCATTAAATATTTCTTTATCACCAAAGCCTCTCCATTCTCTATGTAAATATGGAAGAACTTGTAAAAATGATTTATCCCATTTTTCCTTTTTTTCTTCTTTATGTTTAATAAAATCTGTAATAATTCTCATTACACCTATTGTAGGAGGACACATAACTACAGTACCTTCTGTCTTAGTAGAAAAAATGTAAGCTTTTATTTCATGATCATAATGTTTTTCAAGCTCTGAAGAATCATAATATTGTAATGTTGTAGTTTTTAATTCATATTCATTGTCATGGGTACAATATTTACATGAAGATTTCATAATTAAACGGTTTTCACCATTTTTAAAAGTAAGTTCTCTTATTGAAAGTATAACAAATAGACGATCTTCTTCTAAAAGATCTTTATAGCTGCCTCTTCTACCTGAAAAATCAATTCTAGCGCATGAAGCTAGAATATTATTTAATTTTTCATCAACGTCAAATAGATTATTTTCATCCATTGTAGAAAAATCTCTAATCTCGGCAACTTTAGCAGCTCTAATAGAAATAGAAATATCACTCCTATAAAATCTGCCTTGCGAAGGTAGATTTGAAACTAATAAAGGAATATAGCCTATTTTTTCATTTATCTGTCTTAACTCTTCAAAATCTTCTCCATTTCTACCTATTTGCACTCTGCCTAAACCTGTTGAAGTTTGAGAATTTTCAGATTCCATTTGATCAATAGCATCTTGGTAATGTTGTTCTTTTTCTTTTTCTATGGACATTTTATAAATTTTTAAATACTTTTAATTAATATTATTATATATTCATTAGATATTAGAGGCATTATCTATAGTAGATGATGAAGACGAAATATTACTGGAAATTGTAGGCGTTGTTGAATTAAAATTAGAAACAAAAAAATCTTTAGAGGCTAAACTATTAGAGCGTATAGAATTACTGTTTGATGAATAATTAGATAAACCTACTTGATTAATAATTTTATTTTTAATTGATGTGTCAATATTAGGTTTTGTAGTTTTTATTTCTGAACCTTTAAAAGAATTCTTGCTTTCAGGTTTAGACATAGCTTCTATTCCTCTTTGTGGAGAAGCTGCATATTTAGCATCTATTGAATTTTTATTCATGATTGAAGAAGCTTGAGAATTTTGTGGAAATTGCCCAGTGCCATATTCTTTAGTTGTTGAATTATAGTTTGAAAAAACATTAGTCGCTGAAAGATCACTGGATGTTAAAAAATTAGAAGATATTGTTTCTTTAGCATTATTTTCTAATTTATTGTTTAATATCTGTTTTACTTCATTTTTATCTTTTAGAGTTGATATTGTTTCAAATTGTAGTTCTGATGTTTTTTGATGTACTTCAGATTTTATATATTGAGTTTGGTCAAAACTTTTAATAGTAAAGTTATTTTGTATTGGCTGTATTTCAGATTGAAAATCAGCAGGATACGAAGCGTTTGAATGTGCTATATTATTACCTTCAGGATATTTTTCTAACACATTTTTTGACATTTGTGTAGATGATAAGTTACTAATAATTTTATAAGAGCCTACAGTGTCTAAAGGTTCGTATGCTTTTTTATCTAGTTTAGTAATTGGACTATCTATTTCTCTTTTGGAATTTTGAATTAAAACATTATTATGCAAATTAAAATTTGCATTATTATAAGAAATATTAGTCGGTGTATATTTTTTTGAAGAAGGAAGAGGTAAATCAGGAACAACAGCAGGATTAGAATATTCAGTTTCTTCTTGTGGGCTATTAAAAGATTTTGAATTTTCTACAGGATTTGAATCTGAAAAAATATCAAAAACGTCTTGTTTCTCAGGATGTGAAGATTTAATTTGAGATCGACCTACTGAACTTGTCTGTGTTTTTGTTTTTTTAAGCATTAACAATATCAGGTTTATATAAGTAAAAAAAGGAGAAATCTTGCGATTTCTCCTCTAAGATTAAATTTAATTTACCAACCTTTTCCAGTTACGTTGCTGTCTTTAGCAACTGCTAAACCAAGAGCTGACAATATAGTCGTAACTAAAGTCGCCTGGCCTGAATCAAGCCAACCCATGTAAGTTGCAAAAGATACAGCAGCAAGTGCAGCAGCTGCTACTGTTGTTTTCCAGTTTTTCATCTATTATTTTTTATTTATAGGACTATACAGTATTAATTATCTGATCAGTCCTTAAATCAGATAATTTTTTATAAGTTTTCTTCTATCCAATAATCTGATCGTATTGTCATAGATACTTCAGCAGGCTCTGTTGTTTCATACGACAAATCATCTATAAACGAAGGTTGGCCTGTAGGAAAACAGTCTTTAAATGTTATTTTTCTAAATACATCACCTCTTCTATTGTATTGAACAACAATCATAGTTCCTGTGTAATTAGCTTTAATACCCATCTCACCAGTTAATGGATCGTATGTAAGTTTATACCAATCTCTCATATATTTATAAATATATGCTTGGTTTGCATCATTTAAGTTAACAGTAAATGCTACAGTCAAATCAACAAAAGTTTGGTCAGGCATGCCTGCGTAACTTCTATTTGCAAATTTATATTTCTGAGCAACAGATTCTACTGAAGGATTTAAATTATTTAAACCAGCTATATTTTTTACATGTTGAAGAATTAACGAAGAATCTTGATTCAATGGTGTTAATACAGTTACTTCAAATAAATTTGGATAAATTGGTTCAAATTTTTGAATTGATGCTTTTGCTTGTGTGTAATGAGGAAGCGGCATTTTATATTATTTTTTATTATTGTCTAAATATCTTAAACGTCTTAAACATTTAATATTATTATATATATCTATATAGATTAAAAATTAGTAAAGAATCTTAAAATATCATTATTTTTATCTATATATCTTTTACGCCATCTAATTTTATGCATAAAAAAACCGGCTATGAATTAGCCGGTTTTATTCTAAAGTACTTATAGTTATTAAACTTGACCACTTGATATTTGGCCAGGTCTAAGTATAGTTGTTCGTGTTACAAGAATTTCCATTCCTTTTACCGGTTCGACAAAGGTATCTAAAATACCTATATTTCTTTCAATAATATCAGGAGTGTTATTAGTTTCATCCATAACATTCCTAAAATTATAAACACCATTTTCTGCTTGTACAGTAGCCATAAAATTATCTGCTAGAGTTTTAATTTCTAATCGTGTTTGAGCTGTATTAAATTCAAAAAGATAATTTTTCAAAATTGCAGATAAACCGTCCTGTATATAAATCATAACTTCTCTTACGTGAGCAGATGATAATGCGCTTTGTACATTTTGTTGAGCTGTTTTATTGGCAAATATTACCAAACCTGTGCCGTTTTGAAAAATAATTGGATTAAGACCGAATGGTTCAATATTATCTCTATCAGATTTATCATAATTATATTCAACACCAATAACTCCTCGACCTCCAACGATACCGCGTCTATTACCTGCAATAATTGACCAAGGCAGTGCATTAGTATATTTATCAATATAATTGTTAGAAACATACCCAGCAGGTGGTACCTGGATATTAGATCCATTTTCTCTTACAGTAAGAAAAGGCGTATAAAATGCTCCATAACTAGAACCTTGAGTAATTCCAGGTAAGGTATACCTAACAGTAGGGTTTTTAGAAAGATTTCCACCATTTGCAACGTATGCAGTATCAAACTGGCCTAACAGATTTAAAAAACTTGGGTCTGTGCTCTTTTTAAAATTATCAACCGAAGGTGCATTTACTAATGCAAATGCATTTTGTCTCTCCTTAGCAAGGGTAAAAAATATTGATTTTGAATTTGCTTCTATCCCATTAGCCCAAGTATCAACAATATATCTATAAGAAATATTATCTTTATCAATAAGAGCTTGAAACAGTTTAGTACCTCCTAAAGTATCATATAAAATATTATTCTGCTGTTCATTAGTACCATTTGGTAAATTATATGAGCCAAGTGGAAATCCATCGAGTGTAAAAATATTATAATAATCAACCCATTCAGTAATAGGTGTATATGACTCTACAGTCTCGACCGAATCTATGGTTCTAATAAGAATAGGCCCTTCGCATATAATCTTAAGAGCATTTACACCTGGTGTAAAATTACTAATTCCTATAACTTCTTTAATATAGGTAAGTCTAGATGAAACTGTAGAAGATCCTACATTTTGTAATAAATATTTACCTACTGCAACATATACTGAGCTGCTAGATGATACAATTACTTCATTTTGTTTTAAAAGAGAACCAGGAGTTCCACTATATTCAAGTACATTTATACTATTATTAAGAGAACCTTTATACGATTGAATACCTAATGTACCTTGAGAATATGCAGTATCACTAGTATCAAAGAAATACTTTCCAGTCTGATTAATTCCAAAATCTACATCATCTACAATTAAGTCATTAAAATCAGCATCAGCAAATGCATTAATAATAAAAGTTGGAATATTATATGTGCTATCAGAAATTTCTATTTTAGTTGGAGTTCCTGAAAGATTATAGATTAAATATGAATATGATAATGGATTAAAATCTAAATATAATATCTGAGAAGCTCCAATGGTTGATCCAAATACTGCTTTATCGCCATCTGTCAATGTACCGTTTGAAATATCTGAATATAGTTGAGAAGATAATCCGCATATAATAGTTCCAGTGTCACCGTTATCATCTCTCTGAGTGACCCAATCCATATCTAATACTTTAATATATTTAAGCGTAGAAAGTCCATCAAATGGAGTATCTCCAGCACCTAAAGTAATATCAGCACCTGATACTGTAACTAAAGTATAGCTTGAAGTAACAGTTACGTCAATTACTGGAATTGCTAAATCATCACCTGCATTAATAAGAAAATCACCTACTGCACCGGTTGAATTAGCTTTTAAATTCTTAAAAACATTATAAGCAGCAGATGCGCTTGATGCAGATGCTAATAAATCAAAACTACCATCAGTATTAACTGTTAAAGTTACGCCTGTAAGACTCACCGACCTTAAATTGGTTGAATTTTCTGTATAATCTAGATCTGATGCAATAGTAGCTTTATAAGATAAAAAATCAATAGTTTTAGGATTGACCCTTTCTAGTTCATGTCCAATAAGATCAAGACCTTTATCAGTACCATCTAATAGGTCTCCTAAATCAAACATTGCTTCATTAATAGAACAGAAAAGTCCTGTTGATGGAGTATCTGCATTAATTAAATCTTTAATATAAAGATTATTGCCATTAAGATCTGAAAAACCTGGAATAAGAGAGCCTGTATAAATTGATATTAGACTTACTTGAGGTAAATTATTAAATTGTTCTAGATATGTATCTGAAGTATCTGTAATTGATACTTTTCTTTTAAGACCACTCTGCTTATCAAAATACTTAGCATAAGTTGGATCTGATGTAAATCTTTCATACGGATAAATTGCAGTAGTGTCTGCTCCAAGATTTCCATTATATAGAAATACATCAACCATAAAATCTGATACAAAGCTTTCACCGTTTAAAAAAGCTGGTATATTAGCATTACCATACCAATCTTGAACTTTAATTTGAAATCCTTTTGTATTTTCAGGCGCTGCTTTTCTTACTAAGATAGAAACTTGTCTACTTCCAAGATTAACAATATTAAAAAGATTATTAAATGGGGTAGTGTCTGTTGCGCCAATGTTAGTAAGGAATGCATCAGTACTAGGAAACCAAAACTTATCTTGATTAAAATACCCAGAATATAGTGCTTCATTAGTAAAACCTGAATTTGCTTCAGTTGAACTTGCACTAAAAAGGCAAGCTTCATCATAATCTCCACTTCCATCTATAGCATTATTTAATCTCCAAAGATTTAATGCTAAAATAGGACCTCTTTCTAAAGCTGAAAGACAGCTTCTATGAAAAAAACTCCCTTTTCTTTCATCTATTCTATTAATGTCACCAAATACTGCTCTAAAAAAAGAGGTATCAGGACAAAAAACAGGCGTGTTAAAAGGACCTTTTCTAGAAAAGCCTATAACTAATCTTAATTGTTCAGCTGGGATTGAGACAGTTTGACTTTTATCAAATTCTAATCTATAAACTCCGGCTGACCTAAATGCTGCTATTTGCGGACTTAATGCCATTTTTTATTTTTTTTTATATTATATATATAGATTTTATTTATTTTTTAAATAAGATCATATATGTCAAAATACATAGCACCTTCATCTTTTGATTTTAATAAAATTTCATCCATCACTTTCTGTACATTAGGATCTACTAAATCAAATTTTTCTTCTACAAAATCAGAAAAATCAAGCGTATGAAAAAATTCAGTTGCATTTATACTTGACATTACTAAATCATCACATCCTAATTGCCCTTGATATTTACCGCTAGATGATTTACCAAAACTAATACACTCTTCAATAGTATTTTTATTATAAAGCCGTATTTTGCCCATACTTATATATTTTTTAAAATTTTGACAAAATATTGTTTTATTATCTGATTTTAATTTTAGCCCAAAACTTGAAGTTTTAGCATCATTTCGATGTTTAAATTTTACAACCATTTCTTCATCAAAATCATTTCTAGATGGAAATATAGTTTGTAATCTTCTAATTAATTCTGAACCAAACATATTCCATTCTATTATAAGTTTTACATTTTCATTATTGAAAATATCAATAGATATTGTATATAAAATTTTACTAAAATCTTCTATACTATGAGTATTGCTCTGAAAAATAGCAATTTGTTTTAAACCGAAAAAGTCTATAAAACTACCTGGTGATTTTACTTTTTTAATATCACTTATATTCATTGGCTCGATAGAAAAAATATTAATTACTGAATAGTCACCACCACCACCTTCTGCTATATCTACAGAAAATGCCCAATAATTATTTAAATTTTCTATTTGAGAAATATCAAAATCAGGATCCCATACAAGGGCACTATAATTAATTTCTAAATCATCAAGCTCGATAAATTCATGATGTATAAAATCTTTTTGTTTTTTTTGTAATTTTTTTATAGATTCAGGGCCTAATAAAAGATTAGAACTTGCAATAAATTGATTTCCATATTGTCTATTAAATGCTTCCTCTGATCCTAAATTAGAAATTTCTCTATACATCCATGCCTCATCTCGGCCTACTACTTGCCACCAATCTACCCTATATGGGCGGTATTCATTTTTATTGTGAACTGCATTTTTATAAATATCATAGAATTTATTAAAGCCATTAGGAGTACTAGTAATAATAACTCTAGATATTTTAGATGAAGATATAGTAGGATATACGTTTTCATAAAAACTATCTAAAAAACTTGAATGTATATGAGCAAATTCGTCCATAAATAGTAAATGAATAGTAAAACCGATTGCAGCTTTTTTACTAGTATTTAAACCAATAATACGACAACCATTATCAAATTTCATATTAAATACATCATTTTTAAGAACACCTGGCTTCATAAAAAAAGGTAAATTATCTAAAATAACTTTTGCTTTATCTATGATTTCTCTAGTAGTTGAACCTTTATTAGAAAGAACAAGAGCATTTCTATCAAAATTAAAAAGAATATACCATGCTATATAAATAGATGAGCATATCGTATTATGAGAAAGTATGTCATTTGAATAGAAACGATGACCAGGATGATTCACAGTCACATCATACATTTCGATATGCAAAGAAGTTTTTTCTAATTTAACAATTTTTTCTGGACCATCTTTAGTCATAATAAAAGTCCCTTCTTTACAATTTTTTAAATAAACTTCATCTATTTTCTCATTAAATAGAATATGTGTATCAGCACCTTCTAATTTTTTACCAGACAGAGTTTCTATTTTCCAAACATCAAAAGGTTTAGTTTTATGAATATGTGTAATAGGTTGATAACCTGAATCAGTTTTTATTGAAAGTCCTTTAATATCTAAAGTTTCCTGTATTTTATCTAAAAGATTTGATTGATCTAGAAAAGACTTGTCTTTATTTTCAATCTTTTCTATTAGTTGAATCAAAAAAAGAATAATATATCTTAAACCTATACGCATAAAAATTCTTTACATTTGTTTATTATTTCCTCTGGGTTTTTATACCAGTCCGATTCCCATATTACTAAGACTTGGTAATCATGTTCTTCTGCTTTTTCTCTTTTAATCCTGTCATAATCCCATATTTCTTGCGCTGTCATCTTTTTTACTTTATGAAAATAATCAGATTTAAATTTTTGAGGATTGCAATGCCAAAAATCTCCATTGAATTCAATGATCTTTTTAGATTTAATAAAAACCAAATCATATTTATATGCTCTTTTTAGTTCTTTATCCCGGATGAATTTTTCGTTGGATCCTCTTTTTACGTCATCGGTAAAAATAGAACATATTACATCAAAGAATTTTTCTGAAACATTACTTCTACCTCTTCCGATCCATTGATCTTCATTAAAGACTTTAGCTTTCCAATTCTTTCGTCTCTCTTCCCATTTTTCTTTTCCTAATTCTTCACCGTATTTATTTTGAAAAAAAGAAAGATCTCGAGTTTGTAGTTTTGCAATTTCAGCAATAGCTTCTTTGCGAGTCATGCCTTTATCAATCCAGTGCTCAACCTGATTCCAAGTTTTTCTATCTTTTAAAAAAATATTAACTCTTTCAGAAACCATTTTTGCATATTCATCTTCATGTCTATTCGGAAACCTTTTTCGATAAAACTCTATCGAGAAAGGGCTTGCTTCCTTTCTCTTCTGTTCAGAAGTTTTAGTATGAGACATTGGATTTTTTTGCCCTTTAATTTTATCCGAAAACATTTTTTTATACTTTTCTTCCTTCATGTGCTTTCCACCATTAATAGTAGTGGCTTCTCTATCAGAAGAACAATAGAGAGGTGTGTTTGGAAATTCAGCTTTGTACTCGTCAAGAGTTCTATGTGGATGCATAGATTTAAACCATTTGCCATAGATTCTCGGGGTAACGTAACTATTCCAAAGATCTATCACATAGTCTACACCTTCAACGCCTTTTAGAAGAGATTCCTGTCTTTTCTTAAAGTTAAAATCAGATGAACATTTAATAGAACAGAATTTTGAAGTTGCAACTCCAGCCTCGTATCCAGATTTGCAACAAAGACAATTTTTTTGAAAAGGCGTCCTCTTTATATAATTTTTCATGCTAATTTAGATAATATTCTATAGAGAATATATTTTATTGTTTCTAAAAAAGTTAATTTTCTTTTCTGTTTTAGGTATCTAATATAAAGTTCACCGATTGTGACTTTTTCAATAACAGAATCTTTTTCAATTTTTAAGAAAGTTTGTGGAGAAAGACATTTTCCTATTTGCCTGCTGGCTAAACAGATAGAAAATCTATTAGCTCTAAAATGATCAAGCATATCAAGTTGATAATCTCTAAGCTTAATAGTACTAAGACCTTCATCTGTCATTACAGTGCAATAATTATTAGCAAAATAACAGACATCATTTGCACATTTTTTTAATTCTTCAAATTCATGTTTAGTGTAATCAAATAAAATATTACCTTTTCTTAAGGTAGGATTGCCTTCATAAAAAGGTAGTCCTCCTTTTGGTTTATATCCATCATCTATAGAACTTAATAATTTTTCAATTTTTTCTGTACTCCATGATACTCTATCTTCAGAATTTTCAGTACGAGGTACAACAATTTCTACTTCACTATTTTTATATTGTACTGCCATTATAGTCCAAATTCATTATCATTTTCATCAAATTCATTATCATCTACTATATCTTCATCATCGCCATAGTCATCATCATTTCTTTTTATTTTAGCACTTTCAAATGGTGGTTCATATTCTAGTAAATTCTTAATTGTGTTTACTTCAGTTTCAGCATCTTCTTCGGTATACTCAGCTCTAATACTTTTCATTAGTTCCTTAGTACCTCTAGAACTAATCATATTAGAAGATGTATTATTTTTTTCTGAAGATATTACTTTATATTGAGGTTTATAAATATCAATATCTCTACTTAATTTTTTCATATTTTCTTCAGATGCTATAAGATACATAGTTTGACTTTTTACTATATCTAAGAGAGTTTTCTGTAGTCCTCCTAGTACTTCAAACATGCGTGGATGCATTTCTCCACTATCAATATTATCAAGCATTGTAATAATTGCTCTCTCAGCAGCCTCCATTTGAAAAATAAGAGCGCCTAATGACATTTTATCTAACTCTACTCGAGCTTTGATATATTCTTGTTCTTCAATAATTTCTTCTGATAAATAAAGCTTTAATAATCCATTAATTACTTTTTTTGCTTTAATATATGCATTATTTCTAAGTGTATCGTATGACGTTATTGTACGAGATTTTACTAAATCATCTAAGCTTTCTTCTTTGATATTTATTTTATCTGGTAAGTCATCATTTAGTAATTCACTAATACTATTTCTTAAATTGTTTTTTGACATTTTATTATAAATTATCTGTAAAAAAAATAAACACTCTGTTACAAAAAATATTTCAAATTATCCATTATGCATTAATTAGTATACCTATTTCCAATCAATTTCTAAATCAGTGTAAATACATAAAAGTTCTTCATCTTCATCAATATCACATATAGTATAAAATTCATCTGTATCTAAGTTATGATATACATTTGGATTATTTGAATGATTTACATAGTATGCTAGATTTAGATTATTAGGTGTTCTTGATAAGTATATTCCAACATCATCACAGTTTACTATATTTCTTAAATAAGATTTAGTAGATTGTGGTATATCTTTAATTTCATCCCAAGATATATATGTTGTATCAGAATTTACATCTGAAAATAATTTCTCGTTTTTTTTAATTTTGCAAATACTAAATACTCCAACTCCATCACATACCTTAGATGGTTTTAATTTCAATTTTGTATTATTTAGTATATTATAAATAATATCAGTTTTCTCCATCTTTTGTAAAATTAGTCATGTAGTTATAGTCTGTTTCATATCCACTCGTATTTTCTACAGTATAGATATTCATATCTATCTTATAGCCAGGATTTTTATCTATCCTATTATAAGTCCAAGCAGTATCCATCCATATAATTCTATTATTAGGGTATATAAAATAGTTACCGTTATCCATTTTAAAAAAATGACCACATTTATGCTCAGGAGTTTCAGAAAAGTTAGTATCAATAACATTTCTGTTTTCATGAGACCAATCAAGAGTAAACATATACGTGCCTGAACGTTTAACACCACTTATCGATATTAAATCAGCTCGGAGACCTGCTAACCTTTCTCTTACATTTACATCTATGTATGATGAAAAGCAATCCCAATACATGTGTTCCGATAATGGTAGTAATTCAGCATCTTCCTTCCATACGAAGGAGTGGATAGGTCTACGCGTCCAATTAACCCCATTATCTAAAAAAGCTTCAAATAACGGAACTCTTTTTTGTATAGATGCAACAGAATGTACATCTGCTAGAGTATATTCGTTAAATCCTGATTTATGATTAAATAAAAACTCATTCCTAATTAAACAGGTAACGGTTGGTATATTTGCATTTAAATAAGCCATTATTATTTTAGATTTATTTTTATTAAATTTAATAATTTTTTAATTCATTAGATTCCATAATTTCTTTTTGACATAGGATAGGATTTCCATAAAAAGAAGATATTGTATTTTTCATATTAACGAGGATTTGTTACAGTTGCTAATCTTAATTGAGGCGAAGCGTTATCTATAATATCAGCTAATTGGTTATCATTTACAACATATTGAGATAAAATTAGAGACTGCTGTTCAATTTCTATAGGTTTTATAAAAACTCTTAGATTAGTAAGATGCATATTACATCCTAAAATTCTCCATTGTTTTGAATCAGGTATATCTATTTTAGTCAATAAAGACTGTGTTTGAGTATATATGTTATTTAATTCTGCATTTTTAGTTGGATCATTAAGACCTGTTTGGTACTGAGATTCCCATATAAATAAACTTAATTGATCAAATGAATTTGACATATTAAGAACTATAGCATACCATTTATTTTTAATTAACATTGTTTTTCCTCTTAAGTCATAGTAATAATAATTTTCATTTATCTTAATAACAAAAAAGTTTTGAGAATATACTATATGAAAATAGTCTTCTGAATTTGCTCCTGTATCGTATGTAAAAAAATTACAACTTTCTTCTTTATAAACTTTTGGATTTTGTTTTAAAGTACTTGTTACAAACTCTCTACTGATTGTAAAATCTCCATCATTAACTTCTAACACCTCAGAAACTCCATCATAGTCTAAAGTTCCTGAAAGAACTACAAGATCTCCAATTTTAAAAGGTGGAGTTTGAGAAGTACTGATAACAGTTTTTCCATTTGACGTAGCTGAACTTATACCTGTAACAACTATGTTAGAATTGATAGGTTTAATAAATTTAGGTCTAAACCACAGATTTATAGATCTATCTTCATCAGGCTGAATACCATATTCATATCTATAAACTAAAGCTTCGGAACCTACTGTAATCGAAGATAAATCGTAATAATTTTTAGCAATAATTGTCCAATTATTGTACAATTTTTCATCTTTAATTGTTAATTTTTTACTAAGAACTCTTCTGATATAGTCATTAGAGCCGGTTCCTATCCTTTTATATACATTAGGTTTGCCATTTTGAATCTTTTCGCCTAAAGCTTCTTTTTCAAATTTTGTATCGAGATCTGATATTAATGCATTAGTATTTTCTTCTATATTAACATCACTATACATTACATTTGAAGACTGTTGATATATTATTAAACCTACTTTCCAATAGCTGGCTGAATACATAAAATCATCTGGATTTGCTATACTATTTACCTGAAACATTTTTTTCATAATTGGAAAATAGAGATAATCGCCTTCAGAAGGCCGTGTATTTCTGCCAAATACTTTTTCAAATTCTGTTTTTACAATATGAATTTCAAAAAGGTCCATTGCATAGTCCATCATTAAAGGGCTAAATGCAATTTCACGAGTAGGCAATTCATTGTCAGGAATAAGAATTTTAACTTCGCTTTCCTGCATTACATTAAAGAGACTATATTCTTTTAAAATAACATCTCTACTTCTTTGATCAGCCTCGGTTTTAAAATACTGAACACAAAAGCCAAAAAGATTTGAAACTACTTGACTAAGAGTTTTATATGTACTTACACCAGAACCTATATTATAAGGATTCCATATTTTATCAGGGCAACAGTCAATAACTAAATTATTACAAAGTGTTGGATTATTAGTATCACAACATTCATATTGAGGAATCATTTGTAAAGTTCCTTTTTCAGTAAACACTTCTAATGAAATTGATTCAAAAGTTAATGTATGATCATATTCTAATGCAACTGCAGTATATCGATATTGAATCCAAAATAAATTAGTCGGATTTAATACAAGATGTTGTAAATTTGTAGTATTTAATTCTTGATAATCTGAATATGTTACATTATCAGTAGACCATCTAAATTCTTTATCAAAATAGTTAAGAGTATCTTCTCCAATAATAGTATCTACAAATCCTGTTATATTTTTAACTTCTCTGTATGGAGATACTAATGAAATAATAATTACATCATTAACTGCATCAACAGTACGCCCATTTACGGCCATAAATTGTTTCTTTTATTATATATTCTATTTTGATAAAGAAATACTTTTATCAAAAAAAAGATCTTAATATTCATTAAGATCTTATAAATTTTTTATTTTTAATTTTTACTAGTCATCTAAATTATATTTTTTGTAATCTTCTCTCCTAAGATCTACATAGTAAATTACTGAATGTGGCTTCTCAGAAGAGGTTCCTTTTACAAGCCAGTCTTTTTTTACCAGACGATTAGCTAAAGATATTTCCTCACTGTTCATAAGTTTTCGGTGTAAAGGCCCTGACTTATTTACCATTTTTAAAAATTCTATTTCCTCTAAGTCTAGTGGACTGAGTTCTTCATTAAGGAAGTCTTTGTAATTTTTCATTTTTTTATTTTAAATTTTACCGCTGTCGATATTTTTTTGTATTTTTTTTAAATCTGATACAACTATATCTAAATTTAAATTTATTGCATCTCTATACTCAGTCATTCCTATTTCATTTATTTTTAAATATAGGGAAAGTGCTTCGCTAGAAGGCGTATATGTATTTTTTGTGGTTTTTTTTGCAGTTTTAGTAAAAATCCAGCCAGGTGTTTTTTTATACCTAAGTCCTATTTTTCGCCATGAATGTGCAACACCAGTAGGGCTGGTATTTAATTTATTAAACATTTCAGCCTGTATAGGATATTGTATAGAAAAAAGGCGATTTGTCATAAAAGAATTTTTTTTCTTCACATAATCTGACAATTTTTCATATTCAGTGTTTTGAGAAAAAAGACATTTAATATAATCAAATAAATCCATAGTTATAGTTTTTAAAAAATATGATCAGAATTTTTACTTTTCTTAATAAAAGACATATCAGTATCATCATCTTCAGCACTAAAAAAATCAGAAATAGTTTCATCTAAATACCTAGTGTCTTTTAAAAATTCATCCTTATTGGAAATAAAATCAAAATTAGCAATTAGTGTATTTTCTGTTTTTTCAATATGTTCAAAAAGTTGATTGTAGATTGATTCAGGTATAGATTTTTGGTGCAAAATTACGAGATTAGTATTATCTTGTAAATTTTTATGAATTTGTTCATAAGACATTTTAGTAGCAGACAAATTCTTAATAAGAATATTACATATATCCTTTTGGTAACTTTCATTATATAGAAATTCTATTTTAAATTTACCATATTTTTTTTCAAATTCAAGTAATATACTTTCAGCTTTTTTATCAGAAATGCCATAAGTTCTATTTTGTCCATTTTTATTAACGCTTGAATAATAATAGACAGATTTAACATTATCGCCTGAATCACCAGTTAATACTTTTTTAAATCCAAAATCACCAGAATTAACTTCTTCTATATTAAGACCTGATTCGTTAATAATCTTTTTTAAATTAGATTTAATAACTGAATCACCGCTTATACTTTTTTGCATACTAAAAATATCAAAAACTTCATTATCTTTAGTATTTAACCATTCATTAAATCCTTCATATACTACTAACCTTTTAGTAGTATTGGCATACCATAGTGTAAATGCATGTGTTGATTTATTTTTATTTACTAATTGTATAAGATCTTTATCCCCTGAAAAAATAAGAACTGATTTCCCTTTGAGGTTACAATTTACAGACCATGCAAATATAAGATCATCTCCTTCTGCACCATTTACTTTATGTAAAATTACACCTTTTTTTTCTAAAATATTTTTAAATTCTTCTAATACTTTATAAAAATTATTCCAATTTACATTTGAATCTTCTGATCTATTTGCTTTATATTCAGCAGATGGAAAAAAATCTTTTCTCCATGATTTAGAATCAATTGTAAAAATTACCTGATCAACAACGTTACGGAATTTTCGCATTTCTGATGTGAAATCAATAGATAATTTTCTAATAAAAATATCCATTTCTTTTTTTGTATCTAGAGTTTGCCCTGAAGATTTAGGCAACACATAAAAACTTCTAAAAAGAAAATAATTACCATCAATTACAAGAGTCATTTTATTCATGATTTACTTTTTATAAGTTTTAATAAAATATCGCCATGACATGGTTGTGGTTTACACCAACATCCGAGTGTTTTATTTTTTAATTCATCTAAATCTTTTAACAAAATCTGGCCTTCACCTTTCGTAATCCATTCTTCAAATGCACTAATTGCTTCTTCTCGAGTATTTACTATGTATTTAGCTAGAGTTTTACCATCTTGCTTATGAGTAAAAGGGTTTCCCCATTTACTAGGTCTTCCTATGTAAATATCATAGGATTCTTTTTTTAGATGAACAACTTTACACATATTAAGATTCTTTAATTATACTTTGTAATTCATAACAACATGCAAGCATTGTAATTACTGGATCAATAACTTGACTTCTCATAGACTGATACTTCGCAACAGTTATTATTATTTGTGGTATTGCTTTATCGTATGTAGGTTTTTCAGTTTTAATATAATCAATAAATTCTGAACCAAGAACTGACAGAATATCATCAACTTTATTTGAATAATTTGAAACTAATAATTGGTAATTTTCAATAGGATTTATTGAATTAAAAATAAGTTCAAATACATCTTTATAAATGCTATTAAAATTCTTAACATCTTCTATTGTAATTTTACTAACGCCTTGGGAATAATAGCCTTGAATAATTGTAAGAATACTTCTAAGATCAGGAAATTTTCTTTTAATTAATTCCAGTATTGCATATTTATCCATTTCTAAGTTTTCACTCTTACATATTTGATTTATTCTAACGATATATTTTTTTATTAATTCATGTTCTTCTTCTTTTGAAAAATCAAAATTAATCATTTCAAACCTAGATTGAATTGGGTCTGGAATTTTATTAATATAGTTGCAAGTTGCAATAAATCTAGTATTTGTACTAAACTGATCCATTGTAGCCCGAAGAGCTTTAAAAAACTGGTCTGAAACTCCATCAATTTCATCTAAAATTACTACTTTTATTGTACCGGCTTCATCCATAATACTACGGTTAGCACAGAAATCTGTAATTTTATTTCTCACTATCTCTACACTAGTATCTACAGATGCATTAATATAGCAATAAGGTAACCCGAATTCTTTCACTAATACCTTAGCACTACTAGTTTTACCAGTACCTGGACTTCCATATAAAAGAAGATGTTGATATACACCTTTCTTTAGCTTTTCCATTATTCTGATAGGAACGATCAATTCATCCAAATTCTTAGGACGATACTTTTCATAAAAAAGAACATTATCTATTTTCATCTTATTTTTTTTGTTATATAAAAAAAGTATAGTATGTTTCAATCATATAGATGACATGTAGCACTTTTTATTATTAATATATAATATTATATGGCAACAGGAAGAAATAAAGGTGGTGAATACGTGATTAAAAAGCAGAGTAATCACGTTAAAATAAAACCACAGGAAATAAAAATTAATTCTAATACTGATAAAATATTAGAAATAAAATCTAGATCAAATGCTATGGTAAAAAAAGCAGTTGCTAAAGTAGTATCTATTGAAGATGTTCATCACAATAGGGCTTCTATAACGTCTGAAGAAAAACATAAAAGAATTGCTAACACTTGGAAATATGATAATTATACATATATAGATCCAGTTTTCTTAGGAGATACTATCTATATAGTAGGTGGCGGTAGTTCATTAAAAGGGTTTGATTTTGAGAAATTAAAAGATAAAACAGTAATAGCTATAAATAAAGCTTTTTTGCATATTCCATTTGCTCAAGTCTTATATTGGAGTGATACCCGTTTTTTTGAATGGTATGAAAAAGAAATAGAAAAATTCAAAGGCATAAAAGTAACATGCAGACCTCAACCAAAAAGAAATGATATTATTAATCTATTAAACACTGGTAAAAATGGACTTGAAACAATGTCTTATGGTATTAGAGATGGAGGAAATTCTGGTTATGCTGCAATTAATTTAGCGTATCATTTAGGAGCTAAAACTATAATTCTTTTAGGATTTGATATGTATACAGTTGGAAAAGATACACATTGGCATGATGGTTATACTTCTACCACCAATACCGAAGTTATGTCAAAATTAATGGTTCCTAATTTTGACACTTTAATAAATCCTCTAGATAAAAGAAAAGTAAAAGTATACAACGCATCGCCTAATAGTAAATTAGAATGTTTTACAAAAATTACAATAGAAGAATCTTTAGCGTTTGATTGATTTTATAAATTTTAAAAAATTACCTTGATCTTCAGTAAGTATTTTTTTACATTTTTCTGTAAATTTTACAGAATTATTTTTAATTCTAGAATCTATTATTTTAGAATTAGAGTGAACTTCTTTACAAGCATTACATAAAAAATTATCTGGAGAATAATTAATCATGCTAGATTTAATTTCAGTTTTACATATTGCACAATTCCAATCTACAAATTGAGAATCTTTATTAAGCTGATGTCTATCACTAAATGTAGCTGCAAATGGATTATGCATAGCTAATTTATTATCTTTCCTAAGTTGCTCTTGAAAAAAGATGTGAAAAATTGCTTCAACTGAACTTTTCTTTCTAGATATAAATTTTAAATGATTATTTTCTAATAGAAATCTTTTTTGTTCATGCGTTAAAAATTTAAGCATGATTCCATGTTTTCTATGAGATTTTCCCCAATCTCTAATACATATTTTTGGATTTTTAAGACTTTTCACTAAAAAAATCTTTAAAACTTTTAAAATCAGAAGACTCTTTAACTTCAGTAGGTATTGGTGGCATTTTTCTATTCGGTAATTGTGGTATTTTTAAAGATCTTCGAGTTTTTTCAGTTTCAGATTCTTGTTTAGAATTTTCTGTATCACTAATTTCTTTTTTTATATTGTTAATTCTATTTAAATCATTCTGTAATTTACTTTTTAATTGATTTTTTTCTTCATCATCTGCGCCTTTAATAAGAACTTCATTTTTCTTTATTCTAGCAGCAGTTTTTACTAAAGTAGCAAGATCCTCTAAATTTGAATTTTTATTAGATAAATTATCAATTCTATCCTTAATAGCATCTACTTTATCTCTTAAAGCTTCAACCTTTTGTTTATTAGCAGAATCTAATATACGTTTTTTACTAGCTTCACGTTCTTTAAAATCTTGTATAGCTTCAGTATCACCTTTATTACTAAGCATTTTAATTTTATTTTTCAGTGCAGCATCAGCTGCTTCTTTTTTCTTAGTGTAGTCTAGATCAAGAGACGCGACATCTACTTCAGCCTTTACTAATTTTTTACCATTATTTGTTATTTTTGTAGCAGATATTGGATTTTTAATAAAAGCAGCGCTTGAAGTAATTACATCAAATAAGCCTTCTTCTATCTGCTGTTCTGCTATAAATTCTTCTAATAATTTTACTCTTTTCATTTTATTTTTTAATTATAGTATTAAATGTGCAAAATTTTACTTATTCTTTGACTTTATATGGTGATAGCCCTAATCCAGATTTTAAATAATTTATCAAATCGTCCTGATCATCTTTAGATAATTTATGAGTATCAATTGTTAAACCAGAGCCGGATTTCTTTATCATATTAGATTTTTCTATCCCTGACATCCATTTAACTATTCTAGTATGATCAACATCAGATACATTTTCTATATGTATAGAAGAACCTTCATTTACGAAGTTTTCACTTTCATATAACTCAGGGAACAATTTCTTCATTGCATAAGTACTATCAAGTTTAATTCTAAGAAAATTTAGCAGGTCTTTTTTCTGTCCAGTAAGATTAAATAAGACAGGTCCTGATTTTGGAAATACGTTAGAACGATAAAATCCGTGATTCATTTCTATTTTAATATTAAACTTTTTTTCATCTCTTGCAATCATTGAGTCTAATTCATCATCTGTTATTTCTGTTGATAAAATTTCGTAATATTGATCTACATCAACATTAGTAAGAGTAATTTCTTCACTGGAAAACTCTTCAAATAATTTAATATGTTTCATTTTGTTTGTTTTTTTTATATATTCAGATTAAAATTTTATTTAACTATTTTAAAATTCCATCTTTTAGCCATATCTTTAACAACATATAAACGTCTATCACCGTCTATCAATTCACCTGTTAAACAATCACGTAGCCAATAAAAACCGTTTTCCATCTTATAAATCTCAACACATCTTTTTGATTCTACCTCTTCATAGATTTCAGGAAACGATTTATTCATATTGACAAATTGTTCGTCTATGAACTCTTCAAACAATTTTATGTGTTCCATTTTGTTTGTTTTTTATGTAAATATAATAATTTTTTTACTTATTTTATATATATCATTCATATATTTTTATAACTGCATCTCATAATAGAGGTTACCTGAATTATAAACTCTATAATAGCCTAATCTATGTAAACAATCTGTTTCTGATTCATTATCATCCAAGAGAAGATGTTGTATTTTATTTTTCATAAATGAATTTCTACTAAAGCGTTGCCCTCTACGAACCCAAAAATATCCAGGTGCTGTAATTCTAGATCTTACAAAACCTAAAGAATCATATACATTATTCATATTAGTAGAACTCCAATCTAAATCAGCGTAACTAAATAACTTTTCACCTGGATGAGTTTCTAAAAAAGCATTAATAAGTCTTGAAGCTCCGCCTGTCACAGTTACATTTTTTAATGTACAAAATCTTACAAGTTCCCAAATACCTTTAGAAAATTTAAAACTCATTAAAGATATTAAAATTCCATTAGAGTCTCTAAGACAATAATATTCTGAAGCATTTACATATCCTTGTAAATGATTCTTGTCTAGAAAATCTTTAAATTCTTTATTGTATTTGCTAAAAAAAATATTTAATTTTCTGGCATACATTTTAACACTTAATCCAAATAAGTTAAGAAGACGTGAATTTACAATTTCTCTTTTTATTGGATTTAATAGGTCATCTTCCCACAAATGTATAAATTTTATTCCAGCTTTTTCAAATTCTATTTTTTTATTAATATGATATTTATTTTCTTTAAATAGTTCAGAGTGCCAATATAGTCCGTTAATGTCTATAACTAAAGATAAATCAGGTATGTATATGTCTGCTTCTTTTTTTGTAAAATTAAAGCCATTATAATTCTTAATAAATTCGTCTTTATAATGTAAGGAAATAAAATCTGATATTGAATCTTCAAGAATCGACGTTTTAATTTGTATTGAAGGGTTACATTTTTCACATATTATTTTGGAACTCTTTGCATAAATTCTTATTAACTGTCTTTGTTCTACTTGTTCATGTCCACATGATTTACATTTGATTTTATATGTAAAAGAATCTATTTTTTCTAATATATCTAAATTAGGATTATTTTCTATAAAGATAGTCATTTTGTTTTCTTTGACAGTATTACCTATTTTGAGTTTAATCTCATCAGCTTTGGCTGGGTTATCAACACCCCATTTTTCAAGTGACTTCTTTTTAAAATTTTCTTTGACTATAGAACTTTGCGTAGGATGAGCAGTTCCATATTTTTTAATTGAAGTATTCTTACGTTTTTCATTAAAATGTATTTTACAACATTCAGGATCTGAACATATATTACTCAAATAAGGATCTTTGATTTGAAATTTTACAGGATTAGATCCACAATACATACAGAGAGGCAAATCGATAAAACCATTTTTAATAAGAATAGCCTTTTCTCTCAGAGTAAATTCTCCATTAACTTTTAGATGCAACCAGCTTGCAAATTTTTCATTTTTGCTTACATTCCTATCGCTGATCATCATACTAATCTTGATCAGCCTGTTATTTTTTATCAGCTCTTCATAGTTCATAGGCAGTAAAGTTTAAAACTAAAATTTATAGCAAAAAGAAAGGACTATGTTTCAAGTCCTTTCTTTTTTATTTAAAATTTGATCAAATCATTAGATAATTTGGTAATTGTCAAATCTTACTCTCATTGTAAAGTAGTAAAGGAATGGGAAGAAACCTGCGTCTACTAAGGCGAAACGGCTTTTCACTGCAATTTTTGGAGCCATTGTCAGCTCAGCAATAGTTTGTACGCTTTCAGCCATAAGATATGGCATAAAAACTAAACCAGGAGAATTTCCATCACCTTTTCTGCCTACGCAAATTCTAGTATCAGTCCAGCTCATGTTAGGGTCAACATATACAGTTACACCTGCAAGAGAACCAACCGGGTAAAGTGAACCACCTGCCTGATTAATTGTGTTAGCTAGAGGATATGTCATAAATCCTGCAATATCTTGTAATGCAGAAGCTACTTGTCCATTAGTTACAGCAAAATTAGCAGCACCTCTACGTCCACGAATTGCAATTAAATTAGAAGCTGCAAGAATTTTAGAAAGAATTCTTCTCTGTAGTGTTCCTGCATTATCACCTGAAGTTGGAACTGTAGAAGAGGTAGAAATGCTTACAGCATTACCTTCCCAGTCATTACCTAATGCAAGTGAAGCTGAGGTTGAAGTTGAAGCAACATACAGATTTAAATTAGTACCGTCTAGTGAAAATACTTTTTCAGCATTAGTAGTACCAAGTTCGAAAAGTCTTCCGAGAATCAGTTTATTAATAGATTGTGTTAATTCATTTACTAATACAGCTTCTACTTGAGCAACTGCATCAATTCCGAATTGTTTTAAATCTTGTACCTGTTCACGAGTTACAGCTGCTGCTACCTGGTAGGTAAAAGCTTCAACTGATTTATTAAATAATGAAAGACCCATAACGTTATCGCCAGTGTTTTCACCATTTTGTCTTAAGTAAGGTTGATTAGAAGTTACGTTGTTCGCTGTACCACCGAATCCTGCAAGACCTTGTCCAGAGAAACCTGTAATGTGATCTTCTAACGCTTTAACAAGAAGAGCCGCACCTGCAGTAAGATCTGCAATTTTAGTTCCGCCTGAAGCTGCAGTGTAGATGTCTCCGCCGTCAACTGCAGCAGCTAGAGTAACTGCACCCGTAGTGCCATTAGGCTGCTGAGCCGAAGAAGCCCATACATTAATTTTAAAAATAGGCCATCCATCAATACGAGAAAGACCAATAAAAGTTAGTGCATATCGAGTAGTTGCACCTGAATCCCTTAAGTAATAAACAGTATTACCTACAAAAGATGATGCAGCATAGCCAGAAGTATAAGTAGTATTACCACCGTCGATTCTAACCATTAAAGGTGTTTCTAAACTATCAAGACGACCGCCTTGATAAATAAAATCTAAATAGGTAAGAACACCAAGTGGGCCACTCATTGGAGCAACTGGTACAAGATCTAATCCTATAGTTTGTGCTGCAACTTGCATAGCAAGTGGAAGTAAACTAAAAGGTTTATCGCCTGATCCTGCAGTTTGGGTTGGAAACCCAGTATTTAAACCAGGATCGCCAGGGAAGGCAACCGCACCCATGCCATATAAATTCATATTTGGATTAAGGTGAACTTGGTTATATACGTTTTCATTTAGTTGGTGAAAATGGCAATATTTAGACATCCAAGAAAGCTTATTCTTGTCATTAATGCCTGTAGCCTCTTCAATCACCGGTGCCCAAGTTTTTACAACTTCAGCTTCATTAATTAGTTGATTGTGCATTGTTTTATTAATTTAATTTTAAATTTAATTTTTACGTCATAATACCATTCTTTGCTTCTCAATGGTTAAAAGAGCGTAATTATTTTATATATTTATATATATTAACTTTTATTTTATTTTTTAAAAATTAAGACAATTTAATACTTTTCATGAATTCTTCACCAGCTTTTACAGCTTCTTCTTTAGTAGACTTATAGCCACGTAAAGACCATACACCAGTACCAGTACTTCCTGATGGATCGGATAAAGGATATGATGTATAAGAAGCACCTACTTCCCAATAGTTTTCATCATAACCTTTAGTATTAAAGTCGTATTTTGGTTGCATCCATACTAAAAGAGTCCCTATAGTATTACCTTTTGATTTAAGATCTATACGGCCAATTTCTTCAGAACGGCCAAAAGCACTTATTTCACCATCCTTTTTAGAAGGATATACGTTTTCATTAACACTATTTCCTTCTAAGAGTTCAGGATAGAATTCTTTGATATCATCAGCATCCATTTCATAAAATTCGCTCTGTAGATAGCCTAAGATGTCTTTTTTCTTACCAGTTACGTTAAAAGTTCCAGGGTTGCTTTTAACCTCTTTTACTTTAATGTTGTATTTTTTGAAAGCATCTCTTGTGGCTTTATCTTCTTCTGTATTTGAATCATTCCAAACCATATCTAAATCAATAGTTATAATTTCGTTAGGCTTCTTAGAAGAAAGAGCTTCGTTTACGAAGTCTTCAAATAGTTTTATATGTTTCATTTTATATATTATTTATTAACTTTTATTTCATTTTATATATTGTTTTTCAGCTTTACAACTTTTTTAAAAATTAATAGCCCATGAACTTATTATAAAAATCATCAATTAAATATTGACCAGAAAGTTGTTTTTCCAAATTTATCATAATGCTACCTTCGCCTTTATATGTTGCTTTATTAGCAATTTTTTTTAACTTTGGACTAACATCTTTAATAAAGTTTTCAAATTCTTTTTTTAATAATTCTTTTGCTTCTAGATAAATGTCATTATCTTCTTGTGACAGATTTCTAATAGGTGTACCTTCGTTTAATTTAAACGCATCGAATGATTTAATCATATATTTATCTTTTTAATTTTCTGTTGGAATACTCCAATTATTTAATATTGCAATATGTTTTTTAATTTCAGAAGCCTCTTCGAATTTTTTACCTTTATAATAAGTATCTTCATAATCCTGCGTTTTCTGTGAAGCTTCTGCATACGAAACATATCGTTTATATCTTTCCATAAGTCTAGATATCCATCTGCTATAATCATCCATACTAATTTCTCTATTTCCATCCATAGCAGCAGTGATATCACCGTATTTTCCTATTCTCATTACTTTTAAAGCACCTGCTACTATCTCATTAACTTTATTAACGGCATTTTGTATTGCTATATCGATACCATCATTTTCAAATCTAGTAGCTAATATTTGTTTATATCTATCTAGATTTTCATCTCTAATATCTTTAGCCTGTCTCATTGCAGTTGCACCTTTAACAAGATCAGCTCGATACGCAGTAATACGGTTTGTATTAGGTAACACATTTTTATCAAGAATGTATGCAATATCAGAAACTTCAGCAATTCTTTTTACATTCCAAAGACCTTGTGTCTTATCAATGCCAATACTACTGTCACCTCTATTAATCCTATCAACACTTGCAAAAGTTTTTCTATAAGAATTAAGATTTCTGATAGTTTTAACAGTAATAAATGCTCTCTCGCCTGTAACAACAGCTAAAAGAGAATTAGCTGGAATTACATTACCATCTGTATAAGGATCTTGCTTTTCCCTTAAACTAACATAAAATACAAGACCGTTGCCTTTCCACCTAGAAGCCTCACGAGGAGTTACTACAGTGAGATCACTATCTTTAATTTTATCTAGTTGAATTTTTGAATTATCATATACCTGTTTTAAAAGATCTTTATTTGCATACTTTAAATCAAGAATACTTGATAGAATTGATGAAGAAAGTGCTTCATTTAAATTAGGATCGAGCAAATATTCTTTAGTAAGTTCATTTGGTGAATGTTTGTGTATATCACCATTAGGTAATTTAACATTGTAGTACTTTTCATCTTCTGCTCCATCTGCTTTGTCTAAAGAAAAAATTACACCAGTTCCACCATGTGACATTTTAACCTTATCTCCAACTTTAAAATGAGATTCATTTACACTAGCATTTGCGCTTAAAACTTTAGCAAATGATTTAGCATCAGTAACTTCTTCTCCGAATAATTCAATAGTTTCATCATTTAAATTAATATAAATCTCAGAACCTTGATGTTTCATATCTAAAACTATAGTCATGTAATCTTTACCGATAGCAGTACCACCGCTAATATATTTACCAGCTTTTTCAGCCCATGTTGCAGCTTTCTTTACTAAAGAAGTTGCATAACTTCCTTTTCTTTTAGCAAAATCTAAAATATTAGAAGGTATTCTTGCAGCCTCGTTTGTAACCATAAATTCATCATACTCATCACTGTCTTCTGGTTCTTTATACCAATCTTCATAAAGTGTAGAATCTACAGGTTCATAGTCTTTTAGAGACATAATCGTGAATCCTATAAACTTAGAAGAATTTTTATCTTTAATCTCTGCACTGTCGGAACCGACACTTTGCACCACATAAGTCTTTCCTGTTTTTTTATTTCTGATTTCATGTCCTTTGCTTAGAGAAGAAAAATAAAATCCTTTTTTCAAGATATTGCCACTAGATCCTTCTGCTATAAATTTATCAAATGTTTTAACGTGTTTCATTATGTTTCATTATTTAATTTATTATATATTTTTAAACCTTGCATTTAAAGCATCTCTAACATCATTTACTACTTGTAATGAAACACCTGCTGAAGATTTTTCTTCTAATCCAACCACGTTTTCGTTTTCGTTTATTTTTTCAATTTTAAATTGCGCAGGTCTAAGATCTCTAGTTTGCCAAAAATTATCTATTTGATACTGTGTTTCTAATGGATATACTTTTGACTGCTTATAGATAGCATTTTTCTTGTCAGAACTTAATGATTCATAAAGTGACCTATATTTAGAAGGCATATTATCTATATAATTAAGTGTTGGAGTATATGGTGCATTTGCAAAACATGAATCCCATATTCTATTTGCATCAGCAAAAGACATATATTTACTATTTGCAAATGTTTCAACTATTTTATTTTGTACATCTTCATTAAGAGATTCAAATTCATTTCTTTTGGTAGAATCTAAAAATCTCATAAAGTGCTTATCATCTACATCATTTTGTAGATTCTTATTCTTAACTGTTTCAAGTATACTATCAATCTTAGAAATTATTGATTTATTAGATGAATTTTCTATAGTCTCATGAGATTTAACAGATGGAGTATCTTCAAAATCTCCATTTATATTTTCTGCTAAATAGTTAGCATATTTACCTATATTTTCAACATTTTCTTTAATATACTCAGAATAGTTAATCATATTATTTTGGTTTTCTGCAAGGTATTCTCCGTATGAAACGTTCTGATCTACTTTTTCTGCCAAATAATTAGCATAGTTTATTGTAGAATTTTGGTTTTCTGCAAGGTATTCACTATATGAAACATTTTGATCTACCTTTTCTGCCAAATAATTAGTATAGTTTATTGTAGAATTTTGGCTTTCTGCAAGATATTCACTATATGAAATATTTTTATCAAGTTGCTTTGAAATATAGTCAACATATTCTACTAATTTATTAGTTTGTTTAGCCATATACTCAGAATAAAAAATACTATTATTTCCATTTTCTGATAAATAATTACAGTATTCTTTAATAGAATCAATTTTTTCTGCAACATAATCATTATGTGAAATATTGCTGTCAAGGTTTTCGGCTAAATATTCAGTATATTTAAAAAGTTTATTTAAATTTTCAGCTAAATGATCTGTATATTCAATTAGCTTATTAAATTGTGCTGATTCTTTTTGACTATTTAAAGATTCAAATTGTTCTTTAATGTATTCAGAATACAAATTAAAGTCCTCAGCTGTGACATAGTTATTCATATTTTCTATTTTTTTTGATTTGTATGTTGTATCATCTATTTCAGATTCATCTATTTCATAAATAAATAAATTTTCATTTTCCTGAAAGCCTAAAGATTCATTTACTCTATTAAGTTCAGCTGCTGCAAAACCGGGATCTGCAACAAGATCATAGGTAAAAAGTTTTTGTATTGTAACATTACCATTTGCACCTACATTGCCAGCTGCTCTAGATGAAATATGTAATGGTACACCGGCCTCTACTAATGCTTGAGCCTGTTTACCTTTATCTGTGTTTAATAATTTGATTTTACCTATTACTTGTTTTTTACTAGAATCATATTCTAGTTCTTCAATAACATGAGAAACATTTTGTAAAGAAATATCAAATTTAGTAGGATGATCTAATTCGCCAAGAAGTTTTCCTTTTTTAACTTTTTCTTGAAGTTCTTTAAGGTGTGGCAGGAATTCTTTTTCTTCATAAATTCTGCCATTTTTGTTTTTTATACCAAATTGTGTAAAAGTCCCTTGTAGGATAATATGGTTATTATCATATTGTTGAGATAGAGTATCGCCGGAACGTTCTAAGATTAATAAGTTAGACATAGTTTTGTTTTATTTTTTATATATTAAAATTTTTTTAAAAAAATAAGTATTTAGAATTAAAGTTCAAGATTTGGTATATCTTCATCACTTAAATCTTTATCACTAGCTTCTCCATCACTAGCTTCTGTATCTGTTTTTATTTTATATTTTTTAGGATCTCCTCCATCTGCTATTTTTTCTGCATCAACTACAGAATAGCCTTGCTTTACATATACTTCGATTTTTTTCATTTTTTCATTTTTCTTTAAATCTTCTTCTGTAAAGCCTCCATATTTTTTAATTAAGAAATCTAAATTAAAGAAAGGTATTTCGTTAAGATCTTTATCTTGTTCAACAAGTCCACTTCTAACAGTAGAAATAAAATCAATTCTCTTAGAAGCCAATTCCATTTGTTTTAATTCTTCAAAAACATTATCTTTATTATATTTAATAGTTAAATTTCCTTTGAAATTAGTGTCATCTTCTAATTCAGGATAAGTTAAACATATTTGAAGATATAGTGGCTTAACTAAAATTTCCTGAAAAATAGATCTTAATCTATTAATAAATTTTGCAAATTTAATTTCTTCTCTATTCATGCCTTCTGCTGCCATTTCATAAGTGGCTGGAGAATCTTTATCAAATCTGCTAAATGGAATTTTAGAAGCAAGTTTTAATTTATCATAAAACCATTGAAGAGCTTCAGTATCAGATAATTGTGGTCCATCATTTGCTAATGTATCAATTTCAGGTTGTTCTCCGTCTTTAGAAGGCAGCCAATATTCTTTATGAAATTGCATCATAGGCTTACCATTCGTTTGAATTTCACCTGATTGCATATCAAAATTAACAACCTCTCGATAATTATTCATTAATTGTGCAAGTGATTGTTTTGCTCTAGTTTTAGATTTACCACCAACTGGAATAACAAATTTCATTTTAAAACTTGCATTAGTAACAGCCCAAATAATTCTAGAATGTTCCATGATTCTAAGAAGATTAAAAGATCTAATTAGTCTTTCTACATAAGAAACTCTAGAAGGAGAATTTACTGATGAATATGCTAAATAAATTATTTGAGAATCAAAAAGAACTCTTTCTTTAGGACCTCCTCCTTTATATTGAATCCAAATTTTCTTACCTGACTCTTTATCGACAGCAGGCATAAGAGAAACAGGATCTAGTTCTTTAAACCCTATTATTTGCTTTTGTTCATTATCATAAATAATCTCAAAAGATAAATAACCATCTACTAACCATTTACGAAAATAGTTCCATACTGATTGGCCATCACTAAATCCAAAATATTCATATAATTTATTGTATGAGTCTATTAAACCATCTTTTACATCTTTACTGACTGCAGTATTAATAATAGGATATGCAAAATAATTAGATTCATCAAATACAATTGCTTCATCTGCTATGGTATCAAGAATATCTTCTATTTCATCTTGAACTGCAAAATTTCTAAGTTGATCTCTTTTCTTTTGATAGCTTTTATCAAAATAAGAAATATTTTTTTTACTAGAAATATCAGTCATTGATAATGAAGCAAATAGATAATACATGTCATCAGAATCAGAACCCATTGGATTAAACATACCATATCCTATCTGATTTTCTGTAAATCCTACGGCTCTAGAATTTTTTAAGACCATGTCATCATAATGCATTCCTAATCTACTTAATCTCTTAAGAGCATCTGATACGGGGTTGCCTTTAGTTAAAGAACCTCTTCTATCTGAAAATCCAGCCATAAATACTTAATTTATGCATATTTGATATGCTTGCTTTTTATATATTTTTTATAATTTTCATTTATTTTTACCAAATTGGTCCCAATAAAAAATTTAGGGGAAATACAACTTGCTAAATACCAATTTTCATAAGTTAATTCGGATGCTGATCTGATTTGTGTTTTTTTGTACATTCTGACAGCATAAGAAAAATAGAATTTTTTTTCTATAGGAAAAAGATCACTATATATGAAATTTAAAGATTTTTGTTTTATAGCATGTTTAAATTCTAATTTAAACTGCTGCATTAGTTGTGGTTTAAAAAAATCAAACCACATTTGAAGAAAATTAGATTTTATTATCTCAGGAAGAAAATTAATATTAATTCCTATCATATAGCCTGGTTGATAGATATATTTTTTATCAAACTTGCCTTGAAATCCTGCTGATAGTATATTTGAATCTTTTCCTGTTTCGCCTAAACATATAATCAAAGGCTTTGCATCAAAAGGTTCTTCAGGCCATAATGGATTAGGATATTCCATATAATACATTTTGCCAGGCTGAAATCTATCATTATTTTTAATTTTTTTAATAGATAAATTTTTTATATTTTGATCATCCTCTATCCAATTCAATACTGCAGTTGATGCACTATCAAAACCTTTAGCCTCTTTGATAAAATTATCTCTTATCTTTTTAATTTTAAGATATTCATTTATATTATCTACTCTAGACTCATGAATTTTAATAAGAAGTGGAGTATTAGGCATTATATCAATTTACTATTTTCAGTAATTATTAAAACTTTCATTGCTCTATCAATTGCAAATTTTTCTAAAGCTTCAATTTTGCATAAATTTTTAACATAAGTATTATATGCATGTTTAAAATTTGTTACTGCTTTTTCTGTTAACTTTTTAGGAACTTCTGGTTTTTTTAACTGTGATGATGGTTTTATTTCTACTAAACATTTTTCTTCAATATCGCCTCTTTTAACAATAATAAAGTAATCAGGATAGTATTTATGCATTTTTTTATCTAAAATATTATAATATTTAACTTCTACAGGCTCAGAACTCCATTTAATTATGGATGGATTAGTATCACAAAAAATAGCAAACTTTTTTTCCCATGATGATCTACATATAATAGGAAATTCTCCAACATACTTTTGCATATTAGTAGGCTGAAAATAACTCTGCTTAAAACCTGATTTAAATGTAGGCTTTATTTTTTTTATGTTATTCATTAAAGATTAGCAGGTACATTTATAGCATTACTAAAATCAACTCTAACTAAGTGTGCACCAGTTAAAATAATTCCTTTTAAATTAGCACCTTTTACATTATTAACGTTAGTAATACTACATTTTTTTAAATTTGCACCAGTTAAATTTGCATTTGTTAAATTTGCATTACTTAAATAAGAACCAGTTAAATTTGCACCAGTTAAATCAGCACCGGCAAAATTAACTTGAGACATATCAGAGTCAGTTAAATTTGCACGAGTTAAGTCTGCATTTGTTAAATTTGACATGTGTAAATCTGCACGAGTTAAATTTGCACCACTTAAATTTGCACCAGTTAAATCAGAACCTGTTAAATCAGCACCAGTTAAATCAGCACCTGATAAATCAGCGCCTCTTAGATCTTTATCCATTAAATCAGCTTCTCTTAAAGTATCAATATCTAAAAGTTGTTTACCTGCTTTATCTTTAATTATAATACCTTCGTTAAGAAATTCATTAAATAATTTAATTTTCATTTTTTATTTTATTATTTTAAATAGTATATATTCCTCCTGAATCTTCGCTATGACTATCTATACTTATAGTACCTTTATATTTTTTAGGATGTATTTGATTCCAACCTTTAGCAAATCCTTTTTTTGCTATTTCTGTAAAATATGCAAAAGCATTACTTCCTTTTTCCGGATTAAAACTTCTCCAATATTTTAAAAGGTCTAGATATGCAGCAGAAATACAGTCTTTTCTATCTTCTGGATTTTTATACACGAGTCTTTGTGAAGCCTTATTTGCAATTTTAATCATCATTTCCTGAGCTCTAGGAGTTAAAGCGTTTTTACTTTTTGAGATTATTATTTCTTCATAAAATTCTTTAGGTTTTACATAGTGTTCTTTAGACTTCATAAATATTTAATTTGTATAATCGTTTTTAATTACCTTTACCTTCTTGATGATAAATTAATTGAAGTTGTTTTTCTTGATTATTAATCTCTGAATTTACAACATCGTATAATTCTTTTAATTCTTCGCTTTTTGGATAAAATACAATATTGGCAAGTATTTCTTTCTTTTTATCTTCTAAAATTTCAATACTCTCCTGTAATTTATTTTTTTCTATATTAATATTGTATAAATGCCTTTCTTCTCTACTAAGCATTTCTTTAACAATAGGAGTAATATCAAAATTTATATACTCATTAACTAAACTTTGTGCAACTTTAGCACTGCTAACTTTAATAATTTCATTATGATTCATTGAGCTATTAACTCTATTAATAAAAATATTTTCATTTAATTTAGCAATATTTACAACTACATGTTTGTGATGTTTAGACACTAAAGATGTAAAAATATCAAGCTCTTTAACAGTATCAATTGATTCAGCCAAAAAAGAAATTTTTTCAGCAACCTGATAAGAATTACTTGATGTAAGTGAGCTTTCTTGAAGTGCAGCCATAATAGCTTCAGGACTATTTTGTAAAAGAGGTGTATTTTCTACATAAATTTTATTTTCTACTAGAGAAAGTGATTTTCTTTTTCCATGATATACAAAACCTTCATTGGTAATAGAAAACATAGACATTGCATCTAATGTTTTAAGAAATCTAATATTAGGTTTTTGATTTTCATTTATTTCTGAAATATTGTCCAGTGTAACTGCATAAAATTTACCAAAAAGAGATATAGTAATAGAACCGTCCTCATTTTCCTGAACAGGACTATATATATTTTGTACTACAGCAACGCTGCTATCTGTCATTTCATTTAAAGCATTTGCAATTTTGGATATAGCATTTTTTAACGGTATGGTCCATGAAAATTCTTTTAAAGTTAAATAGTTTTCTTTAATAAAATCTTCTCCTTCTTCTATCATTTTTTCTATTGCATCTATTGGTTTTGCATTAAATGCAGTATACTTATCAGTCTTCATATTTTGAAGTGATTCCATTAACATCATAGAAAAAGTATTTTCACTTTTTATTCTATCAAAATAGAGACATAATTCTTTTACTGATTCTATCCATGCATGTTCATGAAGTTTTTGTCTGGCTATACAAACTGTTTCAAGTATATTTTTTCTACCTAATATAGAAATAACTTGTTTTTTAAGATCAGTAATTTCATTATTTATATTAACTATGCTATTAGTTGCTTCATTAAGATATTCAGTTACAGTATTAATAGATTCAGTAATAGCATTAACTGTATTATTTTGTTGTAGTGCATTAGCATCTACATCAATATCAGTATCAGTATTTAGCAGCTGCAGTCCTAAGAGATTGAGTTTTTTATTTGCTTCGTCAATTGTTTTGATGATATTTTTTTTATCATCTAGAGAAGATGCCTGTTTTTTAAGAACATCTAATTCATTTTCAGCATTAGATTTATCTAAAGTTGCTTTATCTAAAGAATTAGATAGAGCATTAATAGATTCTAATATAGATTTAGCCTTTTTTATATCCAAAGATAATAGTGACTCATTTAATATTTCATTAATTTTATTAATAGAAAATCCATATCTATTAAAATTAGCAGCATTAAGCTCTTCTATAAGATTTTTTGTTTCATGTATCTTACTCACAAGATTTTCAATTGAAAATTTCATATTTATTTTTTTGTTTTGTGCATTTTCTTCAACTCCTATAACCTGCAAGAAGGTTCTAGCTATATTACTATTTAATGTGTTTGGTATAGTTTCACTAATATGATTAATGCCATTTGCAGCTTTATCAGCGCTAATGCCCATTCCAATTAGAATACTATAAATTTGTGCATCTGTTTTTCCACTTTTTCTAAATTCATCTATAAGAATACTTAGTGTATCTTTTTGAGAATTAGAATTTATTCCTGGAAATTGACCATTTAAATAAACTGGATATCCCATTTTTTAACTATTTTTAAATTTATATATCTTATTTTTAAAGATTATATTTATATATCACTATTTCTATATTTTTTACTAATTAAAGATTCTGTATTACTTATATCATTGGATGTTATAATAGTTTCAGAATAAATAGGCCCTGTTGGTGAAATGCCATCAGTGTCTGATAAATTATTATAGTCAGTATTACTTTCTATAGAACTATATGGTGCTTTTCTATAATCATCTATAGTACTTATAATACTTTCCATCACATTTCCAAAATAAATGCCATCGCCATAATAAAGACCAACTCCTGCTAATTTTGAATTGTTGGAACTTTCAACTACCTTCATAGGTATTTCTGCCAATTGAAGGCCGCCTTCAAATATATAAAAAAAGCTTCTGACTTCAAGAGTAAATGATATTTTATATTCTTTTCTATCATTAAAAGTGTATTCAAAAAGCTGTTCTTTATCAAAATCAGGTGGAAGTTGAAAAGTAGATTGAGCTTGAAAACCTCCATAATCTACATAAAAAATATTATTTTTATATAGCGAACTAATTAAAGCTTCACTTGCTTTAAAAAGTTCAATAGTATTAGATACTATTACAGTAGTAGTAAAATTAAAAATAACTGGAATCGCCTGAGTTAATAATGCAAATGTTTTTAACTGTCCTTGATATGGTCTTATAATCTGAGTTCTAACAAATTTATTAATTAAAGATTCAGAATCTATAGCTAAAGAATCAAGTTGAACTATACCTCTTGGTATCTTTTCATAATCACCTATAGCTTTGCCTTCTTCTAAATTATCAAACAAGAAATTATCAAGAAGAAATCTTTCTTGGCCTGTTACTGAATAATAGAATGGAACGTTGATTTTTATTTTTGAATCTTCATCTATTACATTATACCAATACACTCTATCAGATAATTCCTGCAAAAATGCTACAATAATATGTCTAGAGTAAGATAAATCTTTATTATATTCTGCATTATAAATTGACACCTTTTATTTTTATTTTATATATCTAAATTTAATTTAATGTATATATTCTATTGATAATTCACTAAATCCTGAATCTTTTGTTATTTCTATTTTTTTATCAAAAAGTTCATTAGGCAAAACTGTATGATTAATTACGAATGCATTCATTTTTATTTCTTTGATTGCGCGATGTAAAATTTCTAAAATATGATAAACACCGTCACTGTCAATGGAACTAAAAATTTCATCAAGAAAAAGAACATTTAGCGTAGGGAATCTAATTTTCATCATTTTAATTAAGGCTATAATAATTGAAAAATCTACCTTCTTTCTTTCGCCTGTACTTAATGTTCTTGGATTTATTTCTTCTCCTAAATGAGTGATGACTGATTCAAATTTGTTGTTAAATGCAATATTAAAATGAAGTCCTAATTGTTTAGACATTTGTAAAATATTAGCATTTAATGATGGTATAATCATTTTCATAGCTATATTTTTAACGCCGTCTTCGCCTAACATATTTTCTAATATAGAAATATATTGTTCATCTGCTATAACATCATTCTTTTTAATATTTTTTTCTTTTTCTTTTTCTTTAAATTCTTCTACCAGTGACTGAAATTCTTTATATTCACCTTTATCCATTTTTTTAGTAAGTTCAATTAATTCATTTTTAAAATTTTGAATTTTTACTAATAGCTGAGTAATTTTAGTACCAACTTGATTTTCTTTAATTCTAATTGATTTAATTTCATTTTCAACTAAATTTACTTTACTGTGAATATCTTTAAGTATTTTTTCATTATTATTTTTTTCTTCTTCTATTTGATATTTTAAATCTTGATGAAAACTGGAACTTAAGTCAGCGTGACATGTTGGACATTTTTCTTTTTTAAATAGCTCCAATTCTTTTTCTAATTTTTTTTTATTGGATTCTCTATTTATTAAATTTCTTCTATCTTCTCTTAGACTAGATTCTTTTTCTAATTGTTGTTTTTTTATCGATTCTTTTGCGCTTTCTAATTTTTTCTTGCTTTCAGATAATTCCTGTAATGCATTTTTTAAATTTTCTACTTTTTCTAAATTTTGTTCTTTAGCATTTTTTTCTAAAAAATCTAATTTTTTCTGAGTTGATATAATAGACTCTGAGATAGTTCCTAATTCATCTTCAATTGATTTAATATTTGATTTAATTTCTCTTTTATCTTTTTTAACAATGTCAAGCATCTGATTAATAATTGAAAATCCAAATATTTTATCTACTATCATTTTTTTATCACTCGGTGACATTGTTAAAAATGATTTAAAATCATTTATAGAGAGAATGATAAGATTTTTAAATACATTTGCACTAATACCAAAAAGTTCTTCTTCTAGATAGTCTTGTACATTATTTTTTCCAGCTTGATCAAAATCAACACCATCTATTTTAACTTTAAATATAGATGGAGATATACCTCTTTCTATTTCAACTTTTTTATTTTTAGCTTCTAAATAAATTTTACCCCATAATTCTTTATTAATTCTATTAGGTAAATCAGAATTAGTAAAACCATCAACTTTACCATAACATAAAAATTTAATAATATTTGCTAATGTCGATTTACCATTACCATTATTACCTGTAATTAAATGAAGACAGCCTTCAGATTCCATATCTATTGACTGAATTCTATTTCCATACGATGCAAAATTACGAAATTCTACTCTAGATATTTTCATTCTTATTTACTTTTTGATATAGTGAGTCAATTGATTTAATCAGTTTTTGTTTAATTTTTTTATCATAATTAGAAGACTCTATAAACCTTAAAGAAATATTCATAATATCATAATCATTGTTTTCTTCTTCGAGAATAGATATATTTTCATCTTTTTCAAATATCTCCATTTGGATACTTCTAGCTGAGCCTTCTAAGAGATTTAATAATAAACTCATATTATAATCTGAAAAATTATTTCTATCAACTTTAATATCTACAAAATTATTATTAAATTCATTTTTTAATTCTTCAATAGTTTTATCATAAAGATTTTCAATATTAAATTTTAAAAATCTAGGAGAATGCTTATTTTCAAAAAAAGTTTCTACCATAGTATCAGGTTCTAAAGTCCAGATACCTTTAGGATTATTTCTATCCGATCTATTCATTTGAAAAATATTACCAACAAAAGTAACATTTTTATTTTTTTGAGAATAATGAATATGTCCTGAATACATACCTTTATATCCATTATAAATTTGAGAACTATTACCACCTTCATGTATAACATGAGGATTTGAATTAACTCTGATACCACTTACTTCTGAATGACAAAATACATAGTCTATGTTAGAATACAGAGCTAAAGTTTCTTTTTCATGAATCTTATCTCTTCTCCAAGGCATAAGAAGACATCTGCTATTTTTAAATTCATGTATTTCAGGTTCTTTATAAATGGTAACACCTTGTATATTTTTTAATATATCAACTGAAGAAATTTCATTAGAATTTTTTTTATAGATGTCATGGTTACCAACTATTATATAAACTGGTATTTTTTTAGCTATTTTTTCAAATAAATCTATAGCGTAACTGGCTATCATTAGATTTAAATTTTGTCTATTATCAAAGACATCACCTAAACAATAAAAAACATCACCTTTTTTCATATTTTGATCTAGCCAAGGTATAAAAAAATTATCAAAATAGTCTTTAGCTATTTCAAACCATTCTAAATTGTTAGATCTAACCCCGAAATGCCAATCAGAGGTCATTATAATTCTGGTTGCTTGTATTTTCATTTAAAAGTTGTAAAATGTCCATTTAAAAAATTAATATGTTGCGCTTTGCCATCAGTATGTATAATAACATGAGAATGTAACCATGAACTAGGTCCTTGATTATAATTTACCCTAAGCTTGGTTGAAGTACCTACTGATAAAGCTCCATCTTTTCTTTCTGGTGAGTGATAGTGACCTACTATAATTTTAGTATTTAATTTTCTAAACTGCAAAAGAGAACCTCTAGAACCATTAGAACCTATATCGCCATGTTGTGCAACTTCCCAGCCATTTATGATTAAACTATCATTTCTATTTAACGTCTTCATCTTAGGATATTTTCCCCTAATTAAAAATGGAATAATGCCATTCGGTGCTGCATTTTTAAGAAGAAGCCAACTATATTCCATATACTCTATGGAATTTTTCATTGTATTTGCTTTTCTCCAATCAGTATTTTTTAACCATCTATCTAAAAAATCATCATGATTGCTTCTTACGATTGAAACATTATAATCTTTAAAAGCTTCCAATCCATTTAACATTACTTCTATTTCATCTTTAAGCGAATTAGTTCCATCATTTTCTTTTTTAAATTGTATAAAAGGGTCGTTAAGCTCATGATGATTAATAGAAAAACCATCAAATACATCATGTAGAATTACATTCTCAGGATTGAGTTTTTTAATTAGTTTTAATGTTTCATTTATGACATGTTCATCATGTTGACCGTAATGAATATCTCCTAAAACTATGCCTGAAATTTTATTAATTTTATTAATTTTACTTTCCTTAGCAATAGTATCATATTTAACATGATGATATAAATCATGAAAATCTCCATTATCATCTGCTGTAACTTGACGAGAAAAAAATACTTCATCATCTTTAATTTCTACTATAACAAACCCTAATGTATGATGAAATTCACCTTTCTTGCCGGCTTTAGAATCTGTATAATTTTTTCTAGTACATGCGCCGGTAGTCATCATCATTTTAGGAACACAATCATGTAAAACTGGGATCATTTCTAAATGTACTTTAGGAGAACCAAAAATACATGAATTAATTCCGGTTATACCTTGCAAACCTGTCATTGGATTTACCGCAGTTGGTTGAATTTTAACATCTGACATTATCCACATATATTTATGAATTTTATGTCGATTGGCATCTAAATAAGAAGTTATTCTGCTAGACCATATTTCTTCAGAGTCTGTAAAAATAGATGTAGGATTTTTATATCTTCCAGCAATAACATGAATACTTGCATTTATACTAAGTGCGTATGCCTCAATATTAGAAATAAAAGCATCATGTACTGGTGTATTGTTTTGCGCCCATGTTATAATGAATTTATTTTTTTTCTTATCAAATTTTCTATTACGAGCTTCTTTATACTGTAAAGAGTCATAGTCAACTTTTTCTTTTATGCCTAATTTAGACATCCAAATATGTACAGTTCTTTTAGATTTATCTATAAAAGCGCTTATTGTATTCATCCTATCATCATAGGATTTTTCTTTATCATAGTATATGTAAGCTATTTTTTGAATATCTTCTTCAGTTAATTCTTTAAATTTCATTAGAATAATTTTTTAATATTTTTCTTTTCTAAAACG
>Ga0209087_1000126_pt1 | contig 47651 bp, 56 predicted proteins | sample S_130805_EF_Meta_FD_187321 | JGI IMG/M metagenome (GOLD analysis project Ga0209087, IMG submission 187321) | Freshwater microbial communities from Lake Simoncouche, Canada to study carbon cycling - S_130805_EF_MetaG (SPAdes) (version 2) | ecosystem: Environmental > Aquatic > Freshwater > Lake ... | reverse complement strand
GCCGCCCCAGCCGCAAACTTCTCGGTACGCCCACGTACTTTCCCCGGTGCCAACTATGGTTCGGCTGACGATAGAGCAGTAATTAGCGCTCAAAACTACACCAGTACAACTGTCTATAACGTCCAACTGTTTACTGAACAGGTTTATGTACGCATTCGTGGCAGGCAGATGGCTTTTAAGATTGAGTCAACCGACCTTGGTACAAGCTGGCAGTTGGGTGTCCCACGTATTGACGTTAGACCTGATGGTAGGAGATAGGCATGGCAACAAAAGGCGTAGTAGCCCCACGACTACCACTTGCTCCAGTTGAGTATGACCAAAGGTTTATGGATGCGTTGCTTGGCATTTTGCGTCAGTACTTTAATGCGCTAGACAACCCCGGACCCGTTCTTGCTGCAACAGAAAGAACAACAAACCCTACAGAAGTTATCTCTGCTCTAAGTTGTGCTAAACCCAGCACTACAGGCGCTCCCACTATTAGTCTTCCAACACAGGCTGATTTTGCTAATTTGCGCTCTGGTGATATTTACTACGATACGTCTGGTGGGTCTGCAACAAGTTACCCATTAAGGATTAAGGCATGATAAACTCGATTAACCCCCCATTTACGAGGCAAAAATGAGCCTACAACTAGCTGCCAAACATTTAGCCGCCCACGGTCGTGGTAAAGACACCGAACTTATTCACATGGATAAGGGAGAGATTGCAAGTCTTCAACAAATTGCAAAAGCTAACGGTGGGTCTTTAACTATTAACCCACACACAGGATTGCCCGAAGCTGGTTTCCTTAGCGCTATGCTTCCCATGATAGCTGGTGCAGGTTTAATGGCTATGGGTGTCCCTAACCCTATGATGGCTGGTCTAATTGTTGGCGGGTTAAGAACCGCGCAATCTGGAGACTTAAAGAAAGGCATCATGGCTGGCTTTGGTGCTTATGGCGGCGCAGGTTTGGCTAGCTCATTTGGCGCTGCGGGCGCTGGTTCTACTACAACACTTGACGGTTCTGCTATAGCTAATCCGCCCCCTACACCTGTAGCTCCAACTTCTGTTGCGCCTGATCCTAGTGCTGTCCAAAATGTATCGGGCTCTTCGCTCTCACAAGTCAGCCCCATTTCCGAATCATCAGTGGTTGGTCAACCTATAGGTAACGGACCTATGACCAACTATACAGATCCATACGAAACTGCAGGATATGGAGGTTCTGGAAGACCCCCCGGCTTTGAAACTACGCCCGATGTAACAGGTAGACCGTTAAGCGACCCCATGTATTCCGACGGCGCTACAAAAGGAATTCCAACACAGACATATGAAGTAGCACCAAAATCTTTTGCAAATATGACCCCTTCGGAAAGAATATCAGCTATGGGGCGCGGTGCGTCGTTTGAAAACGCTTACGATTATGCTGCTGCAAACCCCAAATCTTCCCTTGTTGCCGCCACAGGCGTTGCTATGGGTATGAAAAAAGACCCTGTAAAGGTAGAGCCCGACAAAGATATGGGTCAGCGGTATAGTTTCACTGGCGGAAAATATGAGCCAGCACCTGCACCAGACGTACCAACCTACGATCAAATGATGTATGGGGGCGGTAACTTTGGACGCCAACAAAAGTACTTTAAACAGCCAACATATTCGCCAATTTCAGCGGATGCGGCTAAAGGGTTATACAATTTTGCTGATGGCGGTATGCCTGTTGAGCAGATGTCTAATAACGCCATGATGGGGGTAAACACTATGTACCCTATGGCAAACATCTCCACATCTTCTTACGGCACACCCGACCAAATGGCTGAAGGTGGTGAGGCCGAAGACAATAGTTTCTTAGCTGCGGTGGGGCGTTCATTTGGTGTACGACCAAAGAAACAAGATGAAAATCCCGGACTTAAGTACGCCTACAACCAAGATCAAGAACAGTACGTTCAACAGCAGGCGACAGGAGGTATCTCCGATGCGCGATATAACTTGGGCGGTTATTCTGACGGCGGTCGCTTACTTCGTGGGCCGGGAGATGGCGTATCTGATTCGATCCCTGCCGTAATCGGTAAGAAGCAACCTGCTCGTTTAGCCGACGGTGAATTTGTTGTACCTGCCCGTATCGTGTCAGAGTTGGGTAACGGCTCAACCGAGGCTGGCGCACGCAAACTATACGCTATGCTAGACAGAGTTCAAGCGTCACGAAAACACACAGTCGGTAAGGGCAAGGTTGCAAAAAACAACCGAGCAGATAAGTACTTACCCGCATGAAGGGTAGTCGAGGACAACTAGAGTGGTTCGGGGGCAACCAAGATGCCTTGAACATGTACCATGCGTTTGCTGATCTGGCACACATTTGGGACGACCTTATAGACAAAGACAATCCTGTTTCGGCGGATGAGATCAACCGTGCCTTTTTGACATGTTTGGTTTATTTGCCAGCCAATCCGTTTTATCGCAGTATTCAAGAACAAATCCTACCTATGTGGCTTGTTGTGGTTTCTGCGTATGAAACTGCTAATTCTTTTGAATCTAAAAAAGATCCTCATGGCATTGAGATTGCCCACGGTTTGAGATACGCTGCTGGGAACATCATGGCATATGCGGTTCATGTATGTGTTGGCCCAGAAAAGGCAAAGGAGTTTTTGCCTGACATGTGGAAAACAATTTTTTACGAGCGGTTCGACGACTACCGCAAGGAGCATTTAGATGTTGATTCCAAATAAACACAACGGTTACTCCCGCGATGGGCGTCGGGTTTACTTCCTTGATATGGGTAACGATAAGCCAGCGGCGGAACAAAAGGCTACTACAGAACTGCCCGAATGGGCGAAACCGTATGCTAAAGACGTACTGGCTAAGGGGCAGGCGTTAACCGACGTCAATCAGAACCCATATCAGACCTACGACCAAAACCGTATTGCAGGGTTTTCCCCAATGCAGCAGCAGGCTATGCAGAACGCCCAAGGTATGTCTGTAGCCCCACAAACGGGTGAAGCAACTGCTGGCGCAACTATGGCTGGACTTGGCGGTATGGGTGTAGCGGGTCAGGCTAACCCCTATGGGTTTCAACAACAAGTTGGCGGGTACATGAACCCGTACATGAACCAAATTCTGGCTCCTCAACTAGCGGAGGCTAATCGTCAATATGATATTGGTGCGACTAGACAACAGAGCGCGGCAACACAGGCGGGCGCGTTTGGTGGTTCCCGTGAAGCGATCATGGCTGCGGAGAATGAGCGTAATCGTAATACGGGTCTAAACCAAATATATGGTCAGGGACTAAACACCGCGTTTGGTCAAGCACAGAACCAATACAACCAAGGACTACAGAACCAGCTTGCAGGGTTCGGCTTAATGAATCAATCTGCTGCTAATCTAGGTCAGCTTGGTCAGAATCAGTACGGTCAAGAAATGGGTATCAATCAGTTGCAGTCGCAGTACGGCGGTCAGCAACAAGCCCAGATGCAAAAAGGTTTGGATACTGCGTACCAAGATTTTGTCAACCAGCAAAACTATCCATACAAGCAGTTGGGCTTTATGTCCGACATGATCCGTGGCCTACCACTTGGTCAGCAATCTACTACGCAAATGTATCAGGCTCCTCCTTCTGGGCTGCAAACTGCAAGTGCTTTGGGTCTTGGTGCATACGGTATCAATCAGTTAAGCAAAGCAGATGGTGGTTCAGTTCATGACTACGCCGACGGCGGTGCAATTAAATACTATGCAGGTAACCAAGAGTCGGTAACTAGCGAAGACAACGTCAGAAGCATTTCCAGATTCCTACCCGCAAAGCAACTCCCCGCTTCCTATCAGATGGCGGCGGCGCGTGGTGACTTAGATGCCGAAGTTGCTTTACAAAAACAAATGGCTGAAAACAAACGCCTATCAGAGAATGCTTCTATCGACCGTGGCCTTGGCAGTGCGTTTAATAGCCTACCGCCCGAAACTCAAGACGGTGTAGTCCGTGCCGCTGGTGGCGGCATTTTGGCGTTTAGTGGTAAGAACACTAGCTTTGTAGCGCCAGAAGACGCCGAAGAAGATGATGAAAGACTGTCTGAACCCCAAGATGATGGTTCAGTTGGCTACACTGGCACGCCTACGCAAAACGCTATGGCTCAAGCGTTCATGGCTTCGCAAGCAAGGCTACAAAATGCTCCACAGTACAACCCTTTAACCCGTGCGGGTAGGACATCTGCGCAAAGGCGATCTTTTGAAGAGTTAAAAGAAATGGCTGGCCCCGATCCATATGGTGCGTTTGAGAAGTCAGTAGCCGAAGATAAAGAAACTAGTGCTAGGGTCCTAGAACAAAACAAAGGTTTTGCTGCTTTGCAAGCAATTCCCGCTGTTCTTCAAGGCGGAAACGCACTTCGTGGTATTGGTGCTGGCGCAGGAGCACTCGGTGCTGGGTTTGCAGAGGCTGCTAAATCCGACCGCGCCGAGAAACGCTACCTTAACCAGATGCAGTTTCACTTGGCTGACGCTAAGCGCAAGGAAAACATGGGTCTGTTTGGCGAAGCCCGCAAGGATGTACAAGACGCCGAAAGCGCAAGACTTAATGCGGTTAAAGAAGCTCGTGCTCGTACGTCTGCAGAGGGCGCTAATTATGCCAAGATGACAACGGCTCTACGCCAGCCTCGTGGTGCAGTAGGCAGTGCACCTAAACCACCTAAAGTTGCTGAACAAAATTACAACAACATTCTGGCAGACTTGCAGCTTACTCAAAAACCAAAAGAAGGCGAATCACCTGCAGCGTTTAATGCTCGTATTGCCCGTGAAGCAAGCAAGATAGCGGTGGCTGAATCTAAGACTTCTGATGTTGGCGCTAACAAACTGGGTGTCGATACCCAGAAAATCCTTAGTAACGCATCCGAAAAAGCTGCGGACTTTGCACGTAAAGCTGCAAATGTGGAGATGACAAATAAAGATCTCTGGGGGGCTAAAGATCAACAAGCCAAGCTCGACGAGATCTATAAGCGTATATACAACGATCGCATAGGCGAACACGCTACTACGATCGGCATAGATAAAAGCAAGATTCTTGAAAATACAACTATGCCAGAGCATGGGCTTAAAAATCCTAGCCAAGCAAACCCTAACGCTGCACCAGCAAAAGCAACTACTGGTGCGACAGGGGCACCGGATATTAAGAGTGTTACAGGGGCCCCTGCTGGTGCTACGATTGGAAGACAAACCATCCAAGGATATGAAATCCTTGACTCTAGCGGTAAACTGATCGGGTACGCAAAAGGTAGATCATGACATATGAATTCGTTCCTCTCTCCAAGGCCGAACCCGAAGAGGCAAAAGGCCAAGGAGAAGGTGGCGAGTTTACGTTTGTCCCGTTAGCTAACGCAAAGCCGCCAATAAAAGAAAGAATGATCGTTCCTACGAGCGTGGGGACGTCTGGCGTTAGCATGGCTGAAGCCGAGGAGATGCCTACTCGCACTGCTCCTAAAGGCAAATCTATATTTGAGCGCGGCGTCAAGATGGAGCCGCCCACCGTTGACTACCAAAAGAACTTGGAGACTATGCGCCAGAGCGGTAGTCCTGAGTCGGTTATGTTTACCCCCGGTCGTCAGCTTGAAGCTATTGACCAACAAATCATGCGTGGTGAAGCACGCAAAGGCAGACTATCCCAAAAAGCAGCAGAGTTGGCTGCTGAGCGCAGAGCTAAATTAGACCAGCAAGAAGAGCAAGAACAAAATCAAGGTGCGTTTGGCAAGGCCGTTGATTTCTATAAAGATGCAGCAATCGGTCTTGTTGGTAAAGGCGGTATGAATGCGGTGCAAGGTTTAGTAGGTCTTGGCGAACTAGCAACTGGATGGATTCCCGGAGATAAAAATATTAACCCGTTGCAGATTGGGCAATGGGGGAAGATGATGGATAGGTTAAACCAACAATTTGGTTTTAACTTTGAAGATTCAAATAAATTCTTAACAGGGTTTCAATCTGCCAAACTACAAAAAGAATTAGGTAACGTCGAAGAAGCTAAAGGGTTCTTCAATACAGTAAAAGCGCTGGGGCTAAACCCACTTGCGTTGGTTGACAACATTTTGGGGTCAATTCCAAGCATGATTACTGGCGGCGTTGCTGCTGGTGGCGTTACTCGTATGTGGGTTACTAAAGCCGCTAAAGAAGCGGCGACGTTAAAACTTACAGGCGAAGCCGCTGAAGCATTTATTAAAAACAAAGTAAATAGAGTAGCTAGGATTACAAGTCATGCCGCTGAAGGCGCGTTGACCGCAGGTAGTATTGCCGACGAAGCCCGCGCACAAGGTGTGGATTGGGAAGACTATGTTCTCCCCGCTCTAGGTGCTGGGGTTGGCACTGGGCTTATCGGGGTTGGTGCTGGTAAGCTAGGTTCTAGATTAGGTATTGGTGACGTTGACACCGCAATCGCCGCTCGCGCTGCTGGGTTTAAAAATACAGGTGCTGGCATTGGTGACACCAACAAATCTTTTGCTAAGTTTGTAGCGGGCGAGTTACTTAAAGAAGGCGTGCTTGAGGAGATGCCTCAGTCGGCACAAGAAAAGATTTTTAGTAATCTTGCTACAGGTCGCCCTTGGAGCGAAGGTGTTGAAGAAGCCGCAGCGCAAGGTTTAATGGCTGGTGCTGGTATGGGTGGCGGGCACGCAGTAATCTCTAAAGCACTACAGCGCACTGGTGAAATTGTAGAAGAACAGAAAGCTAAGTTTGCCCAAAGCATCGTTGACCAGCGTCCGATGTCAGCGGAAGACTTAGCCAAGTCAAAAGGATTCTTACGCAAAGAAAAAGGTAAGGAAACAAAATCTGAAGACGACTTGATTGCCGACTTAGATAAGTACAACCAAGATCAGATAGACGCCGAGGATACTAAAGCAGAAAGCGCCGACGCCAAACTTGTTGCTCAGGAAGCCGCCGATGAACGCGCAGCAATTCAAGCCACGCACGAGTTTGTTCCTTTAGATGAATCTGGGGTTCCAGAGTCTCCTGATATTTTTGCACCCCCCGCAGACGGAACACCTACCGATTTTGATGGGGCTCCGCTACCTACCCAATCAGTTAAAGAGTGGGAAGCAAAACACATTGAGCTCTCTAACAAAGTAGCAGCCAAAGAGAAGGACAGCAATCCCAAAGATTGGACACCCGAGGAAAGAGCTGCCTACGACAGTGGTGACTGGAAAAAATTCTCCAGACTAAGAGGCTACACAGAAGATGAGATTACCGAGTTTGAAGCCTATCTAGCCTCCATAAAAGAAGGCCAAGAAAAGCACGGGCTATCGCTTGACGATATCCAAGGATTAGAGCTACCGCAGGTAACAAAAACACAGCCACAACCTGCACCTGCTAAAGAGACCAAAGCTGAAACTACTGCACCTAACTTTAAACAGCAACGCCAACAAGTACAAGATGAACTCAATGCTGCCGAAGAAAGACTCGGTGCTCTTGAAGATGAACTATCAGAAGGCTTATCTACATTACCTATTTCTAAACGTGAAGCACTACAAGACAAGATTGAAGCTGCAGAACAAGAAGTTGATGCGTTAAAAGACAAGCGTACGCAAGCGCTTAAAAATATAGCTAAGGCTGAGAAGAAATATATTGCAGATAGTAGTGGTCTTGCACCTGTTGAAAACGAACAAGAAATAGCCGAAAAAATAGACGATGAAGGTATTTATTTTGATATAGAAGATGAAGATGATATAGACCCAAGTACGGGTGATTTATGGCCGGGCTACGACTACTACGCTATTGTGCCAAGTACTAGTAGGTATGACAAACCGTCTAACCCTAGACTTATTACTAACCTTGAAGATGCAAAGAAAGCAAAAGCTGCAGGAATGCAGGTGCGTGCGTTAGAAAGACAAGAGCCAAAAACTGTCGCTGAACTTGAGCAAGAAATTGCAAAACTAAAGGGTCAACGCAATAAATTGCTTACGCCCACAGGCAAGGAACCTAAACCTGATAGCAAAAAAGGTAGAGAGTGGGCGACGCTTACCCGACAGATAAACGAATTGTGGGGACAAGTTTCAAGATTAGAAACCGAAATTGCTAAGAAAGAAACACCAAAATATGAAGAGACTGCAGAGGTATTTGAATCTGCATTCGGGGAGTCGTTTGGCACAGATGAGCCAGAGACTATAGATATACCTCCAGAGATAAGTGATGACACAGAGATAACTGCAGATACGCCGATTGATCTTGTTAGCGCAACAAGAGCCAAAGATCCATACGGCAATACGGTTACAAACTTAACCTTCACTAATGGTGCTGCGTACCAAATCGTACGTCTCAATACTACGGAATCAATGGGGCTTCCCGGATGGCATGACGCTAATAAGTTTCATCCAACCGACATGGCCTATCTTGGCGATACCAAAGAAGAAGCCGTTAAAGAATTAAAGCGTCGGGAGACTGCGCGTCGTGATGCAGAAAAAGAAACCATATACAGCAGATCTGTTACGCCCCCTCCAGTTACTGACCTTGTAGTTATAACTCCACCTGCAACCGTACAGCAAGTACCTGCACTGCCGCCACCTGACCAAGCATCGCCTGACTTACAAGCGCTCTACGATTCTGCTACTGCCAAAGCAAAGAAGGCGTGGGAAGTTCTATCGCTTGCTGATGAAGCGTTGTCGGAAGAAGAAGACCCTTCTGATGGTAGCCAGCCTTCTCCTGTAAAACTAAAGCAACTATCTGACGCACGAGAAAAAGCGCATGCCGAATGGGAAGTGCTAGAGAAAGAAGCCGAGAACGCATTTACTGCGCTTACTCATGAGCCCTACACCATCGAAGGTGAAACCCGTATCGTAGAAGAAACCGTAGCACCACAGCTTGCGGCACTCCCTGCACCAGATATAGATCGCCTAGAGAAACATTACGGCTTAAGCGCAGGATCGCGTGACTTTATTCTCAAAGTCAAAGAAGACATTGTTCGCTACGCCAATGAAGGTGCCGAGGTCGTTGCCGAAGCCATTCGCGACATTATTGGTAAATTGCATGCGGGTGTTCTAGCCGCAGCAATCATCCTCAACCCGACAAACGTAAGCACCGCCGAGTTCGTTACCTACCCAACAGCCACGATTGCCATAACGGAACAAGTACTTGCCGACCTGCCAGAAGGCACGGAGATGATGTCGGACGGTGCTAAGGAATCCTACAGAGTTCTGTATCCAGCAATCAAAGACAAGCTGCAAGCAGACGACAAGATCCTTACCATCGTAGATAAGCCCAAAGGCCACACGTATTTGTTTAAGCCTAACGGGACTCTATTGTTGCGTACCAAGACGCTGACAGGATTGGCCCCCGGGGACTTCTTTAAAGGTAACAATACCCTCCCACAAAACCGTATTACCCCCGCAGGGTTCTTCACATTCGGTCTTCGTGATGCATTACGTAGCGCTGGGGAAGCAACAACTGCTGGTGAGTATGACTTTGGTAAGGTATTTGTACTAGATAAAGTTTTTAGTGGCGAGTACAGCATGACGCTGATGCACTCGGTGTGGCTTAATGAATCTGATGCTTCAATGCGGGCAAAGGCTATTGCTAGCGATAGCGAGACAGACTCACGTTATTCGTTTGGTTGCATCAACGTAAACAAACCAACATACAAGTTCCTGATTGACAACCATCTCAAGCAGATGGACGGCTCGTCGGTCTTTATCGTCCCTGACAATCCTGCAAATCTGGCGTCTCTCTTATCAGGCAAACCAGAGAACCGCGACGGGCTTGAGCGTAATGTATTCACGCCCCCCACAAAGACTGTCAATAGAACTATTGATTCTGCTACTACAACTCCAAACCTTGCATCTGCTGCGGCTGCAGATAGACGCAGGAACATGTTTAGAAGCATCGTTGCTAATGCACTTCCAACAGGGACTGTTGAGCCAAACCTTGCCGAATCTATTGCTCACAACAGAAGGGGCGTAAACAAACTAGATGCGCTGTACAAAGAAGGCAAGATTACCCCAGAGCAATACGCAGAGGCAATGCTCAAGATTAACGAAAGCATTCAAGAGCGTGCAGATAGAAATCGTTATGGCAAGAGCAAGCAACGTGGGTTTGGTCGTGTTGTATCGGCGTTAGAAGATGCCAAGAAAGCGGGGCGTATTAGCCCAGAGACTGCCGACTTTGCTATTTGGTTCTTGATTCAGAACCCTGCGCTTGCAGATGACCTAGCTATTGAAGTTGCGCTCCCCAAAACAAAGAGGGAAAAAGAAGCTGCTGAAGGCACTGCTGGGTCGTACAACCATATTGCAAGAATAGTTCGCTTAGTCACGCGCAAAGCACCGACTCCGTTTGAGACCGATAAAGAAACTGGACGCTACGCTGCAACTAAAGAAGAAACGGCTGTTCACGAAATATTGCACCACCTTGAGCGCATGTTGCCTGTGCAAGTACGCCGCTTGATCCGCAACGAGTGGTCGCGCCAAATTAGAAACAAATTAAAAGAAGCGGCTAAAACTAAAAACGTAGCTCTTCAGTTCTATTTAAACAATGTAATCAAAGCCAATACTGAGCAAGATATGGATGCTTGGATGCTTGCATCTAAGGCTATCCAAAATGGCGATGTGCCGTACGAAATGTATGCGTTGTTTAACCCTTCAGAGTTCTGGGCGGTTAACGGCTCTAATCTTTTATCTGATCGTTACTATGTCGGTACTAAGTTCCAGAAAGCAAAACAATGGCTGCGTGAGTTCATTGAAATGCTCAAGTCGGTGTTTGGCATAACTAGCGACGATCCAATCATCCAAGGTCTAAATGCAGTCTTGCGTGGTGATGGTACTTTTGTATCCAGAGACATGCTTGTAGAAGGTAAAGCCGATCAGACATTTAGACAGATCATTCAAAAGGGCTTGCACCCTTCCGTAGTCGAAGCAATAAATAACAACGACATTAGCGGTGCCCTACGTGCTGTAGCGAAAAACACATCCGGCCTGTACTCTGTACTTGCTGCGCGGTTAGCAGAACTAGACCTGCCTACTACGATCGGCTTTAACCGTGAAAGAGAATTGGTACGCCAGCACATAGACAGCAGGTCTAGTCAGCAGCAAGTCCAACTCTTTACCTACGTACGCCGTGCGTATCCCGCGCTGTATGAAAAGTACTTTAAAAACTACGACAAGCCTGAGAGTTTAGAACTGGTCTATCAAGGACTAAAAGAACTTTACAAGCCTGAGTACAACACATCTCCATTGACGTTGCAGTTGGCGTTAGTACGCGATGAGTTTGATAAAACCATGCCCGGCCTCGTGCATTCTGGGTTGTACATGCCTAGCTCCGACGCAATCAGCCTTAGAACTGGCGGGCAATTTGGTTTAACTAACCGTGTGTTCTTGCATGAAGTAGTGCACGCCGCTACTGAATTTGTATTGCGTAGCACCACGGGCTTAAACCAACGGCAACGTGAGGGCGTGACTCAGTTATATGTGCTGTATAACTACGCAAAGAGTGAATTAAATATTGAAGCCTACGGGTTCAAGAACGTATTTGAGTTTGTTGCTGAAGCACTAACTAACGCTGACTTCCAAAAGAAACTACGTGGCGTTAAGTATGAGCCAGAAGAAGGGCCAACCCAAGGGTCAATCTATAACTCACTATTGCGTTTTGCAATGAAGATGTTTGGTGCCGACAACGTAGCAGGCGCAACAATAATCCAAGCTAACGAAGTATTTTCTGCAGTCCGTCCAGCCGGTGCAGTTTCTGGGTCGTTGCGGTTTAGCTCGCCAATCAAGGGTAAGAAGGCTAGATACAGACACGGGCCGCTTACAAGCAAATGGCGCACTGCTGAAGATATAGCAGTAAGTATAGGTGAAACTTTTAAAGCGGCGATGACCAGTATTCCTGAGTTGTCTAAGCTATCAAATGCTGTACGACGCCGTGGTGTTTATTCACTACGCAATCTAGAGCTTCCAATGCTTGGGCTGCGGATGCTTAAAGAAGATGTGCAGCAAAGTAACCCTTACATCGGTGCCGCCGTCAAGATCATTGGGCAAATGTCGTCTTATCGTGGACGCATTGTTAACGAAGCCGATAAGATAATAACTAAGTGGGCAGAGATGCAGTTGAAAAAACCTGCGCAGTCTCGCTTAATGTCACGCATCATGTTGGAAGCAACTATTCAAGGGATTGAAGTCGACCCCCTAGGCCCCGGCTACATAGACCCAGTAACTGCTAAACCTGACGATAAAGTTGCACCGCAGCAGCTTGTTGACGCATGGAACAAACTTTTGCCTGAGTTTCAAGAGTTATATCGCACCGTCCGTAACTATTACACCGATCTGTTAAAAGCTACTATTCGTGAAATGAAACTGCGAGTGTTATCGAGTGGTAAGACATCAGCAGAAAAGAAAGACTTGATACGCAAGATCAACAAGCAATTTGCTGAAGAAAACTTTGACCGTCCGTACTTCCCATTACGGCGTTTCGGTGAGTTCTGGTTCCAAGTGACTGCTAATGGTCGCTCTGAGTTCTATACATTTGATAGCCACATCAACCGTGACTTGGCGTATGACAGACGTTTTGAAGAGTTATCAAAAGGTAACGCAACTCAGCAACAAGCCGCTAAAGACATGCGGGCTGGCAACTCTATCTCTCAGTTATACACTGACAACAAAGATATTGGTGGTGCGCTCAAGGACGTCAAAGAGTTAATTGATGCTATCTCTGATACTGTAACTACAGTTCAAGGCGGGCAACCACACACTACTCAGAAGTCGGCGGATGCAATTAAAGAAGAGATTAAAGGCGCAGTGGATCAGCTAGTCTATATCTTGTTACCACAACAAAGCATGCGCAAGATGTTTATTAACCGCCGTGCTGTCCAAGGTGCAAGTGGTGACATGCTACGCGTGTTTGCAGAAACGTCTGTGCGTGCCGCTTATCAGCAGTCTCGGTTCAAGTATGTCCAACCATTTCTTAACAACATGACAAACGCGCACGACTATGTGCGAAGGTTTGTAAAAGGAAAACGCCAAACTTCCGCTATCGACAACATTAACGAAGTTGAAAAGCGCTACAAGTACATGTTTGGTATGGAAGACACAAGCCCGGGCGCTCGATTCGTTGGTGGTGTGAACCAGTTTTCAGTTGCTATTAACTTAACTGCACCCGCTAGCGCATTGATGAACGTGATTGCGTTTCCTATCATGGCGGAACGTACTATCGGCGGTAAGTATGGTGTTGTTAAAGCAAATAAAGTAATTGCTAAATACTTTGGTCAGTACATGCGGACAATGCCAAAGCGTACGCTACTCCCATTGGGTAAAGGCATGCGCTCCCAAATTAGGTGGCCTTCCATTATGGAAGGTGGCTACCTAAAGGGTGCATCTGCCCGTGCTGCGCAAAAGTATATTGACGATGGCGACGTACAAATCTCGCAAATTAGTGACGCATTTGACTTTGCACGCGGGCCGACTGACCAATACACTACTGGAAAAGTAAAGCGAGTTGTAGAAGCCGTTCTAGCGCCTTTCCATCAGTTAGATCGCCTAACCCGCGAAGTAACGCTAATGTCGGTGTTCGATTTAGCGTATGAGCAGTACTTAACTGCTGACAAACGTGATGAGCGTGGCATTATTCAGCGCGATCTAAACACAGGCGACCCATTAAAGTACACCGAAGAAGAAGCATTTGAGCGGGCTATAGAAGATGCGCGAGATGCAGCCGCCGCTTCCCTTGGTGAATACCTACGCCAACTTAAAGGCCGTGCGTTCTCGCACCCAATCGGCGCTCTCTTGCTGCAATTTAAACAGGTTAGTTTAACTATTCTCCGTGCTATCTATCGAGATATGTGGTTAGCTTTTGGTGCGCCATTGACGTCGGCAGAACGTAAAGAGATGAAAACATTCTTGGAAGACCAGTATAAGAATGCTCCTAACAATGCGGCAATCATAGAGCAGCAACTGAACGAGTACGACGCATACCAAAAGGAAATACACCGCGAAGCCTTCCGCAAAGTTATGATCATTAACGTAACTGCGTTCTTAATGGCTGGCGCAGAGGGGACGCCTTTGTATTTCTTAGCATCAGGACTGTGGGCTATTGCTAGGGTATTTGCTCCAGACGGCGACGAGTGGGAAGACTTTCAAATATGGTTCTTCAATATGCTGATGCGTGACTTTAGCGGCGCTGTTGCTGAACTAGCGATTCAATCTGGTATGGACGAAGAGTCTGCTAGAGATATGGGATATAAAGTAGCGCATGCGACCGCACGCGGTATCCCATCGGCTGCATTAAATTGGAGTTTGACCGAGCGTATTGGTGTTAACCCCGGGGAAATGTTGTTCCGTGATGCTCGTTTCTTTGCCGATGCTACTCGTGAAGTACAAGAGTTTGTTTCAAACAACCTCGGTGCGTTCCCAAGTTACATGCTCAATACCCTACCTACAGCATGGAGCCTTGTCCAACAAGGTCATTACGAGCGTGCGTACGAAAAGGCGTTCCCTGCAGCTATAACTAAACCAGCACAGGCACACCGTTTTGCAACAGAAGGGGCTAAACGTCTCTCAGGCAAAACGATTATGAACAAAGAAGATTTCACTAAATGGGATATTGCATCAACAGCGATCGGTATTCGCCCAGAAAAGTTAACTTTAAGAGAGCGTGCGGCTTCTAATGCAGATGAAAAAATAGTCAAGTTAAACGCTAAAAAATCAGCGTTGCTTGATCGCATTTGGGTAGAACGCTTGGCTGGCAGTCCAGCCGAAAACGTAGCGCGTAAGGAGTTTTATAAGTTTGCTGCTAGGCACCCCAACTTTATAGATGATCCAGAAAAAACCATTGAAGATAGCTTTGAGAAGAAATATCAAGGTCTGGCTGACGCGGCGATAAACTTTGGCGTTGATATACCAGATGCCATACTTCCCGAAGTTGCACCGTTATTGTCGGGCGCTAGGAAAATCAAGTAACTACTTACGCCAAACCCGCAAACCTTTAATGCCGTCTTCAATGACGGCCTTTATTGCTACCTTGAAACCAAGACGCTTGGTCACAGCCAACACCATTGTTTTACTTTCCTCTAGTTTTAGGCAAGGCACGAAGAACGACGTGCCCCTTTTAAATTTGCGCCAGTTAATCTGATAGTCAAGGTCATTTATCCTCATCGGCTTGCGCCTCATCCGTATCTGTAGTACCTATGAAAGCATCAGGGTCAAGGAAGTCGCCCTTAGAACAATCAAATACAAATGCATCAACTGGCGGGATGCCGCTAATCTTTGTGCCTTTAGCCATGCGTTTCTTCACGGTGCCAACATAGATACCGTCTTTGGTAAGCGAGGTCAGCACATCCTTAATCGTGATCTGATGCTCGGCACACCAAGCCCGTAACTTCTTACTGATGATGAACAACTTGCGGGTATCAGGCTCCATCCGAATGATTAGTTCACCTTGCGGTTCTAAGATAGGGAGCATCTCTACTCCCGTTCGTTTGTCCGCCTGATCGTTAATCACCAAGGTATTGCGACGGTGCTCACTCCAGTACTCGCCAATCACACTGCTGTGGGTTGTGGCTGGTGGCTTAATCTCTGTACGCATTTGACCAAACTCGGCGACTGCCCATTTGAGTACGCGGCCTACGTCAATATCATGGATGCCCAAACGCTTGGCAAACAAAGCACCAGCTATGTTACACGCCGCCACACCTGACCAGAACCGCTCACGGCCTGTAAATCCAATCTGCTTATCGATGATGCGCTGTAGTTCTTTAACCTCTAGGATGCGCTCTTCCAAGTTTTCTACCAAGTCACGGATGTAGATAGACCCTGCATGCCCATAGTTTGTGTAGAGTTTGGGATACAGATCGTCGGCTTCTTCCTTAGTGATTAGCTTAGTCTCAGGGATTTGATACTCAATTACCCGCATCAACTCACCGTCGGGTGTGGACTTCAAGGACTTAAGCTTGTCTACGATCGATGCGTTTGACGAACAGAGAAGCATAGTCTGCCACTTAGCAAAGTTCTTGCGCTCAGAGTTCGAGTTGGAGTTCATCCGTCCACGGCCTCGGCCTTGAGAAACTGCATAAGCAAAGTCAGAACAGTCTTCTGGCTTCATCTTGGTAATCTCATCACAGCCTAATCCAATGTTGTTCATCACACCAAGTCGGTGTAGTCGCACAGCCATAGTGTCCCGCTCGATCAGCATCAGTTCTTCGGGGTGCCCATACACGCTGTGCATAGCCTTGATTGCTGTTGTCTTGCCTGTGCCAGACTCATTGTTAATCATGTTAATGATTGCGCCTTTGAGGTGCAGATGTTTCATTAGCGGTGCGCCAAACGCAGTAAAGAATCCAAACGCATGGGGCTCAAACCCCGGCATGTCATACTTATTTATTACACTTTTCCATTCGTCAAAGTCACCGACTGGGTTAAACCAATCTGAAAGATCTGCTGTGTAACTAGATGGTGGGCTGTACTTGTCACCCTGTGCGGTAATCTCCCGCTCACCCAAGATAAACGATTTATCCTTTTCGGTCCAACCGAACTGCGTCCTCATAATCTCTGCTCCTTGTTTGTATTGCATCTCCTTCACCGAGCGAACGATGTAAGCCATGATGTTTTCCATTTGCTTCTTCAGTGCTACGACACCAAACCAAGCCAACTTCTCGCGCAACTTATCTGTTGTCAGCAAATCCACTACAGGCAACGCAAACTCTTTTACGCCGTCACGAGGGGTGTGCAGACGCATCCAAATGGTTTCACCCGCTTGCGGGTCTTTCAGTCGCTTGACCACATACAGGTCATGTTCGTAAATCAAGTCGGCTTCGGGGTCATCCTCGTCGTCTGACTTGCGATAGACGCCGCCGTTCTTACCTCTGAAGTATGGAAAGGGGTACTCAGGGATATCGTAGATAACCGTCTTTTCTTCCGTCACGTACTCAACCGTGTTGTCCTCTGCTGTAGCGGCGGCAATCTCTGCGCCAAGAACAATAGGACTTTTAATCTTGCCTTTGTGAATACAACCTGCACAACCTGATGGATTGATAGACTCCCACGAGTCGCATGTATAAGGGCCTTTTATTAGTTGTACCTTGGCGACTGTCTCGTCAGGATGGTAGTCGGGGTGATCTCTAGATACGTCATGTATAGCAGTCTCGGCATCTGTGCAAAACTTAGCAATAGATAACGTGGCACGCCAACGTGGTTCGTCTAAAACCTTTTGGTCAGCAATCGCTCTAGCCAACTGCAGGCAGCCTGTTCCGTTTACGTTCTTGTCTACTATGATTTGGAATCGGTGCTGACGATTACCCATCAACGCCTTGGTCATGTCATCTGCAAATGTAGGCAGATAATCCGGCGTCTCATCTATCACGCCCAGTTTGTCTTTAAACTCACTGAACGATATCTCGTCGCCCATCACCATAACTGTTACTGGTAGTGGTGGCTCAGTCTTATGGTTGAACGTGTCAGGCATCCGCAGAATAGACGCGGCATCGGCAGTTCTAGCGGGATCGTCCTCCAAGCCTTCCTGATTGCACACAACTTTTAAACGCTTAGCGGTGTTAACCCACTCTTTACGGGAGATCGGTTCAGTCAAAGGCCAGTAGACATGTAGCCCACGACCAGAGTTCACAATCGTCGGCTTTGGTAAGCCAACAGTTTTACAGAATGCTTTAAGCGCGGTTAGTCCGTCACCTTGATCGGCATACGGCTTACCTATTCCACAGTCAATATCAAGCCAAAACGACTTAATGTTTTTCACGTTATCGTTAGTACGTGAACCTGATTCTTCGTACTTTGCACACGCAAAGTACACGTCGAACTTCTCGTCCAGTAAAGTCTGAACGGCATCTTCTACTCCCTGCATGTCCTCAACAAATATTTGTCGGGGGTGGCCTGTCTTCTTTAGACCCACCACGCAGTACCACCCGTCAGACGATAGCACCGTCGACAGTAAATCTGCTCTTGTCATAACCGCCTCTAAGAAATGCGTCGGAGGGGCGCGGTAGGCCCCGTCCGAACGCTACTGAACAAACCCAACCTTGGAAAGCATTTCGTTAATTTTGTTTTCGTGTACCTTGCGTGGAATCCACTCGCCTGTAAACCATTTGTAGATGGTCATGCGGCTGACTCCAAAGTACTCGGAAACTTCACGAACGGAATATTCTCTCTTAATACAGAAACGCCCCAGCTTTACGCCGGGACTTTTAATATCTGCATCTTGGTTGGCGCGGACGATTCGAGATGCGTAACCTCTGTTATCCATTACTCGTCTTCAGTCCACTGTTTCAGTACATCATTAAACTCCTTTTTAGGGGCAGGTTCAGCGTTTTTCTTAGCAGTGCGCTTAGTTGGCTCAGGCAGTATTTCTTCTACTTCAGCTTTAGGCGCAGGAGCGGCAATCGCTTTCTTCTTCAAACCATCAGTTTGTGATGGAGTCTGTACAACGGCTGACTTTGCTGCGGGGCTATCGCCCTTCTCTTTAGCAGACAACCACTCGTCTTTAGTCAGGAAGCGCACAGGCTTGAAGGTCAACTTGGGAGTATCGCTATCGCTGTCCATACGCATCTCTGTTACCAAAGTACCAAGGCTCTTGCCTTGAGCGCCAACATACTTAGCGTATTGCTGGAACGGCATCTTGTCCACATCACCACGACCGAAGATTGACTTGGCAGGTAACACCAACTGAAACACATCACCTCCAACGTCGTCGGCCAACAAGACAGCCAAGCGTTGCTGATAGCGACAGGCGCGTGAATCGCCTTGACCGGAACCTTTGATGTTTTGTGAACAGCCTTCGCAAGAAGAGTGTTGTGGGTACTCGATGCTTGCATCGGGTTTGTCGCCGTCGTTAGACCAGCAGTCAGGGTGCGAAGCCTCACCAGCAACATACTTACCAGCATAAAAAGAACGCGATACTTTTGTCGCACCGTTAACAATGACGATGTTCATTGAACGGCTTTCATTCTTTGCAATTTCCTCACCGCTGACCATCATGCGGAACACACCACCACGGATGGAGATGCGCTTCATGCCAGTGTTACCAGCAAGAGCCTTGGTCATGTCATCGAGGCCAACTTCCTTGAGGTAGTCGGGGAGATTGTTACTGAAAAGTGCGAGGTCGTTACTCATTTGATTTTCCTTTAATAAAGTTGTATATAGCATTTGCGTTAAAGAGCAGTTCTTCAACTGACCCTTCGGGGTACTTACTCTGTTTCATTTGAGTAAGTGCCTGATCTACCGCACGCTCTCGGTAGAACATTTCGTCGCGTTCCCTGCGGAACTCTAATTCTTCAATGTCCATTATTTCCTCCGAATAGTAATTTCATATTCACGATCAATGTTCAAACCCATAGGCTCGACATCAGGGTTGTTCTCTAGGAACTCTTTCATATTCGTTTGATGAATACGTTTCTCTAGTAGCCCCATTGCTTCATGCTCTTGCATAAATTTGTAGAAGCTTTCCCAGTCATTAGTCCAGAAGCGGTCTTTGACGGTTCGATACGCAGTGCCCTGCGGTGTTGAAAAGCTAGTCACGCCAGTCTCTTTTGAGACCTCAAGTAACTTGTGCTTTAGAGTAGTCATCTGCTCTTCTAACTCGGCAGTGTCGGCTTTGTACTTTGCGTAAATGCTTTCTTTAGTGTCGCGAATCTTAATGTAAGCCTCAACGACTTTCTCAATAGAAAAATCTGATTCCATACTCACTCCAAATTATTTTTTATAGGTGTTGGTAACGCGCTCACATAAAGCAGTGGTGTTCGTCTTCCTTGTGCACAGGAATAATACGGCGCTAACCCGTATTACGCGTTACCAACAAAAATCATTATACTCTTTTTGTTGACATTGTCAAGAGTTAATTTCACTTTTATACAGATCAATAATCTTGTTGTGGAAGTCCAATTTGTTTTGCAACATTGAGTAGAGTTTTGTTTCTACTGGACTACCCTCAAGATGCACGATTGTCATAGGGTTACGTTGTCCCGGCCTATCAATACGTGCGTTTGCTTGCAAGTATGTTTCAATCGAAGTGACGGGAGCGTACCATACGATTACGTTAGCCGCAGTAAGGGTTACCCCATGTGCCGCCGCTTGTGGTTGAATCAAAAGTACTCGTGGTTCATCTTGTTCTTGAAACCTTTTAAAGATGTCGGTACGCTTTGACACGCTTACGGAGCCATTGATAATCTCTGACGTTACTTTGTTCTTTCTTAAGAAATCTTGAACTAGATTTAGTGCATGTGTGAACGGCACAAATACTAGAACTTTATGGCTTGCTTCCTCTATAACTTCTAACAAAATGTTTAGTCGGCTTGACGCATCAAACTCTATAACATTCTTAGTATCGGTGTACACAGCCCCGCAGGAGATTTGTAATAGTTTATTCAACTGAGCCGCCGCATTTACAGCAGAGACTTCATCGCCAACTGCTTCAATCAGCATCTCTTTCTTAAGGTCTTTGTAGTACTTCGACTGTTGTGGTGTCAGTGGTGCAAACCGTGAAGTGTGTGTCACATCAGGCAGATCAATACAGTCCTTCTTCTCAAAACGAATCGCAGGTTGCAGTAGGTTGTGCACTATGCCTTGGGCTTGCGGTTTTGGAATCCACTTGAACCGTGAGAACTGATACATAACTACATCACGAAACGCCGTGTATAAGTGTGGGGTTCTTGCGGGTACGCATAGTTTGGCAAGGCCGTAGGCATCTAATGGTGATTGAGCTGCGGGTGTACCAGTCATCATCCATATCCAAGTATCAGGAGTGATCACTCTTCTCAACGTTTTAAAACGCTCAGTCCTAGAGTTCTTGTAGGCATTGGCTTCGTCAATGATGATGAGATCAAACCCACCAGCCTTGAGTTCTTCTTCAACAATGCTCACACCGTCGTAGTTAATGACGACGTACTCGGCTACACCTTCTACGATAGCCTTGCGTTTCTTGCGATCTCCGTGCGCTACATCCACATGGCGGTGAACAGCAAACTTAAATAGGTCGGCTTGCCATGCGGCTTGCATGATGGATACAGGGCAGATGACCAGAACACGGCTGATGTATCCCTGCGCTATTAGATAATCCGATGCCCAGATAGCTGATGCAGTCTTGCCAGTCCCTTGTTCGTTAAAACAAAAAGCGCGGGGGTGTAGGGTTAGAAAGGATGAAGTTTCCTTTTGGTGGTTCATTGGCCTATGAAGTCCGGGCCAGTCATAGTCTCGGTTAATCGGGGACGGCACGCTTTCCCAACCAAGCGTCTTTAGCATCTGTGCTTCCTTCAGCCCCCAATGAACAGCCACCGAATCCTCGGTGTACTCGGCACTCTTAGCGATAGTCGAGAGAATCTTCTGTGGCTCTTCAGTCTGTATGACTAAGTATTTGTTTTCAACAACTTGCATTATTTAATTGTGTGGTCTGACTTGCGGGCATAAGAGCGGTTATCGCTAGCGGTTTTCACACGGAGATTGCCTCGGACAGTAGTTCCGCCCTTGCTTAACGGCTTTTTGTGGTCGACGTCTTTGCCGTCACCCTTGTGGACTAGCCCTGCTTTTTCCATGATTGCGCGTGCTTTGTTTCTTGCCGCACGTTTCTTCTTAACGGCGGGTGTGCCGTCGTATGTTTCGTATTCGTGCTTGTATGGTCTTGGTTTATTTACGTATGGCATTTTGTTCCTTTATGTTGAAATACGCATTTGGTGAACCAGCATGGTGCTTCATTTTGTATCCTAACAACAGTGCGGCGCATATAAACTCGCCATTACTGACATATTCGCCACAACTTTTTTCTACAATATGTTTCCAGCCGTAGCTACTTCTTTTAGTGTTTATAGTAATTCTTCGTTTAAACCCATCATTTTCTAACAGCCACCGCATACACAACTGCACTCCATTAGGATTAGGTGGTTGGTGAACGGAATCTTCTTTATATTTTTTTAACCCGTGACCAGTTAAGTTGGGGTACTCATTGCAAACTTTTTCTATTTCTTCGGGAATATCTCCCAATGGATTCATTTTCCCATTAGCAATGTAGACGTATGGCATTTCAACTCCTTTTTGAATTGTGTTCGCAGTCGGTGACAGGGCACCAACCACGGCATGTGAAGTTTGGTCTAGGGTTCCAAACATCTGTAATCATCGCACTCTCTAACTGATTTGTCTCGGGTATCCACTTGCCCCAAGCCTCGGTCTGTTGATCTGCATTGAATTCGGCGGCAACTAGGTCTTTGACTACCAAGAACATCAAGCCAGCCTTGATTGTTTTAACTTGCGGGAAGTGCTTGAAGGTCAAAAGGGACAGTAATTCTAGTTGCTTCTTGTCCGCGTACCTACTGGATTTGCTAGTCTTGTAGTCAACGATCCGTGCCTTCTCGCCATCAATAACAAGCAGGTCGGCAATACCACGAAACCAAACATTCTTGTCTCTAAACTTGCATGGTTGCATGTCCTTGGTTAGCCCCATCTCGTGCTCACATAACTTCTCACCTGACAAGGCTTTCAATGGGTCTAAGAACGGCTGGATATAAGCGTACTTTTCTGGTATCGCAGTACCATCACGGATGTATTCTTCTGCTGCCTTATGAACCGCACTGCCATAGAGCAAGTGTTCCTGTGGTGGCTCGACGATATCTTTGACGATACGCATCCTGTGGTACTTGCGTGGGCATTGCTGAAACAGCGAGATGCTGGAATACGACCATGTGTAATTCATTTGAGTGCGCTCGAAATTTTGTCTAACTTACCTTCTTTTTCCAACTCAGCAAGAGTTGACATTGCAGTTGCCGCACGCTCAAGTAAGTTGACGTAGCGTTCTAGGTTTGCAAAGTTTGCGGTTTTCTCAACCTTGGATAGCCCTGCCGCCAAATCATCTGCCGCCTTACGCACATTGCCTGAGACTTTCTTGATGTTGGTTTGTAGTTCTTCTGTGGTAATCATCAGGTTACTTACATTGCGCTTAAACATTTTGTCGGCGGTCTCGGTAAGTTCTGACGCTTTTTCATAGTCTGTTGAAATCATTTTTGCCTTCCTTGTTAAATAAGTTCCATCTTGATTTGATAGTTCTGTTGCTATCGCCGTATTGATTCTCTCTACTGACCAGCCCGGCCCTTTGCTGTCAATCACATCGGGTTTAGTTCTTAAAAAGTATTGATTAACTCCTATCTGCATTACAGCCCCCATTTCTCAATAGACATTTTCTTACCGCAGTCGCCGTAGCTTTTTCCTGCGCCAATCTCACACGCTAGTGGTAGCGTCTCAGCCCACTTGGGTCGCCAACGCATACATTCGTTTACATATTTAATGGCTTCATCGCGCTCTGATTCGGATACTACGCACGCCACAGCATCATGCACAGTCAGAACTGGTTTGTAGCGTTTCGCTATCCGTAGCATCTGCTCGGCAATCACACAGCGTGCAAGTGCTTGGCATAAGTTCTCGACTACCTTACCGCCATAGATACGGACTTCACCTTTGCGGGTATCGTAGACGTACTGTGGTCGACCATGTAAGTCAATCTCAGGGGCACGCAAGTTCATATATTTGAGGGGCAAACCGCTAGGAAGATCGTATCCAATTCCGGGGAGTACACTCACTGCCTGTGCCTGTTTCCCAAACGGAGTAGTAACAAGTTTAGGGCTTGCCAGTGCATCTAAGGTTTTTTGTCCTTCGTCCCATAGCGCAGGGATATATGGAAACTCTTGGCGATACACCTTCAAGATATGTTGGCACATGTTGTCATCCAAACTTACCCCAAAGTTCTTGAGTTGTATCTGAAACTTGCGCCAACCCATGCCGTAGCCCGCACCAAGAATCGTAGTCTTACCCACGAATCTCTCAGAGTCGTCAATCTCTCCAAGAGGTTTGTTGTATATCTTTGTTGCCATGATCTTATAAACGTCTTCACCTTTTGCAAATGCGCTTACCAAGTCGGCTTGCCCCGCCAACCATGCAACGATCCGCGCTTCAATCTGTGAAGAGTCGGCGTCAATCATGATGTAGCCTTCGGGTACTACGATAGCAGTCTTGAGGGGTGACTTGCGTGGCAAGTTCTGTAGGTTTAGTTTGTCGTCCCCGCCCCAACGCCCTGTGTGCGCGGCGTAATATCTGAGGGGGACTGGGAGGCTACCACGCTTGGCAATGGAAATGAACCGTTGGGTGCGTGTCTCTTCTAGTGTGGACTTTGTCCCAAGACGCGCGGCGACAAGTGCTTGCACTCGCTCATCCCAGTGGTCTGCCAGTGCTTTAAACCCCTCGTCGCTCTTAGCCAAAGCCAAAGCCAATTTGCCTGTCGTAGGACTAACCTTCATGGGTGGTGGAACACCATACTCAACCAGTCTCTCAGCAAACTTCTGATTCGACATGAGCACTTCCTTGTCAGCACAAGCCTCGGCAATCAGGGCTTCCTTCTTCTCTTGTACAAGTACAAGGTGTTGCTCCAACACAGGTAGATCAAGACGTAGCGTCGGCTCTGTGAACATACGGAGAGTCATGTCTATTAGCTTTAGCTCTGGCTTCTGGAAGTTTGCTTGCAAGATATTAAACAAGTCGTACGTCAGCTTGACGTCGTTCTTGCAGTATGCGCCATACTGATCTATATCTGCCTTGGTGAAGTCGGCACGGCGTTTACCCATAGCCGCGACTACCTCAGTACCCTTCACCCCTAAGCCATAACGCTCGGCGGCTTTTGCTAGGCTGTTACCAACCTCTGTGCCATCAATGGCACGTAGCATTGCTAGGGTATCGAGAAGTACTTTTGGCCTAATACCAAACCGCCAAGAAAGGATAGCACCATCAAACATGCAATTATGAGCAAGCAGAAAAGAACTATCCCAGTCAAAGCGAGATAGAAATTCACTGGTGTCGGCGTGATTTCCTGTGAACCATTGTGTTTCGTCATCATTTATTTTTACTCCTACACCGATAACTTCAAAACGGTCATCGCGAATGTATTCTTCAGTTGTTAATTTGGATAGAGAGAAGTCTTTATCGTAGAACGTTTCGAAGTCAAGGGTGATTAGGTTCATCCCGTTTTTACCTTTGTGTCTGGTGAGAACTTAGCAATCTCACGATTCAGATACCAACGTGCTTTAAGCAAGTCTTCATAATGGCTACCTTTGAGGTCAGCACGGCTGATGTACTTGACTACGTTTCCTAAGTTGTAACCAAACTGTTTCGCCTCAATGAAGTCGATAGTCTCGATACCGCCCATCTTGTAGTGTGGTGGTTCGTTAACCATATCGGTGTGGTGTGTGGCAATTATGTCTTCTTGCGCTTCTACTTTGAGTTCTACTAGTCTTTCTTTCAAGCGTATCGCTTCTTTGCTAGTTGATACACCCAACAGTTTCCATGAAGTCTTCTTCACTGCCGGTGCGCTAGCCACACCATTCTTCTTATCCATGTACCGAATGTTGTGGACGTATTGCACTGTTGCACCAGTAGCTTCGGCTACGACTTGTGCTTTTGCGTTTGGTGATTTTGCTAAATACTTACGCACTTTTGTGCTCATTGCTGATGATCTCTTTGCCATAATTTCCTCTTTAAGATTTAAATTTAATACGCGCCCATGTTGGGCACTTGGTTTAACCAGTAATACGCTCTCGTATTATTCCTTCATACTCCTTAACAAAGTCATAAAAACATGAACCGTATCTGCGCCTAAAACAACGGCAAGATACTCTACTTCTTTTACCGCCTCTTCTAGCGTCTCGTTTCTAACTTGAATGTTGCTCTTCTCTACATTTGAAAGCCTATCGCCTAACTCTCTGACAGCAATCCTTGCTATGGCTAACTCGTCCATCAAGTGAACTACGGCGTCTCGTGGTTCGGCTATCTGACGCTTGCGGTTCATAGACTGTACGTATTCTTGTTTAACGCGAGACTCCATCTCGACACGGTTAAATTCTTCGTCTTCGGGTGTCATTCCATCTCTCCTATCTCTATAAGTTTCTCTTCCAGTCTACGAATGCGTTGACGGTTGTATTCAACAACGCTCATTGCATACTCAAGCGATTTCTCTGCTTGCATCTTGGATATGGTTGCATCGCGCATCTCTATCTCAATAATTTCTTTAAGCGTTCTTGGTCGCAACATATCTTTGATGAACGCGATTAGTGTTTCTCGTTTAGTCATGTGTTCTTCTCCTTTAATCTTTTCTCCGTTGCCCTAACTACGTCAACCCAGTAGTAGAGGTCGGGTAGGTTAAATTTAAGTTCGTTGATGTCTTTCTCAGACAAACCAACCCAAGGTCGCTTGTAGTCTTGGATGTCATCGTCTTCTTCTGCTTTTAATTCGTACTCTATTTCTATGCTTTTAGTCATCTTCTGTTTCTCCCCACATTGCTTCGTCAATTAACTGACGTTTTACTAACTCTAATACGCCAATCACAGTGGATGTGTACAGCGTCTCGTCATACTTGTGTATCACTTCTAGCAGTTCATCTACTAAACCGCCAGCGACTTTGCCTTGGTTAAGAATCATGCTTGTCCCCTTGCTCTGATTCGTTCTGCAATAACTTGTGATGGGTGAGGCCAACCCACCGCCCACTCGTCTGCAATCTTTGCACACGCCTCACGCTCTGCTTCTATCGCTGGCTTGAGCATATCTATCGCTGTCTCATGCAACTTTTGTTGTATCTGTAACATCTCTGTCAACTTGGCAATCTGTTCTTTGTGTGGTGGTTCAAAATAAAACCTAACATGATGCCCTTCTTTGTGCGGGTCACTTACTTCAACAAAGTGTTCTGTCCACCTAGCGTCAGTGTATAAAAAATCAGTCATGGTTTCCTTTCTAGGCAGTGGATGCCCCGCTAGTCTGTATGCTTCGTCACGCCATATCTGTGCGCGTTGTTTGTGATACTCACAGTTAGGGCAAACGATGTTCATGGGGTTATTCTTCATAGTGGCGTATTTGTCTTGGATTTTTTAGTCGTTCACGCAAAGCCCCTTCTTGTTTTACTTCTGCGTTGTACATAATTTCTAAAGCGTTAATCCAGTCTTCCAATAGGTTTAACTGGGTATTACTGTCAGCAATAAAAAACTCGGAAGCCATTTTCAAACTACCCGAGCCTTCGCGTATGTTAAAGATAAGACCACCAACATTTATTGCGCGGCGGTTACCTAAAGGGCGTAACTTAGTCATAGGGGTGCCTCGGGTAGTTTGTTTCTCTGCTGTTGTTGGTATTGCTCTTCTTGTTTCTTAGTCCACGGTTTTAGTGGGTGCGTAGGAAAAGGCCAGTCGACAACTGGCGTACCACGATTCGCTTTTGCGCTTTTGTGGGGAACGGTCACTATGGGTAAAGCCCGATCAACAGATCGTGCAACTGTTCGACATTCTCTTCGTTCACTAACCATGCCTGCCCCCCGCCATTTCTAATTTTGTTAATCTCTCGTTCTTGCAATGCAGTCGGTTTACCCTTACCCGCCTTACACTCGATCGCAAAGAATACTCCACAAAAGCAACCAATGATATCGGGGATTCCACTACGCCCATAACCACCAGTAGCAGGCATAAAGTAATAAGCCTGTGCCCTATCTAGAATCTCTTTTACTCTCTTCTTAACTTTTGCTTCGGGTGTCGTAGCCATGTACTCTCTCCTACTTGTTTAGTGTTTACACAGTATAGCACATAAAAAAGCCCGACACAATAGGTCGGGCGAAAAAAAGGACATACTTTCGATTTGAAAGTATGTCCCTAGTAGTTAAGGTTTAACTATGTTAGCAAGTAGTCTCTATAGCCCCCGCAGTCATGTAGATGTGTGGTATGTGAGTATCTTCTACCTTAACACCCATGCCTTCGATCGCTTGGTTAGTCTCCACGATCTTGAGTATCGCCAACTTCTCTTGATACTCTACAGGCAAATCGTAAGTATTAGATGTCACCATCACCACTTCTCCGATTGTCAAGTCCACCACCGTCATAACCCCACTCGGTTGTAGTTTAACCAACACACCAGTCCTGTTCTCCCACGCTCTAAACACGCTATCGACAATCTTGTATGTCGATAGGTTATCCCGCCACTTGGGGTCAATCATGAGGGTCGGCATAGGTTGCGGTCCGTTTTCTTCTACATCTACTAGGTACTGTAGTACGGAAGCCGCGACTACAGTTGTGTTCACGCATGAGGTCACTTGACTATTTGCATTCTGTCGCAGAGCGCTCATTCGATATCCCGCGTCAGTAATCATGGTCTTTGCTATCTCGTCAGGGGGAAACTCCTTGAACGCATCTAGCGCACTCCTCAATGCAATCTTGTAGTGCTTCGTTTTCTTTCGGTTGCGCATACCGCGTTGTTGTTGAATCCTAGGCGAGTCGAGTTGATACACATTTATGTACTTACCATCTATATAGTCTTGCTGTATGCTGATCTTGCCAATCTTCTCCTCGTTGTTGTATACGGTTACCTCGCCTATCGCACGGTCGCCATGACTACCATCGGCTTTACGATGAAGCGACACGGCGTTGGATTCGAATGCAATCTTTGGTAACTTGATAGTGAGGTCACATAGAATGATATGCAAGTCAGGGTGAATGCTGTACTCGTGTCTGCCTTTCGGGTCGTACTTGTATGGTAGTTTTGTAAAGTCCATAGGTTCGCTCATATATTCCTTAGTTAAGTGTCTCGTTACTGTTCTCTTGCGAGAGGTGCATGTCGTAGGCTAGCGCTAGCCCACCGACAATCTCTTCTTTCTCTACACAAGCAATGATTGACGATCGCGCCAGTATGTTTATTAAGATGTTTAGCACCTCGTCAGGTTTGAGTTCTGCCCTACGCATCACATCAATGATCTGCCCCGATACTTGTTGGAGTTTGTCTCCACCCATTTCTACTTTCATATCTATCTCCTTACCATTCAAAGCGTTTGAGGATATCGTCAACCTTGGCTTTCACATTCTCGCGAATGTAATCACTCTCTTTCAGAGTATCAAGATCAGTATGCGTTAGCGCTGCGTTAAGTTCGCGCCTCGCTTGCTCTAACTTGGGGTCGTTAGTAATGTTGAGTCGGCTCAACAAGTTAACCAACTCGTGTGCATTGGTGAGTATCGTGCCGTGAAACACTTTGCGTTTGCCTTCGTCATCACTCGATAGGCGCTCGCTCATGTGAGTCAAGCATTCATACAGTCGTTGCCACACATCACGCATGGCATGGTTGAGTCGCTCGTTGAATGCAGTTTCATACTGTGCTACCAGTTCTGCCTTTGCTTGCTCGCCTATCTCTATGCGGAAGTCACCAGCCGTTGGAATCGGCGTAAGCGTATACGAGAAGCGAAACTTCTTAGCGAGTTCTTCGGGTGCGGGATACTCTTCACGATCGAACAAGTCACCGAGTTGGAATGCACCCGCTGATATCAGCGTAGGGTACACATTTATAAACACATCAACCAAGCGGTCGAACTCTGCTTTCCTCTCGTCAAGCGTGCGCTTGTATCCACCGTTGAATAAGTTTTCCATAGTGACGATGCGAGGACCTGAGTCAGACCAAGGGATAGTCTGTTTGGTATTCCACAAGCGAGATGATGCCGCATAACGGATCACGGCTTCGTGGTGTGGGTTGCCTGCAAGCAAATGCTTGTGGTAGTTGCCCGCTTTAACCTTCGTGTTCTTCGCTGAGTCCACCTCTTCAGATACACGCTTGTCCAACTTGCGTGCTGTCCAACATGAGATGTTCAACTCCACCATCATTGCACTTGTTGCAATGCTTATGCTTTCTGTCGTCATACTTCCTCCATTGATTTATAGGTGTCCACTTTGCTTGCAAGATACACAATCACCTGAGACATTGATGGTTTAAAACCAATCTCCCCCTCAAGCCTTGTTTGTACAACTATCAAGTACTCATACGCTACTGCGTTCACACTTAGTGTGCGTCTATCTCCTTTCTCCATACTCACTCCACCAAAACAGATTGACCAACAGTAGGAACAAAGTTCTTGTTACCTACCACACACCACAATACTGGGGCATTGCTTGATGACCAGTCACCACAACCATCTCCGTAGAAGTAACCATCAGTTAGCATTACTGTGCATTGAGGCGTTATGCGCATCTTCTGCATGTACGCGGGAACACAAGCGGGTTCAGTACCACCACCGCCTTTGGGCTGTGTAAGTGATGCAATGTTTTGCAACTCACCACCTGAGTAAGTCTCATGTCCTGCGACATGGCTATCCCAATACATCAACTCGATCTTCTCGGGTGCTACCTCGTCGCAGATTGCTTGCATCTCTCCGAGAAAGCGCCCCATTACGGGACCAATAGAACCTGACGCATCTATCCCGATAGCAATACACTCGGCTTTGTGAGTCTCTGCGCTTGGCATGATGATTCCGCTTGCAAGATAGCGACGATTAGGTCTGCGCCATGTAGATTGATCACCACCGCGTGTAGCAGTCTTGATGAATTCACGCAACGCTTCGCGCCAATCAACCTTGGGGTGAAGGATCTCTTCAATACCGCGAGGCACTTTGCCTTTCATCTTTCCCGCAAGCATTGAACCTTCACGCAACGCTGAATCAATTTCGCGTTCCAACTCTTCGACTTCGCCTTGCGTCATCTCGCGTGCGCCTTCCCAGTCGTGTTCGTCAAGTTGATCAGGACATACTTTCGTATTGGAAGTTTGTCCACCGCCCGAGGAGGAATGACCGATCCCGCCCTTGCCTTGTCCATCTCCGTCATCGTCACCATCGCCACCGTCCTCACCCTCTTCTTCCATGAGTAGGTCGTAGACTTGCTTGGTATCCATACCGCGATACTTCTCGTCAAGCAAACCGATCAACTTACCAGTCTGGGGGTCGCGTGGCATAGCCACCTCAACCTCGCCTATGTCGGTGTCTTTGATCTGTAAGTTGATAACAAAGTCCATAGCCTGATTTGCTACTTGCTTGTTCGCGAGAAACTTCCACACCGTCATGTGACGATAGGCTTTGTGCATTGCTTCATGTACAACAAGGAAGGCGAGTTGCTTGTCGGTGAGCATATCCACGAATGCACGCCCGTACTCTACATCTCGCCCGTTGGTACGCGCAGACTTACACTTCTCCGATACAGTAACCTTACCCACCATGAATACTCCTGAGAATAAACAGAAGTCAGGGTTTTGCATGAGTCGTACATGCGCACGCTCTATGCGTTGTTCAGCCGTTAATTTCATCATCTTCCTCCTTAAGATTTAATATCCATGCACCGATCTCTTGCTCAGAGTGGTATGAAAGAATCCAGTCCGCTAGATAGTGAACTGGGTTTTCTAGCAAGCAGTCGTATAGCATGTTCAATGCTTCCTCACCAAAGTGATGCTTAATCTCGTCAGGTGTCATATAGTTCCTCCAGTTTTTTATAAGCCTCAGACGCAAGTTTTATCTCCTCGTCTACGAACACATGCCCATGTACGGCACACGCAAGTAGCCACGCTAATACAAAGTCTTTCTCACTCATCATCTTCCTCCAGTTCTTTTAAATACCAGTCGTACCACATACTGATTGCTTCCACAGTTTCGGCAATGAACGCTTGCTTGGTTGTCCCATCACGCCATTGCACACCCGCGTCTCCTATCAGGCTAGTAAGCACACACATAAACATAGTGCCGTTCGCCCCCTCCATGAGTTGCCCCACTTGGCTCTTTAACTCTTTGATCTCACGCATTTGCTTATTCGTGACATGCATTTCAATCACCCTCCCTTTCGTCGTAGTTAAGTGCCTCCGTTAATACATTGCCAATGTACAAACCCCCGAACAATATGCACGCTTGGTGCAAGTAGCCCCCTCCTGAGAATCCAAACACGATAAACAAAACACCAATCATGGTGAATGCAATGAGATGAATTGGCTTAGTCATTCGGTTTCCTCCTCTTTGTCATCGTCTACTTCAATGCTTAAGATACGCACCCCATCAAATATCTCCACGATTTCGTATTCAACCTCTGCCTTCTCAAGCAGATCGTAAAGTTGCGTCGGTGTCATGTTCTCTCCTTAGAATAAGTATTGGTTCTCGCGCATCCAAGTGACAAACGCACCGCTTGTCATCAGGATCTGCTTCTTCTCAGGGTGCTTGCTTGTTGACAAGCAGAACACGCTCTGCAATTCTTTCGGTGTACGCTTCAAGTACTCGAACCACTTGCTAATGTTGGCGCGATCTATCCGTTGCATAGCACCATAAGCCATGATGTTTAAGGCTGCGGGAGAACTCGGTAACTTGCAACCCTTTGGATCATCAATAACTTCTTGCCATGTAGGTAATGAGTCTGCTACTTCTACATACGCCAACATATCTCTTGCACCTGCTTCACCGATAGAACCAGTCAAGCCTGCTATCAAAGCATTGCGGGTAATGAGGTGACGCTTCAACAAGATGTTAGATGCACGGTGCAATGAGCGTGGAGATACGAATGATCTCTGTGGAATCTTGGGGTTGAAGATGTAGGGATTCTCTTCTTGCCCCGCGTGCTTGTAAGATGCCAATGCGTGTGGGTACGCTTTCACCCATGCCAATGCTTCTGCCGCGATATCGTTGTTAGCACCCCATTCAATCCACTCCTCAGCAGTTGGCTTGCGTACTGGCAGTATCGTGATACGGTTAAGGCTGTGTGCTTTGAGCATGTCGCCTACCCCGTCAGTTGAATTGTTACCCGCTGTTACTACGATAGAGTCAGGGTGCAAACTGAATCCACCAATGCGTCTCTCGTTGAGCAATGGGTGCAACATATTCTGCACAGCCATACTTGAGGGCTTAGTGAACTCGTCAATGAATATCATGCAAGCCTCTCGTAAGTGGAAACCCCAGTTCTCATTGGGGTAGAGAGCAGTAGTCTTAGTCTCATGGTTAGGCATAGGGATACCAATGTCACCCAACTCTGTGTTCGGTGTGTCGATATAGATACCCTTGAACCCTGTCTTTGCTACTAAGCGTTCAAACATGGCTGTCTTACCAACTCCGGGTTCACCTACCAAATGGATTGCATTCTGATTTCCGAAAGCAAGGATCGCGTCCTCTGCTTCTGCCAAAGATACCTCAGTTGTCATACGAACTTCCATAACTCACTCCAATTTAATTAAACAAAATAAAGACAAACTTACAAATTGAAAGCATGTCCTACAAACACTTCTCTGTCGAGAACTCGTGGTACTTCTTATTGCTGTCGTGCTGTATCGTGCCGATTGGCACTTCCTCTATGGTGAATACCTCCTTGTAAAACTGAAACTTAATTAACTCGTAGAAGAAATAGGTAAGACGCTTGTTGTCCATCTTCCATGTGTAGTCACGATCGCCATTCGGCAACCCTTGTGAGTCGTAGTCTGTTGATGCGCAGAAAGATAGGAATTCAACTAGCGGTAGCATCTCCTCCATGCGCTTGGTCTCGTCTGCTATCTTCATAGCATCATTGATTTGTTCAAAGAACTCGTTGCGCATATTCGCCTGTATCTGCCTGTTCCAGTTCAACGCGTTGGTATCAGAGACCAAAAGATAGCGACTGCTTCTTGGTTGGTAGTGGTCAGGTTTGTACGCACCACGGCATAAGTCCATACCAGTTCCCTTTCCGCCTAGCGTAAGTGAGGTAACCATCTTGGCGTAGTCGGTGAATACAGCAAAGCGTTCTTTGATTGCTTTGAATGCTTCCTTGGCGATTACTTGGCGGGATTCGTTAGTCATGTCCTCGGTGCTTACTGTTCCGTCCGACGAAACATAAAGTTTGTTCCCGATAAGGTAGGCATGACCGATCCCATCAAAGTAATAAGCCTTGCCATTGCGCCTAGCAAACTTACCAACACCCAACAACTCTTGCAAGATTTGGACAGTTGCTATGGAGTCGTACCCGCCCGTGCTGAAGGTGAACCCACCATGCGAGTGATAGGTAGCAATGTCTTTTTCGTAGTACTTGATGATGATTGGGCGATCCTCTCTGATGTATTGCGTTTCGTATTCCTGTTCCTGTACATACTCACCCATGCGTATCAGCGTGCGGTCGTATCTGCGGTTCAAGCCCAATGGTTTCTTGCCCTTGCTTGCACCCTTGCTGAACGGCTTGACTGCATTGAAGTGAATGAGCGCCTCTTGGTATGTTGTTAGGCGGGGTATGTTATCTGCCATGAAGCAGTAGGCGTTGTTGTTACCACGCGCCCATTTATCGTTTGGTTTTACTGGCATTTGATTTCCTTTCTGTTGAGACATACTTACAGTTTGTCAGTTTGTCCTGTGATCTTGGCGATGGGGTCGGTGTTGTCGCGATTGAACTGGTCGTAGTCCTCCAACTCCATAGCGTGTTGCTTCTCTGCGTACTCTGATACCAAAGCAAAGTCTGCGGTGTCTGTCTCGCCCCCAAATACTTCTTGCACCCAACACGCATTGGCGTCGAACGCTACTTGCATGGTCTCGCACGCTTCCGTGATCTCTTCGACCTTCGTGGTTGCTTCCTCGCTATCGGGATTAGCAATGTTCTCGAACTCAAATACGACTAATACTTTCATACATCACCCCTGTCTTGTGCTAGTTTGAATTGCTTGACCATCTCCTCACGCGCCTCGTCGTTCTCGATCATGTGCATGAACAGTTTGCGCACCATTGTTTCCTCCTGTTTGGTTTTAAGATACAGACCAGTCGCAAGGGACGCCCATGCGAACAGAACAATCTCACTAATACTTATCTCAATCATTTAGTCTCTCCAGTTTTTACGGTTTCTATTTCTTTTCGTAGCGGTTCGTCGCCTTGTGTCTTGAGTATACGCACCCAGTCCACACGCGACAAGAACCATCGGAACAATGGGACATAGCAGTCTTGGCAAAGCAAGTCAGCGTTGTCTCCCTTCTTAATCACTTGATTTCTCCTCGTGTTTTTAACCATTCAACGACCATCTGCTTTTGCACAGGAATTACCACATCTGCATACAGTTCTTCTAGTGCCATACCAATAGACCAACGCAAATCATTCTCTGCGTCCATGTGCTGAATAGCGCAACGCATAACAGCGCCCATATCAATTTCAATCATCAAAGCCCTCCGTCAGTCCAATAAAGAAAACAAATAAGAACAATACAAATAAAACCCCCTGTGCCCATGTCATAAGTCACCCCTTGTTGATTTCTGATTGGTGTTTTTTAACACAGTCGGTGCAGATGCGTGGGTGACGAACTGATAGCACCCTTTACCGTACTCTTGCACCACAGTCCACTTGGCTCGATCTTTCAGGGCTTGCTCGTCACCGCATGGCTTGCATAGCAAGTGACCATAAGACGCACGCTTGCGACCTACACCGTTAGTCAAACATTTAATACACCGCATATAAGACTCCTGTTAAGACAAACTTACAAAGTGAAAGTATGTCGCTGAGACTGGGCACAACCTACTCGCGCACAACAACCTCCCTGCCGTGTGGCAGAGCCACAGTATAACACAAATACTATACAATGTCAAGTGTTTGTACTCTGAAAGGGAGTGGTGTCCCCTCTAAACTTAACCCGAAAGTTCCTATTGTACCTAATGTACCTAATGTTCTGTAACCATGTTTTTAAAGTAGAACATTATGAAATCGCTGTAAGTTGTTGATTTATATAGATGTTGTGTTGTATTGTTGTTGTATTGTTCTATTGTTCTATTGTTCTTTAAAAATATATATAGGGGGCAAATGAAATATACATTAGTATTACACTTGCTGGGGTGCGGGTTTGAACTGCGTTTTTTCAAACTTGCTTTTTTCGACGGAACAATAGAACAATAGAACAATAGGCAAAAAAGCCTTATGTATCAACGACTTGTATTGTTCCGTTGTTTTTTAGCACCACAGAACAATAGAACAATAGGGGCAGAACATTACGCGAACAAAGGGCTACCGCGTTGCAATGACCGATCCCTAGCCCTGACAAACTTCCAAAGTGAAATTATGTCTCACTGTTAAACATTTTGAAACTAGTTAGTTTTTAGTTTACTTTGTATAGAATTTGTGTTAATACTAGGATACCAAGAAAGAGGGCTTTCTTGGATTAACTTCCATACAGGAGAAACCAAATGGAAAAAACTATTGTGGCGCAAGCCATTCAAACTCAGGCATCTAGATCAGGTGCAATGTTCGCAAAGTCTGAAATTGATGCGAAAGAATCCTTGGAAATGTTCGCTCGGGACATTGGAACTGAGCCGACCTACACCGACTGGATTGCAAAGCGCACCGACTGGGTAACTGGGTATATAACAGCAAAGCCACAAACTAAGGGCAACGCATCTGATTTAGCCTTCAAACGCTTTGCAGATCGCTTGGTTGCAGATTATGGTTTCACGATACCAAAGGCACAAACTCAGGCATCAATTAAGAAAGCCAACGAGAGGGCTAAAAAAGCGGAGGAACTGGCTAAAAAATATGAGTTGATACCTACGCACCAAATCACCGAAAATCTAAAACAAGCGTATGAGTTGCAAGCCAAGAATCCGACCAAGAAGTTGGCAACGCTTAAGGAACTGGAAAACATTCTAAAAGCGCGTACCAAGATCGAAGAAAGCGGAGTTAAAGAAGAACTTAAATCTGCCCGATCTGCCCTGATTGAACTGGCTAAGAAGTGTACCGATATTGAATTACTAGAAACCGCAACCAGTATTCTCGACGAAGCCAACTACGAAGTGACGATCGGCTAAGACCGAGAGCGTAAGAGCGGAGGGGAAACCCTCCCTCTTTTTTTGGCTACCGCGTTGCAATGACCGATCCCTGTCTTGGACATGCTTGCGCCACTGGGAATATGTCCAGTAAATATATTTTAAAAATCTCTTGACAGTGTATAGTATTTGTGGTGTAATGCAGTTCACTTCAGAAGATTGGCTTCTGTAGTGAGTAGCAAACCTAAAGGAGAAAATGCTATGACAGACAAAACCCCAGTCGCACAAGTAGTGCACGCACTTAGTCACGATCGCCGCACAGAAGCATATGAGCAAGGCGGACGGTACTCAGCAAATAGACTAGAAGCCGTAGGGATCGCATCGGACGCCGCCAAAACGCTTGGAACTAATCCGACATTTGACCAGTGGACGGAATACGCTGTTCAGTGGAAGGACGGTTACATGCACAACAATTCAGAAAATACAGGCGGCGCGGCAGACAGTGCATGGTCTAGGTTTGCTGCCACACTGAATGAACTATTCGGATTGACCAAACCGAAGAGCACAGGCAAAGCCGCCACAGCGAAAGCCACGGCGCGTGAAGTAAAGGCGGCGGCAGTACTGGCAAAGCATGCGGACAAAGCCGCACACACTATCAAAGAACAAATATCAAAGAACTACAGCGCGATCGCTGAAGCCGTGAAACAAGGCAAACCAGCGAAAGAACAACGTGAAGGCGGCGAAGTGGTAGATCTTAAGAAAGAACTGAAAGAACTAGAGACAGTGTTAAAGGCAAAGACCAGCGAAGAGAACAAAGCGCACGGTGAAGAGCTGAAAGCATTACGCGCCGAGACACGCGAAGCCGTGAATAAGTGTACAGATCTTGAGCAGTTACAAGCCGCACTGGATGTACTGTCTGGCGGCTTTGATATCAACTATGAAATAGAGTAAAGGAATAATATGTTCGGCAAATTAAAAGTATTCATTACGGTAATGCAGTCCACACCCAACGGTATCACGGTACAGAAACGCGCGACAGTGACCACAATATACTGTCAACGCGAAGAAGCCGAACAACGCCTAGAGGACTGGCGGACGCACAACATGCGCCTAGCAGGTCAAGCACACGGTGAATTCCACTACATGCCCGATATCTTATAACCACACGGCGGCTTAAGCCGCTTATATATCTATATCTTGCCGCGCCTAATCAGCGCGGCTTTTTTATTTCCACCGCCAGACCCATAGAGAACGGTCACTGGTCCCAGTGGTCGACCCCCACCACCCCAGAATTCCAACGGGTCCCTCGGGCGCCAATTACACCGTGTGCTGCACAAAGGAAACCTAACTTTGAAATTGGAGGCCCCCATATGTAATACTTTTGTATACCCCCGGGGGGTATATTTTTTCTGGCAGGGAGGCGCCTGCATTTTGCCTGCCGATTACCCCCCGTCAAAGGGACCCAAAACGTCACCACTAATATATAATTTCTACACCGCTCAACAGGCGGTGTTTTTTGTATTTGTCATACTCCCTCCTTGGCCCCCGTAACTGGGGGCCTTTTTTTGTGCTATATTCGGGCGCAACAACCGGAGTGCCCCTTTTCCTCCTATGAACATTACGCCAACTGCGGATCATCCGCTTCCAAAGAACTTCCACGAAGAAGTAGCAGACTCCCTGCAAGGAAATGCCCGTGTCGCTGCCGACACCGCATCGCTAATGTTTGAATTAGGTATGCCGTTTGAGATGACGCAAGAAGATGAAGAAGCAGCCCGCAAACTTTTTACACAAGTAGATGTAAAAAAGAAGAAGGGGCAAGACCCCAACACAACTAATCCTGCATCTCTATACCAAGGTAGCGTAGCTCTAAAACTAGGGGCCCTCCTTAATGAGTACGACAAACGCATCGTGCTCGACGCGACCCAAGCTCGCACTTACATAATGAATAAGCTCTTAGAAATCTCCGACTGCGGAGACGATAAGACAGAGTTACGTGCTCTAGAACTCTTCGGAAAAATGAGTGATGTTGGTGCTTTCACAGAAAAATCCGAAGTAACAATTACTCATCGTTCTAGCGGAGACATTAAACAAGTCCTACAAGAAAAAATCTCACGCCTACTGGGGTCAGACGTCGAAGATGCCACCCCAAGACTAGCCCAAGAGTTAGGAATTGAGGTTATAGAAGAAGCAGTAGACGAGGTAGACATCGAATTAGATGCTTTGGCACGCGAGAGAGAAGAAAGTAGAACGCAAAGTTTGAAGGCGGCAGCGGAAAAAGCCAAAGAAAGAGAAGATGACGTCCGCTGAACTTAAAAAACTACTGCAAAGAATACCTAATATGTCTGAGGCGGAGGCTAGAGACCTCTATGCATCAGTAGAAGAGCATGAAATTCTTAAAGAACGTGAAGAATCGCGTCAATCGTTCATGACTTTTGTAAAAAAAGTGTGGCCTCACTTCATTGAAGGGGCACACCACAAGAGAATGGCTAATGCTTTTGAGCGTGTAGCCCGTGGAGAGTGCAAAAGGCTCATTATTAACATGCCTCCACGCCATACGAAGTCAGAATTTGCCTCATATTTGCTTCCAGCATGGTTTTTAGGCAACTTTCCAGAGAAAAAGATCATTCAAACGTCCCATACAGCCGAATTAGCGGTTGGTTTTGGTCGTAAAGTACGTAACTTGGTAGATAGCGATGTATTTTCAGAGACTTTCCCGGGTGTTGGACTGCAGGCCGACTCTAAGGCGGCTGGTAGATGGAACACTAATCAGCGTGGCGATTATTTTGCTATCGGTGTTGGCGGTGCCGTTACTGGTAAGGGCGCTGATATTCTCATTATTGACGATCCGCATTCAGAACAAGAGGCGGCGCTAGCTGCAACCAGCCCAGAAATCTACGATAAGGTGTATGAGTGGTATACGTCCGGTCCAAGACAGCGTTTGCAACCGGGTGGCTCTATTGTTATAGTGATGACTCGCTGGTCTCAACGCGACCTGACAGGCCAAGTGCTCAAGGCCGACGCCCAACGGGGCGGCGAGGGGTGGGAAGTGATTGAGTTCCCAGCGATCCTACCTTCGGGTAAACCCTTATGGCCTAGCTTTTGGTCTTTAGTGGAGTTAGAAGCCCTACGGGAAGAATTGCCCAATAGCAAGTGGCAGGCTCAGTATCAGCAGAATCCTGTGGGTAACGAGAGCGCTATTATTAAGCGTGACTGGTGGCAATGGTGGGAGGAAGACAATCCCCCTGAATGTGAGTACATACTTCAGTCTTGGGACACTGCGTTTGAGAAGAACAATAGGGCTGACTATAGTGCTGGCACTACTTGGGGGGTGTTCACCCACCATAAAGACAGTCAGAAGTACTTAATACTATTAAATACATACAAGAAGCGCGTTGAGTTTCCAGAACTAAAGAGAGATGTGCTACGAGAGTACAACGAGTACGAGCCAGACACTCTAATAGTAGAGAAGAAAGCGTCAGGTGCGCCGCTGATCTATGACTTACGTGCGATGGGCATTCCAGTTAGTGAGTACACGCCGGGTAAAGGTCAAGATAAGTTTGCCCGTTTGAACTCTGTTAGCGATATCATCGCTAGCGGTAAGGTGTGGGTTCCACGCACAAGATGGGCGGAAGAACTGGTTGATGAGATTGCATCTTTCCCGTCAGGCGAGCATGATGACTTGGTTGACTCAACTACACTTGCACTGATGAGATTCAGGCAGGGTGGATTTTTACGTTTACCGAGCGATGAGCCGGATGACATAGTTTATTTCAAAGGTCGCCGCGCTTCTGAGCGGTACTACACAGTATAAGGACATGATATGGCAACAGGCATGATGGACAAAGGTTTATACCAAGCACCTATGGGACTCCCCACAGAGGACATGGGGCCTGATATAGAGATCGAGATCGAAGACCCAGAAGAAGTAAATATTGGACTGGGTGATATAGAGATTCAACTCAAGCCTGAAAAAGAGACAGCGGACACTTTTGACGCTAACCTTGCTGAATACATGGACAACGGAGACTTGTCTGGCTTAGCGGAGGAGTTAGTAGAAGATTTTGATAAAGACACGATGGACCGCAAGGACTGGATCAAGACGTATGTAGATGGTCTAAAACTTCTAGGTTTGAACTACGAAGAGAGAACTGAACCTTGGCAGGGCGCTTGTGGTGTGTTCCACCCGATGCTCACCGAATCCGTAGTGCGTTTTCAATCTGAAGCAATGATGGAGACATTCCCAGCGATGGGGCCTGTCAAGACCCAGATTGTTGGCGCTATCAACTTACTTAAAGAAGAAGCCGCCGCACGCGTGCGCGAGGACATGAACTATCAGTTAACAGATGTGATGACTGAGTACCGTCCAGAGCACGAGAAGATGTTGTGGTCACTGCCACTCGCAGGCAGCGCGTTCAAAAAAGTGTATTTTGATCCAAACAAGGGCCGCCAAGTTGCTGTGTTTATTCCAGCAGAAGACATCGTAGTTCCATATGGCGCTTCTAGTATTGAGGACGCTGAGCGAGTTACGCACGTAATGCGCAAGACGGAGAACGAGGTTGTTAAGTTACAAGAGGCTGGGTTCTACGCCGACGTTGATTTAGGTGAGCCGGGCTATGAGTTAGACGATATTGAGAAGCAGAAAGCCGAAGAGACTGGCATGTCTGCGACTCAAGACGATCGCTTCCGCATACTTGAGATGCATGTCAACTTAGACTTAAAAGGGTTTAAGCATGAGGATAAGAAGGGACGTGAGACAGGTATCGCATTACCATATGTTGTTACCATAGAGAAGACCTCACGCACTATCTTAGCTATTAGGAGAAACTGGTATGAAGACGATGTCCTCCACACTAAACGACAGCACTTCGTCCACTACCAATACATCCCCGGTTTTGGCTTCTATGGTTATGGTCTTATCCACCTTATCGGAGGCTACGCGAAATCAGCAACGATGCTTATCCGCCAACTTGTTGACGCGGGCACTCTATCTAATCTCCCCGGAGGACTTAAATCTCGAGGACTACGGATTAAAGGGGACGACACCCCCATCCAACCCGGAGAATTTAGGGACGTAGATGTCCCTTCCGGAAGTATCCGTGACAACATCTTACCGCTTCCATATAAGGAGCCTTCACAAGTTTTGATGGCGTTGTTCCAGCAGATCGTGACCGAGGGTCGCGCGTTTGCATCTAGTGGGGACATGAACGTCAGTGATATGAGTGCAAATGCCCCAGTGGGTACAACATTGGCTCTGTTGGAGCGCACACTGAAGGTAATGACGGCTGTGCAGGCTCGCTTGCACTATGCGATGAAACAAGAGTTTAAGTTACTCAAAATCATCATTGCAGACTACACACCAGAAGAGTATGACTACGAGCCAGAAGACGCAGGTCGTAAGGCTAAGAAGTCTGACTACGACTCTACAGATGTGATTCCTGTTAGCGATCCAAACGCCGCGACAATGGCGCAAAAAATCGTTACATATCAGGCTGTTTTACAACTTGCCCAGACAGCACCACAACTGTATGACATGGCACTTCTACACCGCCAAATGATTGAAGTTTTGGGTGTAAAAAACGGCGAAAAACTCGTTAAAACTGAGGAAGACGCAGTACCTACAGACCCAGTGCAAGAAAATCAGAACTTGCTTACTGGTAAGCCTGTTAAAGCGTTTATTGAGCAAAATCACCAAGCGCACATACAGACTCACATGTCTGCAATACAGAACCCCAAGATTCAGCAAATAATGCAGATGAATCCGCAGGCTCAGGCAATCATGGCAGCAGCTATGGCGCACATTAACGAGCACGTAGCTCTAGAGTACCGCCGTCAAATTGAAGAGATGATTGGTGCTCCGCTTCCCGGTGAGGAGCAAAACAAACACATGGCTCCAGAGATGGCAGACCAGATTGCTGTGGCGGCAGCCAAAGCATCACAGCAAATTTTTCAACGCGACCAACAACAGGCCGCTCAACAACAGGCACAACAACAGATGCAAGACCCAGTTGTTCAGATGCAGATGCAAGAGTTGCAGCTTAAAAAGCAAGATTTACAACTCAAAGCACAGAAGCAAGCAACAGACGCCGCATCTAAAGCTGACCAGTTGGAGATTGAGAAATCTCGGATTGAAGCCCAGATGCAGATTGCGGCTATGCAAGTTAGTGCTACTGCCGCCGGTAAAAAAGATCAGCTTACCCGACAGCAAGAAACTGATGGCGCACGTATAGGCGCTGATTTAGCTAAACACAAAGCACAGATGGCTATACAAAATCAGCAGCGCCAGCAACAGAATAAAAAGGGAGCTAAATGAGCAACCAAGCGTTTCAATATTTAGCCAAAGAAGTTGACAAGCTTCGCGGCGATCAAATTTCCTTCCTCGCTGGAGGAGGTGCAAAAGACTTTGCCGAGTATCGGCATGTCTGCGGGGTCATCCGGGGTCTGACTCATGCAGAACAACTTGTCAGAGACCTTGTGCAGAAAATGGAGTATGCCGATGAGTGAGTTTGATGTTTCCGCTGTAGACCTTTCCAAGGTGCTTAACGCAACCGACGAAGAGAAAGCAAAACAGTTGCCTGATCCATCTACCTATTACATGCTGACTGTCGTTCCCGAAGCGATAGAGGAGTATGCAGATAGTGATGTTGGTATCGTCAAGTCCAGTAAATCTATGTACTACGAAGAAGTGCTGACCCCAGTACTGTTTGTAGTAAAGGTAGGGCCTGATTGCTATAAAGACGCTACCCGTTTTCCAAACGGACCTAGCTGCAAAGTTGGCGATTTTGTTGTCGTCCGCCCCAATTCAGGCACCCGCCTGAAGATTCACGGTCGTGAGTTTCGCTTAATTGCGGATACCTCAGTAGAGGCCGTTGTTGAAGATCCGCGTGGAATTACCCGCGCTGCATAAGGAGTAAATTATGAAAGATGTATTTGAACTACCCGATCCTGATAAGGATGATATTACTGCTGAAGACGATAAGTTTGAAGTAGAAATTGAAGACGATACCCCACCGGAAGACCGACGTCGCAAGCCGATGAAGGAGCCGGTTGAAGACCCAACGGAGGACGAGTTATCTTCGTACGACGAGAAGGTTCAGGCGCGTATCAAGAAGTTCACCCGTGGTTACCACGATGAGCGCCGAGCAAAAGAAGAAGCCTTTCGCGAACGCGAAGCGGCAGAAACCTTTGCAAAACAAGTGTTTGAAGAAAACAAACGTCTTCAACAGCAACTATCAACTGGTAGTAAAGCATTCATTGAGCAATCTCAATCTTCTGCGGACATGGAATTGGTAAATGCCAAGAAAAAGTACAAAGAGGCGTATGAGGCTGGCGATGTTGACTCTATTGCTGACGCTCAAGCAGAAATTGCTCACGCTACTTTAAGGTTGGATAAAGCCCAAGGGTTGAGGCCAATTGAAGTAGAAGAAAAGGAATACACACCTGCTAAACAAGAGAATCCTTCACTTAGCCCCCGCACTCAAAAGTGGGTTAAATCCAACAGCGATTGGTGGGGAGTTGATGAAGAGATGACTATGTCAGCAATGGGGCTTGACAAGAAGCTCGCTAAAGAGTATGGTGCGGACTATGTTGGTACTGAAGAGTACTTCAAAACCATAGATAAAACTATGCGCAAGAGATTCCCTGAGCATTTTGAAGATGCTGAGAGCTATGAGGAAGATACACCGCCTCCAAAGAAAAGAGTATCAGAACCGGTTGATGAGGATGATGAACCCCCACGCCGTGCACAAAAATTTACTAGTGTTGTGGCTCCGGCCTCACGTAGTACTCCGCCTAATCGTATAAAACTAAAGGCATCCGAAGCCGAGGTAGCTCGTAGACTTGGGGTCCCAATAGAAGAATATGCGAAGCAGGTTGCAAAACTTAAAAGAGGTTAAATATGGAACAGGTAAAAACTGCCGATAAGGCACAAAATCGTTTGGCTCGTGAGTTAGACACAACAGTAACGCGTGCAGAAATGCAACGTCCCACTTCGTGGCAGGCTCCCGAAACCCTACCGTCACCTAATCCGCGTCCGGGTATCTCTCACCGCTGGGTAAGAACCAGTATGGTAGGACACTCCGATGTACAAAACATCTCTAGTAAGTTAAGAGAAGGATATGAACCCTGTAAAGCAGAAGATTATCCTGAAATGATGATGCACGCTTCTACCGAAGGTCGCTTTAAAGGCAACATTGAGGTGGGAGGTTTGGTTCTCTGTAGTATTCCGTCGGAGTTTTTGGTACAACGCGATGCACACTTCGCGGGGATCAATAAAGCAACAATGGAATCTGTAGATAACAATTTTATGAAAGACAACGATCCACGGATGTCGAAGTTCTCTGAGAAATCGACAAAAGTGACGTTTGGTTCTGGTTCTTAACTTTTTAAAGGAGTCTTAAATGGCTTATCCTGCTGTCAACGCACCTTACGGGCTGTTGCCGCAGAACCTAATTGGTGGTCAAGTATTTGCGGGTTCTACCCGTATGTACCCTATCCAGTACGGTTATGCGACCGACATCTTTTACGGTGATTTCGTCGTACTATCGCGTGGTAATGTAACTCGTGCCTCAGTTTCTACTGGCACTGGTTTAAACCAAACGGTTGGTATTTTCTTGGGATGTACTTATACAAACCCGCTAAACAAACAAAAGCAGTTTTCTCAATACTGGCCCGCAAGCACCCTCGCTGGTGACTGTGAAGCCTATGTATTGGACGACCCTGATGCTGTGTTTAAGGCTGTTGTATGTTCCGCCACCACTGCTGTTGCTTCCGCTGCTATAGCGATGATTGGCACTAACCTGTCAGCCATTAACAATACGGGTAGCACCACCACTGGTAACTCTGCTAACGCAGTTTTAGCTCCTTCAGCAACTCCTGTAACAACAACCTTACCTTTGCGTTTGATTGATGTTGTTAGTGAAAGTGCTATTACTACATCTGCTACTGGCTCTTCATCTTCTACAACTATTACCTTAACTGGTTCTGGCTTGCCTATCGCAATCCCTGTTGGAACAGATGTAGCCTACGTTGCAGCAAATGGGCAAATCATTCAAACAGGTTCTTTTGTAACTACCGCTGCGGCAGCCGCTGCAACGTCAGTTACGATTAACGCTGCGATTGCAGTCCCCGGCAGTGTTACAGCTATTCCTAGCTCATCCACTATTGTGTTCACCCAGTTTCCTGAAGTATTGGTTAAATTTAACCAAGCACTGCACGGTTACTACTCTGCCACTGGTGCATAAGGAGCTAAATCATGGCTATTTCACGCGCACAACTACTGAAGGAACTCCTTCCGGGTCTTAATGCTTTGTTCGGTCTTGAGTATGCACGCTACGGCGAACAGCATAAAGAGATTTACGAAACAGAAACTTCTGAGCGTAGCTTTGAAGAAGAGACCAAACTGTCTGGCTTCTCCGCCGCACCTGTCAAAAACGAGGGTTCTGCCATCGCTTATGACAATGCACAAGAGGCATTTACAACTCGCTACAACCACGAAACCATCGCCTTGGGCTTTGCGATCACTGAAGAAGCTATCGAAGATAACCTCTACGATTCTTTGTCAGCCCGCTACACCAAAGGTTTGGCTCGTGCTATGGCTTACACCAAGCAAATCAAAGCGGCTTCTGTTTTGAACAACGGCTTCAGCGCTGCCTATGTTGGTGGTGATGGCGTTTCTTTGTTCAGCACTTCTCATCCTTTGACTGGTGGTGGCGTTAATAGTAATCGCCCGGCTACAGCGGCTGATTTGAACGAGACTTCTTTGGAAGCCGCCGTTATTCAAATCGCAGCTTGGACTGATGAGCGTGGTCTATTGATTGCTGCAAAGCCTAAGAAGTTGATTATTCCACCAGCACTCCAGTTCGTTGCTACTCGTTTGTTAGAAACCAGCCTCCGTGTTGGCACTACTGACAACGATATCAATGCGTTGAAGAACAATGGTTCAATCCCTGAAGGCTACACAGTTAACAACTATTTGACCGATACAAACGGTTGGTATTTGACTACTGATGTGCCTAATGGCTTGAAGCACTTTATCCGTACTCCGCTGCAAAACAGCATGGACGGTGACTTCGATACTGGCAACGTGCGCTACAAGGCACGCGAGCGTTATTCGTTCGGCTGGTCTGACCCATTAGGAATGTTCGGTTCACCCGGTTCGTCCTAAGAAAGACTGAGAAGGGAGCCTTGTGCTCCCTTTTCTTTTGGTGTATATTTAACTAACCGGAATCTTTCGGTGTATCAAACAGGTCCGGCTGACCTCATGCAGATTGATACGCCATAACGCATGGAGATATTCTTATGGGATTCGCAACGCATTTAGGCCCTTGGTTGTTGGGCACTGTTAAAAACACAACTGGCTCTACCGCTGGCACCATTCGTAATCTTGGCGCAACTGTCGTATCGCAGTCCAAAGCCATTTTGTACACAGACATTACGGCAGCTACGGTTGCTTTTACGATTCCAGCAGGCTCACAGATTCTGACCGCTGTATTTAACACCACTGTTGCTTATGCAACCACCACTCCTACATATGCTTTGTTTGTAAATGGTACAGCCATTAACACAGCCGCAAACGGAAGCGTATTCACAAATACAGGTATTGTTAACTTGCTGCTTGGCAATAACAACGCTGCTGGCGCTGTGCTGTGTAACAACGTAGGTACAGGCGATGCAATCATCACGTTTACACAGGCTAACGTCACCGCCACCTCTGGTGCTGGTATCTTGACTCTTACGTATGTTGTAAAAGACAGCGACGGTTCTGCTAACCCAAGTCAAGTCTAATTAATCATGGGGGCTTCGGCCCCCTCATAACTGGAGATTAATTATGCAACAAACTGATGTACAAGCGGCGCATTTAAGCGCGGCGGGTTCTTACTATGTAGGACGCGCAAGGTTGAAAGGTATTGTTGTTAGCCCAAAAGCCAGCACTGCCGCAACATTTGAAATTAGAAACGGAAGCGCTACTGCCGCCGTTCTCTATACGATGGATATTGCAAGCCTTGCAACGCCAAACACTTTCTATATTTTGATTCCCGGCGAGGGCATATTGGCCTCTACGGGGCTACATTTAACAACAAGTGTTGGTACCGTAACAGGTATCACAATATTCTATGGCTAGTCCCGCATGGACTCGCAAGGAAGGCAAGAACCCGAATGGCGGTTTAAACGCCAAGGGCCGAGCCTCTGCGAAGAGAGAAGGGCACAACTTGAAACC
>Ga0209087_1000123_pt1 | contig 48666 bp, 74 predicted proteins | sample S_130805_EF_Meta_FD_187321 | JGI IMG/M metagenome (GOLD analysis project Ga0209087, IMG submission 187321) | Freshwater microbial communities from Lake Simoncouche, Canada to study carbon cycling - S_130805_EF_MetaG (SPAdes) (version 2) | ecosystem: Environmental > Aquatic > Freshwater > Lake ... | reverse complement strand
CCTGTAGAGGCGTGGGCGGGAGTTTCCGGCCCCCCCCTCTCTCCGGCCTCCAAATCTGCGTTCTGTGGCCTTTTCACCGTTCCCTATTGTTTGGCTAGATGAACTTCCGAAACCGCGTCATATCGCTCCGTAGCGTGCCTGCGAGCGACCTCAGGCCCAACCCGAAGAACTGGCGAACCCATCCGGCAGCCCAACAGGACGCACTGCGGGCTGTGCTTGCCGAGGTGGGGCTGGCTGACGCCTGCCTCGCCCGAGAACTTCCAGACGGGTCTCTCATGCTGATCGACGGCCATCTTAGGGCCGAGACTTTGGGCACAGGCGAGGTTCCTGTGTTGGTGCTCGACGTGACAGAGAAGGAGGCCGACAAGATTCTGCTACTGCTTGACCCGTTGGCGAGCATGGCTGGAACGAACGCGGCGGCACTCAACGAGTTGCTGCGAGGAGTCGCCACTGGTGAGCAGAGCCTCGCGGCGATGCTTGAGGACATGGCGGCCAACGCCGGGATCATCCCTGTCGAGAGCAGCGAGCGCGACGAGGAGAAGCCGAAGGCGACAGAGTGCAGATGCCCCAAGTGCGGTGCTCTTGTGGAGGGCGACGAATGAAGATTGCCAACAGAATCATCGAACTGCGGAACGTCAAGGCGGCCGAGTTGAAAGCAAACCCGCTCAACTGGCGAACGCATCCAGAGAATCAGCGAGCCGCGGTCACGGAGATGCTTGAGGAGGTTGGCTTTGTCGATGCACTGATTGCGAGGCAGGATGAAGGCGGCGGGCTTGTGCTTGTTGACGGGCACTTGCGAGCAGAGATTGCCGACGATGCGATCGTGCCTGTGCTTGTGCTGGACGTCTCGGCGTCAGAAGCCGAGAAGCTGTTGCTGACGATTGACCCGCTTTCCGCGATGGCTGACCTCGACAGGGAGAAGCTTGATTTCTTGCTTTCACGCGACGAGACCAAGGGCGCGGCGATTTCCGCGCTGAAAGACAAGATGGCTGACGCCGCTGGGTTGCTGACCAACAGAGAGGCTCCCGAGACAAGTTCTGGCGAAGTTGAACTGACGGACTTTGTCTTTGCGCACCAGTGCAAGGAGTGCGGGTTTGAGTTCAACTAGCACGAAGCCCGAGTGTGCATGGACGATTGCAGACCTTGCTCATGTTGAGCGACGCGGGATCAGCGTCATGTCGACGTTTGCTTGCGGTGGTGGCTCGTCGCTGGGGTATAAGCTTGCTGGCTGCGATGTGATTGCTGCGAACGACATTGATCCCGAAATGGCTTGGCACTACAGAAAGAACATCAACCCTAAGCACTATTTCCTGTGTCCGATCAGGGACTTGCTGCAGGCCGACTTGCCGAGCGAGTTGTTTTCTCTGGACATCCTTGACGGGTCGCCTCCGTGCTCAACGTTCAGCATGGCCGGCAGCCGAGAGGAGGCGTGGGGAAAGAAGAAGCACTTCCGAGAGGGCCAGGCCGAGCAGGTGCTTTCCGACCTTTTCTTCGACTACCTGGAACTTGTGGGAAGGCTGAAGCCAAAAGTGGCGGTGGCCGAGAACGTCAAGGGAATGATCCTTGGAAACGCGAAGGGCTACACAAAACTTGTTATGGAACGCTTCCGCGAACTTGGCTATCGGCCGCAGTTGTTTCTTGTGAACGCTGCCGATTGCGGAGTTCCGCAGCGGCGCGAGCGCGTGTTTTTCTGTGCTGTCAGGAACGATGTGAGCGACAGACCGTTGAAGCTCGAGCCGAGGCACCGATGGGTGTCGGCTGGCGAGGCTTGCTCAGACTTGGGCTGCTTGTCGGACGAGGAGCGAGACCAGACTGCACCGGCGGCGTTTGACCTCAAGTGCTGGCACCGCACGAAGCCAGGGAAGTCTTATGCTGACTTTGTGAAGCGGTCCGAAGGAAGGCTCTCCGGATTCACGATCATGCGGCTCAGCGGAGCGATGCCGTCATGCACATTGACGGCGTCCGACACGGCGAGGCATTGGAGCGAGTGCCGACGCCTGACGTTCCGAGAACAGAAACGGCTTGGATCATTTCCTGACGATTACGCGGCGAAGGATGATAGGATCGGAAAGTACATGATCGGCATGAGCGTTCCGCCTCGCATGACCGAGGCCGTTGCTCGAGCTGTGGCTGACCAGTGGATTCAACCGAAGGACTGAACGATGGGAAAACGTGGCCCCGCACCAGAACCGTCGATCCTCAAGTACATCAGGGGAAATCCAAGCAAGGAGCCGCTGAACACAGCCGAACCGACGCCACCGCTTACGCCACATGATTTCCCGCCGCCCAAGACACTCGACGGCAAGGCGGTCGAAGTGTGGAAAGACGCCGTGCAGACGCTGTCACGGATGCGAGTGCTGACCGAGGCCGACGTGCCGACGCTGATGAGGTACTGCATCGAAACGGTTCTCTACCTTGCGTGCTATGAGAAGGTGAAGATCGCGGGCGAGGAATACACGCACTGGGAACCAGACCCGAACCGCACCGATGGGAAGCTCCGAATCAAATACACGCAGGTTGCCCCGTGGGCCACGCAGATGCACCGCCACCACGCTGCGATGCTGAGGATCGAGCAGGAGTTCGGCATGACGCCGAGCAGCAGGTCACAGGTGTCAACGACGAATGGCAGCGAAGATACAGACCCGGTTGCCGCCTACGCTGCGAAGCGACGCCGCTCGTCAGGGGCTTGACTACTACTTCGACCCTGAGGCCGCGCAGCACGCCGTCAACTTCTTTGAAGGCTGGCTGCGTCACAGCAAGGGCAAGCACGCGGGCAAGCCGTTCACGCTGCTTGAGTGGCAGACGGTGATGATTGGCGAGTTGTTCGGCTGGAAGCGGCTGGACGATGACACCCGACGCTTCCGCGTGGCGTACATCTCGACGGCGAAGAAGCAAGGGAAGTCCACGCTCCTTGCGGGCATCGGCTTGTATCTGCTCGTCATGGACGGCGAGAACGGGTCCGAAGTCTACGGGGCGGCTGCGGACCGCGAGCAGGCATCGGTGGTCTACCGTGAAGCCGCGAGCATGGTGCGGGCTTCGCCGCAACTCTCCCGCGTGCTGGAAGTCATCGACTCCCGCCGCACGATTGCCTATCGCAAGGAGGCGTCTTTTTATCGCGTCCTTTCCGCCGACGCGTTCCGAGCGGAAGGCTTGAACATTCACGGCCTGCTGTTCGATGAGTTGCACGCTCAAAAGGACCGCCGGCTGTGGGATGCCCTTCGCTACGGCGGTGCAGCCCGCGAGCAGCCGCTGCTCGTCTCGATCACGACGGCGGGCTACGACCGAAAAGGCATCTGCTACGAGCAGTACCAGTACGCGAAGGCGGTGGCGGCGAACTGGAAGCACGACCCCACGTTCTTCTCCTGCATCTACGAGATGGAGGAGGAGGCCGACTGGAAAAGCCCGGATGTGTGGCCCCAGGCGAATCCGTCGTGGGGCGTGACGATCAAGCCTGGCGACTTTGCCCTTGATGTGAAGGAGGCCGAGCAGTCTCCGACCAAGCTCAACTCTTTCCTCAGATACCGGCTCAATACTTGGACCTCTTCCGACGTGCGCTGGCTGTCACCGGAGACGTGGCAGCAGGGAGCCGTGCCGCTCCGCGACTTCGGCGACCGGCCCGTGTACGCAGGGCTCGACCTTGCAACCACCTACGACCTTTCGGCTCTGGTGCTTGTCTGCCCTGATGCAGAGGACGGGAGCATTGACGTGATGCCGTTTTTCTGGATTCCCGAGGCGAACGCTGCCGAGCGAACGACCCGCGACAAAGTGGACTACCTCGGCTGGATACGGGACGGATTCATCAAGGTGACGGATGGAAATGTGACCGACTACACGGTGCTACACCGCGACATTTCGCAAATCTGCGAGCAGTACCGCGTGCGGCAACTGGCGGTCGACTTGAAGTTCAACGGCCAGATGCTTGCCAACATGCTGCAAGGGGACGGGGTTGAGGTGAGAGGCTATCCACAGGGCGGCCGCGCCATGAGCGCGCCTGCCCGCACGCTGGAGAACCTTCTCGCTAACTCAAAGATCAGGCACAACGGTCATCCCGTGCTGTCGTGGTGCGCCGGGAATGTGGCTGTTCACGAGGACAGATTTGGAAACATTTACCCGAGCAAAGCAAAGTCAACGGAGCGGATCGACGGCATCGTGGCTTTGTGCCAAGGCATCGGGAGTTGGATCGGAAGCGAGCAGAAGCCGAACGAGACGCCTGAAATCTTCTTCATATGATCGCCCCAAACCAGCAGCACCGAATCCTGTGGCTCCCGAACGAAGAGCGAATGTTTGACGATGATTCGCCGAGCCACTCGTCGGCCGGCGTGCGAATCAACTCAAGCAACGCCCATCAAGTTGCTGCGGTGTTTTCTTGCTTGCGAGTGGTCGCGGAAACGGTTGCTGGCCTTCCGCTTCATGTGCTTGAGCGAACGGCAGGAGGCGGCAAACGGATCGCCAAGGAACTTCCGCTCTATAGGCAACTCCACTCGCAGCCTAACGGCTGGCAGACGAGTTTTGAGTGGCGTGAGCAGGCGGTGATGCACGTTGGACTATGGGGCAACGCTTTTAGCGAACTCAAGGCGGGGCAGATTGTTCCGCTCCACCCGAGCCGCATGAAGATCGAGCGGATTGAAAACGGGAACCTCCGCTACAAGTATCGAGAAGAAAAAGGCACCGAGACTCCTTACAACAACGATCAGATTCTCCAGATTCGCGGCCCGTCCGATGACGGCGTGAACGGGCTGTCGATTGTTGAGGAATGCAAAGACGCTATCGCACTAGCCCGGGCTTGCGAGTTGCACGGGGCACGCTTTTTTGCGGCCGGTGCCCGCCCCGGGTTTGTTCTTTCGACCGAGGGCCAACTCAACGCCGAGGCACGCGAGGCTCTTCGCTCGCAGTGGGACAGGCGGCACGGCGGAGTTGGTAACGCTCACAACACGGCAGTCCTCACGGGCGGACTCAAGCCATACGACATTCCGCAGTCGAGCAACACCGACAGCCAGTTCATCGAACTGCGCCGCTACCAGTTGGAGGAAATCGCAAGGCTGTTCCGCATCCCCGGTTCGCGGCTCGGCCTTGCTCCTGACACTCCAGAAGCAGACATTGCGTTCGTCACGCACTGCATCATGCCGTGGCTGCGGCGGTTTGAGTCGGCATTCACCCGCGACCTCATCGGAGACGATGACAGATACATCGTTGAGTTTGACGTTCGCGGCCTGCTTCGCGGCGACGCTGCCAGCCGCTCGGCGTTCTATCGGGCGATGTGGGACATTGGCGTGGTCAGCACGAACGACATTCGAGCGACCGAGAACCTTGACCCGGTTGAAGGCGGCGACGTTCGCTACCGCCCGCTCAACATGGGAACGCTCGGCGAGAACCCGACCGCGACCGATGTGCTGGCACAGCAGCAGAAAGGCAGCGGGATCGACGGGCAGGCTGTTGCGGGCGGTCTCGATGCTGCGGCTGGCGATCAGCCACCGCAAGTGGATGCGGCTCCTCAAGTTGCCGACGTGTCGCTCAACGGAGCACAGATCACGGGCCTCATCGCAATCATTGCTCAAGTCCCCGCTGGCCTGCTGACCAAGGAAGGAGCGGCGGCACTCATCGCCGCTTCGTTCCCAAGCATTACCGCCGATCAGGTCACGGCGATCCTCGCGGGGGTGGTGGCTGGCAATCCCGCAGGCAGCGTGCAGCCTCAGCAGGCCGCTCCTGCCCCAGCCGCACCGCTCGGCCGCTCGCTGCCAGAAGCACGGGCGATGACGGTCAGCATCGACTTTGACAGGACGTTTGCCGCCGACCCGCAGATGTGGGGCGAGTTTGCTCGCAAGGCGGTTGCTGATGGCAACACCGTCGTGATGATTTCCCGCAGGCCAGAGTCTGATCGAGAGGAGGTGATCTCATCTCTCGGCGACTACGCCGAGTCGTTCTCGCAAGTGCTGCTCGTCGGCGGCGACACGCTCAAGGCTGACGCCGCCGATGCGGCAGGGATCAAGGTGGACGTGTGGGTGGATGACTCGCCGCAGACAATCAAGCAGGTCAACGATGGCGAAGTATGACCACATTGACTTCTCGCCTCCCGGCGGCGTCCGCGACGAGGCCGCGAAGGGGCTGGCGTGGAGAGACGAGTTCAACCGTGGCGGCACGGCGGTTGGCGTTGCCCGCGCCCGCGACTTGTCGAACGGCACGAACATCTCACCTGATACCGCGAAGCGGATGGCAAGCTACTTTGCCCGCCACGCGGTGGACAAGAAGGGCGAGGGATGGAGTCCAGACCAGGACGGATTCCCGAGCGCTGGCCGAATCGCATGGGCTTTGTGGGGCGGCGATCCGGGGGAAGCATGGGCGAGCAAACTGACTAAGCAGATTGAAGCAGCGGACAACAACGGCAGGAGCACAACGATGAACATCGAACGACGTTCACTTTCCATTGACGAGATTGAGTCTGACACCCCGCTCCTCCGCATTGAGAGCCGCAGCGAAGAAGGCAGCGACGATTCCCGCGAGTGGGTTGTCGGCTACGCTGCGAAGTTTGGCGTGCTTTCGCTCGACCTTGGCGACTTTGTGGAGCGGCTTGACCCTGGTGCTTTCAGCCTTGTCTCCGAGCGTCGTGGCCGCAAGAAACCGCTCCAGACCCGCGCGCTCTGGAACCACGACCCCAACTTCCCGCTGGCCCGCTATCCCGAAACGCTCAAGCTCACCGTGGATGACGTGGGGCTGCGGTATGAGTTCCCAGTCCCCGACACGTCCTACGGCAAGGACATCGCCGCAAACATCAGGGCCGGAATCGTTCGCGGATCGTCCTTTGCCTTCCAAGTCGGCACGGGCGGCGACGAGTGGAGCGTGGAGGATGGCCGCAGCGTGCGAACGATCAAGCGGGTTGACTCCTTGATTGACGTGTCGCCAACGACGTTCCCGGCTTATCCCGACTCGGACGTGGCGGTTGCGAAGCGGTCCTACGACTCGTTTCGGCATTCTCTGTCCACGATTCGCGAATCGTGGACAAACGCAGCGGCGAGGGCTAACGAACTCCGCGAGTACCTCAAAAAGCATGGCCGCTAAGACTGGCGACCGATGCCCGAAATGCCGCGATGGGAAGCTGCTGATTGCGTCGAGCCAGCAGCACGGTGAGTACCAAGTTCGGTACTTGCGATGCCGCTGCTGCGGTGCGACTGACAAACACATCCTCGCCGCCAACGAGATTCGCCGCACGAAGGTTGCCTGAGTTCTTTACTCTCGCGCTTGCCGTTGCTGGATGGGTGTGGGGGGCGAGCCTTAGTTTTTACCGTAGGCGATGCGTCCGCGTCGCCACGAATCGCACTAGGAGAGAATCGCCGTGGACAAGATCAAGGCACTGCTCGACCAACTGGCGTCTGTGACTGCGGAGATTCAAGCCGCGATGGAGCAGGCCGACGCTCCCGCCGCTGATGGTGCGATGGCCGACCCCGCTGCCGCTGACGCGCAGCAGAACTCGCTCCGCTCGCTCATGGCTCGTGCCGACGAGATCAAGGCCAAGATCGACTTCCTTGAGACCGTCGCGGCCAAGGAAAAGGAACTTCGGTCGGTGCTGGAGCGTTCTGCTCCTGCCAAGGCAATCGAATCCCCCGTGGCGAAGGAGCCAACTGTGGAAACTCGTCAGTACGCTGTGCCGAAGGATCATGGCAACCTCCGTGCGTTCAAGAACTCCGAGACCGCCTACCGTGCTGGAATGCACCTCAAGGGCTATGTGTTCGGCGACGCCGACGCACGGCGGTGGTGCAAGGATCACGGCGTCGAGTCGCGTGCTCAGGCAGGAGGCATCAACAGCCTCGGTGGTGTGCTGACCAGTCCCGAACTCAGCAGCGAAATCATCCGGCTGGTTGAGGAGTTTGGCGTATTCCCGCAGTACGCGAAGCGCGTCTCGATGAACTCCGATACCCTTGTTTTCCCGCGACGCACTGGCGGATTGACCGCTCGGCCCGTCGGTGAAAACGTCGAGGTATCGGCCAGCGACGTGACGTTCGACAACGTGGAACTCAACGCGAAGATTTGGGGCGTGGCGAACCGCACTCCGAACTCCCTGCTTGAGGACTCGGTGATCAACCTTGCAGACGCGATGGCGGTGGAGACGGCTCAGTCGTTCAGCGAAGCCTTTGACAACTCTGGCTTCATCGGCGACGGGACGCTCGCTTACCACGGGACCACGGGCATCTGCACGAAGATTCTCCAGTCGGCTTACTCGGCCTCGGTCGTTACTGCGACGAGCAACACGACCTTTGGCGACCTGACGATGAAGAACTTCACGGACCTCCTCGCTCGGCTCCCGATGTACGCTCGGAACCGCAACGCACGGTGGTACATCTCCCCGGCTGGCTGGGGTGCTGCGATGCTGCGGCTCGCCATGCTCCCCGGCGGGGCGTCTGGTGCTGGTGGCAACTCCAGCGACAACGTGGCGGCTGGCTTCGGCGAGACGTTCCTCGGCTATCCGGTCACGCTGGTACAGCCGATGCAGTCGGCTCTTACCGGCACGACCGGCACGGTGGCCGCGCTGTTTGGCGACTTGTCGCAGGCCGCTCTGTTCGGCGAGCGTCGGGCCATCTCGATCAAGACTGCTAGCGAGCGGTACATCGAGTTTGACCAGACCCTCACCTTTGCCACCACTCGCAACGCGATGGTGGTCAACGACATTGGCTCGACTAGCAAGGCCGGTCCTGTTGTGGCTCTCAAGTTCGGCTGATCCTGACCTCACTCTCTAGGAGATTTCTGATCCCATGAATCACGTTGCTGCTACCAAGAGCGTCAGCAAGGCCGAGACGGCTGTGCTTTCGTCCGCGACGCACTCGCTGGAAATCGACACGCTCGGTTTTGAGTATGCGTCGATTGACGTGCTGTTCAGCCCGTTCACCGCCGCCTCGCCTCCGACCACTGCCGCCACCGTGCTGCGTGTTGCACAGAGCGACACGAGCGGGTCCGGTCAGGCGAACCTTCTGGTCGCTGGCACGGACTTCACGGTCGGTGCTGGTGTCACGGCGACTTCCTCAGTGGGATACTCTCACCGCTTCGACCTCGACCTCCGAGGCAAGCGTCGCTACCTGACGGTCTACGCGACCCCTTCTTCGACGTGCGGCGTTGTTACGTCGTGCCGTCTCGGCAAGGGCGAGGCTGGCCCGATGGACGCCACCGGCAAGAACGTCAGCACTCAGGCTGTCGGCTGATCCGCTTGACACAATGAGCACAGTAGACGGCGGGGAAGGCGCGAGCCTCCCCGCCGTTCTCACTTTCTGGAATCAAAAAATGCTCGTTCAAGTCGGCGGCTCGTCGGTTGACGTTCGGTGCGAAGCGATCCTCTCTGGTCCTCGCTTCGGGCCGCTCATCAACATCTTCGGATTCATCGAGGCGATGATGCCGCTGCACATCCGCCCGACGCTCGGGCAGGGTGCGTTCTGGAGCCAAGTGCTCACGCGGATGCTGGAGAAGTTTGAGCCAACCACCGAATACATTATCACGCTGGACATGGATTCCTTCGTGAGCCGCGAGAACATTGAGCACCTATTCGCGCTCGCGATGACGTTCCAGTGCGACGCGCTCGCTCCGATCCAAACCAAGCGAGAGGACGGCAGGCCGATGCTCACGCTGCTGGACACGCTCGACAATCCGCCAGAAGGCGGCGTGACACAAGTGCCTCGCGAGTGGTTTGGTCATCCTGTGCAGCAGGTGGATACCGCGCACTTCGGCTGCACAATCATCTCGACCGCTGCCCTGCGGAGGATGGCGAAGCCTTGGTTCCACGAGCAGCCGGGTCCAGACGGGCGGTGGGACGAAGGCCGAATTGATTCTGACATATCGTTCTGGAAAAAGTTCAAGGCGTGCGGGAACCGCCTCTACATCACGCCGCGAGTGGCAATCGGCCACGGCGAGTACGTCATCACATGGCCGAGTCAGGAACTCGGGAAGCCTGTTTTCCAGTATTGCAACGAGTGGCAGGAAACTCGTAAGCCGCCAGCCTCTGCATGGAAGGTGGAGTAAGGCATGAAAATACGGATGCTCCGACCCTACGGTGCGTACAAGCCGGGCGAAGTCCTCGACCTCCCGCAGCGGCAGGCCGAAGGCCTTGTTGCGTGGGAGTACGCCACCGAGGTGCGCGACTCGCAGCAGACCTTGATTGAGACAGCCAGCGTCGAGCCGGTGGCCGAGACGGCCGACGTGACGCCGAGGAGACGAAAGAAGTGAGACGCTACCGCAGCCTCAAGCGACTGACCGCCCCGGCTGCGGAGCCGATCACATTGGCCGAGGCCAAGAGCCACCTCCGCGTGGACTCCACGGCAGACGATACGCTGATCGCAGGGTACATCACGTCTGCCCGCGAGTGGTGTGAGGACTACCTTGACCGAGCACTGGTGTCGCAGCGTCTTGTCATGCGGCTGGATGCGTTTCCTGACGAGATTGAACTGCCACGTCCACCGATGGCGACGGCTGGCACAGCCACGGCGGTGTCGATCACCTACACGACAGGCGACTCACTGGCGACCGCGACGCTTGCCACCACGTCTTACCGCGTGGACCGCGACGCGACGCCGGGCGTGATCCGCAACGTCTACAACGGCTCGTGGCCGAGTCACTTGCTCGACCAGAACTCGGTGTCGGTCACATGGTGGGCAGGGTACGGGGCCGCAGCCGACGTGCCACAGCGGGTTAAAACCGCTCTGCTCATGTGTGTCCATGAAATCTACGAGAAGCGTGGCGGCGGTGAGATGCCAGACGCCGCGAAGCGACTGCTCGACTCCATTTCGTGGGGGTCATACACATGACGCTTGACGGGCGGGTGAATGTGGACGTGCTGTTCCACGACGTGAATGGCACGTCCGCGATCAAGGTGGTCAGCCTCAACAACTCCGTCGAATACCCTGACGGCAAGGTGGCCGTGGTCACTGGGACGGCGGGAGTCGCGTTCAAACACCTTGGAACCCTCAGTCAAACAACGTACAGAAACGCGGCTGGCGAAGCGGTCTTGATGGATTCTGTGGAGCGAATCATTTTTATCTGGAGCGGTGATTCTCCGAGGACTCTTGCCAACTACGGAGAGGCGGCGAACTTCCAACTGCTGTCTGCCAGAGGCATCCCTGCCGTGACGTTCTTCCCTAGCGAGATTCCCGACAACGTGGAACTCGGAGGTGGTGCGGGAACCGGAACATACAAGATCATCCTCTGCGAGAGCTTCAACCCGTGAGCATTGAAGGACGCATCAACATCGACGCGCTGTTTTACGACATGGATGGAGATGAATCCTTGAAGGTCGTTAGCCTTTCTGGGGCCACTGAGTACGCCGCTGGAGTGGTCAACTCCGTGACGAAAACAGTTTCTGTCGGCACGTCTGTGATCCCTGTAAACGAATACATCAACGCATCTGGTTCTGTCGCGACGATCAACCAACCGACCATCCTTGTTTTCAAGCACTCTGGATCGTGTGTTGTAAAACAGATTGATGACATAGGAGGGTATGCGCTCAGAGTTGTTCCTCCTCCAGATTCCGTTGTGGTAATCCCCGTGAATCCCGACTACCCAATCCAAGTTCAGACCATCGGAGCTGGAACTTACACCGCAGTCATTTACGGCGAAACGTAATGGACGCTGGGACACTCCGCGAGCGTGTGACGGTGCAGCAGGCGTCCGAGACGCGGAACCGCCTCGGAGAGTCCATCTCTGAGTGGGCCACGTTCACAACTGTGTGGGCAGATGTGCAAGGCGTGTCCGCACGCGAATACCTTCTAGCTGGTCAGCAGCAGATTGAACTGTCGCACCGCGTGAAGATGCGGTACCTCATTGGCCTCACGTCAAAGATGCGGCTGTCGTGGCGTGGCCGCACGCTGGAAATCATTTCGATCCTTGAGCACGAGAACCGCAGCATCCACGAACTGATCTGCCAAGAGGTGCAGTGATGGCTGTCGCTGGAATCAAACTTGACATAAACACTGCGGAACTCACGAACCTCAGGCAGTCCATTCAGCGGTTCTTTCCAAACAAGCAGGCTGCGGAAATCCTTGCTCCGATCATCCGCAAGGCCATCAAGCCAACGGTGAACTACCTTCGGTACATCACGCCGGTTGGCCCAACTGGGAACCTCAAGCGTGCTGTGTCGAGCAAGGTTGTCACCTACAAGCAGAACGGCGTGGCGGTCGGCATCGTTGGCTATACGCGGGCTGGCAGTGGTGCTTCCAGCAGTGCCGCAGGCGGCAGCGTGCGGGCTGGCAAGGATCGGGCATTCCATCAGGGGCTTGTTGAGTTCGGCACAAAGGAGCGAAAGATCACTCAGGCGAAGCAACGGACTTACGCTAGGAAAAGTCCTACCAAGCCGTTCGCGCGCCGCCGAAACGGGCAGTGGGAACTAGTGATGGGAAAAGGCGTACTTCATACCGTTGAGGAGCGAACGCCGACCTATATCGCCTCGTCGTTTAACAAGCTCGGTCCGTTCTCAATAGCGAAGTCTGTCGGCGGGGACGGTCGAGTGCAGACTGATCCTGCTTATCCGAAGGCGTTTTTCCGCAAGTCAAAAACGCCAATCATCATTCCCGAGATGCCAGTCGGCGGATCGGGAGGAGTGCCACCGCTCAAAACGGCGTGGGAGCAGACGCAATCCATCGTGGCTGATTCGCTACGCCGCGACCTTGCGGTGACGCTGGAGCAGGCGTGGTCAGCCCTCCGCTACAGGGATTCCGGGACCGTCAACGGCACGGACACGCTCTAGGCTGCAAGGGGACGGTGGGAATGCCGCATAGTGCGGTATGCCACTCAAGAGTCCCGAGCAAGGCCTCGCCTACGTTCTCGTTTCTGACCCCGCCGTGGCGGCTGTGGTTGGGACGCGAGTGTATCCCGTGATTGCCCCGGCGACGGCCGCGCTCCCGTTTGCAACGTGGCGGCGGGCTGGCGTCCAACGGTCGCACACGCTCGCTGGCCCGATGGGAATGCCGACCGTCGTGCTGTCTGTTGACCTCTACGCCGAGACGTATGAGGCAGTAAGAGACCTCGCCGACCGCGTGCGGCGTGCTCTGGATGGGTACGGGGGGTCGCCGTCAGACTCGGTAGTAGTGAGCAACGTCAGCCTCGACAACGAGGCCGACGGTTTCATTCAGTTGGCTGGCGGCGACGTGCCACCAGTCTACAGCGTGACGCAGACTTACTCAATCATGTGGTCCGAGATATAGGAGCCGAACTCAATGGCTGATACTCCTCATGACGGTACAGGCACAGTCCTTCGTCTTGGTGCCACCGTATACACCGCCACGAACATCATCATCACCTACACCGACCCGAACGCCGGTGCTGAGAAGATTGACGTTAGCCATCTTGGGCTTACCACTGGTGCGTCAATCCTCACGCAAGACAAGCCGCTCCAGGGCAGCACGACCGACACCGGGCGTCAGATTCAGTTCGACTACATCGGCAAAACGATCATCGCTGACGCATCTACCGGAACGTGCTCGATCTTTATCGGCGGCACGGCGTTGCTCGGCACTGTTGCCTACACCGTGAACTCCTCGACGCTGACGCTGGCGACGAACGACGCGATCAGAGGGCAGGCTACGCTCCGCATTGCTCGCTCGTAGTTGCATGACGGAGGCCCGTCATGGCGATTGCTTGCACTGGAGTCACCGCCGTCTGGAATGGCACGGCATTCGGTGAGGTGTCGAAGATCGACGTGCAGCGTGGCGGCGCGCTACCACTCGGTCGCTCGACTCGCTGGACGCTTGACGCAGGGACTATAGAGATAGCGTCCTTCTCCACGACGCGACTGACGGCTGACCAGTACGGCCTCAAGTCAACGCTTCAAGTGACAGGCGGCGGGCTGACCTTCACCACGAAGGCCATCTGCCAATCGCTTCGTGCGACAGGGGCCGTCAACGACGTGACGCGTTACGTCGGTGTTTTCAAGATTGTCATGGAGTAGATATGCCACTCACAGCAGCAGAACTCGCCGCTCAAATCCTCGCCGCCGATGACCTCGGCATCCTCAAGGTCACGGTCAAGGAATGGCCTGACGCCGAAGGCAAGCCGATGGTGCTCGGCATCCGCGTGATGACGGTTGGAGAGCGTGACGGCTACGAGCGGGAGTGGATTGGAAAGCGCGAGACGGGAATCGACAACTTCCGCACGAAGTTCCTGGCCCGCTGCTTGTGCCACCCCGAGAGCGGCGAGCGGCTGTTCACCGACGAGCAGATTGCCAGCCTCGCCAGCAAGTCAGCGAAGGTCGTGTCCACGCTCTTTGAAAAGGCGATGAGCCACAACGCAATGAGCGAGGCAGACGTGGAGGAACTCGCAAAAAACTAAACCTCCGTCCGTCGAGGCAGTTCCTGTTTCGGCTGGCGGGGCATCTAGGAATGACGGTTGGCGAACTGGAACGCCGCATGACAACGAGAGAACTTGCGGAGTGGATGGCATACGTTCGCCACTTCCAAGCGATCCCAGACTCATGGGCGCAAACAGGTCTGCTTGTCTCCGCAGTGATGGCTCCCTACAGCGCAAAAGGACAATGCCCAAAAGCCAGCGACTTCAATCCCATTGAACCTCCGCCGCAGCACATCCTGCAAGCAAAGGAGGCAATCATGGACCTGAGGAAGCAACTGGGATTCGACTGATGGCAAGCGTGCTCGGACTAGCGTTGAAGATTTCTGCGGATGCCACCGGCATCCAGCAGAGTCTCACGCCTGTTGAGCGTGCTCTCAAGCAACTGGACACAGAGGCCGCGAAGGTCACGGAAGTGTTCAAGACGTTCGCCACGGCGAGCGGCGGTGCTGGCAAGGCGCAGCAGCAGTTCGCAACTGACCTCGCGTTTTTGCAGTCGGCACTCCGAACGGGCAAGATCGACGGCGAGCAGTTTGCGGCTGAGTTTGCGAAGATTTCTGAGGAGGCGACCAAGACGGCAGAGGCGTTCCGCGAAGGAGCGGCACTGACCGCAGCCAACCGCACGGAGGAGGAGAAGCGGACGGCTGAACTGGCACGGCTGAACGAACTGCTGAAGCTCGGTGCGATTGAGCAGGAGACGTTCAACCGTGCCGCTGCCGAGGCGAGCGGGGCCAACAAGGCAGCAGCGGCAGCCGCAGCAGAGGCAGCCAAGACTGCGGCAGCGGCCGACAAGACTCGTGCTGATCAAGCAACGCGAGCCGCTGCGATTGTCGAAGCCAACCTCACGCGGGAGCAGAAGGCACAGCGCGACTACGGAGTTGCCACTCGGGAACTTAATGCGCTCCGGAGCCAAGGCCTTCTCACGGAGCAGGAATACTCCACAGCGTTGCAGCGTGTCTCCACGGACTACGCGAAGGCAACGCTTGCTGCGGACAAGTTGGGGGAGGCGTCTGGCAAGGCTGCTGATGGAGGGTCGCTCAAGTTCAACGAACTAAGCGGCGTGCTGTCCGCACTGCCGGGGCCGATTGGCAACGTGGCAGGGCGATTGTCAGGCCTGTCAAGTGCGGGAGAAGGACTTGCTCGCGTGTTCTCTGGCGGGCTGTCTCAAGGCATATCGTCAATCGGAACTTCCGTGGCTGGCCTCATCAACCCGTTCACAGCCGCGCTCGCTGGTGTGGCCGCGTTTGCGGCGGGAGCCGCTGCCGTTGCTCGCGGACTCATGGACCTTGAGGACCGCGTTGAGAAACTCGGCAACACGGCTGACAAGCTCGGCGTTTCGTTTGAGTTCATCCAGACGCTTGAGGCGGCGGCGACACGAAGCGGAACAAGCATTGACGCCGTGAGTTCCGCGTTTGGTCGCCTCCAGAAGAACGTGACGGGAGTAGACGAGGAAAGCAAGACAGCACAGGCCGCACTCAAAAGCCTCGGCGTTGCAGCAGAGGACTTGCAAGCACTCAAGCCAGAGGATCAATACAAACTCATTGGCGAGCGGCTGCAAGCCATCGAAGACCCAGCGAAGCGAACAGCGGCTGCGATCAACTTGTTTGGCAAGAGCGGAGCAGACTTGCTTCCGTTCTTCAAGAACCTTGGCGGTGCGTCTGACGATATGGAGCGGTTCGGTCGCGCACTGACCGCCGTGGACCGCAGGCGGATTGACGATTTCGGTGCTGGCCTTGACGCACTCGGCGTCGCAACGCAAGGCCTTGGGCAGTCGCTGCTCTTGCCGTTTGTTGGTCTTGGCGAGGGAATCACCAAGGCGTTTGCGGAAGTGGTTACTGGACTCACGTCGATTGTTGATCCAATCGGGCAAGTGCTGGAGCCAATCTTCACGCAGATTGGCCGCGTCATTGAGTTGATAGGCACGAACCTTGGCAACCTTGGAAGGGTCATTGGTGCTGTGCTCAAGCCGTTTGCAGTTATTGTGCAGGGAATCGCACAGGCGTTTGAGCCGCTGCAGGATGCTGTCCTCAATGTGTTCAAGGGCGTCAGCGATGGAGCGGTGGCTGCGACTGAGTTCGTGATGTCCTTCACCCCAGTTGGGCTTGTGGCGGACAATATGGGCGTGATTTCAGAAACCCTGAGCCGCATTGTCACGATCATCACGACGGCGTTCAGTAAGGCTGGCGAGTACGTCGGAAACCTTGCGATGCAGTTCGGTGAACTGGTCGCCAGCACTCCGCTCCTGTCCACGCTCGGCGACGTGGCCTCGGCTGTGTTCGGAACCATCGCGCAGGTCATTGGCAACCTCGTGTCAGGTATCGGCGAGTTTGTCGGGAACCTCCTGACGATTGCGGAGTATTGGCTCGGCATTGAGGAGTCCACAAAGAAAACCGCAGCGGCCACCGTGGCTGTTTCGGAGAACACCGCCGAAGTTTCTAAGGAAGCACAGAAGGCAATCGAGGAGCGGGAGAAAACATTCCAGAAACTTCGCGAGGAGGTCAACAACGCGATTGACGATTCGCGAAAGTTCGGCGCATCGGGCCGCGAGGCGGCTGCAACATACGAGGCGTCGATTGAGCAACTGAAAAAGAAACTCTCGGCGGGCATCATTGACGAGGAGCAGTTCCGTCGTTCGGTGCGAATGGCCGGTCAGGCTTTTGACGAGGAAATCAAGGCCATTGAGGAGCGTTCTCAACTTGAAATCAAGGTCAAAGAGAACGCTCAAAAAGCCATCGAGAAGGTCGCCGACCAGATCGACAAGGCGGCGATCAAGGCCGAGGACTTCGGCAAGGCTGGCGACCGTGCGCTCGCACAGTTCGCGGGGCGTGCTGACTCGCTGAAACTTCAGTTCTCCGCTGGCATCATTGACGAGAAGCAGTTGGAGCAAGGCGTCGCCGCAGCCAACCGCGAGTACGACAAGCAGATTGAAAAGATAAAGGCTGCGAACACTGAGCGGCAGCGGCAGATTGACGCTGACCAAAAGCGTTCGGAAGCGTTGCTGGACGAGATGGACAAGACGCGAGCCGTGCAGCGTGACCGCGAAGCGGTGGAGCGTGAGGTCGCCCGCGTGCGACAGGAGGCGGCGGCCACTGGATTCTTCACGCCAGAGCAGCGGCAGCAGTTGCTTGACCTCCAGAAGTTGCAGGGAGAACTGGCAGAGAAGCAGCGGGCCGTGGCACAAGGCTTTGAGAAGGGCTACGCCGAGGCGTTCGACAAGACTCGTGAGAAGTTCGACTCGCTCATTGTGAAGTCCGAGGAGTTCGGTACGGCCGGATACGAAGCCGCGAAGCGTCTTGCAAACGGCCTCAACGATGCAGCACAACTCGCCGAGCGTGGAGCCATTGGCGAGGAGGCGTACAACCGCGAGGTCGCACGTCAGGAGCGGCTGTACGAGAACGAGATTGCTGGCCTCAAGAAAGCGGCCGACGAACGGCTCAAGGTCAACGAGGCGGTGGACCAGATCCTGCTCCTGCAATCGGTGGGCGGCGACTCGCAGCGTGCCGAGGCGAAGAAGCAAGTGCTCGCCATTGAGCAAGAGATCGCTCGCGTGCAGGAGGAGATTGCTGCCGCACGCGAAATGGACGACACCGAGGCGGTCAACGCTGGTGCGGCACGGCTCGCCCAACTGGATCAAGCAGCGGCGAAGGAGCGGGACATTGCCAGCGGTGCAGCCAAGCAACGGGAGGACTACCAGAAGCAGGCTGAGAAGCAGTTGGAGAACCAGAACAAGGCACAGCAGCAATACGCTCAAGAGCAGGCCAAGATTTTTGATGAGCAGCAAAAGGCCGCAGCAGCGGAGGCCAAGCGTCAGGAAGAACGCCTTGCAAAGTTGAACACGCTCGGCGCACAGACGATCAAGGGGCAGGACGTGCGGACCACGGAAGGAGCAAACCTCGTGCTGCAAACAATGGCGAACGGGCAAGACCCAGCGTTGATTCAGCAGCGTTTGCAGACCAAGTATCTTGAAGAAATGAACGCAAACATACGGCAAGCGGCGGCAAACTACTTTAACGCACCAGTGGCCATCGTCGGCTACTCCTCATTCGGGCAGCAACGATAATGGCAACAAGCGTAGTCCTTACTACCGAACTGGCACGCGAGCAGGACGTTGACCGCTTCGGCGAGCGGGTCGCCAAGAGGACGTGGGTCTGCACGCTGTCGGATGATGCGCTGACGGCGGCTCCTGTTGAGACTGTTGCGACTCAGGTTCTGGCAGCCGTTGGAGTCCAAAACTTTGGAACTCCGCACCCAGAATACACTAGCCTCGGCATGCGAAAATATGTGCTGACTGAGCGTTTCGGCGATTCGCCGTATCACGTTCAACTTGCCGTTGAATATGGGTTGATCACGGCCAACGACCTTCTTACGCCAACAGCGCAGGCAGCGCAGTGGTCGTTTGAGGCAGCGCAGGGGCAGGTTCCGGCGTTGTTCTATTACCCCGATCCTCCAGACGGAAGCGGGAACAACACGAGATATCCGCTCACCAACTCGGCCTACGACTACTTTGAGGGGCTGGTCACTGAGGAGACGATGACAAAAGGGACAATGAAGAAGAACTACTCATCTTTCCCAACGTCGCTGGTGGCCGCAACAAACAGCATCAACAACGCCGAATGGTTTGGCGGGCCGACGTGGACGTGGAAAATCACTGGCGTCAATGCCGAATACACAGTTGGATTCCACAACTGGAATGTTGTTACCTACTGGGCAACGTCGGTTCAACTTATGTATCGGCAGTCAGGGTGGAGACTCCAACTCCCCGACGTGGGCTGGAACTTTATTGACGGCGGACAGAAACGCAGGGCGATGGTGTTTGACTTCAAGAACAGCGAGTGGGTTGCGTCTGCGAATCCTGTTGCCCTGTCTGGCGGCAACATCAACGTCACTGGCCGCCCTGACATTCTGCCTCGTCGCGTGAATCCAGAGGCAAACTTCTCGTCGCTGCTCCCTGACGTTCCGTCATAAACATGGCACGAGCAAGAGGCCCGTTTGACGCCGTGCAGTTCACGAAGGAATCCGCTGAGCGGATTGCCAACGTGGTGCGGCGTGCTGAGTTGACGCCTTCGGCTGGCGTCCCGCTGGAGTTCGACAAGCGGTTCTACGACAAGGACAAGAACAAACACATCCGCGTTGCTACGTTTAGCGGATCGTGGCCTGCTGGCAGCAGTAAGACGGTGACGCTCAAGTACGCACCGACAGCCACGGTCAGCGCAGTCAACCTAACGTGGCCGATTGACCTTAGCGGCTACCTCAACGAGGACTGCATCGTAGGCAAGGAGGGAACCAACTGGTGGCTCCTTGTGCCGAGGCTTGAAGCCAAGACGGCCATCATGGTGACGGAGACTACAGTCAAGCCGTTCGTGAGCGGAATCTCACACGTTCAAGGAGAAATCACCTACCTTTCAGATATATCTGTGTCGGCATCCATGAACACGTCTAACTGCACAATCAGCGTCTCCACTTCAAAGTCGAGCGCGACCCTGAGTTACGTTGCTTCAATATCAAAGTCCACCGCGACTGCGGCATTCATCACAAGTTCGTACACGTCTCCGTTCATTCGCGTGAGGGTTCCGTAATGGGATGCCCGTGCTGCGAGCCGTGTCGCGGGTCGTGCTCTACTACTGCTGACTGCCCCACAGGTTGCCGATGTGTTGGCGGGCAGTGCGTCAGGCCGTGCTCGGGTCAATGCACAGCATCCGCCGACTGTCCGCAAGGCTGCGAATGCGTTGATGGCGAGTGCGCACCAGCACAGCAATGCTGCTGCGACGAGACTGGCCCTCGAGTGATAGCAGCAGGCGAAGAATGCACGGGCAGCAAGTTTCCGGTGCCTGATCCTGAGCCAAACATCACTCTTGTCTTTGAGTGGTGCGGACTAACCGCAGAGCGAACGCTGCTTCAAGGCGGCACGGATAGTTTCTTTGCCGAGCAAAACGTTGATTTTTACGTTTGCGACACGACTGGAAGATACGGAGCTGGAGTTGCGAGTTACACGCAGGCAAACCGAAAGGTACTAAGCGTGTATATCTTCCCCGGCGGCAGCGGCGGCGGCTGCGGATACAAGCAAAACTTTATTGTCAGCGGAGGTTTTACCGGAACTGGTTTTAGGGGGGATGGCTTTGGAGGGTTCTACGGTTTTGAAGCCCCGACTACTGGCGAGAACTACTTCTGCAAACTTTATCAGTGTTATGACGGCAGCGAAGCAGAGGTGAGCATGACCATATCACCTACAGAATATGGTTTCACCACTGATGACACATGCGGCGGGGTTGGGAACTTTGATCCATGCAAGTTCACACCACCCGAACTGACCGTGGTGGGTGCTCCATGAAACTACGCGCCTTTGACGTTCTGTTCCGCGCGGCCCAGCGCGGCTACTCCGTTGGCGAAATACGGCCGTGCCTCACGACTCACTTGGGCGGCGGCGTGTTTGAAGTGGACGTTGACCACTCTTCGTATCCCCGAGTGGCAAAGGAAGGGTACGAGCCGCATGGGTCGCTCCGCGACGCAGCGAACAGGATGCTGGCGGAACTCGGCCACGCTGGCGTGCTTGAGCCGCCGGTGTTGTGCGGCACTGAACTCAAGGCACTGCTCAAGGATTGGCTCAGCATTGAGTCTACGCCGACGTGCTCATGCAACGCGATGGCTCGCAAGATGGACACGCTCGGGCCAGAGTGGTGCAAGTCTGACGAAGGCATGGCAGAGATTCTTGGCGTGATGCGAACCGAGCACGGCAAGCGGAAAACTATCCTGCCGTGGTCTGACATTGCTGCTCGGCAACTAGTGCTCCTCGCGTGTCGAAGGGCTGGCGGTTGACACGCCTGCCATAGTCTGGGGCGGAGGAGTTCGCCAGTGCCCGAGGATCACAACGTCAAGATCGACGGGAAGCGGTGGCTTCTCAGATTCACGCGGCTCAAGGGCGACGCGGCTGGCTGGACATACTTCGACAACGCGAAGCGTCCGCGAATCTTGATTGACGAGAAACTCAAGGGCGGCGAGCGGCTTGAGACGATCCTTCATGAGATTGCTCACGCGGTCCTCGGGCCGACCATCAGCGAGGAGTCGATCACCGAACTGGCGAAGGTGCAGCGACGAGTCCTCACGATGCTCAACTACAAGGAGGTGAAGGATGGCGAAGGGTAGTCTGCTCGACGCGGTGAGCGACGCCGTGAAGGTTTGCAAGCCTATCAGTTGGTGGGATGCCTTGCCGAAGGACGTGCAGGGTGAACTCCTTGAGATTCGCAAGACGTTCCAGGGCGGTGGATATCAGATCAAGCGGCTCACGCTGGCACGGATTCTTTCTGAAAAATGCAAGGAGCGTGGCCTGCATACCTGCGCAGAGAAAGGATTTGTGCAGTGGCTGCAAAAAAACTAGAAACCGCCGTGGCGGAAGCCGTGGCCGATGCTTCGCGGCTGGCCGCTGACGCCGAACTAGCACGACTCCGCTCTGAGGTGGCGACGCTCAAGGGCAGATACAAGGCGGCACTGGCGGCTGTGGATGCCGAGCGTGCGCGGGCCGACTCGCTGCTCTCGCTCAAGGGTATCGAGGCGACACGTCGCTCAGCACCTGTCGCAAAAAGTCGGTCAACGCAACACGCCGCGACGATGGTCGTGCTGCTCTCGGACGTCCACTGCGAGGAGCGAGTCGATCCCGACACCGTGAACGGGTTGAACGACTACTCGCTCGACGTGTGCGACGCACGCCTCAACGAGTTGGAGGAGCGATTCTTCACGCTGCTCGATCACGAGCGACAACTGGCACGCATTGACCGCGTGGTGGTGTGGCTCGGCGGGGACTTTATCAGCGGTCATATCCACGATGACACCGCCGAACTGGCTCAGTTGGCTCCGCTGGCTGCGACTCGGTGGATTGGCGAGCGGCTGCGGGCTTTCATCGACGCGGTTTCCGACAACGCCAACGAGGTGATCGTCGCAACGAACAGCGGCAACCACGGGCGAAGCACAGAGAAACTCCGCATCGGCACGGAGATGGATCACTCGTTTGAGCAGCACCTGTACCTTATGCTGGCTGGCAACGAGACGCGCAAGAACGTGCGATGGCAGATCGGCACGGGATACTTGAACTATCTTGACCTTGACGGGTTCCGCGTGCGGTTCCATCACGGCCACGCAGTCAAGTATGGCGGTGGCGTTGGCGGCATCACGATCCCAGTGAACAAGGCTATCGCCGCCTGGGATGCGATTGAGCGAGCAGATTTGACGTGCTTCGGTCACTGGCATCAGTTCAGTTGGCTACGCGCCGGTCGGTACGTCAGCAACGGCAGCGTGATTGGACACTCGGCTTACGCTACACGCATCAAGGCCTCGTATGAGGCACCTTGTCAGGCTGCTCTGGTCATCGACCACGGGCGAAACGAGGTGACGATGGCGAAGCCCATCTACTGTGACCGCGATCTCAAAAAGGGAAAAGCATGAACGACACGATTGAAGATGCGAACGAGTTGCTGCGAGCCGCTGTTCAGATTCGCCGCGAGAATCAAGCGGCGGGCAAGTCGCACGAGGATTGGTATTTCGTGAATGGTAGGAAGCCTATGCCAGAAAAAACTTCGGCAGAAGTTTTGCACCAGCACGACGTGCATCCCACATCTCAGGCATTCTTCGACTTGTGCGACTCGCTCAAGGAGATGCACCGCCGCAAGAGCAGCGATTACGGATGCCCGACCGGCACTGACCCGCTGGCGAACATTCGCAACGGTGCGAAGTTCGTGGGCATCCCCGCATGGAAAGCGGCGATGGTGCGGCTCAGCGACAAAGTGACGCGGCTGGCGACGTTCAACGTGACCGGGCGGCTGGAGAACGAGTCGGTTGAGGACAACCTTTTTGATCTGGCCTCGTACTCGCTGCTTGCTCTTCAACTCTTTCGTGAGTCGCAGAGCGAATAGACCGGACGGCGGGTTGAGCGGCACGGGTTTTTACTCCCTTCCCCGTGCTGCTCCCCGCCTGTTCAGTTGATCTCAGGAAGAACATCGCACGGCTGCGGCCCTCGGTCGGTTAGCCGCCTGTCGAGATACCATTTGTGGGTGATGCGTGGGCTGGAGTGGTCGAGCAACTGCACCGGGTCGCCTCCGCATGCGCTGAAATGACTCGCTGCCGAGCGACGCAAGGCATGGAAGGACAGGTGCCGCCCTTTGCCGAGGCCAGCACGGGCCACGACGTCGGCATACTTGCCCCATAGCGACGTGCGAGCGGCGTGCCATTCAAACAGTTTGACCGGCCCTGCCGCCTGGGTGACGAGGCCGCACGTTCGCTCGGTCAACTTGTAGACGCGATCCCGCTTTCCACCTTTGCGGTACTCAGCATGAACGTGGAGGTGCGGCTGGGAGAAGTCAGTGCGGAGGCATTCCATGACCGCTCCGATACGCTCGGCAGTCTCCCACAGGACAGAGACAAGAGCAGGGAACCAGATGCCCGCTGGCACTGATCCGACGTTGCCTCGCGTTGCAGCCGCTGCACGATAGATCGCTCCAAGCTCCCCGAGCGTCCACGCCCTAGGAATGCGATCCGGCAGCGGTGCAGGCGGCACTTCCGGCCTTGTCGGCACAATCCCTCGATCCGCTGCGAATCGCCACAAGCTGCACAACTGGGACCGCTCCTTCTCGGCGGTGTACGGGCTGTGGTCCGACGCCCGGTTGTCGAGGTACTGGGAGAGCGTGAGGTCAGTCAGGTCATCGACGGTTGGCTCGTAGCCGAGCCACTTTCCGAATGCACGGATTGTGCAGCCGTAGAGTCGGGTTGTGTTGGCTGAGCGGCCGCGCAACCGGAGCGGGCGGTACATCTTATCGAACAAGTCTTTGAGCAGCATTGCTCCCCCTTTCACGAGACGATCATTTTCATACCACGCAATCAGCGACGCGGTGGCCCTCCTTTCAAGGCCCGCACTACCTCGAATCCCACCCCCGCCATTCGAGGCCATCCGTTCGCCGTGAACGGATGGCTTTCATATGTCTCAATAACACGGGAGTCCGAACAATGCAAAAGTCCCCCGAGTGGATTTCAGTCCCTGTTGCGGCGGAACTCCTTGGCTGCACTGATGTTTGGGTGATCAAGATGATTCACGCCGGGACGCTGGAAGGATTCAAACTCAGCGGGCGGGCCTGGGCCGTAAAGCGCGCGAGCGTCGAGGCGAACGTCAAGGAATACGAGCAGCGTGACCCGTCGAGCGCAGGAAGAAAGCGGTCGAAGCTTGGCTGAGGCTCTTGCTTCCCTATTGGCACGGAACTACGATACGGAGGAACGGCCAGATGAAGGATGAAGAAGTGACCTATCTGACGATCGAGACCGCAGCCACGCGGCTCAAGTGCTCTACGAATGCAGTTCGCCGAGTTGCCAAGGGCAACAGCCTGGGCATCCTTGCTGACGGTCATCGCCTGGTGGCGATTGCCGTGCATGAGCTGCCGCTCATCAAGCCACACCTCAAGGCGACCAGCGGCAACCCCGACTGGATCGCGGCGGCGAAAGCCAAGCGGCGGCGAAAGACAGCCGGCTGAACTCACGCCCTTTGTATATGGGGAAAAAAGTTGTGGGCAAAACCACTTCACGGGAAGAAGTTTTCCCGGCAGCGATGCATAACTGCTTGCAGTGCAAGGGATTAGCGACCCGAGAAAACTGCCGCGAAAACTTGTTTTGACGCTGGTTCTTTTTGGCGTGACGGATGAACGTGGACTTTTTGAGTCCATCCCCTGCCGGGAGAGGGCCAAATAAATAGAATGAGTTGACCGCGCTGCGATGCTGACCCGATGGCACGAACGATCATCCACGTCAACCAACACGTCGTTCGCAGGAACGGCAAGACCGGTAGCCGCGAACCCTGCCTGACCGTGAAGCGGGGCCGCACGAACACCTACGCGACCTCTGCGGATGTGCTTGGGCCGTGCAGGGTGGTCTATTCGCCTGACCGCCCGCTTTCCTGCGGGGCGAAGGTCTGGATCGAGACCGACGCCGAGGTGAGGCTGAACGGCGTTGCCCAGCCTCCCGGCTGAAAAACCCTCGTTTTGCCGGGGAAAAGACCACAAAAAATATTTTCATTGGCCCCTATTGTGTTTTTCTGCCGATAGCCTAAAATGCAGTGGTCGATGCGGCGGACACCGCACGACGCCAACAACGGAGAACGAACGATGAAAACCTTCAAGCTGATCGACAAGCACGGATTCACGAGGAAGTTTACGGTCCACGCGAGTGGCAACGTGTCCATCGAGAGCTTTGACCGCGACGGCCGGTCGATGGGATGGCCGTTCACGACCGACACACACGGCGGACGGTGCGAATACCGAAAGTGCATCAAGAAGTTTGGGATGAAGCCTGTCTGACTGACCACACGAAAACCACACAACACCCTTCAACTGAGACACGACGATGACGATTCAACTGGAAGTGACGAAGCGTGAACTGGACTTCCTTCTGCGTGGAATGTCTGCCTTGCTGATTGACGAGAACGAGCGCAGCACCAGAAGGAACGGCGAGTACAAGCCAACGAAAAACTACCTTGCTGCTGAAGAACTGGAGTTGCGACTGATCAAAGCCGCATCCGCTGCAGCGAGGCAGGAGTCGCAAGTGCAGTGATTGCGAAGTGAAAGCAGACTGATTCACCACCCCCAACAGGAGACACGACGATGACCAACAACAACGTGATGATCTTTGTCTATGGCACGCTGAGGAGCGATGCGAACCCTTCCAACTCCCACCTACTCGGCGGCACGCTGCTTGCAACGCAATGCACGGTTCGCGGGACGCTCTACGACTTCGGCCAGTACCCTGGCATTGAGTTGGACTCGGCGGGCGGAGCCGTGGCCGGCGAGCTGTGGTCAGTCCCGAAGCAGCAACTCAAGCGGCTCGACTCCTACGAAGGATCGCAGTACGCACGCGTGCCTGTTGATGTGAGGCTGCCTGGGCGTGGCAGGGCCACCGCGATGATCTATGAGGCCATTGACGTTGAAGGACTTGACCGGATTCCATGCGACGACTGGCTGATGCGCAAAGTGACGATCGTCTGATTGTTTGGCAACCTAACCAACGGAGGATGATGCGATGACCCACAACCTGACAGAGACCGAACTGCAGCTACTCACGGAAGGCTACGCCTACAGCGTGGCTGTTGTGATGACTGACGGCGAGTTTGAAATCATTGACCGCTTCACGGCGATGAGCAACGACGAGGCGAACGACTACGCAGCGAAGCATCACCCGAATGTCGAGTGGTACGTCCTCAACTGCATCGGGAAGAACATCAACGGGGGGAGGGACCAAGCATGAAACCGCAGCAACTAATGGCGACCGGCCAGTGGAACCGCAGCGGAGTGTGGCCGCACTACCAAGGTGAAGGGCCGAAGTACCAGCACAGGACGCTTGACGTTCAACTGCAAGGCTTCGCTACGCAACGGAACTCGCGACGAAAAAGGGGCGTCACGAAGATGCGGATGTGGGTGCTGCTGGTGAACGGCAAGCCAGTGTTGCGAGACTCGAGATTTGCCCTGCTCGCCGATCAAGCCGCAGTGATTGCCACGAACTCCGCGACCGGTTGCACCAACGCGACAGTGACAACAGCGCAGCAAAGAAAGGAGATTTCACTATGACCACCACCTACCCCACGATTCGCAACAGCAACTACGGGACGCAGGACACGCTCTCGCAGGCGGTGGTTGCAGCCTTGCGGCTTGCTGACCAGGGATGCGTGGACTGCGACTTGCTTGGCGCGCTGGACGATCTTGAAACCACGCTGATTGACCATGCCTGCAGCGATTCGGAGTTGTCGGTCAACGCGTGCCGCTACGCTGAGGACGCGGTGGCGGCGGTGCTCGAGGCGATGGATCACGCATTCACGAAAGGAGGCTGACGATGAAGATGACTCTTGAACTGAACGCGAGCGAGGCGAAGGCACTGCGGAGAGCGGTCGCAACGCTCTACGCCGAGGAGCTTGCCCGCAATCCGTTTCGCAATCGCAAGTCCAGGCTGGCAGAGATGTGCGAAGTGCTGATGGACAAGTTTGATTCACAAGCAGGAAAGGAGCCACAGCGATGAGCAAGACAACTCTCTACATGATCTTGTATCACGAGGAGGACACACCGAGCGGAATCACGAAGGAGTGGTTCACGACGTTCAACAAGGCGATGAAGCGGCTGCGGCAACTCAAGCTGAGCGACAGCCACGAAGTCAGGGTGATCGAAGCTGAGCGAACGAAGGTCGGGCTTGTGGAGTTCCTCAACGTCTACGGAAAGATTGGGTGACACGATGGCCCGCGACCTGCTCCGCACCGCGTGTGTGGTCATCGTCATGACGGTGGCTTGCTCACTTGTGATCGAGACTCGCTTCAACCTTGCAGCCATTGACACAGCGCAGCGTCAGGCGGTGATGCCCTTGGCAGGCCTGCCGACTGCGCACCCCCAGCCCGCCCCGGCTTCTCCGCCGGGGCGGCTGCGGGCGGTGGGGCGGGCTTTCCTTGACTTGGCCGACGCCGGGTTGGGGGTGATTCGTTGAAAAACAAGGGGAAAACAGGCCAAAAATATTTTTTCTTGATCCCTATTGTGTTTTTCTGCCGATAGCCTAAAATGCAGGAGTTCGCGGCGGACACCGCGACAAACGCTTGAAAACGGAGAATGAACGATGAACGCCAACGAGATGACCTTCGGAGTTGAGATTGAGACGCACATGCCCGCCGGTTCGGTGTGGCCTGGTTCGCACGGCTGCGGCCAGCAGGTTTCTTGGCTCCCGGCTGGCTGGCTGGCTGATGCTGACCCCTCGATCATCACTCCGAGCAGCAGCCGCGTCGCTTGTGAGTTCGTCTCGCCGGTGCTCAAGGGTGCTGAAGGCCTTCGCCAGTTGGTCGAGGTGGTTGCTGAAATCAAGCGTCGCGGCGGTCAGGTCAACACGTCGTGCGGCCTGCACGTTCACGTCGGATTCGATAAGGGCAACACCCCTGCGGTTGGCCGTCTGATCTCGCTCGTCAGCAATCACGAGAAGGCACTCTATGCCGTGACCGGAACCAAGTCGCGGGAGCAGGGCGTCGGCAGCCGGTACCGCACGTGCTGGTGCAAGTCCGTGAAGCAGTACGGCAACAAGACTGCTGCCGCAACCGCTGCAAGCCGCGACCGCTACCACATCCTCAACCTCAACACGGGCCGCAAGCCCACCGTGGAGTTCCGCGTGTTTGGCGCGTCGCTGAACGTTGACAAGGTTTCGGCTTACGTTCGGCTCTGCGTTGGCCTGACTGAGAAGGCTCTGGTCAGCAAGAAGTCTGCCGCGTGGAATGCCAGCAGCCGCCCCGCTTCCAAGTCCAACTTCGGACTCGGTGAAGGAGCCACCGCTGGCGTGGTTGAGGCGACCCGCTTGCTGTTCTCACTCGGCTGGCTGACTCGCGGCGGGGCTCATGGCTTCCCGGTTGTCACGGCTGACGGACAGACGGCCTATCAGAAGTCGTTTGGCGTGATCGAAGGTGAAGGCATCCCGACGATCAAGGCTGCCCGGAAGCAGCTTGCCCGCCTTGCTGGCAAGTATGACGCGGCTCCGGCCGTCTGATTGTTCGGCTATCACAACTCCCGGCGGCAATCGTGCCGCCGGGACCACCAACCACAAACACAAGGGAACGAATCATGTGCGGAATCTTTGGATACGTTGCGAAGAATGACGAGCCGGTCAGCATGAGCATCCTGCGGCAGATTGCCGCGACCACGATGCTGCGAGGACCTCACGCATGGGGGCTTGCTTGGGTTGGTGCGAACGGGCGGCTCAAGACTTACAAGCAGACAGGCCGCATTGTGGACGCCATCGGGCTGCTCTCAATGGCGAAGGACGCCCGACTGCTGATCGGGCACTGCCGATGGGCCACGCACGGCTCCCCTTCCGACAACACGAACAACCACCCGCACGATGGCGGCGATTCTTGGGTGGTCCACAACGGAGTCATCAGCCACTACGAGTCGCTGGTCAGGAAGCATTCGCTCAGGATGAACACGGAGTGCGACTCCGAGGTGCTTGGGCTCATGCTCCAGAAGTTCACCGGCAAACCGATGAAGCGTGCTGCAGACGCGTCACGCGAGGCGATGGGTGACAACCCGTTTGCGATGATGGCACTGTGGCCTGACCGGCTGATTGTATCGAAGGCGAACGGGCAGCCGCTCCACATCGGCGAGACACGCTCCGCGTACTACCTTGCATCGCTTCGGGCGAACCTCCCTGGCCGCGTCAGCGAGTTCCCCGAGGCTGAAATCGTGGAGTACGCATGATGCTACGAGAGGAGCTCGTCATCCACCGGGTCGAAGGGCTGGCCGGCGGCGTTGACCGCGAACGTCAGCGCGACGCGAAACGGTTCCCCGAAGATCGGCTTCACGATTACGCAGGTGTCACACTGAAAAACCGGGCACTCGACTCCATCGACCTCGATGGCTCCGGTGGTTTCCAGCAGGGCCGAGCACTTGGGACAGTGGTAGGTGGTGATCATATGGGCATTCTAGGGCACCGGGACTCCCGGCAAATCAGAGCAAAAATACTTTTCCTGGCCCCTATTGTGCTTTTCTGCCGATTGTGTAAAATGCAGGAGTTCGCGGCGGACACCGCGACGGGACAACGAGAAGGAGAAACGACAATGGCCCGCACGATCAAGCGTCCGGTGGTGGCGACGATCAGCAAACGCGACGGAGAAACGCTGTTCCGCGAGTTGCTCAGGAGTGGTGCTGGCAATCAGTACCTTGCCGACATGGTTGGCTACGACATTGACGATCAGTGCGGCCCGTGCGTCGTGCTGGAGATGACGCGGCGGGATGCGGAGAAGATTCAGCAGAGCCTTGACGCGTCGCTTGCTGCGGAGCGGATTGACCGGAAGGCATTCAAGCGGCTCAGTGGAGCCATCGGGTTCGCAACCGCTGCGGCCCGCTGATTGTTTGGACTTCACAACACCACCAACACCAAAGGAGTTTGAGCCATGACCCGAGCCGAATACGAAATCAAGAAGGTCGAGTCGGACATTGAATCTGCCGAGGAGGCGGTTGCCCGCGCGATCCAGTGGATGACCCGCATGACGCTTGAGATGACGGACGCAATCAAGGAAGGCAGACGCCACGACTGCCAGACGCAGAACCTTACGTCAGCGGTTGCTGGCCTTGCGATGGAAGCGGAGAAGCTGAACGGCTTGCGGACTGCCAAGAAGATGATGGCGGCAATGCTTGACGGCTGATCAACGCAGCATGATGAACGAATGCTGAGAGGCCGCGTTGGCCTCAAACGCTGGACTGATTGTTTAGGTTTGGAAACTCAAAACGGAGAACGGACTATGGCTCACGAAATCGACTTTACGACTCAGGCCCAAGGCTCGGCAATGTTTGCCTACAAGCCCGCGTGGCATGGCTTTGGCACGGTGGTTGCTGAGGCACAGACCTCGGCTGACGCTCTGCGGATTGCTGGCCTCGACTGGGACGTACGGCTGACTGACCTCGCGGCGATCATGCCTGACGGATCGCACCAACCGATCAGCACGCACCGGGCGACGATGCGAACAGACACCGGCACGGCTCTCGGTGCGGTTGGCCTCAGGTACCAGCCGCTCCAGAACAGAGAGGCGTTTGCGTGGATGGATGAGGTGGTCGGCGGCGACGAGCCGCTGGCAATGTGGCACACGTGCGGGTCGCTGCGTCAGGGTCGCAAGGTGTGGATGCTGGCAAAGATGCCGGGCCACGTTGAAGTCACTGACCGGGACGTACTGGAGAAGTACGTACTGATCACCAATAGCCACGACGGGCTGGGTGCGGTCAGGCTGTTCCCAACCTCGGTGCGGGTAGTGTGTGCCAACACGCTGCGGCTTGCGATTGGGATGGCCGACAAGGCCAAGAATGCTGACGGGCTGCCGCTGGGGCTCAAGTTGTTTCATACGTCAGGCGGGCTCAGCCGTCGCGTTGAGAAGGCCCGCGAGTGCCTGGGCGTGATCAACAACGCCCACGAAGGCTTCGGCCTTGCGGCTCGGCAGATGATGGCGAAGGAAGTCTCGACTCAACAGGTCAGCGAATACTTCGGCGACTTGGTTGGCGGCCGCAGCGAAAAGAGTCGCGGCAAGGTGATCACGGCTCTGTGGGATCGGTTCAGCATGCCAACCAATGAAGGCAATCACGGGGCGAACGTCTGGACTGCCTACAACGCGGCGAGTGAGTGGGCTGACCACGAACTTCGCGTGACGGGCGCTGGCGACGTGCGTGCTGAGAGGAAGTTCAAGTCGGTGCTGTTTGGCTCTGCCCACTCCTTCAAGGAGAAGGCCTGGGCTAATGCGATGGAGTTGGCGGTCTAGTCCCCTGCCTAAGCCGCGCTGAAGCGTGGCTTGCCGGGGCGGGCGGTCTTCAGTCGTTCTCCCGCCCGCCCCGGTTCTCTTTTACGAACGAAACACATCACAAGGAGACACAAACATGGATGCTGGAACGAAGGTGTATCGAGCGCACGTTGTCGAGAGCAGCGGCTGGTTCAGTGTGGACGAGGGGACGATCGCTGGCACGATGCCAGACGGGATTGAATACGTCAGGTTCGTAGGGCTGCTTGTCCCTATGGATGAGCGTTGGCATACCGCTCGCGGTGCAGCCTTGGCCGATGTGACGATTTTCCTCGTCCGCAAGATTGGCGAGTTTCAGGCGAAGCTCGATACAGTCCGCAACGAGATTCTGCACTGCCACCTTACGGATGACGAGGTGGCGGCATGACTTACACATCAAGCCTGTGGGACACGGCTGACTCGCTTGGCCTCGGCTGTGTCGAGGTTGAGTATGAGATGGAGTATTCCATTGACCCAGGCGACCCCGGTTGCTGGCGAACCGCCAACGGCGACGGTTGGCCTTCGTCGCCGGCGTGCATTGAGATGACAGACCTGACGATCACGGGCGTCTATCCGCCGAAGGGGTCTGCACTGCCGCTGCCGCTCACGCCCGAGTGGATGGAGCGAATCAAGGAGTGGGCCGACCGGCGGCTCGAGCTCGACTGGCAGAACGTCGAGCAGCACATCTTCAAGTCACTGGAAGGGAGCGAGGCATGAACGTCCTCATCGTTTGTCCGATTGCGGTCGGCCCCGCGTGGATCAAGCAGATCGGCCTTCTTGAGGCCGGCAGCGTCAAGCCGTGGCAGTCGCAACTTGACGCCGCCCGTTGGGCTGCACCGAAGCCTGCGGCGATGCTGGCGAAGGACATGGGCACAGGCAAGTCGATCACGGCGCTGCTTGCGATCGACGCTGGCCCGCTGCACCCGGTGCTGCTGGTGACGGGCGATAGCAAGGCACGGGCGAAGCGGCTGCGGCAGGAGTCAATGACGCGAGGCCGGCGAGGGCTGTGCGCCATCATCAACTACGACTCTGTCTGGCGTGGAGAAGTCTCGAAGGCTGTCAGCGAGATTCAGTGGGACGCGATCATTCTTGACGAGTCACACCGAATCAAAAGCCCGACCGGCATGGCATCGAAGTGGCTGGCGAAGTTTGCCAGCAAGCAGCCGCAGGCCAAGCGGCTGTGCCTCACTGGAACACCGATCCCACACTCGCCGCTCGACTTCTTTGGGCAGTTCCGCTTCCTTGACCCCGAGGTGCTTGGGGAATCGTTCATAAAGTTTCGCCGTCGCTACGCTGATTGCGACGTTCGCTTTCCGGGCATGGTCAAGAAGTGGTTGAACCAAGACGAGCTTGCTGCCAAGACCGATCCTCACATCTGGCGGGTCAAGGTTGACGATGTGCTCGACCTCCCCGATGCGATTCACGAAGTGCTGCATGTGCCGATGAGCACTGCTACGGCGAAATACTACCGCGACCTCGAGCGGGATATGGTTGCTGAGATCGACGCTGGCACGGTGACGGTCAGCAACGCACTTGGAAAACTCCTGCGGCTGCAGCAGGCAACAGGCGGATACGCACGAATCGACGAGGCTGGCTCGGTGCTTATCGACGGGATGCCATCGAAGATTGCAACGCTTGAGGATCGGCTGGAGGACTTGCCCGAGAATGAGCCTGTTGTGGTGTTCTGCCGCTTCCGCACAGACCTCAACGAGGTGGCGGCGATGGCACGGCGAATGGGCCGGCCGTATGCCGAACTGAGCGGCAACGAGAACACGCTGGCCGAGTGGCAGGAACACAGAGCCACGATTCTCGGCGTGCAGATTCAGAGCGGCGGTGCAGGCATTGACCTGAGTCGCTCGGCTTACTGCTTCTACTACAGCCTTGGTTTTTCACTTGGCGAGTACGAACAAAGTCTGGCACGGTTGCGGAGGCCTGGTCAGACACGGTGTGTTCGGTACTACCACCTTGTGTCACAGGGTACGGTGGACGAACAGGTCTATTCAGCACTGAAGGAACGTCGCAACGTTGTTGACGTGGTGCTGGAGCAACTCTCTCCGAGAACGGGAGCGGTGGCATGAGCATTGATCTTGAAGAAACAGAAACGCCAGACGGCTTGCTGGCTGATGTGCTGGCCCGCGTGGCTGAAAAGATGGCCGAGATTGCTGCGGCGGAACAAGTTGTGAAGCGGCTTGAAAAAGAACTGGCCGAGCTAGAAGGTCAGGCGACCGAGCAACTCGGCATGTCTGGCCTGGAGCGGTGCACAGTAGCAGGCAAGACGTGGTGGCGCGATGAGGCATTGCTTGTCAGTTCTCTCAAGGAGTACCGCGAGGAAATGCTGGCGGCGGCTAAGGCTGAAAAACTGGACGACGCCATCGCGGTCAACACGGCGACACTGAAGGCGTGGCTCACGGAGCGTGCAAAGGCACGCGACATACCGCTGGAGGACGCGGTGAAAGGAACTCGGTTCGACGGATTAGTAAGTCAGATCGTGAAGGTGCGGCTGCGTAGCCGAACCGTGGCTTGATTGTTTAGGATTCCCAACTTCCCCAAGGAGTGAATGATGAGCAAGACGAAAGAACTCGCAACGCTTGAGCCGCAGACCGGCTTTCTCGCGCTGCAAAACGACAGTGATTTCAGGGAGGCGATGGCCGCGAATCTTGCCACTGGCGAGACCATCACGGTCAGCGACCTCATCCGCGTCAAGACGCCAGCGGGCGGGTCGCGGACGTGGCAGTACACCAACAGCGACGGGGCTGAGGTTGAGGAGAAGGCCATCACTGGCCTGCTCGTCTACTACGCACCGCTCGGTCAGTTGTGGGGCTCTGAGCTCATGACGAAAGGCGAGCGTCCGGTGCTGACGAGCTACAACCTCAAGACGGCAGTCCGCACGAACGACTCGCTCGGGGACATCGACCATGAGCAGCTCGAGGCGTTTCGCATCGGCGATCGTCTCTATGACTGGGAGGCGATGGGCCGCGAGGGTTCACCTTTCGGCTGGGGCAGCGGCAACGGTGGCATCGGCCGGCGGATCAAAGAGTCGAGGACTCTTGCGATCCTCCAGCCTGGCGAGGCGTGGCCGGTTCTGCTTTCGGCTGGCGTCGGTTCGCTGGCAACCATCAGCCCATTCGTGAAGCGGCTCAAGGTTGCCCACTACATGGCGAACGTGTTGCTGACATTGCAGAAGGTGGCGAGCAAGGGTGGCATCGACTACTCGCAGATTGTGCCTGAACTGATCGGCACGATCAGCCGCGAGGAGGGGTTGGTGATCAAGCGGCTCTACACCGATCCGCTCACGCGAATCGCTACGCAGTTCGACGCGCCGCAGGATGCGGCATAGTCAGGGATGGCTCGTCTATTCGCCCCGCGCCGCGTGGAGACGCGGCGCGGGGCATCTCATACACATCACAGGGAGGAAAGGGGCGATGAACAACGGAGCGATGGCGGCGTCATACCTGCGCCACGGCTGGCAACTTGTGCCGCTGTTCGGCGTGCCAGCACCGGGAGTCTGCACTTGCTGGAAAGGCCACGACTGCGGCACGCCGGGGAAGCACCCGAGCGGCGGAACGGCGTGGCACTTATCGGCGACGAACGACGAGGAGACGGTGCTGAGTTGGTTCGACCGTGACGGAATGACGATTCCAGAAACTGGCGAGGTGGTTCCCGTCAACGTCGGCCTGCTCCTCGGCCCGAAGTCTGGCGTGATCGACGTGGAGCTGGATGGCGACGATGCGAAGGCAGCGTGGGCCGAACTCGACCTCGGCGAAATTTGGACGCCGACCTACAAGGCCGGTCGAGGGCCGCACCGGCTGTTCAAGTGGCAAGAGGACTTGCCTGCCGTCGCGGTGCGGAAGGTGCTCGGCATCGAGGTGCGGATTGGCAACGGCGGCAAGGCTGCTCAGTCCGTGATTCCGCCAAGCACGCACCACACCGGAGTCCGCTACGAGTGGGTTGAAGGCTTGTCACCCGATGACGTGGAACTCCAGCCGCTGCCCGAGCGGCTGCTTAATCTGCTCTTCAACGATGACGGCAGCGGGCAGGCTCGCTCCATCTCGCGGTCGCCAGCCCGCGAGATGCTGCACCGCCCCGTTCAGACCGGCGGGAGGAACAGCGAACTGCACCGCTTCGCGGTCAGCGAGGCTTTCCGCGCAGGGCCGAACCTCGACCACGAACGCGAGCAGCAGGACTTGCTCCTCAAGATTCGGGCGGTCAACGCGATCCAGTGCAAGCCACCGCTTGATGACAGCGAGTGCGTGGCGATCTACCGCTCGGCCATCGGGTTCGTGAGGAAGAACCGGGCGGCCGGCGTGTCGGCCGAAGCGGCGATCATCGCGTCGGAGGCGGCAGCGCCGCCAGCCGTTTCGGCACGCCAGCCAGGGCTGACACCGACCGGCTGGCAGCGGGTGTTCACGGAGGTTGGGCTGTCGTTCTCACCGATCTTGCCCGACTCGGACAGCGACCCCGAGTGGGGGCCGGGAGAGTGGGAGTTGACGATCATTCACAGCGACCCGATTGAGTACCGGCTGCACGTTCCGCACTGGCGGAACCACACAGCGGATCACACGGGCAACGTGACGCTGACGGTGGATCAGTATCGGTCCGCACCCAAGGTGGCTGCGGCGGTGCTGGCCTCGACCGGGCGGATCATGCTGGACGATGACCCGAAGCGGTGGCGGCAGATTTGGGATGGCGGCTACAAGGTTAGGGACAACGTCTCGGCAGGCGACCGGGCAACCAAGCGGACTGCGCGCGGGGTCAAGGCGAAGCTCCTCGACAACGCGGGGGAAGAATGGCCGGGAGCATCGAGCCTGCGGTACGTGCTTCTGGCATCATGGCTCTACGACCGGCTGTCGCAGGCATCACAGCCGTCCGACGATGATATCCCTGACCCTACGGGCCGGGCGGCGTGGAGGCAGGACGGCACGCTGTGGTTCGCGTGGGGAAAACTGTGGGAGGACATCGAGCGGCAGCACCGCGTCGAGACCGGGGAGCGGCTTGCCCTCAGGAGGCGTCTGCTGGCCCGTATGGGCGGCACTGAGGATTTCCGCCATGCCGAGTTCCGCCACCTCGGCGGAGCCCGCAAATCGTACGTGGTGTGGTCTAGGAGGGAGTTTGCCGAGCTGGAGGAAATGGCGGCGACGCTCACGACCTCAAGCAGCCCGCCTGCACAGCAGGAGCAGCCGACCGAATGAACGGCCCATGTATATGGGAAAAAAATATGTGGCAAAACCACTTTGTAGCGACTCGTTTTCCCGGCAAAGTGCGTTTGCCCCTACGAAACAAGGCGAAAACGTGCCGGGAAAACTGCCGGGAAAACTTGTTTTGACGAGAGAACTTTTTGGCGGTCACTCGACAGCCTGCCGCACAGGACTCAATGAGGCAATCTGGTGAAGATAGCACGGCTCATTGGCGCGGCTGGCAGCGGCAAAACGACTGAGCTCTTGAGGATCATGGAGTCGGCCCTTCCGAAACTCGGCAACGATCCGCTGCGGCTCGGCTTCGCGTCGTTCACGCGGGCTGCACGGGCCGAGGCGGTTGGCCGTGCGGCTGCAGCGTGGGACGTGGCCCCAGGCTTGCTCGACGGCGATGGTTGGTTTCGCACTGTTCACAGCACGGCGAAGAGGTGCCTCGACGTTCAGCCGGGGCAACTGCTTGGCGGCTCGGCGGCGGATACCGAATGGATCAGCAACGCGCTCGGCGTGCGAGTCTCGACAACAATCGACGATGAGACTGGGCGGCAGAAGTTTGTCGGCGGCGTCGAAGGAGCAGCCATGACGTGCTGGGACTTGGCCCGCAGCACGCTCCAGCCGCTTGATGAAGTGGTGCGAAAGGCTCGGCGGCTGGACGATAACGTGCCTGACTTCGCGGCAGTTGTTCGGATATCCGAACGCTACGAGTTGGCGAAGCGGCTAGAGGACCGGCTGGACTTTTCCGACTTGCTGCTGCGATTCTCTGGCATTCGCGTCAGTGCGTCAGACGGCGTCAATCGAGTTGAGCCGGAAGGCGTGCTGCCACCCGTGGAGGCGTGGCTCTTTGACGAACAACAGGACGCCAGCCCGCTGCTTGACGCGGCGTGCAAGCGGCTTGTCAGTGCTGACTCGGTGAAGTGGTGCTACGTCGTGGGCGACCCGTTCCAAAGCATCTTCGGCTTTGCCGGCAGCAGTTCCGAGTGCTTCCTGGGGTGGCCCGCTGAGAAGGAGCGGACGATGCCGAAGTCTTACCGCTGCCCGAAGCCGATCCTCGAGCTGGGCGAGCGATGCCTGAGGAGAATGCACCGCGGGTACTTCGATCGCAAGGTGGCTCCGGCTGATCACGAGGGGCGCATCTTTGAGACCGAGACCGAGGTACCGATGAACGCGGCAAAACCGGATGAGGACTGGCTGTTTATCGCTCGTACTAACTATGAGGCATCGCGGCTGTATGCCTCGCTCAACGCATCCGGCAAGCCCGCACGCTGGGTCAAGCAACCCGAAGGCGTGTCAGTGCGTGGGCAAGGCCTGGCGGCCCTCTACGCTCTTGAGAAGGGCAAGCAGATCAGCGGCGCAGAGTGGGGCCGGGTGATGGAACTGCTGCCATCGGTCAACAAGGCGAAGGAGCCGATGCTCACACGCGGGTCGAAGTCTGGCTGGTCAAAACAGGTGGACGATTGGGACGTGATTTTCCCCAACGAGTTAGAGCAAGTCGGGGCGACGCCGCCGCTGATTGAAAAAATCCGCAGCGGCAAGTGGTGCGGCCTCGTGGATCGCGGCGAGGAGTGGCGGCGACACGCCGAGAAGTGGGGCAGCGACCTAGCATCCAACTCCAAGATACGGGTCGGCACGATCCACTCGGTCAAGGGGATGGAGGCTGACAACGTGGCGATGCTCACAACGATTAGCAAGCGAGTTGAGCAAGGCCGCGACGATGACCGCGACCAGCACGACGAGGAATGCCGGATTGCTTACGTCGGCGTGACGCGGGCTCGGCGGAATCTGTATGTGATCAACGAGCACCGGTACGGCAAGCCCGTGCCGTGCATGGAGGTGCTGTGACCGACTTCTACCATACTGCCCTGCTCTGTCACCGCTGCCACGCTTCGGCGTGGGAGGCAGTCGATTCAAAGACGGTCCGCGAGCACGGGCGAAGCGTGCCGAACGACTTGATCGAGTGCTGCTTCTGCGGGCTGATGACGTGGGTCGCAGTCACAACCCGAGCGGCACCGCCGGTGAAGAACCACAGCGAGTTCCGCTTCCAGTTTGGGAGGTTCAAGGGGATGACGTTTGCTGAGGCTGACGCCGAGCCGAATGGACGGCGGTATCTGGAGCATCTGCGGGGCACCAACGAGAAGCTCCGCGACAGGATTGCGGAATACCTTGCGGGAAATGCTCTTGACAGTCCGGACTCCGATGGGGAGATTGTTGCCCTATCCGAAGTATCTGGAGCGTCAGCGTGCCACGAGAGGCGTCCATCGTCGCAGCGATTGTTCGACTAGCCAAAGCCCGTGGCTGGTGGACCATGAAGGTTCACGGCGGGCCGTTCCAACTTGCGGGAGTCCCTGACCTGCTCTGCCTTAAGCATGGCCGCGCTGTGTTCCTTGAAGTGAAGCAGCCGGGCAAAAAGGCCACGCCGCTACAAGCCAAACGCATGAACGAGATCGAGACACAAGGCGGGGCAGTATGCCACGTTGTCACCAGCAAGGAGGAAGCGGATGCCTGTCTACGAAGTGGAGAGACGAGTGGTTGCGGGGAGCCTCACAATCAACATGCGGATCGAAGCGGACGAGGGGCCGTGCGAGCACTGCCAGCAGCACGCTGACGAGGTTGCCCTGCTCGTATCGACGCTGGCCGACGAGGACGATGACGCGGTGGTGCTGGCTCACAAGATCATCGGGATGTTTGCCACGCTTGCGAGTGTGTCTGTGTCAGACGATCAAGGAAACGGATGCACGGTGCGGCATGAGCATTGAACAACTTGTCTGCGTCTCGATTGGGTTTACGGTCCAGGCCGTGACGTTCGCGGTCGGGATTCTGGTCGGGTGTTCCCTCAGAAGAAAGGATTCTTCACATGGCAACTGCAACCACTGGGACGGCATTGAACGTCGCGGCTCTCCGCTCCGCTCTGAATGACCTCTCTGACGCGGTTCCGGCACGGACGCCGAAGCCCGTCTTGACCAACGTGCTGCTCTGTGATGGAACCGTCACAGGAACGAACCTTGAAGTGCGGGTGTCGGAGCAGATCGGCTACGACGGCGAGCCGCTGCTCATCCCCTACTCGCGGCTCAAGGCCATCGTCAACGAGTGCGGAACGAAAGACTTGACGCTGACGGTCAAGGGCTCGTCGTGCATCGTGAAGGCCGGTCGCAGCGAGTGGCGGCTCCCGGTCGGCGATGCTTCCGAGTTCCCGGCGTGGCAGCGAGAGAGCGAGTCGAGGCCGCTGGTCCGCATCCCGTGTGACCAGTTTGCACGCGCCGCGTGGAGCGTGTGCGGCGCAGCCGACACGACCGGCGGGCGGTACGCCTTCGGTGCGGTGCTGATCGAGGTAGCTGGCGACGAGTGCTGGACGGTCGCTAGCGATGGGCGGCGAATGTACACCTGCAAGATTGAGCACGACCAAGCAGTGGACGAGGCCCGCGTGCTGGTTCCGGTCGGGGCGATTGAGTTGATCGCCAAGATCGCTGGCAAGTTCCCCGAGGCGGCGGTGCAGTTCTATGCCTCTGGCAGCGACATCGTGGCAGACATCGACGTGGCGGTGATCAGCGTGCGGCTGGCGGCTGGCGAGTTCCCCAAGTGGCGGAAGCTCATTCCGAAGGAGTCTGGCGACGCTACTTCGATCACGCGGACGAATCTGGAGTCCGCGACGCGGGCTGCGGCCATCGTTGCCAGCGAGTCGAGCCGTGGCGTGCGATACACGTTCGGCGGCGACACGCTGCTAGTCGAAGGCAAGAGCAGCGAGGCAGGCGAATCGAGCGTGGAGTGTGCCGTGCTGAGCAGCGGCAGCGAGTGCCGCGTGAAACTAAACCCCGGATACGTTGTTGACTGGCTCAAGGAACTGCCGCTCGACGCCGAGCCGACCGTGGACGTTGACGCAAGGGATGGCGAGTCTGCCGTGGTGCTTCGCTGTGGAGATCACCTCGCTGTCGTGATGCCATTGTCGGAGGACGCATGACACGCACATGGGACGTGGACAAGGTGAGGCTCCGCGAGTTGTGGGACGAGGGCGAGTCGGTCGCCGACATCGCCGAGGAGCTCGGCATCACAACGTCGAGCGTCTACAAGATTTCAATCGCGGACAACTTCCCCGAACGCGAACGCGGCGGGAGGCCGAAGGCCGATCCGACGATTGAGGAAATATATTCCGCCGCTGCCGCGATCCGTGCGACGTGGAGCGATGAGCGGTTGTCGCAATCAAGGTCAGGCGGCTGGATGCCTCCGGTCGTTTGACAGCCGTGCGATGGTGTGAGCAGTAGCCTCCCAACGGATTGGGCGGCAAGGTTTGGTGACCCCGAGGAGATAAGCGTATGCGTGGGATTCTTGCGATGGTGTTGATGCTGGCGTCGAGCGCGGCAATGGCCGAAACGACGATCTGCATGAACGGTCGGTGTGGCATTCGTCAGCCGAAGGTTGTTGTTCAGAACGTCACGGTCGTGTCTGCCCAAGAACACGCCGAGCAGTTGGCCTCCACCAACACGTTCTCGCACTGCGGTCGGCGTGGCGGCGGACACGAAGGCCTCGGGTTCTCAACCTCATCGCCCGATGCCGCTGTCCGTCGTTCGTGCTTCTACGGTCAGCGTCGCGTCCGCGAGATCGGGACTGCATGGTGTCCTGCTCGTCGCGGCTGGGTTGCGGTTGTGCGGTACGAATGATCTCGTCGTGGCTCGGCTGGCGGTGCAGCCCAAGCCCGCCAGCCGAGCCGCCTGAGAACCACAAGGAAAACCATGCCCGCAGAAATCACACTGCACGACGAGTTTGGGCAAGCAATCCGCAGCGTGATCCGCGCTGCTGGGTACGAGTCCGTGCTGGAGATTGGCAGCTTCGATGGCCTCGGCTCGACTCAAGTGTTCATCGAGGCACTGAGCCATGCGCAGACGCCCCGCATGGTGTGCCTGGAGACCGACGAGGAACGCTACAAGAAACTCGTCGCGAACGTCGCTCACGCTTCGTGGGTTGTCCCGCTGCGGCAGCCGTCCATCTCGCTGGCTTCATTCACGCCCGAGGAGTTTGATCGCGACGTGTGGGAGTCGCCGCACAACCACCTCCGCTACCCTCGCGAGGCGGTGCGCGGGTGGTGGGACGCGACGCTGGCCTGCTACCACGAGAGCATTCCGGGCTTCCTTGAAGTCTCCACCGAGCAGTTCGACGTTGTGCTGGTGGATGGCGACGAGTTCACAGGCTACGACGATTACAGGCTGGCGAAGGACCGCTGCCGCTGCTTGATGCTTGACGACGTGCATCACGCCTACAAGTGCGCTCGCGCTCACGCCGAACTCAAGGAGTCGCCTGAGTGGCGGCTTGTGTGGGAGAGCGAGCGAGTCCGCAACGGTGCATCCATTTGGATTCGCAAGTGAACATCACGATCAGCGGATACAACCGACCGGCCTACCTTGACCAAACCTGTCAAGCAGTCTCGCGGTGCATCGGAGTGGCGAGCAGCCGCGTGGTCGTGCTGCTCGACCCGTGCGAGGAGACTGAGGAAAGCCAAGGCATCGCGGCCAAGCATGGCTACGAATCGCTCGTCCTCACGCAGCACGCGGGCTGCAATGATGCCATCTTCACGAGTCTGCGGTATGGTTTTGAGATCATGGGCTCGGACTTCCACGTCCACTTTGAAGATGACACCGTACCAACTCGCGACGCCTTGCTCTGGTTCAGTTGGGCAAGGGACACCTATCGGCATCGGCTCGACGTGTTCACGGTCAGCGGCTACCAGCAGAAAGGCATCGGCCGACTCAACGAGTGTGCGATGCGGCGATGGTTCACACCGTGGGGCTGGGGAACGTGGATGGACAGGTGGGAAGGAATCCGCGAGCGGTGGGCGAGCAAGGACGGGCCATCGTGGGACATCATTGTGAATCATGTGATCCGAGGCTCGCGGTGGGAGGCATCACCTGCCGTCAGCCGCATTCAGAATATCGGGGCCGAGCGAGGGACACACGTCCCGAACGCGGCGTGGCACGCGGTGAACCACCACGTCCCCGTGACGGCGGACGATCTTGAAGGAGGGATCGTGCGTGACTTCTTTGAAAGGGAGCCGATCTTATGAAGGACATCGTAGAGCGACTGCGTGCGTGGGTTCACACCGTCAAGGCAGTCCCGGCGAGCGACCTCATGGATGAGGCGGCGGCTGAGATTGAGTTGCTGCGGCTCACCGACTACGAGCGGGAGGCTGTGGAGATAGCGGCGAGCGTGTGCGATGCGTCACCGGACATTCTTACGAGAAACAATGCCGCCATGCTCCGCTCTCTGCTGGAGCGGCTTGGCAAGTAGTTGCGTTTTTTGCAACACGTCGCGTTTCACAACAAGAAAACTTGACACGTCGCTCACCATAGCGGCATGAACACCATCACGCTTGACGAGATTGAGCGGAACAATCCCGACGTGTTGCTTCCTCCTGACGCGGAGTTCGCAAACGAGTACGCGAGCGACGTGAACCTCGGCCGACGTCGTGCTGCTTCCAAGAGCGTGGCCTTCGTCGCCATCTGCCGCAACGCGATGCCGTGGCTCCCTCGCACGCTGGAACTGGTCGAGCAGACCGGGGCGATGTTTCGCGAGTGGTCGTGCTTTATCTACGAGAACGACTCAACGGACGGCACGAAGGACGTGCTTAAGGAGTGGAGCGACGGGCAGCAGAAGCACGCGAGCCTCAACGACAACGGCAGACCGCATCTCAACCACACTACCGACCGCGTGCGGACGGTCGCATTGGCCGAGTACCGCCGAGCGTGCCAGCAGTTCGTGAGGAACGGCAAGCAGCCCGACTACGTGATCGTGTTCGACACCGACCCGTGGGGCGGCTGGAGCGTGGACGGCGTTGCCAACTCGGTCGCGTGGCTGAAGCGAGACAGCAGCCTGTACGGGCTGGCATCGTATTCGTGGGGTCAGTGGGGCGAGCACCGCATCCACTACGACGCCTTCGCTGCACGGCTCAACCACTGGCAGCAGCGCGACCAGCAGTGGTTTCATCACTGGCATCCTGCTGTCGGCTCGCCGCCCGTGGAGTTTCGCTCAGCGTTTGGGCAGTTGGCGATCTACCGGGCAGGGCGGTATCTGGAGGGAACGTATCGCGGTGATGACTGCGAGCACGTCTGCTTCCATCGCAGCATCGAGGTCGCTGCCTCGTTCGACGTGGGCGACTACTACCACGGGGCAAGCCACACACGGCTCGCGATCAACCCGTCGATGCGGTGCGTGTCGTTCTGGCAACCCGGCGAGGCGAAGCATGGCGGGTGACACGTCACGGATCGACCTTGCGACGCTGAGAGTCCAGTGGGCTAGCCACTCCTCATACGCTGCCTTGTGCTCGTTCTGGACCGTGACCCGCGAGCAGATCATCCGCCTTAAGCACGTCCTTCCGCTGCCTCCCAGGCACGACCGGCGGCTGCGGTTCCGGCCTCCACGCAACGAGAAGCCGACGCCCGAGGAGATCGCAGCATCCGAGTCCAGCCTGTCGCTGGCCCCGATGGTCGCCGCGAGGGCGACGTGCGTGACTTCCCAGTGGACCGACGAGGTTCGCCTTCAGCGTCAGGTCACGAAGCCGACCGCGTTCCGCATGACGCCCGTTGAGACGCCCGAAGAACTGCGGGACGTGTTCTCGGACTTGAACCGCGAGAGTCAGTGGTGAGGGCTGCAAGGGGGTGCGGCTTGTCTGCGAAAAACAAGTGACTCCCGAGGGCATTCATACATGATTTCGTTTCTGCTCATCGCCGCCGCTGCGGCGGTGTTCTTTGGCATCGACGCGGAGAAGCTCAAGGCCTTGCTGGAAGCGGTCAAGAAGAACGTCGATTACAGGAAGTTCCTTGGCCTGACGCTTGTCTGCCTCGCGTTGCTTTTCCTGCCGACTTGGAAACGCGAGGAAGCCCCGACGCCTGACGTTGGGCCGCTGTCGCTCGTGGGCGACTTCCGAGGCGTGACCGCCAGCGAGGACGCCTCGACGGTGGGCAATCTTCTGCTGGAACTGGCCGACGAAATCGAGTGGGACGGGTCGCAGTCCGAGCCGTTCATCGTCACGGGATTGCAGATCGACCAACTCCGCAAGGCTGCCCGCCTGCTGCGATGCCGAGGCGAGAGCATCGGCGACCGTCAGCCTGCCGCACGAGACAAGATCGCCTCCTACCTCGAGATTCACGCTGGCACAGACGGCGGACCGCTGACGCCCGAGAGCCGGGCGGCGTGGGTGTCGGCATTCCGCGATGTGGGGAGGGCGGCAAGTGACGCAGCGAAGTAACGGGTCGTGGACGCTCTCGGCTATTTCATTCGTGGTTTTTGCGGCGGTGCTCGGCACGCTGGTCAGCCGGTATGTCGGCTTCCTGGCTGATCGAGTCGAGAACAACTTCGGCTATCTTCCTGACCCCGAAGGCACAGCCGAGTTCCTGAGCGAACTTGATCAGCCGCGATTCGCGCAGGCTGGCAAGGAGTGCATGGACAACGTGGTCAAGCAGGACACGTTCCTCTACCGCTACGCTGACGAGGCCCATAGGTCCGTCTACGGCAAGCCGTTCACGGCGTGGGATCAGGGATCGGCTGGAACGTGTGTGTCGTTCGGATGGGGCGTGGGAAGTTACATCGGGCAAGCGGTGTCATGGAAGCAGGGCGAACTGCCCGCACCTCCCAAACTCGTCGCTACCGAGCCGATTTACGGCGGGAGCCGCACGCTGGCGAGGCTTCCGCCCGTTACGTTCGCGGGATATAGCGACGGCTCGTATGGGGCCGCTGCTGCACGCTGGGTCGCAGGGCGGTGCAAGGACAAGGACGTTGGCGGGATTCTCTACCGCGAAGTGATCGGCAAGTACGACCTGACCCGCTACTCGATTGACCGATCCCGCGAGTGGGGAGCGAATGGCCCGCCGCGTGAGATCGCCATCGCAGCGGCCGACCATCGTGCTCTCGCGGTGGCACAGGTTTCAACGTGGGACGAACTCGCCGCAGCGTTGACCTCGGGCTATTGTGTGCCAATCTGCTCGGACGTGGGGTTCGCTGCGACCAAGACGAGAGACAAGTTTGGCGCGCTGCCGAGGGGTGGGCAGTGGTCTCATTGTATGTGCTGCATCTCGATCCGCTTCGCCGCCAACCATAAGGACGGCACACCTGACGGCGTGCTGATCCTCAACTCGTGGAACACCAACTGGGTGAATGGTCCGAAGTGGCCCGCTGATCAACCCGATGGGTCGTTCTGGTGCAGTCGGGCCGACATCGAAGCGATCTTGAGGCAAGGTGACTCGTTCGCCATCGGCGGCGTGTCAGGGTTCCCGTGGCGAAAACTGGAGCATAAGGAATGGATGTCGCCGTCTCCGCAGGCTGCGAGCCGCGAGTCAACGATCAACCACGCGCTCGCACTGTGACGCGTACCACGTTTGCCACCGCCTGCCTTGCGTGCCTCGTCGCAGGGTATCTGGTCGCGTGCGTACCGGGCTTTGACCCGATCAACCCATTCGTGCCGAAGCACGACCGGCCGGTGCTGCGATTCTTGCAACGCATGGCGAAGCTCGGCCTGTGGGTTGCGGTGTTCGCTGACCCGCCTCCTGTGCAGGAGCGGGCTTATCGTGGTCACGGAAACATCTGTCACTCGGAGGGCTGGTAATGATTGGAATCATTTGTTGGCTGGTATTTGGCTGGATTGCTGGCACGGTGGCCGAGTGGCTGTGGCCTCCCGCTGCACCGCGCTCGCGGTTCGTGACCATCGGCATCGGTGTCGCTGGCTCGGTTGCTGGCGGACTTGTGGGGTCTGTTATCACTGGACGCTACTATGCTCCCGGTGGGCTGATCCTCAGCGTGGCGGGTGCGTTGCTGTGTATGTTCGTCTGGAAGAAATACAACGAGGCCAGCCTATGATCGCCCTGTTCTGGAAGTTGGTCGTGTCGCTCTTGGTGTGGCTTTCTGCTGACACGCACAGTCTCAACGCCGAGCCTGCTCGATGTGCCGCTGCGGTGTCTGCTGCACGGGCAAGCATGGTGGGTGCGGATGCTGTTCGTGTGGGCGTGGAAGCGGTGGAGAAGGACACGCACTGATGGCTCAGTCGCCAAGACTCCTGCGGCCTAGAGCGAGCGGCTTCAACCCAAAGAGCATCAGCGGGCTGAAGCTGTGGCTGGACGTTGCCAATACGTCATCGCTGACGTTCAACGGTTCCACCGTCTCGCAAGTGAACGACCTGAGCGGCAACGGGTTCCACGCCACGCAAGGCACGGCGAACAACCAGCCGACGTATCAGGCCACTGGGTTCAACAGCAAACCTACGCTGTTGATGGACACAAACGACTACCTAAGTTCAGCGGCGACGATGGGCGATTTATTCCTCACGCCAACGACTAGCCCAAACTTTGTCTGCGTGATGGCGTGCTACATGCCAACGCTGGACCAATCTGGAAGCGTAATGATGTCTTCCGTCCCGAGCACCGATGGCAGTCGATTGTATTTTGTTTCACACTTTGCCGGGTCAGCTGTTATTTTTGACACCGCGCGAGTTAGCGGTGGGCGTGTTATCGTTGCAAGCCAATCAGATGCCGGGTGGGCGACTCCTATGATACTAACAATGTACCGACTTGGTGCGTCTGTGGGCGTAAGGATGAACGGCACAACGCTTGGATCACTTTCCAGCGCAAGTGCCCTTTTTTCAAGCACAACGGCAACGCTACTGATTGGCAAAACGGCTGTTGGTGATTTCAATCAGTCATACATCTCTGAAATGACAATCTATGCCGCTTCGCTCTCAATGTCTCAGGTCAGCACCATTGAGCGTGGTCTTGGCAAGAAATGGAAGGTAGCAGTGGCATGAGGTACTTCCGCTGCCTTGCTGGTGACGAAGCCTACGAGCAAATCCGCACCACGCTTGACGCTGTTTGGGGCCACCCCAACCCCGAGACCAAAACCGTGACGTGCATTGACCCGGCAGACGTTGCCCCGCGAGACATGCAGGGCCGCATCATGTTGGCGACGAGCGAGGCATTCTGCCAGTACGAGGAAGCGGCTCAGATGCTTGCGTCCGTGCTCAGCAGCGGCGTAATAGAGGAGATTGACGCCGCGACGTATCTGCAAGAGTCGCCGCAGATTTCAGTACCATGACTGCAGAGGCCACGTTGCGGGCTTGACCCGTGCCACCACAGGAGAAGATGCCATGTCCGAAATCAAGATGCGACGCCGCTCGCGGCAAGTGCCGATCACACTGACCACCAGCACGGCGTCGGCCACCACGCTGTTCCTTGAGGACTTCGCGGGCGGGGTGATCGACATCGGCACCATCGCGACCGCTGCTGCCACGCTCCAGATGTGGGGCAGCAGCACAGAGGGCGGCACGTTCCGGCGGCTGTATGACTCCGCTGGTGCGGTTGCCGACATCACGCTCGCTCCCTCAACGGCGGTCGGCACCATCTACGCTCTGCCCGATGCGGTGTTCGGCGTGCCGTACCTTGAAGTGCTGGTTGGCAACACCGCAGGCACCGGCGTGGCCGCGACTGTCACGCTCAAGAGTTGAGATGCCGCAACGCATAGAGATGTTCCGCCTGCCTCGCAGCACCGCAAAGGTGCGGCGGCGGGAGCAGCGGCCGAACGCGTCGGCTCGCGGATACTGCGATGGGAAGCACAAGGCGTGGCGGGCGGCGGTGCTGCTCCGCGATGACTACACCTGTCGGTCGTGCGGAAGGGTGTGCGGGTCAAAGCGTGAGGCACACGCTGACCACATCATCCCGGTCGTGCAGCGGCCTGACCTCCGCTATGTGGAGGCGAACGGCCAGTGCCTCTGCCACTCATGCCACAGCCGCAAGACCATTGCCAACGGATGAACGTGGATTTTTTGACACGTCTGGTATCACGAAAGGGTCCATATATAAAGAGGGATACCCCATAGGGGGGGGCCGCCAAAACGGCCCCAACCAGCAAAAC
>Ga0209087_1000121_pt1 | contig 48993 bp, 86 predicted proteins | sample S_130805_EF_Meta_FD_187321 | JGI IMG/M metagenome (GOLD analysis project Ga0209087, IMG submission 187321) | Freshwater microbial communities from Lake Simoncouche, Canada to study carbon cycling - S_130805_EF_MetaG (SPAdes) (version 2) | ecosystem: Environmental > Aquatic > Freshwater > Lake ... | reverse complement strand
TACCGGATTCTGGAAATACTGCAAGTAGGCCCATAAGCACAGCGCAAGTACCGTTACCAATAGGGCAGTATTACTACGATACTACGCTAGATAGACCCATTTGGTGGAACGGCACAGTATGGAAAAAGGCTGATGGAACTACGGTTTAATATGATAAAATCAACACAAAATATCCAAAAAGGACCCTTATGAGTTTAGTCCAAGCTGCCAATTATTTAGCCACGCAAGGCCGTGGGGGAGACACTCATCTAGTCCACATGACTTCCAAAGAACTTGCTGCAATGCAAAAGCTTGCAGAGAGTCAGGGAAAATCGCTTACCATTAACCCAAAAACCGGCCTTCCAGAAGCAGGTGTGTTAAGTACAGTATTACCTATGGCATTAGGTGCAGCCGCGGCCGCATCAGGTCAATGGTGGGCTATACCGGCGGCAATAGCCATTTCAGCTGGTGGTACTTATGCCATGACAGGAAGCCTAACAAAAGGTCTTATGGCTGGTATAGGAGCTTGGTCTGGTAGCAGCTTGGCTAGTGGGTTAGCTGAAGCGGGAGCGAGCACTATTGCAGAAGAAGGCGGTAATGCGGCAGCAGAAGAATTTGCTAAATCACAAACTCAAGCATTAACGGGCCAAACCATGAATGCCAGTCGCGGCATGGTTGAACCTCAAGTACAAGAATTAGCCAAATCACAAATTGGCAATATGCAAAACTTGACAGCCGACCAAGTAGCAAACTTTACTGGACCAAATTTAACAGACGTTAATGCCGAAATGATAACAAGAAACGCTGGTGCTGCCAATGCAGCAATGGGATCTGGCCCAGCTAGCAATATGTTAAAAGGTGCAAGCAGTCTTTCAACTTTGGGATCTGTTGCCAAAAACAACTTACCAGCAGTGGCTGGTATAGCTGCACCATTGTTAACCGATGCATTTTCAAAACAACCAACCCTACCCGGTGGTCCAGCACAGCAATCACAAGGTACAAATCCTTTTGGAATGAAAGAAATTCCACGGGATGCAAATGGCAAGCCAATTTTTAACGCTTCATTACCAACTCCGCCAAATCCCCCATACAGACCAGTTTATCCGGATTATGTAAAAAATCCTTACGTTTCTGGTGCTGCCGGTGGTGGTTTAATGGATGCTGATGGTGTTCCACGTTATAAGGGATCTCCAGATTACGGCAGTATGGTTGATGGCATTGGTGAAGTAGAGCGTGGTTTAGAAATGGCAACCAAACGTCAAGTACTAGAGGCTCGTAATGCGCCTGTGGAAATTGAGCCTGATGAACCTGAATTACGCCGTTTAGATTCTTACAACCGCGCCCGTAAAATGTTAGAAATGCTTTCTGGATCCAGCAAAGTAAAGATAGCAAAAGGTATACCAAGCCAAAATGTATTGGGAGCTATTAGTACCGACCCTGCCCAAATGATGGCAGAAGAGCAGGCCAAAAGATCTATTGCCAGAGAATCAACTACTGAGTCCAAAGAAGGCGGATTAATGGCTATGGCAGAAGGTGGTAAATCTGAAAATAATGCAAATGCTAGCCATGTTTATAAACCATCATATGTAGATTATCAAGCTACCCCGTTTGATATTCAAAGCGCTATGCAATCTTACAACCCACAGATAATGCCAGCAGGATTGCCAATGCAACAACAAGCTGCTCCGGGAAGTGGTGGGTATGCTATTGATCCATTATTAATGATAGGTTCTCCAGCTTATAACGCTCAAAAAGCAATAGATGATGCAATAGCTGCAGAAAAAGCCGCACAAGAAGCTGCAAGAAACGCAGCAAGCGCCCAACCAACTTATGATAATACTGGTGGCGGAGCAGGTGGCGGTTTAATGCCCGCTGGCTTGCGATATGCGGCAGGTGGTGGCATTGGCCACTTAGGTGGATACTCAGATGGCGGACGCTTGCTTAGAGGCCCCGGAGACGGCGTTTCTGACTCTATCCCTGCTACAATTGGCGGCAAACAACCGGCAAGATTAGCTACCGGCGAATTTGTAATACCAGCCCGTATTGTTTCTGAACTTGGAAACGGATCTACAGATGCCGGAGCTAAGCGTTTATATGCGATGATGGATCGTATTAAAGCTAAAAGATCCAAGACGAAGAATATTGCAGCAGACACGAAAGCATATAAATACTTACCAGCATGATTATCTATGAAGACGTTGATGGATTTAAATTTGTAGATGAGTTTGAAAGACTCTTTCCAGAGCATTATGAAGAGTTATGCGTAACAAAAGAGTTTCCTTATGAGCCCGATTATGAGGCTTATAAAAGGATGGCACAGGCAGGAATGCTGCGGTGCATTACTTGCAGGAATGATGAACAGTTAATTGGTTACATTATTTTTATGGTAACCCCTCATCTTCACTACAAGTCTTGTATAACGGCAATAGAAGATTTGTACTTTGTGACTAAGGAGTTTCGCAAAGGTAGGGTAGGAATTAAGTTATTCCAATACGCTGAAAAAGTATTAAAAGAACGTGGAGTTCAAAGAATCGTGATGCACACTAAAGTTCACTTAGACAATTCAAAGTTATTTGAGTATTTGGGTTACAAAATGACAGACAAAGTATTTACAAAAATGTTGTAAGGAAGATTATGAGTTATTCAAAACGTCAACTATATGCACTTGGTGAGCCTTTAGGGGACTCTGTTACCGTTAAAAAAGTAGGCGGTGGCCGTATCTATGGTGGCGGTGGCGGCGGTGGATCAGCACCTGCTCCAGCTCCAGCTGGTCCTACCCAGACCACAGTTCAAAATACTAACATTCCTGAGTATGCACAGCCATACGTAATGAATATGTTAAATGCTGCACAGGCACAAGTTTATACGCCTGATATGACAGGATTTAATCAATATACGCCTTATAGCGCCAACCCACAGGATTATATAGCTGGCTTTAGTCCACTACAACAACAAGCGCAATCTTCATCAGCCAATCTTCAAGTTCCCGGCTCTTATGGAGTGGCACAAGGAATTACTGGTTTTGGTGTTGGTAATGCTTTAGGAATGGGGGCAAACGCAAATCCACAAAACTTCCAAAGTCAAGTTGGTGGATATATGAATCCGTATATTCAAAATGCTTTGAACCCAGCACTGCAAGAAATTGGCCGGCAATATGATATTACTGGTATGCAACAACGAGCTGGAGCTACCCGTGCCGGTGCTTTTGGTGGCAATCGTGAAGCATTGATGTCCGCTGAGAATCAACGTAATAAAAATACGGCCATGAACCAAGTAATTGGCCAAGGTTATAATCAAGCATTTGGTGCAGCGCAAAACCAATACAATCAAAACCAAGGCTTTGGATTGCAAGCCAACCAAGCTGCTATGCAAAATGCAAATCAGTTGGCCGGCCTTGGTGGTCAAGAACTGGCAGCAAGACAAGGAATTATTGGAACCCAGACACAACAGGGTGCGTTGCAACAACAGAATCAACAGAACATCATTAATCAAGCTGTTCAAAACTACGCTACAGCTCAGCAGTATCCATTCTTGCAGTTGGGTATGCTTAACTCTATGTTGCGCGGTCTGCCTATGCAACAGTCTTCTACCCAGATGTATCAAGCAGCTCCTAGCCAAATATCTCAATTGGCCGGTCTTGGAACCGCAGGATTGGGCGCGGCTGCAATGTATAACGCGGCCACTAAAGCGGATGGCGGGGTCATTAAAATGGCACCCGGCGGTGCAGTACCAATGAAGATGTATACCGATGACCAATTGGCTAGAGTTCCACAGAGCCCAGTATCTACTCCTATAGACGATATGTATGCTCAAGGACTAATGCAGGAGCGTGCGTATAACCGTAGCAACCCACAAGCTGCTCCACAAGTAGCCGGTTTAATGCAACAATCTTCCAGCCCACTGCAGCCCGGCCTTCCAATGCCACAGGACATTCCTCAACAAGCCGGCTTAGCTGCCGCGCCAACAGGTGATATGACCCAGATGGCTGAAGGCGGTATTGCCTCCTTTGCCAAAGGCGATGAGGTTACTGAAGAAAAAGCTCTCCCAACCATGGCAGACATAATAAAACAAAATACCGGTAAAGACGGTAAATTAGATGCTGGTAAAGCCGGCGTTGCATTACTGGCCATGGAAAATCAAGCTGCTAAACAAAGAGCGATTGATAAAGAAGAATTGAAACAAAGCATTGCAGAACAAAAAGGGATGATCATTCCATCTGCTTTAACTCGTTTTGGATTAAATATGATGAATGCTCCTGCCGGTCAACCGGGCGGAGAATTTAGTCAGTTAGCATCTAACGTAGGACGCTCTGGTATTGCTGCATTAGGACCATTTGAAAAAGAAAATAATGCAATTCTTGGTTTGAAACGCGAATTAGCTCAAATGGATTCCAAAGGTATTGCCTCAGACAATAAAGAAAGACTTGAAAAAGCAGGCGAATTGCTAAAAATGCAAGCTAATCTGGATATAAAAAATGCCCAGTTAGCCGCTGCTAGCGCTAGCCGCGAAAATACTAGCACTTACAAAGAAATGCAGCTTACTGGAATGGCTCAAGAACGTTATAATACTTTACTGACTCAGAGCTTGCAGCACATTAAAGATAACGCTAAACCCGGTAAACCTTTATATAACAAATATAAAAATAATCCCGGACAGATGGAAATTGACGCTGCAGATTTTGCAATGAAGAACCTATCTCCAGAACTAAGGCCATTGTTAAAGATGACTCAATTTGACCCAAATCAGCTTAATAAGAACCTTGGGGTAACTACTCCCCCTCCCGGCAGCAATATACCTGCACTTCCAAAAGGATTTCAACTAGTTCCACAAGGATAAACTATGCAAAGAGCAGTTAATCCAGCTACTGGGGAAACAGTATTTTTAGTTGATAACCAATGGGTAGCCCCTACGCAGGTTGCTAAAAATGACGCAGGTCAATCTGCGTTTTTAATAAACAACCAATGGGTTATTCCGCCACCTGTTGTTGATTCTAAGCCAAGCATTTTGGCCGGCACCACACTTCCAGCAGATGCTCCTCCTATGGGCAATCGGATGATTAGTGAAGTTGGCACACCAAATCTATCTGAAGTACCTAAGTTTGATGTTAGTAAGATGCCCACCGAAGCGGAAAGAGCCGCGGCTACATTTGGTCTTACTCCAGAGATGGGTACTGGAGAGAAGGCTTTGCGCACCGCTAAAGCAGCTGCATATGGTGCATCTACTGCATTGCAACAAACATGGCTAGGTGGTGCCCGCATGATTGCGGATATGACCGGCCTTCATCAAGATGACGTTAAAGGCGTCAGTAAGCAGCTGGCCAAAGAACAGGGCGCTGTAGAAAAGACTTTTGAAGATAACTACGGATTAAAGATTGCCAAAAACATTGGCGAGTCTGTATTAGCTAACGTTCCTACTATTTATACCGGTCTTGCAGCCGGACTGCCAGCCGCGTACACCACAATGTTTGGCCAGTCGTTTCTGCAAACTTATGACGACAGCCGTAATGAAGGATTGAACGTAGCCCAAAGTACGGCACGTTCTGCTCTGTTTGGTGCTGCCGAAGTATTGGGTGAGCGGATTGGCTTGCCTACATTGTTTAAAGGTATTAAAGACATTGGCGCCGGCGTTTCTGCAAAAGAGTTAGCCAAAACTGCAGCCAACTTTGTCATGAAAGATCTGGCCGGTGAAGAATTAACTTACCTGTCTCAATACCTAACCGACTTGGGCTTTGGATTAAATCCACAAGCCAGTCTAGAACAGTTCTTCCAAGGTGCTGTAGATACCGCATTAGTTACCGTAGGCCAAGGCGCGGTTATGGGTGGTGCTGGTATGGCATCTAACAAGATCCTTAAAGAGATCCGCAACTACAATCCAGATTTCCTCAAAAAAGATCAAACAGTCTTACAGCAAGGCAAGAATGTTACTGTAGAAGGCGCTCCTCCTACACCGCCTGCTCCTCCTGCAGGTACACCGCCGACCGGCCCACAAGATTTAAGCAAGTTTAAAGCGCTTGAAGACCAAGACATTGAAGAGCAAGACAAAGAAAAGATTGACCGGCTTGATGCTTTAGAGGCCGAGTTTAAAACAATTGACGAGAAGTATAAGACTGCAACTCCAGCCGAGTTTGGTGATCTTAATAGACGTCAAGGCGAGATTACTAAAGAGATAAACGAGCTGGTTGCCAGTGGCGTAACTCCGCCTACAGAAGCTGCCGCGCCCAAAGCACCAACAGAAGATCGTAAAGAAAAATCTTCAATTCAATCTTCTGCAACTTATAACGTAATCACTGAAGATTCCGGAACATTCCCAGTACAAATAATGAGAATGAAAGATGGGTCAGTTGATATTCTTGATGACCAAGGTCATGTTATCAAAACAAATAAAGATTTTGCAAAAGGTAAATCTGATGCAGATCTTTTAGCTTATCATTACGAGCCATTGGGATATCAATCCAATGAAGAAGTTAAAAAAGAAGCTGCTCCATCAACGCCTGTTGCCGAAACAACCACGACTGTTGCCCCGCCAAAGGCGCCAGAAGAAATTAAACCACCAAGAAAAATTATTCCTCAAGAGTTTACTCCTGAAGAAATAGCCTTTGTTGGACAAGTTGTTGGAAGTGGTAATGGCCTTCAATATAACGATGAAGTTAAACCAGTGCTTAAGAAATTTGAAAAGGCTGGCTTACTTAATATAAAGAACAACAAAGTATACGTTTCTCAAGAAGCAGAAGCTGCCGGAATTAGAGGTGGAGATTCTTTTGTTCGGTTTACTGATTCACCAGACATGGATAAGGTAAGGTCATTCCTTGGCTATAATTTGCCGGCACCCAAACCTACAACAGCTGAAACAAAACCTGCTGAACCTGTAAATAAAGAAGCGGCCGGATTAATTAAAAACAGAATAGAAAAAAATATTCCAATTAATATTGTTTCATCTAAAGATGGCAACGATTGGTATGCATCTGGTCAAAGAATAAAAGATCAAAGATATCTTGTTAAGCTAGACTTGACACCAGCAGAACTTAAAAAAGCTCAAGAAATAGAAAAAGAAATTTTAAAATATGGCAACATTTCAGGAGTTACTGTACAAGAAAAAGAAGATGTAAAAAATAAACTATCTGCACATCTAACTCCTGCAGCTAAGAGAGCCATTGGTTTGGCGGAAGAAGAGAAACCAAAATCTAAAGTTGAAATTAATAAAGAACGTCAGGCCAAACAAAAAGAAGCTACCAAAGAAGCTCCAAAACCTAAAGAGCCTAAAAAAGGCACCGCCATGTACGCGGCTATGTTGTTGGCAGACGCACAAAAATCTGGTAATATTACTGGTGCACAGGCCAAGTCTCTAATGTACAAAGAGATGACTAGCAATGTTAAAGATTACATTGCCGCCATTGAAAAAGCTATTGCAGATACTAAGGCGGCCAAAGAAAAGCCAACAGAAAAAGAAGTCCACATTGAAGGCAAGAAAGAAGAGCCAGTTACTTCTAAGACTATTGAAGAGTCTATGGACAAGGCCGCGTCTAAAGTTGACTATGCCAAAATCAAGACCGCGGTTAAAAATCAATTTGATCAGGCTATTAAACGCGCTACTATACAGACTGATAAAGAATGGGATCGCACTGCTACAGACAGCTATGTCACTATTAGCATTCCCGGCGATGGCAAGTTTAAGGTTAAAAATAACGTAGAGCGTTTAAAAGAACTTCAGTCTAAGATTGTTAGTGCCGTAACTCCTAAAGCCGCCCCAACTTATGGTGGACCAAGCTCTGGAGCCAAAGAAGCATTTAAGTCTATGGTTGATGAAAATGACATGGAAAATGCTATGGAGTATGCAAAGCTCCAGAAGTTGGACATTAAAGATGTCAAACTAAGCATGATCCAAAAAAGACGGGTTGATAGATACTTAAAGAACCCAGCTGAATTTGAGCGTGAAGTTGAGGCCGAAGCAGAAAAACCATCTGATAAAGAGCTGGGTGCTGCTCGCGAAAGGCTTGATAGAGAGTTGGCTCGTGAAGAAGAAGCACGTTTTAGTGCGGTAATAGATACCACTATTAAGTCTACCGAAAGCCAGCTAAAGAGTGATATTGCCAAGCGCAAGATTACTTCTATGGATGCGGAACGGATGTTATCGGTATTCCCTAATTATCCTGAAGGCGTTGTTAAACCATATACCGTTAAACAACTTCAAAAGTTAGTTGGCCCTACAGAAAAAAACTTTGTTTTAGACGATGAAGGCGACAAGTTAACTTTCCCATTGTTTGTAGACATGGGTGCCAAGGGTTACAAAGTGCTTAGCTTTGATAATCCACGCACATATGAAAGCAAAGGCAAAACAAGATATAGAACAATTGAAAAAGATGGCGTAAGACTTTCTTTTGGTACAGGAGAGGTATTGTTTGCTGATCCAAAATACCCTAATAGGCCGCCACAAATTGGATATGGAAATGAAGACCAGATTGTTTGGCATTTTCTTGGTGTAGATCCAGCGCAGCGTAATAAAGGCAAAGCCACTAAAGCTGTTGCAGATTTAATGGAAGTAGCAGATAAGCATGGTTATACACTTTTTGGAGAGCCAGCACAGCTTGAAGAAAAAGGAATGACTGCCGTGCAGTTGTCTAGTTTTTATAGCAAGTTTGGATTTGAGCCAAGCAAAGTAAGTGAAAAAGTTATCATTAGGGAACCCGGCGCAAAAGCAATTGAAGTGTCCGCACCAAAAGTTAAAGATGAGGATAACGGTAAGCCCGGTTCATATGTAAATAAAGTTGTTGAAGATTTTGCAGAGAAAAAATTAAATGACTTTATGGTTGGCGATGATGTCCGTGTTGGAAACACGCCCGGAACGGTGGTTGGATTAGAAGGCGACTATATTAAGTTTAGACCTATTAGCGCCACAAATCCTAAAGCATACCAAAGAGTTCAAAAGAAAAATGTTGAGTTTGTGTCTCGTCCAGATGAAGGGTTGATTTCATCAGCATCCAAAGAAGAAACAGAAAAGTTTGGCACAGAAGCTGGTGAGTTTGATATTAACAAAGGTAATACATTAACTTTAATGGGCCGAAATATGTACGGCGCAAATTTAGTTGAAACCAGCGTTAAAGAATTGTTACAAAATTCTTTTGACGCAGTTAAGGGTGCAGTTTCAAATTACAAATCTCCGTCTTTATACAAAGTTGGTCATATTAAAATTGATATAGATACCGATAAAAGAACCATAAAAATTACAGATGATGCCAGAGGTATGAGTCTTGAAACAGTTAAAAAAGCATTTTTTACTGTTGCCGGATCAGATAAAACAGATTTACCGCCCGGAGAATCAAGCGGTGGTTTTGGTTTAGCAAAAATTGGTTTTATGGTTTCAACAGAAAACCTCAAACTGGATACTGTAAGAGATGGTGTAAGAATTAAAGTTGATGCAACCGGCGAAGATATTTCTAACAGTAATTTTAATATTATTAAATCACCAGCGCCAAAAAGTGAACATGGAACTACTGTTGAAGTAACAATTCCAAAAAACTATACAACTGAAAAAGGTGAAGTAAGAGAAATTTATTTTTATACTGATCCAAAACATATAGATACATTACAGCATCCTTTGATAGGACCAGCTGAAGTTACTTTAAATTACCATGCGTATGGTGATACAAAAACAACAGTTTTACCAATTGGAATGAATTTTGATGAAGAATCTACTCCATTTAAAACAAAAGTAAATTTTGACTGGGGCCACGCTGACGTTTATTTTGGAGTGCAAAGAAAAGATAACCCTAAGCACCAAATTCTTTCTAGCGGTGTTTACCAATTTAATGGTCCAAGTAGATACTCAAGCCATTTTATGATGAGCCAAAATGAAAAAATTCCTTATGACATCATCGTTAACGTTAAACCAAGCGTCAACGCCAAAAGCGAAGATTACCCATTTGAAAATAGTCGTGAATCTTTTAAACCAAGAATTAAAGAAGACATTGATTCGTTGGGTGCGTATCTTTCTCGTGTTGCTCGTGGAGAAGAAGCGAAAGACCTAAAAGAAAGTTTTGAGGGCATTGTTTCTATGCCTCGTATTGAGGTTGGAGAAGACGTTGCTGAGGTAAGTAAAAAACTTAAAAAAGTATTTGATCAACGTGGTGCTGGTCAACAAACAAAAGTACCAGAAATGCCCAAAGAAATAACCATTAAAGACAATGTTGTTTCTGATGTTCAAGGCAGGGTCATTTATGACAAAGTAAAAGAAGAGGAAAAAAAGAAAGCTAGCACATTCCAAGCGGAAAAAGCAGCGCCTACTCGCGATGAGTTCATGATTGAAATGACTCAAGACCCCAAGATGCCTATTTTTCACAACAATACCAATGTGGATTATGTTGAAATTGGCAAACAATACGGAGATCCAGAAAAGTTTTTTGCTGAGCTTGGCACTTTAATAGTTGAAATGAAAGAAGAATTAGCTAAAGCTCCGGGATTTTATGGGTATGACACCCTTAGTCCAGAAAACTTATTCTTTGGTGGAGTATCCATAGACAAAGGATACGGCGGCGTACATATTAAACTACCTTATAAAGGAGTGTTTTTAAATCCGTTTTATGGTTGGGGTGCTAAATCTTTATTTGGTGTACGCCAAAACTTTTTAAACACAATGATCCACGAAATTGCTCATACAGGCAGCATGGATCACGGTGTTGGACACAATGGCCAGATGATTAAAGTTGAGCAGTACCTTGCTGACCAAGGACTATTGGATTATTACCGCGATGCAATTTTAGATATTTTGGCTCGTCACGAATCAACATTTACCGCAATGAAGGAAGCATATGAAAGATCAACAACAACAAATATTGCAAAGTCTCTTGAGGATATCAACAAAGGGGCCAAATCAGCTAGAGGAGATGATAGCGGCCGCGGAGACAAGGTATCGCAATTATCAGCAAGAACAGGACAAGGAAGGAATGAACCTGTACGCCCCGATTCTGAAGACGCTGAAGAAGAATATGACAGAAGGCAAGAGTATCTAGCCCAGCGTGAAGCTGATGGCCGTGAAGACTTTAAACTTAAGACTTCTAAGTCTGTCAAGGATATGCTGCTCGGATCTTACGGAGCGGCTAGAGAAGCAGCTAAAGCGGTAAAAGAAAGCCCAATGCTGGCCGTTAATAAGATGACCAGCAAACTAGACCGCGCAATCACTTACGCACGTATTAAGGGTGTCTGGTATGGCCGCGGACTAGAAGTTGCCGAGGTTAAGAAATTTAACGGCAAGGTCAGAGACGGCCAAGAAAAGGCCATTGCTACTGTAGCTTTGACTAACGCTCTGCATTCCGGTGAGATTATGTCTCAGGCCATTATGCGTGGTAAGTTGATGTTTGATACTAAATCACAGATGTTCCGCGCTGAAGATGCTAAAGAATCCCTTGCTAATGTGATGTTGGCTAAGCATGACTTGATTGAGCGCGTTGGCGGCCAAGAAGCCAATAACATGATTCAAGATTACTTTGAGGCCAAACGCTCCAGAAGTATTTTGAATGCTTTCCAAAAGCAAGAAGGTGTCGTAGAGAAAGCTAAAGAAAAGGCTGAGAAATTAGAGTTTGGCACCGATGCGTATTATGACGCCTTGGATGAAGTAGAAAAAGCCAAGAACGATTTCTATAACATCGCCGTTGCCAGAAGCAAGGTAAAGTTAAGTGATGAGTCCATTGACATCTATTCCGCGCTGGAAGATGACAATCCAGAGCTTAAAAATATGATGGAAAACTGGCAGGCCGTTAATAGCAATAACCTTGACAACATGGAGTTCTCTGGCCTTATCAGCAAAAAGCGTGCTAAGTCTTTACGTGAGATTGAAGACTACGTTCCATGGCAGCGTGTCCAAGATGAGATGGATGACGTCCATAGCGCCCCTGTCCGTGGATCAACTAAAAGTCTAACCAATGTAGCTAAAGAAAAAGTCTTTAAACGCAACGCAGCTGTCAATAAGGCAGCCAGAGACTACATTGATGGCAAGATTGATCTTGATGAATTTAATGAAGCTATTCAAAAGTATCAAGAGAACCTAGGTGAGATTGATGACATCCTAGACAATATGCTGCATAACACAGCCGTTCTTGGCCGCAACTCTATGCGTAATCATGCCGCTAATATGATTGCCTCGCGGTACGCAGAACGTTACACCGAAGGTAAAAAGAAAGACAAACTAAAACTTTACAGAGAAGAAGGTAGAGATGACAACGGTGTGCGTTTAAATATCGTAGTTAACGGCAAAAGAGTGATTGTTAACATCCCAGATCCATTGATTGCTGAGGCAGTTGTTGGTATGGAAAACATCAATATGCCGGCGGTTGAGATATTTGCAGTCATGGCTAACCTGCTGCGCCGTGGTATTACTACTTGGCCACAGTTCCAATTACGCCAGCTGTTCATGGATGCTCCAACCGCTGCTATGGTTTCCGGCTTAGGTGCTAAGAACTCTGCCATTCTTTATGCAGATACTTTTAAGTCATTCTTAAACGCTCTTAATTCAGAAGACCCAATCGTTCGTCACCTTAAAGCTTACGGTATCGGTGGCTTCCAATCGTATACCCGCTCACCAGAGCAACAGTACAAGCAGCAGATTGGTTTGATTGAGCAAAACAAGTTAGATCAATTCACTAATATCTTAGATAAGATTGGTGATGCCTCTGATATGGCTCAGCGTATAGCAACCTACAAACGCGTGCTGGCTGAGACTGGTGATGAGACATTGGCGTTGATTAGATCTAATAACATCATTGACTTTAAGAAGCACGGTAACGCCAAGATGGTTGTTGCGATTACCCGTTCCGTATCATTCATGAACGCCTATGCCCAGCAGCTAGACGTACTGGCTGAAGCTCTGGCCGGCGGTGGTTTAAAAGGCAAGAACCGCGGTGCTGCGTTTGGCTCCATGCTCAAGGTAGCTGCAATGTTAACCATGTGGACAACGATTTATACATGGATTATGGGCGGTAACGATGACTACGAGAAAATGGATGACCAGAAGAAAGCCCGTAACTTTGTTATTCCTAAGAACTTAACCAAGCATATTGGCGTAGATGACAACATCTTGTTGCCGATGAATACTTCTGCAGCCTACTTCTTTAAAGCAATGCCAGAATTGATTACAAACTATGTTCTCAAAAAAGGCACCAAGAACGAAGTAGACTTCACTAGGCTGCGCAAGTCTCTGTCTGAGGCTGCAATAGATTCCTTGCTTGGCCCTAATCCTATCGCTACCGGTATCAAACCTGCCGTAGAGATTGGCCTTAACCGCAACTTCTTCACCGGCGGCGCAATTACTCCAAAAGGATTGGAAGGTTTAGACGCGGCAGAACAGTACAACGCATCTACTTCTGAGTTAGGCAAGATTCTTAGCGCAGTTGTTGGTGGTGCATTAAACCCAATTGAGATGGATCACTTGGTTAGAGGTATCTTTGGAACCAACGGCGCTGTAGTCATGTGGGGTTCTAATATGCTCTCTGGTGAGCGTCCAACTGCGGAACAAAAAGACAATCCGCTATGGGGTGGACTGATGGATAGGGACGTAGGCCGCGGCCCAGAAGCCCTGTTCTATGATCTTAAAACTGAGGTTGAGCCTAAGCACAAGACTTTTATGAAGTTAATTGAACGCGAGAAGGATGCAGAGGCTGATAAATACTTCAATAAGCATGAGAAAGAGATTGCTGCTTATGAATATGTCACTGGAATTGAGTCTGCGCTCAAAGAAATCAACAAAGAAATTCGCAGGGTTAGCGAAGTAAGAGATCCTAATTTCTCTAAAGATGATCGCCGCAAGGAAGTCCAAGAACTGCAAAGAACGAAGAATGAAATCCTAGAAGACGTAATCCAGATCCGCAAAGAAGCCGGCTTGTAAAAAAATGGGGTGGTAATCGGTAACCACCCCTAAGCTCTTCAACGTGAGTACTACGGGTTTATTATAACCTCAACAAACCCCTTGGGCTCATCAGAAAATATAAAGGTAGGTAAAAATAACCTATCGTTTACCCTTAGTGCGTCCGCCAAACCATCCAATCCAGACTTAATAGCCGCAACCATATTATCCGCGTCTCTGTGGCGTTTATCCGGCGGATAGAAGGTTATCTTCAGCCGGATCTTTTCAGAGCCTTGTGGGGCTTTTAAGCCCGCTTCTAAGGCTAATGCCCAGCAATCATGCCTGTAGGCCTTCTTAAACTTAGCTTTCTTAGCCCAGTGAATAGACGCATTGGGGGATAGTTCTTTGGGTGGCCATGGCAAAAAAACAACATTCATAAATATTTATCTCGGTAGGTGACTTATAGTGGGTACAACCTAATGACTTGTGATATGCTTTCACAAAGAGGAGGATATATGAAAACAGTTCCATACACAACTAGTACCGGAATTAAGATTGGCTGCCGCCACGGGGAATACGGCATTCGTTCGCCCATTGATGATCCCGATATGATTTTTATTCAAGAGGCTTTATTAGCAACGCCAGAGTATGCGCGTCAATCACGCCAAGCGCGGCTGGTTAATTTAATCAGTATGGTTGCATTTTTGCTTATTACTTTTGGGGCTTTTTTGTTCTCATGAAAATTACTAATAAATTTAATATTCCACAGACGTTTATCAATGTCTTGGATCGCCCTACCTATAGCAAGGGCAAGGCTCATCTGTCTGCAACTCAGCTATTGGACAGCCCTAAAGTGGTGGCACTACGGAGAAAGTTTGATGATGAGATTGAACAAGATGCTTCTGATATGGTTTTTTCTTTATTTGGTAGCGCTCTACATAATGTCTTGGAGCACGGCAAAGATGAGAACCATTTAGTAGAAGAGCGTCTTCATGCCGAGTTAGATGGCTGGCATATCTCTGGTGCAATTGATTTACAAATCCTGCATCCAGAAGGTATTTCTATCCGCGATTACAAAACTACCTCCGTGTGGGCGGTAATGAAACAAAAGTATGAGTGGGAACTACAACTTAATATCTACGCATGGTTGGTAGAAAAGGTTAAGCAGGCACCGATAGTGGACTTAGGTATTGTGGCCATTATCCGCGATTGGAGCCGCCGCGATGCCGGCCATAAAGAAGGCTATCCAGAATCCCCAATTAAAGAATTACCCGTTAAGGTCTGGCCGATGGCTCAGCGTGAGGCTTATATCTCTAAGCGGATTGCGATGCATAGTGCTTGTGACTTTGATATGGAAACATCAGGTGTATTGCCAGACTGCACACCTGAAGATATGTGGGAAAAGCCAGCTGTATGGGCAATTAAGAAAAAAGGCAATATCCGTGCTAAGTCGTTATATGATGCAGAAGATAAAGCTACCGAGGCATTAAAAGATTTAAGTGCAGAGTATGAAATTGAGTATCGTCAGGGCGAGCGTACTCGGTGTATGTCTTATTGCCCAGTAAGTCATTGGTGTGAGCAATGGCGCAATTATCAATCAACTTTGGAAGGAAAGAAATGAGAAAGCAAGAAACATTTAAAAATACACCAATGGTTACTGGTCAACTTAATAAAGAGCTTGGGATTCAAATCAATAAAGACTTTATTAAACGCAATCTTCGTATTAAGCCATTGCTTGAAACCAAGACAACTGCTTACTGGGATGATGTTGGTTTAATTAAGCAAAGATTGGGAATTTACTTTACAAGAATTTCCAAACTCTAATTGGAGTAAATATGAAATTGTTTGAGTTTGCATATGATTCGGCAATTGGTGGAGCCCAGATTGTATTTTATGAGGGGCTTTCAAGGTTGGATCCAGTAACAAAGTTGGATTGCATTCAAGATGCAATAGGGGAGTTAAATGAACTTTACAGAGAGGTAGAAAATGAGTGTGTACAAGAAATTGCAAGATGCCAGAATAATTCTGCAGTCAACGCAATTAAAAAAATCGGGCAAGAATAAGTTTGCTGGTTATGAGTATTTTGAACTCGGTGATTTTTTGCCGGCGATTCAAAGTATCTGCAATAAGGTGGGTTTGTGCGGTGCCGTATCGTTTACCGGCGATACAGCGTATTTGACCATTTACGATGTGGAGGACGCTGGCCAGTTTATTACGTTCACCTCTCCAATGGCGTCAGCTGCGCTCAAGGGTTGTCACGATGTGCAAAACTTGGGAGCCGTGCAGACCTACCTTCGCCGCTATCTATGGACTAATGCTTTTGAAATTGTGGAGCATGACGCCCTAGACTCGGTAATGGGAAAGGATGAGCCAGTAAAAAAGCCTGAGCCAGCAAAGGTCGTTCCGATCAAGGCACCTATTGCTGGCCAAAAAGGTGAGTGGCAGATCGTAGCCCCAGCTGTACCAGAGGGTGCTGTATCCGATTGGCTACAAATGATTAAGACATCATCATTTATGTTGCTTGATCTTTGTTCCAATGAAGAAGATGTAATGGCGATATTTAAAAAGAACAAAGTTCTATTTGATACCGTCAAAACAGAAGATGCCATCTTTTTTAAAGAGATGATGGCTAAATTTACCGAAGTTAAAAATTCATTTAAGGAGTAATTATGTCTTACGAAAAACCTTTTGAAGTTAAACCAAACACCGGCGCTTTGTTTCCAAACAACGAGAAAAAGACCGATAAGTATCCAGATATGCGCGGGGATGTGCATTTAGACAAAACATTCTTAATCCAGATGATGGATAAATCTAAAGGTGCAACTGTTAAGATTTCTTTAGGCGCTTGGAAAAAAGAATCTAAAGATGGTTTGAAGTTCTTATCTTTGGCCGCGTCTGAGCCTTATGAGAAACCAGCAGAAGCAACCAACAGCAACCCTTGGGAATAATCTTGAATAGCATTCAGTTTGAAGGCTGTAAAGTAGCTCTTAAACAGGACAAGACTGGTTATGTACTAACGCTCTCGCTGCACCCTGACGATGCTCCTGAAGAACTTCTTCGGGACTTTGTCGGGTCGCGGTACATGGTTGTGATGGTTCGGATTGGCGACAATGAGCAACCATTAGAGAGAAAAGAACACGACAAGTATGTTCGTGCCGCAGGGATGCTTTGCAAAAACTCTTTATTCTGGAAGTTTTTATTTGACGAAAACCAAATTATGGAAGAAAGCGAAACCGAGGCCACAGAGTGGTTAAGAGAATACTTAAACATTCCATCTCGGTCTGATCTTAAAACCAATGAGGCGGCTCAAAAACTTTTAGATAAAGTCATACAGGAATTTAATCAATGGAACAAAAAAAACTAATACCATACTCTGTTTATCTTCCGGAAGGCCAGCACAAAAAGTTGAAAAAACTGGCCAAGGAAAGAAAGGCATCCGCTTTGATTCGGGACGCTATAGATATGATTATTGACGGTAATGATGCTTTTACCAGTGGATATAACAAAGCGGTTAAGGATGCAGCAAAACTGGTGTATGCCTGCAATGAGGCCCAAATGATTGCCGTAAAAGGTAAAGACTTGGGAGCCATATTGACAGAACAAATTGAGGGATTGCACAAATGAATGATCAAGACCTAAGAGATTGTTTTGCCATGTTTCTTTCAGTTGGTATGCTGATGAAATATAAAGAGGTAGATCCAAAAATAATTTGGGAAATGGCAGACGAAATGTTAGAAGCTCGTAAACCAAACCCGGAAATTGGTTTGCCGGCTATTAAACGAAGGAAAGCAAAATGATTGAACCCATACCATTTGCCGGATTAGTAGATTTAGACTCTTTAGAAGACTCCAAACGATTTTGCACCAGCTGCCAAACTATGAAACCTACGGTTGGCGGTGGAATGGTTGGGGAAAAAATTCGCCGCTGGTTATGTTTAAGTTGCCAAGAAAAGAAAAGTTCACGTAAATATGAGTCTAAAAAATGAACGCATACGAGTTATCTAATGAACTGGAAAATGCCAAAAGCATTAGTAAAATTGCAAGACTGGTTAAAGAACAAACTATTCCCATGCTACGGCAATTACAAGATGATTTATCTGATTTACAAAGGCATATACCAGACGAATCATTTGATCGCACCGCTAGTCATATGGCTGGTGAGTATGTTAGTTATCCAGCAAAGACACTAACAGATGATGAAATAAAAGAATTAGCCTATCAGCACAGATGGAATGGCGATATTGAATTTGCTAGAGCAATACTAAGAAGGGCACAAGAGAAATGAATGACCCAGTAAACCATCCAAAACATTACACGACACATCCTTCCGGTATTGAGTGCATTCAAATTGCTGAACATATGGGTTTTTGTCTTGGCAATGCTATTAAATACATCTGGCGTGCCGATCTTAAGAATGATGACATAGAAGATCTGCGTAAAGCGCGGTGGTACCTAGACCGAGAAATTCAAAAACGGGTAGGCAAATGAGTGGTTGGTTAATTATTTTAACAGGAGCAATATATGCATATATATCGGCAGAGCAGTATTTCAAAGGTAACTTGGGCATGGCTATTTGCTATTTTGGTTATGCTCTTGGCAATGTGGGTTTGTATTTAATGGCAACTAAATAGGAGAAATGATGACAACTTTTACAACTGAAGATAGATTAATTGCAGCGGGCATTTTTTCGCAAGAAGACCAGTTTAAAATTTTAAGCAGCATGGTTTCTGATCAATACAGTCAAGTTAGAAATATTCTTGACCATGTAAAAGAAAAACCTTTGACCAAAGATAAAATAATGGAAATTAGCAAACAATATACAGACCGTTATGAATTTGCCCGCGCTATTGAAAAAGCTCACCACATAGGATAATAAAATGTTAGGATTACTTACTGCTTTCTTTTTGTATTACGGAGATGCCGCTTGGGGATGGTGGGTAGTCTGGGGTATTTTAGAGTTTGGTGAACTGGTTAAATTTATAAGGAATAGTTAAATGACTTGGAATCTTAGATTAGTAGATGTATCGGAACCCGATGGGGAAGAATGCATTGAAGTGTGTGAAGTGTTTTATGACACCATGGGTAAACCTTTGGGCTATACGCCGGCCACAATGTCTGGTGAAAACAAAGAAGAGATACGTACTTATGTTGGTTGGGCTTTAGAAGCATTAGATAAACCAGTACTCAAATTCAAGGAAAATCATGATAATCAAAGTTGAAAAAATGAAAGAAATGGAGGATGGTTCTGCCATTGTCTGGATGGAAATGGACAATGATGCAAAAGAGTTTTTTATTGGAGAAGGTTTTTTAGCAGTACTGAAGCGCTCAGTTGACACTTCAGAATCATTTGTAACAGAGGAGATGAAAAATGTTAAGCCAACAAGCAAGACAAAAGCTAGTAGAAGCAAGCAGCAAGGGGAGAAAAAACGGGACGCTAAAGGAAACAGTTAAAAAAATTGATGAGGTTTTATATGAATTGCACGCCAAAGAGCCTATGTCATTCATTACCACAGCCTATAAAAATGAGGAAGGGGAGATTTTTTACAACGATATCCCAAGCCTGCTTGATGAAAGAAATTTTTACGACTATCCTATAATGGCTCATAGACTTAATTCCTTTATAAGACCTGTAAAAAATGCCTAAAAAAATCATTTTCGCCCCCGGTTGTTTTGATGACCTTGAACTAAGTCAAGAAGAGCTTGATGCTCTGGTTGAGGACGTTATCCGGTCGGTTGAAGATGATTCATTTGAAGAAGATTCCCGGCCTCTTGATGAAGAAGAAGTTGAGGAACTGATTAAGATCATGGACAGGAAACATACCAGACAATGAACCGCTTAATAGAACTTTCCGAAGAACTTTACGCGCTTGGCCAGAATCCTTTTGAAGACTCCTATGAAAACGGAGAAGCAATGCAGGATTTAGCAGTGGATTTTGGGCAGGCAATTCAAGAAACCGGCCAAATGATTCTAAGATATCAAAAAGATATCACGGAATTAACGGATAAAATTCGCTGGATGGCCAACCGCATTATGGAATTGGAGCTAAAACATGAAACTCGTCATTGAAAATTTTAATTTTAATGATCATTTTGCTTATATAGATGCCTTGGAAAAAGAATTAGAGCGCATCAAACAGGAGAGAGATGCCTATAAAACGGCCTATGAAGCTCTTTTAGATGATGAAGATATGGATGGCCGTTGTTGATTTACCGGAATAAAAAACTCTTAGAAATTATCCGCCAGAGCCCTTGCCAGCATTGTGACGTTGAAAACGGAACCATAGTCGCGGCTCATTCTAACCAGCTGCGGGACGGCAAAGGACGGTCTATTAAAGCCCACGATTACCGTGTGGCAGCCCTTTGCTATAAATGCCATATGGACTTAGACCAAGGCGCCAAGCTATCCAAGGAAGAGCGTGTTGAGATGTGGGATGAAGCTCACCGTAAAACTATTGGCTGGCTCTTTGAAACCGGTAGGTTAGACGTACATAAATAACCTATTGACCATACTTTTCATAATGTGGTATACTGCGAACAGTTAAGCCCCGCCTTAGCTCTTGCATCATCCCCTCGTGTATCCATTTAGCAGTGGACACAGGTAAAAGTTTCACCTCCTCCTCAGCGCTCCCCGCGCCCAGAACCCTCAGATATCTCCATCTGGGGGTTCTCTCTTTCTATTGCACCTTTTTTTATTTTGGTGTATTCTGTTCTTACTGCTAAGTGGATGATACGAGGATGATGACAATTAATTTTGTCGTCTATCTTCTATTCTCCACTTCAGTCGTACTCCAGACGTCACCAAGAGCCTACATGGGCTGCGTGGATAATACATAGGCCGGTTTACACCTGATTGCGTGCCTCGTAGCGTTAAATGGCGACTACACAAGTGGAAGATACATGGGTGAGACAAGTCTTCCAACGAATGAACATTAACTCCGGTAGGACTGGGTGTATACACACTGTATACACTGGGTCAGGTAACAGCACTCTAGATGTGGGGGCTGTCACCCTTGGGGAACCTTTACTTAAATTTTGTGGTAATATTGGTGCACTGCAGCATAATATGTTTCATGTAACACAAAACTTAAAGGAAAAAACCATGTTTGATTTTGAAAAGCAATATAAAGATGCATTAGAGAAGTTTGAGACTGTAGCTAACCAAACCAAGCAAGCGTATGAGTTCTGGTTAAGTACCGTAATGGATACTTGGAAAGATTTATACAGCAGCAACAGCAAAAAGAAGTAATAAAATCAGGGGGCTACGGCCCCCAAGTGCATGAAACGTCAATAAAACTGAACCCCAAAAATGTGTAATATAGTACACATTCAAATGTATATTTTTTTGCGTTTTTTATACATATAGGTAAAAACGTATATATTTAATATATACTTTGTGGCTACAACTCCAAGGGATCAAAGCCTAGTTCGTCTGATATAACCTTGGTGCGCCGGCGAAACTCGGCATCGTGATGTGACCATCTTTGGGTCTTCCAGCGGCTCATATGAACGCATTCATGAATTAAAACGCGGATCACTGTTGACAGGTGGCCACATTTTTTATCTGAAATAGTAATGATGTGCTCATAGTCTTCGCCATCATCATATAAATAGGTGCCCATAGTATCTGGGTCTGAATCTACCACAAACTTAATTTGCTCCGGCAGCGGCATAGGCCACCGACTAAACGGCTTCATACAGTAGATTGCACTGTACAGATTACGCAAAATAGATGTGTTTAATTTCATACATAGTTTATGCAGCCGCGGAACTCAAACTCATCCTCGCCGCATACCTGAATTAGCTCTGGAAGCATTAGTCTACCACGCTCAAAAGACAGCAGGGCGAATCCGGCGCGCCAGTCCTTGCAACCGTCTTCCGTGTAATGTACGTATTGTTCGCCGTTAGGATCCGATAGAGTGCCGGTTTGGACGCCATAGCGGGTTCCGTTGTAATCGGTGATAGGTTGGACTGCTAGATTGTGCGTGTGGCCTGTAATCATGTTTACACCGGAGTTTAGGGCATTGGCACGGCCGGCTCCAAAACCACCTTTCCAGCGGTGTTTAATACAAGTATCCTCATTAACCCAGTAAGACCAACAAGGTTTCCACATAGGGAAGTGATCCTTAAGGGTAAACCCTGATATCCCCTCATACTGGGGGACTTGGGCAGCCAAGAAAGTTTCAAAACGGGCATCATGGTTACCCATCGTCCAGACCAACTCGGCACCAATAGATACTTTTTCAATGCCAGCCATAAACTCTTTGCAGGCCTCCAGTTCTTCTTTAACTGTAGGGCTCTTAGACCAGCCTATCCTTGGGTGCCGGCTATTCTGGGAACCGTCAAATATATCTCCATTGGCGATCACGACTTTAGGGCGGAACTCTTTAATGATCATCAAGAGGGCTTTGTATGCGGTAGTGTAGTCATCTGGCCAGAAGTGGGCATCTGAGAATACAACCACCCTACCCTTTTCCATCTCTGTGCCGCGTCTTGCGTTGCCAATCACTTGTTCTAACTTACGCATGGGTGAATAACGTTTGTCATCCAATGTCGGCAATTTAACATCTAAACGGTTTTCTATTGATCTTCGCCGGTTATATACGGATCTGACATCCATGCCATGTTTTTTTGCAAATGCTTGTGGACTGCCAATCTCTTTCCACGATGTGATAAATTGATCATCCGTTAAAAAATATGCGGCCATCTTTTTCCCCATTTGTTGAACAAATTCAAGCAATTAAACCATACTTTTATGAAAATCAATAACTATTTCTTGTAAGTTGACTTGTAATACCAAATCTTTTTCTGTATAGTTTTAGATCCACTGCTAGGATAAAAATGATTGATGAAAATGACCGCATTAGGGAACTTACTGATGTAATAAATGAGCTATCAGAGGAAAATAGAAACCTTACGGGGATCATTGCAGCGCAGCTTTGGGACGCCAGTGATATAGAGAGGGATTGGATACAGGAGGAACTAAAAGAGTTACGGAAAGAAAACGAACTTTTAAAGATAGACAACAAATCATTACGGTATAGCAGGGATATGTTTCAGAACCGCAATGCCGAATTGACAGCATCATTAAATTCATATGCTAAAAAGTTTAAAAAACTTTGAGCCCACGCCAGAGGGATTCTGGCAGTTAAAGGAGAAGTATGTTAGTTTTGCGCGAGCACCAGCAGCACGTTATTGAAAAGTTGAGAGAGGGATTTAGGGATGGCCATAGATCACAGTTACTATACGCACCAACAGGATTTGGAAAGACTGAAGTAGCTATTGCCTTAATGAAGGCAACCAATGAGAAATATAAAAAAGCGGCAATGGTTTTAGACCGCATTATTTTGGTTGACCAGACCAGCGATAGATTAGATAAATACAATATTCCTCACGGAGTATTGCAGGCTAAGCACTTTAAACACAATAGAACACACCGACTGCAAGTTTGCTCAGCGCAGACTTTGGAGAAGATGAAAGACTTTCCGCAGATGGATCTATTGATTGTGGATGAATGTCACATAGCACGCAAGCAGACCTCAGAGTTTATTAGAAACAACCCACATATTAAAGTGATTGGGCTGACCGCAACACCATTTACCAAAGGGTTGGCTAGTCTTTACACGAATGTAGTGTGTGGATCAACAACGGAATCATTAGTAAACGATAAGTGGTTAACACCATTAAAAGTATTTATTGCTAAAGAGATTGACATGACTGGCGTTAAGAAGATTGCCGGTGAGTGGTCACAAGACGCGGTAACAGAGCGCGGCATGAAGTTGACTGGCGATATAGTGCAAGAGTGGATCAAGAAGACCCACGAAGTTTTTGGTATGCCTAAAAAGACTATTGTTTTTTGTGCGGGCGTTGCTCACGGTGCAGACTTAGTAAAACAGTTTGCCGAGCACGGATACAATTTTGTATCAATTTCATATAAGGACGATAGTGAATATAAACGACAAGCTATTGCAGATTTTTCGCGGCCAGATACACAGATTCACGGCCTTATTGCTACCGATATTCTTACTAGGGGTTTTGATGTTCCTGATGTCGCCATTGGAGTATCCGCTAGACCTTTTTCCAAGTCACTTTCTTCCCACATCCAGCAACTGGGGAGAGTCATGCGCCCCCATCCTACTAAGGATTTTGCTCTGTGGCTAGACCACTCTGGTAATTTCTTAAGATTCAGAGATGACTGGGACGAAGTGTTCCAAAATGGCGTGCAAGTATTAGACAATGATGGGGAGAAGGCTAAGAAAGAACCTACCGAGCGGCTCAAGAAAGAGGCTAAATGCCCAGCGTGTTCTTTTCTCTTGCCAAAGAATACCGATTGCTGCCCATCTTGCGGTCATATTCGCCAGCGGCGTAGTGAGATTGCTGCAGTTGCCGGCACCATGGAAGAGCTGGCCATGGAAACAGTTAAGGTTAAGAAGGATGACAAGCAGCTTTTCTACTCTGAATTATTGTATGTTGCCAAAGAACGTGGCTATAACGAGTACTGGGCAAGCCATAAATATAAAGAGAAATTTAAAGTCTGGCCAAGAGGTTTAGAAGATAAGACTCGGCCGCCATCTTTATCTACCATGGGCTGGATTAAGTCTCGGAATATTGCTTGGTCTAATCGTAAAGAAAAGCTAGCGGCATGATATTTTTTAAATTGGTGTTCTTGACCTTGTTTGTTATTGCTTTCTTTAATGGATTAGAGATGGCTGTGAGTCACGCACTAAGGCCAATAGTGTATCAGTGCAGCGAAGTGTCAACTGCAGACCCCATCAATGTGCAAAAGAAATGTAGAAAATGGATAGCCGAAAAGAAGACAACCGAAGGTTTGTAAAGCATCTAAATGCCAGCCAGCAGGCAGTGTGGGAAATGGCTCAATGGTTATCTTCCCTTGGGAAGGTGGTAACTATTCCGCCAACCAAAGTGACGCCCAGTTACGAAGAGCGCATGAACTTTGTGGATGAGGGTGATCTATACATCTGCGATATACGCGGCCAAGATGAAAAACGGGTAGAGGTTAAACACCTAGGCACCGAGTTTACCGGCGCTGAAGATTGGAAGTTTGGTGAGAACTTTATGGTTTGCGCGCGGCATAGCTTTGACAACGCAGACCCTAAGCCTTATTTGTATATCTACTTAAGCAAGGATAAGACCCATATTGCAACCTTAAAAGGAGATACCCACGCAGAATGGTTTGTAAAGACATATAAAGATAAGCGGTACGAGGATATGACACAGGAGTTTTACATTTGTAAAACCAACTTATTAAAATTTATGAGGAATGAATAATGCAGCCAGTAGTTAAAGAAACATTGAACATGACGCAACAAGAAGTAGCCCAACAACTAGGCATTCATAAAGCTACAGTAAACGTAATTGAAAAGCAAGCTATGCAAAAGATTAAAAGAGAGCTAGAGCGCCGCGGCATTGACGCGAATCTGTTCTTCAAGGATTAATATGCACTTCCAAGATTTTGCCAGAGCTCATGGGTTGATTATCAACTCACTGATGTATGACAAGTGGGTTAGAGTCCCCACAACCGATCACCCACACAAGAAAAATGGCTCATACATTTTTGACGGGAACCGAGGCGCAGTACAAAACTGGGCAACCATGGAAAAACCGGCGGTTTGGAAATCGGAAAGCCCCAATCCAATCCATATTACGCGCATTAAGAATAGCAATAATCAGCGCAAAGAACTGGCGGACAAAGCAGCGGCCAAAGCTGGCTGGATTATGCACCAGACACAAATGGAAGCGCACCCGTATATGGAGAAAAAAGGATTTCCGGATGAGAAGTGGCCGGTATGGAACGACAACGGGGAACGTAAGTTAGTTATACCGATGCGGATCGGAGAACGATTGATCGGATGCCAGCTCATCAATGAGCAAGGGGAGAAAAAATTCCTGTATGGACAAACGACTAAGGGCGCAAGTTTCACCATGGACGCAAAAGGGATTCCCATCCTCTGCGAGGGATTTGCCACGGGGAATTCCATTCGCCTCGCTATGAAAAGCAGCAACCTGAGATATTGTATCTACATCTGCTTCAGTGCAGGAAATCTCAAGGAAGTAGCGCGGACAGTCGGGAAGGGGATCATTGTTGCTGACAATGACCCCAGTCATGTCGGTGAATCCGTTGCGATTGAAACAGGCCATCCTTACTGGCTCAGCGGAACAACTGGGGAGGATTTCAACGATTATCATATGAGAGTGGGCATCTTTACCGCCAGCCAAAGCCTTAAAAAAGTATTGATGCCCAATTATACTATTCACCGCTAGGATCGCCCTCGGAGATCTCAATGTCAACGACCTCCTCGTCTTCTTGGAGTTTTAATTCATCGTAGGCGTCACCCTCGGCATCATCCTCGTTACGGCAGTCAACTGTAATGGTGACTGAGCGGCGTAGGTGGAACGTAACATCATACTGTCTTAGCATTTTCTTCTCCTCTGAGTTTTTCTATTACTTTGGCATACTGGCGGCCAGTATCTTGAATAAAGTAGGTGTTGCCGGTAGTAGCCTTGTAATCGGTACCCTCTTGCCAAGCCTCCACAAAGGTATCAAATTCACCTAAATAGTCTTTCTTGCTGTCATAAAGTTTAAAGCGTTTCATTTTTACCCCTCTTTTCAATAGCTTTATCAATCCAATGATCCATGGAATCCCAAGTATGGCCATGGTTACAATCGTGGCGCTTTTCCATCATCTGCAGCACCCAGCGCGCCTCTTCTGTACTAATGTCTTCGCAAGCCTGCTCAATGACATCATCAACGCACCACCACTCTGCCATCCAATCAGGATCAAAGTGGCGCTTAACGGCCATCTCGGCCTCGGCCTTGGATCCGCTAACCGGAATATTTACCTCAATCATTACTTTCATAATTTTCTTCCTTTAATCATGGCATCTGCATACTCATAAGATTTTTTCATTACTTCATCAGGATTAGTGATGTTCCATTGTCCTGTAAGAATTGCTTGCATCGCTTTTGAGGCAAAGTAATCTCTCAAATTCATGCCGTTATGCTCCTCATTAAACTGAGGGTTATATGGAAATGCTTTCATTCTTCCCCCTCCTCATCTTCATGGTTCATAAAAACAAATGGCACAACTGTCTCAGATAAGAGATTGCCTTGCTCATCGCAGATAGTTACATAAAAACATTTATCGTCATTGTCTTGCGTTGCCTTAACGTAACCGCCGGTTCTAGTTGTGCAGTTATATTCGTCTACAACATCAAAATTGACCACGATTGAGCCGTCATCCAGCTCATCTGTAGCCATTACAATCTTTTCGTACTCTTTTAATTTACTCATCACTCTCTCCTATCTTCTCTCCAGTATCTACTTCATAGTTATGCGCCAGCTCATCCATAAATCTAGATAGCTCATATGGCATATCTGCCACTCTGCCATCTAGGATGCCATGAACGCGTTCATATATGTATTTAGTAGCAACTCTGCTATTACCCCAGCCTAACGTGACATCGTCACCCAACTTATCGGCCATATCCATCATTGAGCTAAAGCAAGTAGGACAAAAGTCCACCGGCAAAACCCCAAAGGCACCAGAGATACCGCCCTCTTCCTCCAGCGAAAAATCACAACTACAAACCGAGCATTTTTCCATCATTTTTCCCCGAAAAATAAATTTCACCCTTAAATAATGCTGGGATTAAATAGCCATCATACGAATGCTTGACCATAAAATCATCAGCCTCTTCCTCTTCCATCATCAGCTGGCATTGAATATCATGGACGATTGCGCACGGAAAATGATCGCGGCCACCATCCTTTAAAAATTCGCCAAACTCAATACTTCCAAACAATACTAAATTACGCATTTTCTCCCTCCTTTAATAGTCTGGTATACAGCTCATCTACCTTTTTACTCATCTCTTTAAAAAACTCTCTTTTAGATTCATAGCCTACATCCTTGTAACTATTGCCCAGTGCCAAATCATTAAAATCAAATAGCAGCTCTGTTACCAGCTCTTCAATGTACTTGTTCATTTTCCACCTCATCACAATGACATCCAAAACCATCCACCGCCGGACAGTCTGGGCGATGGTCATCCTCCATAAATTCAATAGCCTCATCTACAAAAGAGCTGGCCACCTCTAATTTAAGCTCTACATCCAGCCGCATACTGGTGACGCGGCCAAGGATATCCTTTACCAGCCGCAGCTTTTCCAAATCGGTAAGATTTTTCATGCATCCCCCACTTTTAAAATTTCGGTATCCACATGATATGGCTTTAACATTTTTGTATTTATTTGCTCTAGTGCCTCGCTGGCCTCATCCCAGCTATTGGCCTCTACCTCTATCATGTAGCTATATTTCTCCACCACCACCCCGATATATTTCATATCTCCATCTCCGCGTAAGTTTTTAATTGATAATCACGCACCGCGTAACCGGTAACGCCATCGCGAAATTCTCGCATGGCCAAGCGCTCCATCATCTCCATAGCCTCATCCTTATCTTCAAATTGCGCTATGGCCGCGCTATCTTTCGTTGTATTGCGATATACATAGAACATAAGCCCCCCTAGATAGATAAAAAGAAAACAATTAAAAAATAGATCGCGGCCATGCTGGCGGCTGCCACCAGTACATTAAGGATAATTTCCTTTAACTCACTCATAACACCACCTCAAGACCATAATCGCGTAGGTGAGCCCTAAACTTGCTCCCTCCGGACGTCTGCGCCCCTTTAAAAATCGCCTGAGCCTCTGCATAAGCTAGAGACGGGTTTGCGTCTACAAAAATGATACGCGCCAGACCTCTAGGTACCGGCTTACTATTGAAATAAAATTGCATATATCCCCCTTAAGTTAATGACCGCCAAAAAATGACAATCCCTAAGCCCCCAGCCGGAGACTTAGAGGTGTCACTTATTAATTAATTGCTGGATCTTCTGCGCCGTCTCAATCCATGCCAGCGGCTCCACAAAACCGCGCGGCGGATAATCTTCCACCTTAGACGCGGCCACCTCCGCAGAAAACCGGCTTATAGCCTCTATTACCATCATGTACGCCAGTGGTGAGCTATCAAGAATATTGTTTAATGACTTTGACATTTAAAAACCTCTCATATATTGATTTTGATTTAATAAAGCGGCTGGCAAGTGATCCATGGACTACAATTACCGGATCCGCGCGCCGTGTATTTAAACCGCCATCGCACGCGCCGCACTCTCCGCAAGATTTTTTCTTGCCGGCCTCTTTTGATGCTGGGCAGATAAACTCACCAGACCGCACCGGTTGAGTATCTAGCCTGATCCTAAAGGTGCGATAACCCTTAGATTTAGCTAGCACTCTATCGGCCTCACTATCTGCGGACGCCATGCAGAGCGCCATAATATCCGCGCCAGCCTTGCCGCTCTTCCACTGGTGAGAGTAGCCGGTATGACCGGAGGCCTTAGCTAGTAGCGTGTTCCAGACGTTAGCCGGCACGGCGGCCGGATCCCCGTAGGTTCCCAGCCTAACCATACGGCCAGCAGCCGCTTGCTGCGCGGCCAGTATATCGGCCGGATAATTGCCTTTAACGATAGACGCGGCCACCGAGCGCGCCCCTTGGCCTAGATTAACGTAGCAGACACCACCTAAACCGCGCCGGTGAGTACAGTCTCCGCAGATACTGGCATCTAATAGGTCACGCGCGTTATCTACCGGACTCCGGCCGTTGTCTACTAAAATATAGGTCTGTACCATATTGCCGGTTTTTACGTTAGTGCTATCAGTAATGGCCACTACCACAATCGGCGCGCCGTCTAGCTGGCTCGCCCCCCTATAAATAATATATCCGCTTGGCTTAGTCATTTTCCACCTCTCTATCTACCATATCGCCGCACGCTATCCACAATAGCCGGTCTAGGTTATCGCCATGGTTTGATAGCTCGGCGCTATCCCACGCGCCATACTCGCGTAAGCACTCGCGCACTAGACCGATATCCAGCGCCAATAATTGCGCCTTAATCTCTGGCAATTGCATAAGCTCCGCAATATCGTCATCACACCGGCCGGAATGATATCCGCGCGCGGCCTGATCCGCGCTTAGGTTTAACTCTAGCCGGCCACAGCCGGACGTCCAAAAATTTTCCATTTAATAATCCCCCTCTAGATCTTCCTCGTTTAAGAATTGCCAAAAATCATACTGATGCAGGCCGCCACGATATACGCGGCTTAATTCCTTCTCCAGACCTTCAACGCCGTAAAGCCCAGCCCAGTAACCATTGAATGCATCCGAGAAAATGCGCTTAACCTCTGGCGGCAATGGCGGGTAAAAATTACTGGCCAAATGAATATCCAGCGCGCCGGAGCGCCCAGACACTTCCATAAAATAATCAAGATCCTTCATAATTACGCCCCCTTTACTAAATTTTTGAGCTCGGCCTTTAAGGCCTTAGCGGCGTCACCCCTAAAGCCGGCCGCGTTAGCTAAAAAGTAATTAATAACACTCCGGCCGCTATCCTGATAATACGGATCACTGGCGGACTGTAGCCGTGTCATAGCGTCCAGATACGGCGCGGCCGCGTAATTGACCTTCGGCCAAGCCTTTTTAATATCGTATGCAATTGCAGAAACTGATCTCATAACACCCCCCTAAGTTAATGACTATCAAGTGATAATCCTTAAACCCTCCGTAAAGGGTTTAAAGGTGTCACTCATGCGCTGGCTTACCCAGCATCTCCGATAATTGATTAAACACCGATATACGCGAGCCCTTTAGGCCTAGCTCGCGCTTAATGATGGCGTAACAACTAACGCCGCGGCTCATTCTCAAGCCCTTAATCTCTAGCTTAAGCGCTTGGCGTAGGGTTAAAAGTCTAAAGTGCTCTATCTGCTCTGGCTGGTCTAATATCATTTTTTTGGTTCCTTAAAAAAGTAGTAACGCACTCTCACCGGCGGCATATTGCCGTAATTAATCCGTGAATGCGCCTTCGGGTTATCTTCGTAGGTAATATGGCTGTCAACCTCTCCAGACCATTCCAGCCGCTGGAGGCGGACGCGCGCCGTTGATACTGATACCTTATTTTCTTTGGCGTACTCGGCGGCCGTAAAATGTAAGCAGAGCATTACGCCACCTTCCGGAAAACGTGAGCGTCCGGCTCCACTGGCCAGCCGGCATCTTCGTTGAATACAAGCCGGCCATCCATCCGGCGGTAGATGCAGACCACCTCAAAATCCATAGATGGATTAGGAAAGCACAGCGTATCCCCTATGGATATCTGGGCGGCCTTAATTCTGATCATGTCTAAGCGCATAAATTCCCCTTATTCGTAGTGTGGGCGCTCGGCTGGCCAGACGGCCGGCATTTCGCCCTTATCGCCAATATAAAACTGATATTGGCCTTCAGATAACACCGAGCTAATCTCTCGGCGGCCTTCGTTTAACTCTATTTCCGCGGGTTTGCAGACGTCCTCTAAGTACTGGCGCGCGTCCTCTCTGGACTCAAATACGCGGTTAAGTGGATGCAATTCAGGCTGGCCACAATCAAACCACCAGCCGCCCTCTTCTGCGCCGCCATAGGCGCGGTCTACTAGGTATAGATTAACGGCGTACATTATGCGACCTCCATTTTGTAGGTATTGGCATAAGTGACCGGCACGAATACGTAACCATCATCCCCAGCGCCGGCGGCATACTCTGCAGACCATCCCAGACGCGCGGCCAGCGCCAGCGCGGCCTTAGCGTGTAGCGGTGCCTCGTTTAATTCGTAGTCATAAGGAATAGTAAGGGTCTGGCCATTACTGGCCGTGGCTTTAATCCGTGAGCCCTTACAGTCCGTGGGCTGTAGGTATCTAGTCTTGATATATTGCATAAAACCTCCGTAATTAATTAATCAATAGGTGACCAGAGAGCCGGCCACCTGCCGAGTTTAACGGCCAGCGTCTGGCTAAGTAAACAGCTGTCAACCCCTTTGCATTCCGTATTGTGAGAAAAATTAAAACGCGGCCAAGGCCAGCGAAGCGGAACGGCTCAGCGGATACTATAGATAGACTAGAGATAGAGACTATTACTAGATATAGTAGTTAATGCTACAATTCCCACAATATGAGATATTCTTTTTTTATACCCTATAAATGATGCCCAGCAAACCCCCCAAGCTAAGCCGTAAGCAGATTAAGGAAGGTCTGGAGAGCGTGCCTATAGATACGATAATCTTAGGCGCGGCCAATAGCGGCCAGACTAAGCTAACAGCGTCACAGCGTGCCTTTGCTTACCAGATGGCACTAGGTAAGACTAAGGCCGAGTCATTCCGGCAGAGTAGACCTAACGGCCGCAAGAGTAAGGCCAAGCCAGCCACAGCATCCAGACGCGGCCAAGAGCTTACAAGTCACAGCGCAATACAGGCTCAGATAGACGCGTTTAAGCTGGCATTAGAGGCGGCACAGCATAATACCCCAGCCGCTCTCCGAGCTCTGGCCATCCATAAACTAACGGAGCACGCGATCAATCCAGACACGCCGCCGGCACAGCAGATCAAGGCGGCCGAGCTCTTAGGGAAGATGACCGAAGTTGCGCTATTCACAGAGCGCCGCGAGGTGGTGACTGTATCGGACTCCGGCGCCGTCCGTGATAAGTTGCTGGCCAGTATTAGGCTGGCGCTATCTACACAGGGCGCGGAGGATGCCGAGGCCGTAGACGTTAGTGCATCGGAGCTCATGGCAGAGCTGGGAGCACCAGACACCGAGCCGGATACACTAGACACCGAGCCGGAACCAGCTGGGGAGGCCGCAGACGATGGCCAGACCCCAGACCCCACTACCCCTATACCCCTAAAATCTATTTTATACAGTGCCAGCCCTATGCATAGTATTCCACACACTCTCCCACCTCTAAATTCCATTCAAGAGGGGGAGGGGGGTAATATTTCACAATATGAGATAGAAGATGTTTCATGTGAAACACCCCCCTTATCAAATTCTGATAAAAACACGGGAGGGTAATATTTTGAGAAAAATACAAAACATAGACCGCGATATAAAAAAAATGACTGCGATTCTTCAGAGTCTCATACTAGAGCGCGAGCTAACCATTAAACAGATGCGTGGTCTGGAGGCTTCATCGCAGATTCATGCAGAGCAGTTATTTAAGCGTCTACGGGATAAAGAGGACTGCGGTAAATAATGTTTGATAAAAGAGGAAAATTTGTTGTGCATACCTACCGTTGGTTCTATAGCTGGAATTTGTTCTGGTGGAAAATAGAAGGTTATGAATGCCTTAATGGGATAAACGTATATCCACCTAGTGACAAAAATAGCGCTGGGTTTATTATCAAAATAGGTAAGTTTAAGTTTAGAGTACGGTATTCAAAGCGTACAAAACACTGGTTTTGGGGATTTAAATGACGCCGGCTCAAAAGGAAATCTTTGTCATCATAGATGAGTGGTGGAAAAAATTTGGCTTTGGTCCTTCCATAGATGACATCATGAGTATCACGGGAGAAAAAAGCCGAGGCAATACCGCCCGTAAGATTCGCCTACTAGTAGAGTTAGGGATGTGTAAGAAGGTTCCGCATAAGGCTAGGTCTGTACGTCCTTCCTATCTTAGGGTGCGGGATATAGAATGAATTTAGAAGAACTGATATTGGCATTACCGCCGGGCGATAGGGAAAACCTAATGGCAATGGCGCAGCAATATCAAGACGCTATCCTACGGGAAAAGGGTCAGAGTCATTTTATGACGTTTGTAAAAACTATGTGGCCCGGTTTTATATCCGGCCGGCATCATGCTTTAATGGCTAAGAAGTTTGAGGATATTGCCAATGGTAAATCTAAACGCCTGATTATTAATATGCCGCCGCGTCACACCAAATCCGAGTTTGCCAGTTATTTACTGCCGGCTTGGTTCCTAGGTAAATTCCCTAATAAAAAAATTATCCAATGTTCTAACACAGCCGAGCTGGCAGTAGGCTTTGGCCGAAAGGTGCGTAACTTAGTAGATGGAGAAACTTATGCCAAAATTTTCCCAAATGTCGCTCTTAGATCTGATAGTAAGGCTGCTGGGCGCTGGAGTACTTCTGGTAATGGGGAGTATTTTGCTATCGGTGTTGGCGGTACTGTTACTGGTAAGGGAGCTGATCTGCTCATTATTGATGATCCACATTCTGAGCAAGAGGCCGCCTTGGCTTCTGGAGACCCTTCGGTTTTTGACAAGGTGTATGAATGGTATACATCAGGGCCTCGTCAACGCTTACAACCGGGTGGTTCAATAGTAGTCGTAATGACCCGCTGGTCAAAGCGGGACTTAACGGGCAAGATCTTACAGTCCGCTGTAGATAAAGATGGTGATACTTGGGAGATGATTAGCCTTCCCGCTATCCTGCCTACGGCAAAACCCTTATGGCCGGAATTTTGGTCACTAAAAGAATTAGAGGTTTTAAAGGAGGAATTGCCGCTTTCTAAATGGCAAGCCCAGTATCAACAAGATCCGACCAGCGAAGAAGGCGCCCTTGTAAAACGAGAATGGTGGAAGGAATGGGACAAAGAATTGCCTCCGGTTTGCGAATTTGTGATCCAATCTTGGGATACCGCCTTTACCAAAAGTGAGCGCGCGGACTACTCTGCTTGCACAACTTGGGGCGTATTTTATAAAGATGAAGACCGAAATGATGCTAATATCATTTTATTAGACGCTCTTAAAGAACGATTAGAGTTTCCAGAATTAAAATCGCGAGCCCTGCAAATGTACAAAGAATGGACGCCAGATGCGTTTATTGTGGAAGCAAAAGCGTCAGGTGCGCCGCTTATTTTTGAACTTCGCAGAATGGGCATTCCGGTGCAGGAGTTTACGCCAACAAGGGGTAATGATAAAATAAGCAGAGTAAATTCTGTATCAGACTTATTTGCCTCTGGCAAGGTTTGGGCTCCACCTAAAAGATGGGCAGAAGAAGTCATTGAAGAAATGGCAGCATTCCCAAATTCAGACCACGATGACTTAGTGGACTCAACGACACAAGCTTTACTGCGATTTAGAAAAGGCGGATTTATTCGGTTACCTAGTGATGAACCAGATGAGCCAAGAGAATTTCGTAGAAAAGTAGCCTATTATTAACAAGGATGACATATGTCAATAGATAAAGCCCTTTACCAAGCACCACAAGGCATTGCTGCAATTGATCAACCGGATTTTGAAATTGAGATTGTTGATCCAGAATCCGTGCATTTAAGTATTGGTGATCTAGAAATAGAGATTGGTAAGGAAGAAGAGGACTTTGGCAAAAACATTGCCGAAGAAATTTCAGAACAAACCTTATCTGAATTAGCCGGCGATTTAATTGGCGACTTTGAAAATGACGTATCCTCCCGTAAAGACTGGATCCAGACATACGTAGACGGACTAGAGCTTTTAGGTCTTAAGATTGAAGAGCGTTCAGAACCTTGGGAAGGCGCCTGCGGCGTATATCACCCAATCCTAGCAGAAGCCGTAGTTAAGTTTCAATCAGAAACCATCATGGAAACGTTTCCCGCTTCCGGCCCGGTAAAGACTCAGATTATTGGTAAAGAAACCCCCGAGAAAAAAGACGCGGCTCAGCGGGTTCAAGATGACATGAACTACGAATTAACCGATGTCATGAAGGAATTTAGACCAGAGCACGAGAGAATGTTATGGGGTATGGGGTTATCTGGTAACGGCTTTAAGAAGGTTTACGTTGACAGCTCTTTAGGCCGTCAAGTATCTATGTATGTAACCGCTGACGATTTAGTGGTTCCTTATGGCGCATCAAGCCTAGAATCCGCAGAACGTATCACCCATGTCATGCGCAAAACCGAAAACGAAGTGCGCAAATTACAGGTTGCAGGATTTTACCGCGATGTAGATTTAGGTGATCCAGTTAACACCATGGATGAGATTGAAAAGAAAATTGCGGAAAAAATGGGTTTCAGGGCTACAACTGACGACCGCTATAAAATTTTAGAAATGCACGTAGACCTAGATTTAGAAGGTTATGAGCATAAAGACAAAGATGGTAACGAAACCGGCATTGCCCTGCCGTACGTAGTCACCATTGAAAAGAACACAATGTCTATTCTAGCAATTAGACGTAACTGGGATCCGGAAGATAAAAAACATCAAAAACGCCAGCACTTTGTACACTACGGTTACATTCCCGGATTTGGTTTTTATCACTTTGGTATTGTCCATTTACTAGGCGCTTTTGCTAAATCAGGTACCTCTATCCTTCGTCAGCTAGTTGACGCTGGCTCATTGGCCAATTTACCGGGCGGATTTAAAACTCGCGGTTTGCGGGTCAAGGGTGACGATACACCGATCGCTCCGGGCGAGTTTAGGGACGTAGATGTCCCAAGTGGCGCGATGAAAGACAATATCATGCCACTTCCTTACAAGGAACCTAGCCAGACATTAATTCAACTGCTTAATCAAATTATAGACGATGGCAGAAGATTCGCTTCCGCTGGAGACTTAAAGGTATCTGATATGTCATCTCAGTCCCCAGTTGGGACTACTTTGGCTATTTTGGAGCGCACCCTCAAGGTAATGAGTGCTATTCAAGCGCGTATCCACTATGCCATGAAACAAGAGTTTGGCCTGCTTAAGAAGATTATTGAAGCGGATACCCCAGCAGAATATAACTACCAGCCAGAAGAAGGTAGCCGTAAGGCCCGCAAAGCTGACTATGGCATGGTTACTATCATTCCAGTGTCTGATCCTAATGCCGCGACCATGAGTCAAAAGGTAGTTCAGTATCAGGCCGTGTTGCAATTAGCGCAGTCCGCGCCGCAGTTGTATAACTTACCGTTTTTACACCGCCAAATGCTCAATGTTCTCAATATTAAGAACGCGGAAAAACTGGTGCCAATGCAAGATGACATGAAGCCCGTAGATCCTATTACGGAAAACATGAATATCTTACAAAACAAGCCTGTAAAAGCGTTTTCTTATCAAGACCATCAAGCTCATATTGCTATCCATATGGCTGCAATGCAAGATCCTAAGATTAAAATGGTTATTGGCCAAAACCCACAAGCCCCAATAATGATGCAGGCAATGCAAGCCCATATTACAGAGCACGTTGGCATGGAATATAGACGTCAAATGGAGCAAATGATGGGCGTTACCTTGCCAGCCATTGAGGATGATCAAGAACATATGCCAAGAGACATGGAATTACAGATCTCTCGCATGGCAGTACCGGCCGCGCAGCAGCTTTTAGGTCAAAATCAAACCGCTATTGCAGCGCAACAAGCACAACAAGCGGCTCAAGACCCTGTTATTCAGATGCAACTTAAAGAATTGCAGCTTAAAACACAGGAAGTGGCCATTAAAGAGAAGAAAATGGCTATTGATGCGGCTACCAAAGCGGATCAACTGGAGATTGAGAAGCAAAGAATTGTTGCGCAGAAGGAAATCGCTGGTATGCAAGTTGGAGCCAAGACTGCCAAAGACAAAGCAGAGCTTGAATCTAGGCAGCAAATTGAAGGATTGCGTATTGGCGCCCAAATAGGCCAGCAAAAAAATCAAATGAATATTCAAAGGCAGCAAAACCAACAAAAAGGTAAAAAACAACAATGAAAGACAAAATACTAGACCATCTTCTCAAACAGATAGATGCAAAAGTAAGGGGTTTGGAAGAATCCCTTGGTACTGGAGTAGCCAAAGACTACGCTGAGTACCAAAAGGCGTGCGGACAGATTACAGGCCTTCTGTCAGTACGTTTATACATAACCGACCTGCAAAAAAACTTGGAGAATTTTGATGAGTGAATTACTAATCGGCTCAAATCCCGATGATGTAAACGCAACAACTACTTTGCCTCAAACAGACGAAGAAAAAGCCAGCCAATTACCCGAACCTTCTGGATACCGCATTCTCTGTGCTATTCCAGACGCGGAAAAAGCCTACGAAAGTGGGATTTTGAAGTCGGATAAAACTCTTCACCACGAAGAAGTGTTATCAACCGTGTTTTTTGTAGTCAAATTGGGTCCAGACTGCTATCAAGATAAAGGCCGCTTTCCAAATGGCCCTTGGTGTAAAGTCGGTGACTTTATTTTAGCCAGACCAAACTCTGGCACACGACTAAAGATCCACGGCAGGGAATTCCGAATAATTAATGATGATTCTGTAGAGGGTATTGTTCAAGACCCCCGCGGAATTACTCGCGCATAAGGAGTAAAAAATGGCTGATTTTGAAAAAAAAGAATATAAATTTCCAGACGAAGTTGACAATTCAGAAGTAGAAATTGAGATTGTAGATGACACCCCTGAAGAGGATCGTGTTAATGCAAAACCAATGCCTAAGGAAATTATTGACGAAATTGACAATGATGACTTAGAAGAGTATTCCAAAGAAGCAAAACAACGTTTATTGCAAATGAAAAAAGCAATGCACGATGAGCGCAGGCGCGCTGACGCAGCGGAAAAGGAACAAAAAGAAGCTTTGCGTGTTGCTAATTTGGTAATTGAAGAAAACAAACAACTCAAAGGACGCCTGTCTGATGGGGAAAAAGTTTATGTTTCTACTGCAAAAGAAGGTCTTGTTCGTGAATTAAACGATGCAAAACGTGAATTTAAGGATGCTTATGACTCCGGAGATTCAGACCGTTTGGCAGAAGCACAGGAAAAATTGACAGAAGTGAAGATGAAATCATCTGAAATGGATCGTTATAAACCACAATATGATGAAGAGTCTTTACAAAATCAACAAAATGCTGTACAAATGCAGAATCAACAACCACAACGTTTGGACTCAAAAACCCAAGCATGGTTGGATAACAATTCATGGTATGGTGTAGACGATGATATGAGCTTCCTAGCATTAGGAATTCATAAGCGTCTAGAAAAGGAAGGGGTTGCAATTGGCTCTGACCACTATTACAATGTAATTGATGCCGAAATGGCAAAACGCTTTCCAGATAAACTGGGTAGCTCTGAAGAGACCAAAAACTCCGAAGATTCAGGAACCAAAGAGCCTGTTAAAAAACTAAGCACGGTTGTTGCTCCAGCCACACGATCCACATCTTCAAAAAAGGTAAAGCTCACGGCAACGCAGCTCGCTTTGGCGAAGAAATTCAATCTTTCTCCAGAGCAATATGCAATGGAACTAACAAAAATTCAGGAGTCCCAAAATGGCTAATACAAGAATACCCCGTGAAATAAGTACCCGTCAAACTGAGGAACGGCCTAAACAGTGGCAGTTACCAGATCTTCTCCCTGAACCGGATAAGCTAGAAGGGTTTTCTTATAGATGGATCCGCGTTTCTACTTTGAACGCAGCTGATCCCCGTAATCTGTCAGCGAAACTGAGAGAAGGCTGGGAACCAGTTGGCATAGAAGAGCAACCGAAATTTCAACTGTTAGCTGATCCCAATAGTCGTTTTAAAGACAATATTGAGATTGGCGGGTTATTACTCTGTAAGACTCCAACTGAGTTTGTTGAGCAACGGAATGCACACTTTGCAGCCCAAGCACAAAACCAGACGGAAGCTGTAGATAATAATTTAATGCGCCAAAGTGACCCGCGGATGCCGCTCTTTAACGAGAGAAAATCCACGACAACCTTTGGTTCTGGTTCTTAAATCTAATTAGGAGTTTTAAATGGCTTATCCTACCGTATCAGGCCCTTATGGGTTTCAACCGGTCAATTTGATCGGTGGTCAGGTATTTGCTGGTTCAACTCGCTTATTTCCTATCGCCTCAGGCTCCGGCACATCAATTTTTTACGGTGATGTCGTACGTTTGAACACAGGTGGTACATTAAGCAAAGTTTCAACCACAGCTACCGCCACAGACGCAGTTGGTATTTTCTTGGGTTGTCAGTTTACAAACCCATCTACCAAGCAATTGTTGCAACAACAGTATTACCCAGCTTCAACAGTAGCTTCTGACATTCAGGCTTTTGTTTTGGATGATCCAGATGCATTGTTCAAAGTTGCGGTTACCGCTGCTGGAGCATCAACAATTTCTGGTGTAACGCAAGCAGCTATTGGTCAAAACGCAGCTTTGATTTTGACCGCTGGTAGCACAACAACAGGCGACTCAAATGCATCTATTTCAGCAACTACTGGCGCAGGTACCGCAGTTCCAATGCGTATCGTAGCTGGCGTTCCTGAGACAGTTAATGCATCGGGTTCTTTTACTGAAGTGATCGTTAAGTTCAACTTCGGTGTTCACACCTACTACAGTGCTGCTGGCGTAGCAACTGCAGCCTAATAGGAGCTAAATAATGGCTATTTCACGCGCACAACTATTAAAAGAGCTCCTACCCGGACTGAATGCATTGTTCGGATTAGAGTATGCTCGCTATGGCGAAGAGCACAAAGAGATCTACGATACAGAGACCTCTGAGCGTTCTTTTGAAGAAGAAACCAAATTGTCAGGCTTTACAGCCGCTCCAGTCAAAAACGAAGGCTCTGCTATTCGTTACGACAACGGCCAAGAAGCATGGACTGCACGCTACAACCACGAAACCATTGCAATGGGCTTCAGTTTGACTGAAGAAGCCATTGAAGATAACTTGTATGACTCATTGTCTGCTCGTTACACCAAAGGTCTAGCACGTTCTATGGCGTACACCAAGCAAGTTAAGGCTGCTGCAGTTATTAACAACGGATTCACCAACTCTGCCGCTTATTACGGTGGCGATGGCGTGCCTTTGTTCTCAACAGCACACCCATTGGTTTCTGGCGGTACAAACAGCAATACTGTTTCAACTGGCGTAGATTTGAATGAGACTTCCTTGGAAGCCGCAGTTATTCAAATCGCTGGCTGGACAGATGAGCGTGGTTTGTTAATCGCTGCTAAACCACGTAAATTGATTGTTCCACCAAACCTCATGTTCGTTGCAACTCGTTTGCTAGAAACTGAATTACGTGTTGGTACAACCGATAACGACATCAACGCATTGAAGAACAATGGTTCTATTCCTGAAGGTTACACAGTTAACCACTTCCTAACCGATACAAACGGTTGGTATTTGACTACTGACGTACCTAATGGTATGAAGCACTTTGTGCGTACTCCACTATCCAACTCTATGGATGGCGACTTTGATACTGGTAACGTTCGTTACAAGTCTCGTGAGCGTTATTCCTTTGGTTGGTCCGATCCTCTCGGTATGTGGGGCTCACAAGGCGCCTAATCGGTACCTTGGCTTTACTAAGACCCCGCTCAAAAGGCGGGGTTTTTTATTGCACATACGATATATTTGTAGTATCATGGCTTATCTGGGTGATACCAGCCTATTAAACTGCCCCAGCAGACGATATACCGATTAATAGGTTTAACTTGTATATAGGAAAATTCTTATGGGATTCGCTACTCACCTAGGCCCTTGGCTATTAGGAACCGTTAAAAATACTACTGGCACCACTTCTGGCACTGTTGAAAACATGGGTTGCACCGTTGTTACTCAAAGTGTTACTGTTTCCCAGACTGACTCTGGCACAGTTTCTTTTGGTGCATTGCCAGCTGGCGCTATGATTACTGGCGTTCAAGTCATTACCCCAACCACTGCATTTACTTCAGGAACAATTAGTATTTCTGTTGCTGGTACTGCATTAGTAACTACTCAAAACTTGCCAACAGCATTAGGTGTTGCTAGCCTAACCATTGCTACTACTGGCGGTGCAGTTGCTAATAACGTAGGTTCTACAGACGCTTTGGTTACTTATACTTTGGGCACTCCAGTTGGTTCTGGCGCTGCTACAACTTTGGTAATCACTTATGTAGTTCGTGCTTCAAATGGCGCTCAACTTCCAACTGCATTTCAAAATTAATCTTGCGGGGGCTTAATGCCCCCATTCAATCTTTAGGAGATTAATTATGATGCAAACGGACGTAAAATCAGGACACCTTAACAACTCTGGTTTTGTTGTTTTGGGTCGTAATAGGCTTAAAGCTGTTTCTACAGTTGGCACAGCCACGGCTGGAACATTGGATATTTTTGACACAACCACAGCCCCAGTATCAGCCACGTATGCAAGAAATGCTGCGGTTATCACCGTTACAAAGGTAGCTCACGGCTTGGTTACTGGAGACGTAATTGGTATTACGTTTGCTACCGCTAGTGGGTCATCTGGCACAAACGGCAACTACTCAGTTACACGCACAGGCGCAGACACCTTTACCGTTACAGACATCAACTCTGGAACGATTGCAGGTGGAACGGCAGCATTATATGCATCACGGTGGCTTGCTAGTTACGACATTGGAGCAGGTGACCTATTTGGTAATTTTGCGCTAATTCCGGGCGAAGGGGTGATTGTTCAGAATGGTATATATATGAGCATGAGCAACATAACTTCTGCCAACGTTTACTACGGATAAAAAATGACCGAACAAGTACGCTTAGAAGCTGGATATAATTTAGCAGGTCGGAGGGTGATGATTGGCCTTCCTTCCTACGATTACAAAGTTTCTTCAAAGCTAGCTATTTCGCTAGCTGAGTTTTGTTTACAAGCAACAAGACACGGAATTGACGTTCAAATCTGCAATATTTCTGGATGTTCTGTTGTATCCCGTGTTCGTAACCTTATCGCTACTGATTTTTTAAAGTCAGAGTGCACAGATTTAATGTTCATTGATTCAGATATCAACTTTAATGCTGAAGATATTTTCCGTTTAATGGCGTGGAATACAGATCCTGTAAAAGGGATTGTTGCTGGTATCCCAGTTGCCCGTAAAAAAGGTCAAGTTTATTTTTCTACATTAGATACAGATGATGACAGCATTTTTATGGACAAAATGGGCCTAGTAAGAGCCAAACGTGTTGCTACAGCTTTTATGATGATTCGCCGTGAAGTATTTGAAAAGTTAGCCGAAGCTCACCCAGAGTGGCTTTACCATGATGAAAAGAAACAGGGAGATGAAACATATTGTTTCTTTGACTTTGAATTAAAAGATGGTCAGTATATTGGTGAAGACTATTTGTTCTGTGACCGTGCTAGAGAGATGGGCTTTGAAGTATGGATTGACCCAACTATTAAGTTAGGTCATATGGGTGTCCATGAGTTTGAAGGCTCATTTGGTGAAGAGTTTTTATATCCATTGATTCGCCCAGTAGACTCAAACAAGGAAGCCGCATAATGGCTAAGACACCTGCATGGACACGCAAAGAAGGCAAGAACCCGGAAGGCGGATTAAACGCCAAGGGGAGAGCATCAGCGAAGAAACAGGGTATGAACTTAAAACCGCCGCAACCGGAAGGCGGCTCTCGGAAAAAGTCTTTCTGTGCCCGTATGACCGGGATGAAAAAAAAACTTACTTCAGCAAAGACGGCAAATGATCCAGATAGCCGTATCAACAAATCATTAAGAGCTTGGAAATGCTAAAATGAAAGACCCATTTATGAGCATGGATGACGCAACAAAACAAATTATTGATTTTGCTTCCATTGCAACCGTACTAGGAACTCTTGCAGATATGTTGCCCGCTATTGCCGCCATTTTCACAATAGTCTGGACTGCTATCCGCATTTATGAAACAAAGACTGTTCAGCGTTGGTTGGGAAAAAAAGATGCCGTCAACAAGTAAAAAACAGCACAATTTTATGGCAGCAATTGCACATAACCCTGCATTTGCAAAAAAAGTAGGAGTCCCACAATCCGTGGGTAAAGATTTCAACAACGCCGATAAAGGCAGAAAATTTAAAGAAGGTGGAGCTATGAAACCAGTAGACATGAAAAAAAATCCCGGATTGGCTAAGTTACCTACAGCCGTACGTAATAAAATGGGCTATATGAAAGAGGGCGGCGCCGCTCATTCTGACATTAAAATGGACAAAAAAGTTATTAAAAAGGCCGTTGGTATGCACGATAAACAACAGCACATGGGCAAGAAAACAGATCTAACTGGCCTTAAAAAAGGCGGTATGCCTATGAAAAAAATGGCTAGTGGTGGTCTTTCTGCTGGGCATAAGTCTGCCGATGGCTGCGCTGTTAAAGGCAAAACCAAGGGTAGAGAAGTTAAAATGAAAATGGGCGGAAAGTGCTAATATGCCTAACTACAGAAAGCCTACCGAAAAAGAAGCTGCTAAGTTAGACGCTGCCCGCAAAAAAACCCAAGAAGGCATTGCGGGGGAAAAAGATGCGTTCTCAGCGCTTATGCCAACAATGGCTAAATCAGCCAGAGATGAAACTAAAGCGGGTTTAAAAATGCGGGAATCGGTTCCAGCCTCAGCTCGCGAAGGTGAAGCATATGAGCAGGCAGGATATAAAAAAGGCGGTTCTGTAAGTTCCGCATCTAAACGTGCTGACGGCTGTGCTATTCGTGGAAAAACCCGTGCCTGATCCAATTAATCCAATTGATCCAATGAGCCCTACAGGAGATGGTAAATCAACTGCAGAACGCATGAAGCGTGGTATGCCTAATGTGGATCCAGCGATTCAAAAGGACTTTGCAGAACGCCTACAGAAGTATATTGACCAAGGTAAAGAAGAACGTGCTTCTCGTAATGAGTTTAAAAAAGTAGAAGCAAATACCAGAGTTGGTGGCGTAGGCGGTGGTGGCGGCGGTGGTATGCCAAAAATTAACCGTGATATTACTAAAAATATGAAAGCCGGCGGTAAAGTTAAATCAGCATCAGCCAGAGCAGACGGTTGCTGCATTAGAGGAAAGACAAAAGCATGAGAGCAAGTCGTGGAATGGGTGATATTAAACCTAGCAAGATGCCGGGTAAAAAAATTATTCAACGTACAGACAATCCGCAAGACGTAGAAGTTTATGCAAAAGGTGGGAAAATGGGGAATAATGTTACAGTTAGTAAATCGGGAACTCCGTCTACTATTGTGAAAAAACTTCTTGCAAAACCCGGATCATTAAAGGCGGCTGATTTTTTTGATGAAGGTGGTAAAGTTGGTTTGTACGAAAATATTCATAAAAAGCAGGCTCGTATTAAGGCTGGCTCTGGTGAAAGAATGCGTAAAGTTGGATCTAAGGGTGCGCCTACTAAAGCGGACTTTATTAAATCGGCTAAAACAGCAAAGAAAAAATAAATGAAAGACTTTATACAAAGCCAGATAGAAGCATCTGAGCGGTTGTACAAAATGATGTTAGAAGACCACAAAGAACGTACTATAGATATGGCAATGTGGGCAGATACAAACTTTAGTCTAATACGTAAATTAGATGAACGTGATGCAGAAATAAATAAATTACGCGAAGAAATATCAATACTAAAAGCGAATAAATAATGGCTGTTACATCCGGACAAACTTCGTTTAACCTAGACCTATCAGAGCTCGTAGAAGAGGCTTTTGAGCGTTGTGGCTCGCAGTTAAGGTCTGGATATGATTTAAAAACTGCAAGACGCTCTATCAACCTTATGACGATTGAGTGGGCTAATCGTGGCCTTAACCTTTGGACTATTGAAGAGTGTGCTATTCCTTTAGTTACAAACCAAGGTGTATACCCAGTTCCTGCAGATACTATTGATATTTTAGACCTCGTAACTAGGACAAGCAATGGAAGTGCATCTAACCAAACTGACATTAATCTCAGTCGTATATCTGAGTCTACTTATTCTACTATTCCTAATAAACTAACTACTGGACGCCCTATTCAAGTATGGTTTAACCGCCAAACAGCACAAACAAACGGCCAAGCGTCTACTACAGTTGCTAGCACAGGAACTGTTCCGCCAGTATCAGCAACGGCTACTACCATCACTTTAACTAGCGTAGCGGATTTAGGCTCTACTGGTTTTGTAAAAATTGATAATGAGACTATTGGGTATACCAACATTGATACATCCACTAATCAACTTTTAAACTGTTGGCGCGGTCAAAATGGTACCGTAGCAGCCACACACAGCGCTGGTGCTTCTGTATATGTTCAGAATTTGCCGTGTGTCAACATATGGCCTACTCCCGATGCGGGTGGCAGTCCTTACACTTTAGTTTACTGGCGTATGCGCAGATTACAAGATGCCGGAGACGGTGTAAACATTCAGGATATCCCATTCCGGTTTATTAATTGTTTTGTGGCTGGTTTATCTTATATGTTAAGCGTTAAATTGCCTAATGTAGACCCACAAAGAGTAATGGGTTTAAAAGCAGATTACGAACAACAATTTGAATTGGCCGCGGGCGAAGATCGTGAAACTGCGCCTTTAAGGTTTGTACCAAGAAATATGTCTTATTCAAGGTAAGTTATGCCTAAAAAATTTAATTCAGAAGGCAGCGATTATGATTACAAAACAGCCTTGGCTTATGGTATGGGGCCAACTGGAAAAGGTGAAAATTCTGGGCATTGGGGTTCTGTAGCTCCAGTGTCTGATGATGAAGCAATAAACAATGAAATACCAGAAAATAGTTATGTGTTATTAAAAGGAAAAAATCATAAAACTTTTAATAAAGCTGTAGATGCAGAAAATGCCCGTGGATTTAAAATAGAAAAACGTGGCGAAAAATACTATTCTGTTCCAATGAAAAAGGGCGGTAAAGTTAAATCTGCATCTTCTCGCGCGGACGGTTGTGCAGTAAGAGGTAAAACCCGTGCCTAGTAAATATAGCTCTGGTAAACACTCAATTGCGGAATGTGACCGCTGTGGGCAAAGATACAAGTTAGTAGAGCTCAAAAAACTTACCATTAAGACTAAAATGGTAAGCATTAAAGTATGCCCTGAGTGTTGGGAACCAGACCAACCTCAGCTACAATTAGGGATGTACCCGGTTAATGACCCACAAGCAGTGCGGGAACCAAGACCAGATACAAGTTATTACGCATCAGGACAAACGGGTTTACAAACCCAAAGCGGTAATGGAGTATCTACAGATCAAAATGGATACCAAGCCGAAGGTAGTAGGGTAATCCAGTGGGGCTGGGCTCCAGTTGGTGGTGCAAGTAGTTTTGACACGGTTTTAACGCCAAATTACTTGATTGCAATAGGGCAAGTAGGTACGGTAACATTAACAGTTAATTAGGAGTAAATTATGACATTCAAAAAAGGCGCCGGCGGCATTGAGTCCAAAGGCAAAACAAAAGGCAAGAATTTAGGCGATTCAGGCCCAACCGTAAAAACTATGAACGGTCCAATCAAACATACTGTTGGCAAGAAAAACGCTAACATGAAGACAATGGGTCGTGGTATGGCTAAATTAGCCGCTCAGAGAGGTCGTTAATCATGGCAAAAAACAACAAACCTGCTCAGGCTTATGATGAGCCACATAAAATGACCGGTGAACAAACTAACGTTAATACCTATAATGGATATGAAGCTGGAGCTAAAGTTATGGAGCAATGCAATATATCTGTAGGCGGTATTAGCAAAGGTAACTATGCTCCCATTAATCCATACGGCGTAGGCGTTATGCGTGGTTACGGCGCGGCTACTAAAGGTCGCAAGATCAGTGGAAAAATGGGCTAAACCCAAATGAACTACGTACAACTGTACCAAGCAATCCAAGACTATTCTGAGAATACGGAATCGCTTTTTGTAGCAAACATACCGCTTTTTGTAAAAGAAGCCGAAGAGCGCATCTACAACTCAGTTCAAATCCCATCGTTACGCAAGAACGTAACGGGTACAGTTACAGCCAGCAATAAGTATTTATCTTGCCCAAATGACTATCTATCTACTTATTCAATGGCGGTTATTGATACAGACGGCTCATACAAGTACCTACTTAATAAAGACGTAAACTTCATTCGTGAGGCTTATCCAACGCCGACATCTACTGGACTGCCTAAGTATTACGCTTTGTTTGGTTCTCAATACAGCAACGCTAATGAGCTGTCTTTTATTATGGGACCGACACCCAACACCAGCTACAACGTAGAACTGCATTATTTCTATTACCCAGTATCTATTGTTCAAGGCGCTATTTCTGGTAGCGGAACTATTACTGGTGGCTCGCTGTATACCAATGGTACATATAACAACGTAGCTTTGTCTGGCGGGTCTGGTAATGGCGCATACGCCGACATTGTTGTTTCTGGGCAGATAGTTACTTCAGTGACTATTAAAAATAATGGTAGCTTCTATGTTATTGGCGATCAACTAAGCTGCCCTAGTTCTTCTATAGGAGGCTCAGGTTCTGGGTTTCTATACACTATCACAAGTATTGATAACACCCAAGGCACAAGCTGGCTTGGTGATAACTATGACCCAGTGCTTTTATACGGTTCAATGCGTGAAGCAATGCTCTTCATGAAGGGCGAGCAAGATTTAGTTAAATACTACGAAGACAAGTATACCGAGGCTCTTTTACAACTTAATCGTTTGGGAACTGGTCTAGAGCGGGGCGACGCCTACCGTGATGGTCAAGCTAAGATTGCGGTTAACCCATGATTACACAAGGCCAATGCACCATCTTCAAACAGAACTGCTTGAGTGCTTTAGAAAACTTTGCGGTTGGAACCCCCTATACTTACAAGATTGCCCTTTATACAGCTAGCGCCAACCTAGATGAGACTACGTTAACTTACGCAGGAACTACAGGAGAAGTGGTAGGGACAGGGTACACAGCAACAGGCAAGCCGTTAACTATCTCTCAAGTTCCAACATCTAGCGGCGTAACGGCTTATATATCCTTTGCTAATGTGACTTGGACCCCTGCTTCCTTTACGACTAGGGGGGCTTTAATCTATAATAGCACCACTGGAGCTGCCGTTGCTGTACTTAATTTTGGGGCGGACAAAACCCCAACTACAAGTTTTACAATTACTTTTCCAACGGCGGATGCACAAGACGCCATAATTAGATTTAGCTAGGAGTATTTATGAGTTCTGAAATTACAAAAATGGGCGATAGCTTCGGAGCTAGTGCTTCTTATGGCGGTGGCGCAACTGAAAACGTGGGCATGGAAGGCGTATATGTAGCTACTTGCTATGACGCTAACGGCGTTGAGAAATGGTCTGACACCATTGAAAACCTAACAACTAACGTAGGTCGTGCGTCTTTAAACGATGCTTACCTAGGAAATACAGCTGCTGGCGCTGTTGTTATGGGTTTAGGTGGTGCTAACGGTTCTGGTACGTTTACCCCTGCTTATGCTGATACCCAAGCATCTCACGCTGGTTGGTTTGAGGTTGGTGGTGCAAATGCCCCTACATATTCTGGCACACGTAAGACTCCTACCTTCGGTGCTTCTACTTCTGCTAACCCAGCGGTCAAGTCAACGTCATCTGCAGTTGTGTTCTCTATGACTGGTTCAGGTACTGTATACGGCGCATTCATTAACGTAGGTGGGTCTACAACAATTGATAACACCACAGGCACATTGTTTAG